>Ga0307372_10002498_pt1 | contig 30335 bp, 34 predicted proteins | sample OX1MG_FD_202533 | JGI IMG/M metagenome (GOLD analysis project Ga0307372, IMG submission 202533) | Soil microbial communities from Risofladan, Vaasa, Finland - OX-1 | ecosystem: Environmental > Terrestrial > Soil > Coastal area > Acid sulfate soil | place: Finland: Risofladan, Vaasa | collected... | reverse complement strand
ACAAAAGTGAGAAAGGGAACAATGACGACTTCCATTCGAGCGAGGGATAAGCGACTCGAGGTGAGGACAACGCTGGAAGAGCGCGAGCTGATTAATCGTGCGGTCGAAGAGATCGGCACCGACCTCACCACCTTCGTTGTGACGAACCTGGTGGACGCCTCGCGCCAAGTCCTGGCTGATCGTGACCACTTCGTTCTCTCGAGCGAGGCGGCGACACAGTGGGACAAGATGAACGAACTGCCCGCGCGCGAACTGGATGGTTTACGTCGTCTTATGAATCGACCATCGCCGTTCGGCGAGTGACCTCTCTATACCGACCACCTCGACTACTCACGGCGACCGATAGCGTCGAGGAGTTCAGTTGCACGTCAACTGAGCAGACCCAGTGGCTTCGTCGTCACGCCAAGCAGTCAGCGTCATCGAGCACGACTCGAGTATTCGTCGTAACGCGTGAAGACGACTCGACGGTAGTCGCTTACTACGCGTGGTGCATGGCCCAGTTGGACCTTGCGGCGGCGCCCGAACGCCTGAAGAAGGGGGCTGGGCGTTATCCGCAACCGGTGGCACTGCTAGCGCGACTCGGCGTTGACTCCAGACATGAAGGAAAGGGACTGGGCGCTGCTCTCTTGGTTGATGCCGTGACCCGCCTGCTAACGCTCAGCGATGACATTGGTTGTCGGGGACTCTTGATCCACGCGGAGAGCGCGGTGGCCCGCGACTTCTACCTTCATCTCATTCCCGAACTGGAGCTGAGCCCCACTGACGAACTCCACTTGGTCCTTCTCTTGAAAGACGCTCGCCGAACCCTGCTTGGTGAGTGAGCTCGAGGGCACCCAGCCAGATAGACCTCTATCGGAGTCATTCCATGCGAACTTGGCAAACCGAATCGGAAGTGCCTTCCTTGAAATCTTGGCCCAACTTCAATCAAACGCGACCGTTGTGGACCACGAGGAAATTCAAGGAGGATGAGAATCGTGTCAACGAATGTCGGAGGTCGGTTCTCTACGTCGATTCGATTTGTATGGGTAAGCGGTAACTCGTTGACGGGGAGGACCATGGGATAGAGCGTGGGATTTCTCCCTACACAGAACCACTAAAAAGTTTCAAACCTCTTTGTTTTACTGGTGGGCCGCCCGGGTCTCGATCCCGGCACCTTGGGAGTGTTTCCAGAACGTCCAGGGACGTTTCTCAGCGTCCAGATTTGCTGGTCGGAGCAAGTCGAATGTCCACCAATGTCCACCGAAGTCCTCTCACGTTTGAATTCGTGGCTAGACAGTTGGCTGGACCAAGGTCCACCGTTGTGCGTGGGCACTATTTGGCTTCGAGGCGCCAACGGTGACGTGTTTGAACTGCGATCGGGGGAAGAGTAGATCATTACTCGGACGAACACGTGCCAAGCTATCAATCAGTTGCTGAGATGTGAACAATGTAGATCCTGACCAGATCGCACCAAGGATTGCGTTGATTGAACGGTCGACGTCAGTTTCGGTGGTGCGCCAATTCGACACTGAGATACGCATTGCCCGCGCACCGCGCCATGTTGTAGCACCCATCCAGCATTCGCCGGAACGCGGGATGGCCTGGATGACGCGGTCGGTTTCATTGTCGTCATCTCTGAATCGAACAAGCACTTGGTTGAGTACAACGTCGTTTAAGATGGTGATGTCTTCGATGGGCGCTAACTGCTCTGCGAAGCGCCGAGCCAGAACGTAGCACCGTTCGATGAGTTCGGCGAGGTCACTGTGGCCGAGTTGGCGTAGCGCAGCCCACGTCGCGAATCCCCGAGCGCGTCTCGACGACTCGAGGACGAAGTCACCCGGTGTTCGTAACTCTCCCTCGCCTCGGTCCCGTAGGTAGACAGCGGAGTACGACGTCGCGGCCGCGTGAGCTTCAGGGTACGCGCAGAAGGCGTAGCCACTGTCGTAGGGCACGTTGAGCCACTTGTGGCCGTCGGTCGCCCACGAATCCGCGAGTTCAACGCCCGTTACGAGGTGACGAGTAGCCGGGTTGGCCGCAGCCCAAAGGCCGAAGGCTCCGTCGACATGAACCCAAGCGCCGCGGTCGTGCGCGACTTTGATTGCCGTGGTGAAATCATCGAAGGCGCCGGTGTTCACGTTGCCGGCCTGTAGACACACAATGGCTGGACCCGGGGGAGCGCTATCGAGCACGTGAACCAAGTCCTCGACGTCAATCGCCCCTTGGGGGTCCGAGGCCACGGGCTCCAACGCTCCAGTACCGAAGCCAAGAAAACGCAGCGCCATGTCGATTGTGGCGTGGCGTTCACCGTTGGCTATCACGCGCACCTTGGGGCTAGCGGGCAGGCCGTCGCGCTCCACGTCCCAACCAGCGTTGGCTAGTACGTGGTGGCGCGCTGCGGCGAGCGAAACGATGTTGGCACCTTGCCCGCCGGTCACGAATCCAAATGACGCGTGAGCTGGCAGGCCCAGTAGGTCCTTCAACCACGCACCGGCAACATCCTCAACCAGCGCCGCCCCAGGCGACGTCACCGCATTGAAGGCGTTCTGATCCCAGCCAGTTGCGAGCATGTCCGCCGCGGTCGCGGCGTCGAGCGCCCCACCGGTCACGAATCCGAAGTAGCGCGGTCCGGTCGTCGCCACGAGTGCGGGTTCAATAATTTGGACCAACTCGTCGATCACGGTGCTGGCCGCGGTTGGTCCATCGCGTAGGGACCCGTGCGCGGCGCGCACGTCTTCGAGATTGACTGTGGGAAAGACAGGTAGTTCGTCTGTTCTCTCGCGGTAGTCAGCGGCTTGTGTCGCAGTGGCGGCCAGTAAATCACGAAGGTCGGGCATCTGTCAATCACTGCAGCTCAATATTGCGCCGATGCGAACTCGCTTCCGAGAACATGGCGATGGTCGTTGCTCGACCTACCAGGAATGAAATGCGTGAAAAATCGCCGAGGGACTAGATCCGGCATCTCACTTCATCACGGATACCGAGGACCCTGGAGATTCCCTTCTGTCACTTGACCTTACAATGTCGTATCAGACCTTCTCCGATGAAGAGGAATAATGGGTAATCGCGCACTGGTAGTTATTGATGTACAGAACGAGTACGTATCTGGAAATCTTCCCATCGCGTACCCCGAACTGAGCGAGAGCCTGGTCAACATCGGTGTGGCAATGGACACCGCAGTGGCGTTGGGCATGCCCGTCGTTGTCGTCCAGCAAGTGGCTCCAGAAACCTCGCCAATCTTCGCCAAAGGAAGTCATGGTTATGCGTTGCACGAGGTCGTGACGAGCCGCAGTTACGACCATCACGTTGAGAAGACTTTGCCATCTGTCTTCGTCGGTACTGACCTCGCTCCGTGGCTGGAGGCTCGCTCCATCGACACCATCGTCATAGTCGGGTACATGACGCAGAATTGCGACGAATCCACTGCTCGCGATGCCCTTCACCGCGGGCTGGCGGTCGAGTTCCTCTCCGACGCGACTGGCACCTTGGCGATGGCCAATCAACAGGGCTCGCTCGGTGCAGAGGAACTCCACCGAGCGGTACTGCTCGTCCTGCAGTCGCGCTTTGCCGCGGTGAGTACGACTCGTGAATGGGTTGATGCAGTGCACAACGGTACTGATCTAGAGAGGTCGAATGTCGTTGCCAGCACCGCGATAGCCCGGTCATTGGTCGAGTGACGGCGCCGTGTCTCGCACGTTTCTCCGAACGACTCGCGTTCGCGTGGAATAACGAAATTTGATCAACCCAATCTTCTGATGACCGTCGTTGGGGCCGGCGGGAGGACTTGCGACGCCAGCAATGACGTTCCCGTCGTTGCTTACTTGCTCACCAAATCTTGGCTGAGTTTGCGGACTCGGTAAGGCAACGCCGATTTCCGACAGGAGCCGGCGCTCGCCAAGAAACACGGTCAGAAAGAAAAGTCGTGTCTGATTTCCGCCAGACAATGGGTGTACGGGGCCGTACCTTGAGGGAATGAAGACTACTGACAATGCCACGCGGACACCCGTTATTGATGAAGGAAAGGAGTTCGTTGAAACGCTGATGTCCTCTCGACCCTCCCGGTTGACGGCCTGTCAGGGCTGGACAGTACACGAGATCACCGCGCACCTGGCGGCCGGTTCGCAGGAGATTGCCGACTTGATCGAGAGTCATCTGGCTGGCGACGCACCGCGCGCCACACGACCATTCGACGAGCGCGAGGCTCCGTTTCGTGCGATGGACGATCGACTACTGCGCTCTCTTCTGTTCGAACAGGTTGAACGCGCCAAACGGGCGCGTGACCGTCTCAGCGCTCAGACCGATGGCGTGGTGTTGTTCACGGGAAGACCGATGCACGCCGCAGAGTTTGTCACGCACTCGCGCAGTGAGCGCGCTCTGCACCGCTGGGATATCGTCGGTCGCGACGAGGTCGGATGGGACATGCTCACTCAACCTGAACTGACGGTGCACGCGATTACGATCCTGACTGAAATGCTCGTGCTCGCAGAGACTTTCGAGAATCGATTACGCGCCGCGAAGCACCCGTCCGAAGATTTTCTTGTAGTACTTCGTAGCGAGCCTTACGACGACGTGATTGTTTCTCGAGTGAGCGACGTTCTCGATGTTCGCACCGAATCTCTGCAAGACAGGCCCATCGATGCCTACCTTGAACCAGCGACACGCCTGCTCGCGTTATGGGGCCGACGTGAACCGAGCGCTGAAATCCGTTTTGGTGACGGCGCCAACCGCGATGCTCTTGGGTGCTTGTTTGGCTGGTGAACCGGTTGCCGTAGTGCACTCGTGGCAGCACGTCTCGACCGAGTTGCGTTGATGATGAGACCATGGGGCGGTGCGAATTCATTGACGCTACCGTCGGGATTGACGTGCCCACTGGTCAGGGCGTACCACTCTCGAGTTCGAGCAGGGCCCGCTTCATGGGAAGACCTCCGGCGTAGCCGCCGAGACCGCTACTCGCCACGACGCGGTGACATGGCACGACGATCGGTAGTGGATTCCTCCCGTTGGCCTGTCCGACGGCTCGAAATCCCTGGGGGCGACCAACTCGACGGGCCAGTTCGCCGTACGTGATGGTCTCACCATAGGCAATACGCGAGAGCTCGGCCCATACTTCACGTTGGAATTCGGTCCCGTCGAGCCTTGTGGGCAGGTCGAAGGCGTTGCGTTCGCGAGCGAAGTATTCATCTAGTTGCTCGGCGGTCTTGTCGAGCACGGGCAGCGCATCGTAGCGGTGGCCGGTCGGCGTCCGATGAGAGGCAGGTAGCCAGATGCCAGTGAGGAAGTCTCCGTCGCTTTCGAGCATAAGTTCGCCAATTGGTGTGTTGAGGTTCGAGGTGAACGTGGTGGATGTCATTTCGTTTGTCTATCCTTTTTCGGTGTCGGAGAAACAGGGATTGACCAGAGGTGGGCCATGGCGTAACTGCGCCATGGCCGCCAATTGTTGGTGAGAGTTGAAAGCGGGGTTGCGTCGAGGGGCAAGCCGAGTGTCTCGATAGCTCGCTTGATACCAAGATCGGTGGGCATGAAAGCGTCGGGATCGCGCAGCGCTCGCATGGCCACGTACTCGGCGGTCCACGGGCCGATGCCCGGAAGGGCCACCAGCGCCTGGCGCAGTGCGGTGGGGTCCGTCCCCGGGTCAATGACGACGTCGCCGTTGTTGACCGCCTCGGCCAGCGCCATCAGCGCCCGTCGGCGACTCGTCGGCATCGAGAATACTTCCGGATCATCGTTCGCGAGTCTCAAGAGAGCAGACGGCGTGGGGAAGAGGTGCGTGATTGGACCGCTGGCCTCCGGCAATACTTCTCCGGCGGCCAGAACGAGACGACTGGCAACGGTGCGAGCGCCGGCGACCGAGACCTGCTGTCCGATAACGGCGCGAACGGCTAGCTCGAATCCGTCCACGGCCCCCGGCACTCGCCGTCCCGGATCGTTGGTGACCAGTGCTCCAATGAGTGGATCGCTGCCCAGGGCCATGAGGATAGCGACGGGATCGGCATCGAGGTCGAGCAGTTGGCGACAACGCGACACCGCGGTCGTCAGATCGCGCAGGTCCGAGAGGTGCAGTTCCGCGTCGACAAATACCGGTCCATCGTCACTGGACTCGCTGGGAGTCAGGCGGACGACGCCGTGTCCGTGTGGGAGGCGCAGGCTGCGCAGATAGCTCGATCCGTCGACAGCTTCTATACCCGTCACGGCGCGCACCGCGAGAAACTGCAGAACTGACTCGGGGCTGAACGGACGCCGACCGGCCAAGCGAAGTCGAATGCCCTGCACACTCCAATCCTGTTGATTTCTCGAGACACCCTTTAACATTCGTGACCGCAGTCCGCTGGGGGTGTTGGCGAATACCTGTTGGACCGTCTCATTGCACTGGCGAATACTGGTGAACCCCGAGGCAAAGGCAATATGGGCAATGGGCAAATCAGTGGTCTCGAGCAAGATGCGAGCAGTTTGGCTGCGCTGCGCACGAGCCAGAGCCAGGGGTCCGGTGCCAACTTCTGCGGTGATGACGCGATTGAGTTGGCGCACGCTGTAATCCAGTCGCTGGGCCAGGCCCGCGACCCCTTCGCGATCAACGATGCCGTCACGGATGAGCCGCATGGCTCGCGCTACGACGTCAGCGCGCACGTTCCACTCGGGCGACCCCGGCGTGGCATCGGGCCGGCACCGCAGGCAGGCGCGCAGTCCGGCCTGCTGGGCCGAAGCAGCCGAAGCGTGGAAGCGAACGTTTTTACGTTTGGGAGTTCGTGCGGGGCAACTCGGTCGACAGTAGATCCCCGTGGTGATGACCCCAACGAAGAACCACCCGTCGAAGCGAGCGTCCTTACTCTGCGAAGCCTGATAACAGAGGTCGGGGTCGTTGAGCATTGATGCATTGTGGCACGTGAACGCGGCACCTACTAGCGGAAATCGGACATAGCAACACGGCACTGAATCGGTCGATCAGAGTGGTTCATGTGCGTTGAATGTGCGTGACAACTTCGTTCAAGAGCGCAGAGCCCCCGGCGTCAGTTGATCCGTTGAAACGAGTAATCGTATTAAACGCGCGGTGCTGCGAGTCCCGTCTATCTCCTAGTACTCCTTTGGTCGACCGGTGGCTTGGTCATTCAGAGCGTTCGATGTTTCTTGGTGTCGCGCGCAGTTGGACGCCGAAGACGTCGCCCAGGAATTTGTTGCCATGCTCGGTAACCCGCACCGCCCGAGTGGTCTGCCTGCGCTCGATGGTTCCGTTCCTCATGAGAAGGTCAAGGAGCGTTGCTCCGAGCGCGCCGGCGAGATGGTGGCAGCGCTCGGTCCAGTCGAGACAGGGCCGCACTACTGGTCGACGCCCGAGGTCAAGTTTCTCCATATCAATTCCGAGGTCGTTGAAGAAAGTGACGCCCGCAGGTGACACGATGAGGGTGTTTGGATCGCTGACCAACTTTTCCGTATCAACGAGACGATCAAAGATGTCAACCGCCAAGGCCCCGGCGAGGTGGTCATAGCATGTCCTGGCTGCCCACAACTTATTGCGGTGTTGCACATTACTCAGTGACGACACCGGCCGAGCGGGGGCGACGGTGAGTAAGACTTCGAGGACCCGAGCTATTGCCGGAGTGGCGAGTTGGTAGTAGCGGTGGCGACCTTGGCGTTGGACAGTGAGGGCGCCGCCTTCGACGAGACGAGCAAGATGGGGGCTGGCGGCGGGTGCGGTTAGCCGTGCGGTGCGGGCAAGCTCGCCGGCGGTGAGCGCGCACCCGCCCAGCAGGGCGAGGGCCATATCGGCTCGAGCCCGATCTGCGAAGAGTGCCGCGACCACGGAAATGTCGGCGTCAATGGGCATGGGCTAATGTACATCCATTGTTCACGTCAGCCTGAAGGGTTCACGCGTTAACTTCACTGGCATGGTTGATCACGTGAACGCCACCCGCCCCTCTTTGGCCATGGAGACGGAGGCCGATGCCTTCTTTGAGGCTCTGGACGACACGCCACCAGACTCGCTGAGTGCGTGCGCGGGTTGGACGGCCCACGACGTCACGGCCCATTTAACTGCGGCTGCCGTCGAGGTTGCTACCAACCTAGAAGCGTACGCCGAGGGTTGGCTGGTACCCGCCACCCGAGGGTTTGAAGAGCGCGAAGCACCCTATCGAGCAATGGACCACGAGGAACTTCGAACGCAACTTCCCATCTCGATCGAACGTGCTGCCGTGGCGCTCGACGCAGTATTGAACTCCCAACCTGATGCGGTGGTGCCCTGGACCGGCAGGGAAATGGTCGTGGCTACTTTCATCACGCATATGCGGAGTGAACTCGCCTTGCATCGGTGGGACCTGGTCGGTGACGATGATGTGAGCGCGGTGTTACTGGCCCAACCCGAACTCACTGATCATGCAGTCACGGTGCTGGGTAGAGCTCTCATTGCTAGGGGCGCCGCGTTGGATTCGACAAAATTTCTCGCAGTCATCTCGGCGACAGGGACTCAGAATGTTATTGCTCTTGTCGACGGCGACGGGGCTCGATTGATCCGCGGTGAAGAGACGTCGGATCCGGTGGTGATCGGTGACCCCGCTGCTCGTTTATTGTTCCTATGGGGTCGTCGCCCCGGTGATCCTCGGCGTCTTGTCGCGCCGTGTGGTCGCCAACTGCTCGCGCGGTTGCAGAACCTTCTCGCTGGTTACTGACCCCTTGAATCCGCCGACTGAATCGTGACGAGAAAACGGGAGAGCGCTTCATCTCCAAGACGGTGATATTGCTCGCTATCGCGAAAATTGTTGAGTTGTGAAAATGCGAGGCCTGAAATGAGGCCTGCCGCGTCACGAATTCTTGATCGGAAAGATCTTTTGATCTCGTTGCGGAAGCGAATCCGGATCGAGATATTTCGATTTCGTTGAGAAGTACGGCGACCGTTGGGATCCACGAGCGTGAACGTTCACCGGTTGATGGTGGGCCGCCCGGGTCTCGATCCCGGCACCTTGGGATTCGAGCCAGAACGTACTGACGCGTCCGTCATTGTTCGTGTGGCCTGGTCAGAGGAAGCCGCATGTCCGCCAACGTCCGCTGATATCCTCTCGAATCTGCTTCCCTGGCTACACGATTGGCTACATAGCCTCGGAAGTGGGGTGTTAACCGTTGTTCAAATCTCTGGTTCCGATGGACTCAAAGTGGAGGTCTGTGTCGAGAGGCCAGCTCAATGAGATGGCAACGAAGAGCGCCGTCCGTAAGACTCGCCTTTAGGGCTCACTCGGGGGTCCCCGGGGGGACGCCGCCCGCACGCGGAGCGCGCGCCGGCGGCACCGGGACCGCGAGGGGACTGGGGGAAATCGTTCGGTGCGACGGCATCTGCGATGGTTGAGTTGAAGTTCTCGGCATGAGGGTTCACGTCGGAGGTCCGACATGACCCGTTAGGTCTGATATCAGAAACTGAAGGCTGGATGGTCATTTGGCGTTCGGACACCAAAGACTGTCGAATGAAAGGATTTTGGCGCTCTAGACAGAATTGACCTCGCCGAAGACATGTAGTGAGTGTGAATTGGTCTAGGAAGTGCAGATGGTGACTCCTCAGGCTTCGCGAGAAAATAATGCGAAGTTCGAGGCGCTCTACCAGGCGAACTACAAGCCCATCTACGCCTACGTCCATCGGCGAGCTCTTCAATCGTCGTCGGACGTTCCTGACATCGTGTCAGAGGTGTTTGCCGTAGCGTGGCGTCGAATTGGTGATCTTCCTCCGAGCCCTCAGGACCGTCTCTGGCTCTTCGGTGTTGCCCATAAGTGCCTTCTCGAACATCACCGTCGCTGGTCGCGTCGACTCCGGCTGCTCTCACACCTGGAAGTCCAGCCCAATCGAGTCGAGCTTCTAGAAAGCTCTGTCGATCCTCAGCATCTCCGAGTGCAAGCGGCGCTCCAAGAACTTCGATCTTTCGATCGAGAGGTTTTACTCCTCGTCTATTGGGATGGACTCAGCCATGCGGAAGCAGCATCTGTTCTCGGATGCTCGGTGAACGCCGTCGCGTTACGCATCAAGAAGGCGAAGGCTCGCCTCCAAATCCAACTGGACCTCGCTTCACCGTCGCCAGATTCATCCAAAGACACTTCATCAATTCCGATCACACCAAAGGAGCAATTGTCATGAACATCGAATCACTTCTTTCAGAAGCCGACCCGGCGCTCAACGTTCGGATCCCGGATCCCAATCCGCTCGACGCGCGTATGATTTCGGACTCGTCCACGGGCAGCAACGCTCGACGGGTTCGAAGCACTTATAGATTCACTGGACAACATCGAATTACTTCTAAGTTGAACGATGGAATCAGGAGGCCCGCGGTCTTGGCCGCGCTCGCCGTCCTTGTCACCGCTGCAATTGTCGTACCGATTACTGTTGGCCACTCGGGCCCACCCCGAACCAACACCACGCCAGGTGTCTCGACACCAACGCAAGGAGTGTGGAGTCTCGCTGGATACATCTCTCAACCGGGTTGGCAGGCGAGTTCGGCCTCGGGACCCCTCCCCACGACTCAACAGTTCACCTTGCAGCTCACGTGTCCGACGTTGGCCACCTGCTACTCCTCCGGCACCAACTTCCAGAACCACGAGAAGACGCAGGGGGTGATCTCAGTGACCCACAACGGAGGAGCGAACTGGCGCCAATCATTGGCCCCTGGAGACGGAACCTATTTCTACGGATTCTCATGTCCGACCGCCAATACCTGCATGGCGGCAGGCGACGTACCGAACTCTAAAACGCATCCATCCCTGTACACGACCACCAACGGCGGAGAGAGTTGGACGTCACTCCCCATGCCCGGGTTGAACGAACTTCCGATTTTCTTGTCGTGCGCAACAGCGCTGAAGTGCGCCACGATCGGCCTCTTGCAAACACCAACCGCTCCCACACCAACCTCGTACTTCACTGCTAACGGAGGTCAGAGCTGGGAACCGTCGGCGTTGCCACCGTCGTTCTTTCCGAGTGGAAATGATCAACCAGCACTCGACTGTTTCCCCAACGGACACTGCGTTGCTGCCGGTACGAGCGGCTCTGGGCCGCTCGGCCAAGGTTCAGCGTCGATGATTTACAGCACTGACGACGGAGCAACGTGGGTGTCGGCTTCGGTGCCCCCCATGACCGCGACGTCGGGACTCATGTCATGTTCTGACGACAATCACTGCCTTTCCATCGAGTCGAGCAACGACAGTAACGGTTATCAGATCGCGAGTGGTGAGTTGGTGACGAACGACGGTGGTCTGACATGGTCGATGATTCCGGCGACCGAACTCGCGTCACTCAGCGCATCGGTTCCCATGAGCTTCGATTCGATCACGTGTCCCACAACCACTGACTGCTGGGCTACAACTCACTTGATAGAGAGTGAGTGCAACGGGACTTGTCCTTACGTACCCGACCAGGCGGTCATGATGGCAACCAGTGACGGAGGTCTTACGTGGAAAACCGAACAGTTGCCGTTACCACCCAGCGCGTCGTTGCAGTACGTGTCCGACTATCCGGTGTACTGCGTTAGTGCAACCGACTGCCGTGCTGTGGGCACGTTGGAACTGACGAAGTCTGCCTCGGACGCTGGCTTACCGTGGGTTCAACAAGACGTCGTGCTGACGTTCAATGGGGGGCCGGTGACAGGCGTCAACGACACGTCAAAATCGTAATGAAACGTCTCACGACTGACCGATGGAGAGCCGCGAACTGTCCTCGTCAAAGTTGAGAACTCGCAACGAATAAGAAGAGGTTTTCGGCAACTGTCAGGGGTGAGGACGACCCCTCTCTCGGAGGGGACGTCCACAATCTCCGAGTGGAGGCTGGCAACCTGGAATTCGATCATATCCACTAAGTGAGTTCGAATGCGATCAGCTGCGCGAGGTCTGCCTTCCATTGAGTTATCTGGTCCATCGTCTTGCCTCGGACCTTGTTAATACGTATAGGACATTTCATCACACGCGCTTTTCAGTCCTTCCTTCATTGTTAGTCCTTGTGCCCGAGGACGGCGTGCGCGAAGCGCCAAGCCGTCCGTTCGGGCAGCCAGTGTGATCCTCAAAATCAATTAAGCCCTTGGAATTCAAAAAATATTTACGGTGATTCTCAAAGTTTCTGTTCGAAAACGCGAAAACAGGTGTGTCTAGTTCTTATAGAGGGCGAATTTCTCGCTTCTCCGTAAGGAGCGTTATGAAGTTATCAATTGCAGATAATTCGGAAAGCCGCAAGTGTTGCTCGATGACGCACGATCTGGACGTCGGTGAACCAGAGCACTCGTACGGCGACGGAGACGCTGCTCGACCGTTGGGAATGGCGGACCTTCAGTTACTTACGGTGGTGGAAGTGGCGAGAACGCTCGCCATCGGTCGCTCAAGCGTCTATGAATTGATGTACAGGGGCGATTTGAAGTCCGTGAAAATTGGGGGATCTCGTCGGATTCGTTACAGCGACCTGGGAGAGTACGTGCGCTTCCTCGACGACGCCTCGTAGTTCTCAGTGGGTGGCAGTGGTGAAGTGGCGTGAGTTCGAAGGGGAGTCCCATGGGTAGTCGACGAGGTAACGGCGAGGGATCGATCTATCAGCGAGAAGACGGTGTCTGGATCGGCGCGATTGATCTCGGTTGGGTCGATGGTAAGCGGAAGCGCAAAGTCGTTAGCGCCCACACGAGGGGCGAGGTTGTCAAGCGTCTACGTGAGATCCATCCGGTCATCGCCCAAGGCGTGGTCCCTGCCTCTGATCGGCTGACTGTTGGTCAGTATCTCAACGAATGGCTCGCCCATCGGATCTCTGGCACGGTCACGACGAGGACCGAGGACCTCTACGAGCGAGCAGTGAAGGTCTACATCAACCCTTCTATTGGCAAGCTCCGATTGAACAAACTCGTCCCGTCGGACGTCAGTCGGATGCTCCAGGATCTCGAGACCAAGGGCTACTCGCCAGCAACGCGTCGAATGGCGAGAGCAACATTGCGACGGGCACTGCGAATGGCCGAACAGGACGGTGTCTTGAGTCGAAACGTAGCTTCAATCGCGGAAGGGCCGAAACTGGATCAGCGCAGTGGTCGGAGCTTGACGCCCGAACAGGCGAAGCAGTTCCTTCGCGCGGTGGAGGGGCATCGTCATGAGGCCGCGTACGTACTCGCCCTGTCGCTTGGACTACGTCGCGGCGAAATTCTTGGACTCACATGGCACGACGTCGAACGAGCTGAGGACACCGTCGTACTCCAGATCCGCCATCAACTCGTGCGCGACAAGAACGGTGTCCACCTCGTTGATCTAAAGACCGTAGGCAGTCGGCGAACTCTGCACCTCTCGCGACCTCTCGTCGACATTCTCGAACGCCACCGCGCGCGCCAGGAAGCGGAGGAACTGGTGCGGGGCAATCGATGGCATAATGACCATGAACTGATCTTTACTTCCAATATCGGGACCCCCCTCGATCCAGACGTGTTCGGAAAGACCGTGCCGAAGATCTGCGTCGAAGCCGGTCTTGGACGCTGGTCAATCCACGAGTTGCGCCACTCGTGCGCGTCGCTGCTGATGGCGATGGAGGTGCCCATTGAGATAGTGGCCGAACAGATGGGACACGCCTCGATTCGGGTCACCAAGGACGTCTATGGGCACTTGATGCCACGCTCTCGAGCTCGGGCGGCTGAGGCGATGCGCTCGATACTTTTCGAAGAATCAGTCGCGGAATCCCCAAATCCGTCCGCGGCTTGGGCTACATCATTGGCTACATTCGAGCCCGAAAGATTAATTAACGCACCCGTGACGAGGGATTTAGTGGGCCGCCCGGGTCTCGATCCCGGCACCTTGGGATTAAAAGTCCCCTGCTCTTCCCGATGAGCTAGCGGCCCGGTGGATGACGAAATGCATTGAGAAATGCTGAATCACCGGAGTTCACAGATTAGCCCAGGTGAATTACGAGTGATTCCCCTTGCGGTGCCAAAAGTGGCAATCTCAACGCCGCAATTGTGACGAGATCGCCGCACTAAAAGTGCTCAAGGTACCTCGCGGCCAGTTCGGCGTTTAGGCGCTACAGGGTTGCGCATCGCCCCTGCAGTCAAAGTTCGCATCCGACGTCTGCGCCGAACGTCGTGACGTTCGGCTTGTGCGTATTATTTTGGTTGCGCGGCCTCTTGTTTCCTCGGCATTCCAAGGGCTGTTGGAGAGGGGGCGTACGTTGCTCGGAGCAAGCGCGCCAAAGCCATCAGAGCATGTGTCGAGTGAGTCACCCGATTCGTCTCGTCGGGTCGCGGAGATTCGTGCCAACCTCGACCGAAGGGCTTGGCGTACCCTGCGGGCCCGTTTGATTCAGTTCCCACCCGCTCTGGTACTTGTCGGCGGCCTGATCTTCGCCATGGCGGCCGGCGGCGCCTTCCACCATCACCTCGCGCCGTACGCGTCGCACGCGTCGTTGCACGACGCGACTTCCTCGCGTGCTGGTGGAATTTTGGGTTTGAAGATCGACGCTGTGCTCACGGGCTGCTATCTGTTCGCCGTCCTCCTCGCCTACGCCGTGCGCCGCCTCAGCGCGCCGCGCCGCGCACGACGGGCGCTCGCTTCCGGATCCGTCGTTTGAAGGGTCGTGCCCTCGCGTTCCCCGTAATTGCGTCACCTCCTGGCGTCCCCAGGACCGTGAATTCGCGTGCCGTTTTCGCTTACAAGCGCTGGACAGTGTCCTAAAACGGGTCACGTTCTTTCCAGAACGTGAGCAGAGTGCTCGACGAAACAGCGAACTGGCTCGAGGCCCGACACGAATCCGACGCGGTGAGGCTGATTTTGGGCCGTGCCACATGAGCCAATAAACCCGGAGCACGATAGGCCGCTCTTCTCGCGACACTTCTGCGACAGGATTTTCATTCGTCATGGAGGGCTGACGTGATGGACCGGGCCTCGCGCTAGCTGCCCAGTCCCAATTTGACGGTCGTGATCGCACCAATCGAGATAACGAGAGTGCGCACTACCTTGGGTGACACTCGTCGGATCAGCAGCGTACCGAGCCATCCGCCGATCAAGGCACCGATTAGGAGCATGTAGACCGCGTCCATGGCGAGATGCCCGCGCACGATGAAAACGAGCGCGGCCACGGCGTTGATAATCATCCCGAGCGCGTTGCGAAGCCCTTGAAGGTCGTAAATCTCATAGGGCAGGGTGAGGGCCATGACGGCGAGAAGGACGATCCCGAGTCCGGCGCCGAAGTACCCGCCATAAACGGACGCGAGAAAGATCCCAACAAAAAGGGCTCGTCGACGCACGGGCTCGACGTGGTCGATACCTTGAGCGTTCTTCCTCCTCGCGAGGAGTTTTGTTATGCGTGGGGCGAGGGCGAACAGTACGGTGGCGGCGCCGATCAACCACGGTACGACGCTGCGAAATGTCTGCGCGGAGCCAAGCAAGAGCAACGCGGTGCCGATAATTGAGCCGAGGAAGCAGGGCGTGACGAGGGAACGAAGCAGTTTTCGATGAACATTGAGCTCCTGGCGGAAACCTCGAATGCCACCAACTCCACTCGGCAATATCCCCACCGTGGACGAGACGTTGGCGGTCAGGGAGGGAATGCCCATAGCTAAGAGCGTTGGGAAGCTGAGAAAGGTTCCGCCGCCGGCGATACCGTTGGATATCCCCGCGGCGATGCCGGCCACGCAATAGAACGTCAGGCGCCATCCGAGAGGAATTGACGTCGCCCACATGGCTTAACTGTGTTTCGATGAAGCGAGTTCGCTCAGCGCGGTGAGGTCCTTTCCTACGCCGAGCACCATCAGCCGATCTCCCGCGAAGAATACGGTGTCGCCGGTGGGCCGTATGACGTCTCTCCCACGCTCGATGGCGGTGATGAGCACACTTCGAGGGAGCGACGTCGAGTGAACGGTTTTGCCAACGAGCGAGGAGTCGTCGGTCACTTGGATCTCCGAGATGCCCGTCGAACCACCGAGTTCAGAGATACGACGGAGATTGGCTTGCATCGTGCGTCGATAGTTGCGCACGATGTCCGAGATCGAAATCGTGCCGATGACGTGGCGGTCATCATCGATGACCGCCGCCCACGTTTGAGGAGTTGACGTCAGGGTTTCGAGCACGACGTCTAAGTGAATCGATTGGTGTATGGGCGCGAAGGTGGAGTCAACGGTTTCCTCAATTTTGAAGTCCTTGGGCTCGTTTAACTCTCGCTGAAGAGTTTCGAGCGAAACGACGCCGACGTAGCGTTCATCGGCGTCGACGAACGGCGCTTCTTTGACGCCGCGCTCTTGCATTTCAGACACCGTCTGTTCGGGATCATCGGCGTTGTTCAGTACGCAACGCGCGGGCGCCATCGCGTCGGACGCGGAGACGATCGCCAGCAGAGGCAGCCCCGTGAGGATGCGGTGCGCAGGGGACTCGGCTCGGCTCCGCAACTGGCTCCGGTATATCGTGTCGTCGTTACGTCGAACGATCAACGTCGCCAGGCCGACCGCCAACATCGCGGGCACGATGAGCGTGAGGGTTCCAGTCATCTCGGCCACCATCAACATGACGGCCAGAGGAGCCCGCGAGATACTCCCGAAGCAAGCCATCATGCCGACGATGACGTAGGGCGCGGGGTCGTGTCCGAGACTGGGCACGACGGGCTCGAGAAGTCGCCAGACCGCGGCGCCCACAAAGGCGCCGATGACCATGCCGGGTCCGAAAATGCCGCCCGACCCCCCGGAGCCGATGGAGAGCCCCGTCGTCGCGATGCGTGCGAAAGGCAAGATGAGCACGATCCAAAGAGGAATGTGCAGGAGCTGGGGACCCAGTCCTACCTGGATCCAGCCGTAACCCGTACCGAGCACTTCGGGGATGGCCAGCGCGATCAAGCCCACGATGAGGCCGCCAATCGCCGGGCGTACCCAGCGCGGAATGGAGAGGTTGCTGAAGTACGCGGCCATGCCGTAGAAACTCTTGGCGTAGAGCAGTCCGATGAGGCCGCCCAGAATACCGATAATGCCGAACCAGACCAATTGCATGGCGCTCGTGAGGTGATAGTTCCCGACGTAGCCAAAGAGTGGTCCGAACCCCTCGACCGAACCCCACACCGCGTAGCCCACGATGGACGCGATGAATGAAGGAAGCAGTGCCTCGACTTCGAAGTCATCACGATAGAGGATCTCCGTGGCGAGAATCGCTCCTCCGAGAGGAGCGCCAAAGATGGCTCCAATACCCGAACCGATGCCGCTCGCCACCGTGATGCGCGCGTCGGCAGGACTCAGGTCAAGGAATCGGGCCAGGAACGACCCGAAGCCCGCGCTGATCTGACCGGTGGGCCCCTCGCGCCCTCCCGACCCACCCGAGCCGATCGTGAGCGCCGAGGCGACGATCTTCACGAAGACGGTACGCAGGCGAACACCTCTGGGGTTGTGGTGCACCGCGGCGATTGCCGCGTCGGTGCCGTGGCCCTCAGCTTCAGGGGCCACGGCGAACACCAAGATCGCGCCCCCGAGTGCGCCAACACACGCGACGAGTGGAATGGCCCACGGCCGCGCGAAGTACGCCGACGCTGCTCGCCCCCCTTCATTGATGGGAAGCGGGACGTGGTAGCCAGCGAGAACTTGCAAGAAGAAGTAGGTCGCGAGTTGAAGGGCCTCGTAAAAGACAATGGCGCCCAAGCCCGCGATGATGCCGATCGCCGTGCCGAGAACGAGCCATTTGCGGTTATAACTTGACGAGGCGAGCCAGCGACCAAGGCTGACCTGGACGGCGCGTGAGCGCTCGGACCAGCGGTGGACCGGAACGGTTTCGGTGGGCGGCATTTACAGGTCCCACCCCGTGGACCAGTCCTGCTCGGGCACTTCGCCCGCGGCCGCCGCGAAGCGGTTGAGCGCTTGAACGAGAACCGCACGTTCGCTGGGAGAGATCTCGTTGACGACGGTCTCAATTTCGCGACGGCGACGTTTGGTGACGGCGGCGACCAGCGCCAGCCCCTTCTTCGTCAGGGACAGGTGAACGTGACGGCGGTCGTCGGGTTCCGCGGTGCGAGCGACCAGTTCCTTCTTCACCAAGCGGTCGCACATGCGCGTCGCGGTAGCTGGAGTCACACCCACGGAGTCGGCGAGTCCGGCCAGGTTTTGGGGCCCCCGTGACGCAAGCACGATCAACGTTCGATACTGCGTGAGCGTCACTTCCTCGGCGATGTCCGACAGCGATCGTGCGGCCACCGCCACGAGTACCCGACTGGCCGAGAGCACGGCGTCAACGACGGCCTCCGCCGGTTGCGCGGCCGGCGAGCTCTTTGATTGCATTTACTAACTATTGCATAGAGTAACTGCAGGAGGTTTCATTCATCGCTTTAGGTTGACTTGGAGATTCGAGAAGAAGAGGCATATGGCCAAGGCGGTTCCGGAGGATTCGTCGAAGACGCCGGTGCGCGCCAAGTCTGGGGTCACGCCCGACCAAAAAGATGATCTCAAGACCATCCCCCTCGCTGAGGTGCAAAAGAAGCTCGAGTCGTCGCCGGCGGGTCTTTCCCAGGCCGAAGCGAACAAGAGGCTCGCTCAGTACGGTCCCAACGAGCTCGAGGCCAAGAAGGCCAACGAGCTGCTCAAGTTCCTTGGTTACTTTTGGGGGCCAATTCCGTGGATGATCGAGGCCGCCGTCATCTTGTCGGGTGTGCTGGGTCACTGGCCCGACTTTGTCATCATTCTCGTGCTGCTCCTCGCGAACGCCACGATCGGGTTCTGGGAAGAGCATCAGGCCGGTAAGGCAATCGATGCTTTGAAGGCGGAACTCGCGATCAAGACCCGGGTGTTACGCGATGGCAAGTGGATCAATCCGCCGGCGCGAGAACTCGTTCCGGGCGACGTCATTCGGCTACGCCTGGGTGACATCGTTCCCGCCGACGCTCGTCTCCTCGAAGGTGATCCCGTCGAGGTCGACGAGTCAGCGCTGACCGGCGAGTCCTTGCCCGCCACGCGTGGTCCGGGCGACGCGGTGTTCTCCGCGTCGATAATTCGCCAAGGTGAGATCGGCGCCCTGGTCTACGCCACGGGCTCGAACACGTACTTCGGTAAAACCGCAGAACTTGTTCAAGATAGCGTGACCGTCAGCCATTTCCAACGCGCCGTGCTGAAGATAGGCACCTACCTGATCATCTTGGCGGTGGCGATGGTAAGCGTGATCGTCGTGATCTCGCTCGTGCGCGGCGACCCGTTCTTCACGACGCTGCAGTTTGCTCTCGTGCTCACGGTGGCCGCGATCCCGGTGGCGATGCCCACGGTGCTGTCGGTAACGATGGCCGTTGGAGCGCGATTGCTCGCCAAGAAGAAGGCCATCGTAAGCCGGCTCGTCGCGATCGAGGAGCTGGCCGGAGTGGATGTGCTCTGCACGGACAAGACCGGCACCCTGACCCAGAATAAGTTGACGCTCGGCGATCCTTTCGCGGTCGAGGGCGTCTCCGCGGCTGACGTCATTGTCAACGCCGCGCTGGCGTCGCGTGATGACGACAACGACACCATCGACTTGGCGGTGCTCGGAGGTCTGCCCGGGGACCATGCCTTGAGGGGATTCCACGTGGAGCACTTCACCCCGTTTGATCCGGTGGGCAAGCGTACCGAGGCGACAGTGAAAGCCGCGAAGGGATCCTCGTTCAAAGTGACTAAGGGCGCTCCCCAGGTGATCCTCGCCCTCTCGGCCAACGCCAAGGAGGTGAAGGTGGCAGCTGAGCAGGCGGTAAACGAGTTCGCCGCGCGCGGATTCCGCTCGCTCGGCGTCGCGCGGGCCGAGGGCAACGGCGCCTGGAGGTTCCTTGGAGTGCTGCCCCTGTTCGATCCACCCCGCGCTGACGCCAAGACGACGATTGCCATGGCGCGTCAAATGGGTGTCAAGGTGAAGATGGTCACCGGCGACGCGTTGGCCATCGCGTCTGAGACCGCGAGGACCCTCGGGATGGGCACGGACATCCTCGACGCCGCGAGCCTGGGCCACACCAAGCGCGCCGAAACGACGGCCACGTCCAAAACCATTGAAGGAGCCGACGGTTACGCCCAGGTATTCCCTGAGGACAAGTACCACATCGTCGAGATCCTCCAGAAGCGCGGGCACATCGTTGGCATGACCGGCGACGGCGTCAACGACGCCCCCGCACTCAAGAAAGCGGACTGCGGCATCGCCGTGTCGGGCGCGACCGACGCCGCGCGCGCGGCCGCGTCGATAGTGCTCACCACGTCGGGCCTGTCGGTAATCATCGACGCGATCAAGGAGAGCCGCAAGATCTTCCAGCGGATGAACAGTTACGCGATTTATCGGATCGCCGAGACGTTGCGGGTGCTGCTGTTCATCTCGTTGGTCATTTTGATCTACAACTTCTTTCCGGTGACGGCGATGCAGATCGTGATGCTCGCGCTGCTCAATGACGGGGCCATCCTCTCCATTGCCTACGACAACGTTCGTTACCGCAATCAACCTGAGGCGTGGAACATGCGCGTCGTGCTCGGGATGGCGACCATCTTGGGTGTCGTTGGTCCGGTGGCGGCGTTCGGCATGTTCTACCTTGGGGACCGGGTCTTTCATCTTGGTCACCCCGAACTGCAGACCATGATGTATCTCACGCTGTCGGTGGCTGGGCACCTCACAATCTTCCAGGCCCGTACCCGCGGTGCATTCTGGTCCATCCGACCCGCGCGAATCCTCCTGCTCGCCGTGATCGGCACGCAGGCGCTGGCCACGTGCATCGCGGTTTTCGGAATCTTCATGACTCCGCTCGGGTGGCGCTACGCGCTGCTCGTGTGGGGCTACGCGCTGCTGTGGTTCGTCGCCACTGACCGGGTGAAACTACTCGGCTATCGAATACTCGATCCCTCAGGCGCCGTCACGAAGGGCAGCGGTTCATCGAGCGCGTCACTTTCGCCGACCGACCGGGACGCCATTGCCGCGAGCGTCGCCCCGTTTCACACGGAGGTCGACACCAGCCCGGACGAACCGGTGTACCACGACTCGAGCATTTGCCCCTACGGCAAGGAGATCACCCGCGACGACCACGACACCGCGGGCACCGATGGTCGCAGGCGCTGCGAGTGGTGCGAATCCCACGCCCGCGTGACGCCGTTTCATACCGAGGTTGATACCAGCCCGGACGCCCCTGTCTTTCACGACCTTGCCGGGTGCCCCTACGGCAAGGAGATCGCCCGCGACGGACACGACATCGTTGGCGATGATGGTCGCAGGCGCTGCGAGTGGTGCGAATCCCACGCCACCGAAAAGGTGCACGGAGCTTCAAAGAAGGAGGCGACCACATGAAACTCAATAAGAAGGTCCTCAGTGAGATGAGAGTGAAGCCAGGCACACCCGCCGGTCTCGACGTTCGCAGTACCAAGCACGTCTCGACCGATTGGCTGGGTTCCCAGGGCAAAGGTGGCAAGGACAAGCCGCGCAAGAAAGTGGCGGAGGAGGATCTCGGAGAGTTCATCGACGAACTGTCCGCGGCGCAAGAGTTGTTGTGGGCGAACGGTTCATTTTCACTTCTGATTGTTCTCCAGGCGTTGGACGCCGCGGGCAAGGACGGAACGATCAAGCACGTCATGTCGGGTGTCAATCCTCAAGGTTGCCGGGTGGAGGCCTTCAAACAACCTTCCGCCGAGGAGCTCAGTCACGATTTCTTGTGGCGTTGCTCGATGGCCCTGCCCGAACTGGGCTCAATCAGCATCTTCAACCGTTCCTATTACGAAGACGTTCTGGTGACCCGGGTGCACCCCGCGCTTTTGGCCAAGGCCCACGAAATGCCAAGCACGGGACCTGACAAGAAGTTCTGGGATGATCGTTTTGCCGATATCAATGCTTTCGAGCACCATTTGCATCGCAGCAAGACGCGCGTCGTGAAGGTCTTCTTACACGTGTCGAAAGAGGAGCAGAAGAAGCGGTTCCTGAGCCGACTCGAGGACCCAGAAAAGAACTGGAAGTTCTCGACGGCCGACCTCGCCGAGCGAAAGTTCTGGGACGACTATCAGCGTGCGTACGAAGAAGCGGTCAGCGCGACTTCAACGGCGTGGGCGCCGTGGTACGTGGTGCCGGCTGACCATAAGTACTCGCTTCGCGCGCTCGTCGGCGGCATCGTGGTCGACGCCATTGACCAGATGAAGTTGACGTCCCCTGAAGTGACGGGAAGCAGCCGCAAAGAACTCAACAAGGCGAAGGCAGAGTTGTTGGCCGAATCATGACAACGAAGCCTCCCCGAGGCTTCGTTGCTAAGCGATCATCGTCGCGAGGGGCGCGAGACCTAAGTGTTCTGCCCCCCGGATTCGTGGGGCCCAAGGTGGAGGCCGCCTGTCGACCCGTCGAAGCGATCCATCGGCGCACTTGCGTGGAATCGCTCCTTGAGGTTGATGGGCTCGTCGCGGGTACCGCGGGAACGTCCATATCGCTTTAGTGGTCGACGGTGCGCGAGTAGAGTCGCTCTTGTGGCGGAGACGGATTTCGATGGTGCGAGTCAGATCGAGTCGCTCTTAAATGACGTCGACCGAGCGCTCGAGCGACTCCGCGCCGGGACCTATAGAACTTGTCAAGTCTGCGGCACGATTATTGAAGAAGCATCGCTGGTCGAGTTTCCGCTCTTGGCGAACTGTCCTGCCCATCCCGAGTTGAGTTAATACGGTCTCGGCTCGTCACGGCGAACCCACGGAGGCGAGTGACACGCCGACGGGCCGTGCCGCAGGGGGCTTCTAACGGCAAAAATACGCATTGATCAAGTTATGCAAATGCACGAAGCGACCCGAGAAGTCGGTGGCTCCTCGAGACGCGCTTCATTCCAACCTTGACATGACGCCTGGCCGTGAAGGTCTTGCCCGCTTCGAGCCGGTTCCGATGGGGACTACTTCTTGGTGGCCCAGAAGATCTCGGCAATAGCGTCGATCTCACTCAGGAGGCGATCGGCGACGTTCACGTCATTGGTCTTCTTCGCCTCACCAGCGGATTTGGTCGCCATCCAAAAGAGGTCGTGCAGATTGGGGAACGTCTTGAGGTGGTCGACTTTGAAGTAGTCGGTCCACAGCACCCAGAGGTGGTGCTTGACCAGCTCGCAGCGCTCCTCTTTGATGAGAGTCGCGCGCACTTTGAAGTCCGCGTCGGAAGAGGCGTTGTACTTCTCCATGCAGCCCTTCACCGACAGTGCCTCAATACGGGCTTGGGCCGGGTCGTAGACCCCACAGGGAAGGTCACAGTGCGCCGAAACCACGAGGTGAGCGGACGTGGTGTCGAGCCAGTTGGTGAAGCGAGTGCGAATCGTCATGGAGTTGCCTTTCGTAAGATCGTTTGCCCGCCGTCGCGGGCACTTCGTCATCCAGCAGGATAGTCATCTACCTGGGATAACGTGCACTCGTGGGTGGACTCGTGGAGTTCTTTGTGCGTAGGGTGACGGTCCAGGGTTCCTCGATGACGCCGACCTATCTGCCGGGTGAGCGACTGACCGCTTGGCGTCGGTGGCGGCGAATCCGACCGGGCGACGTCGTGATTGTGCGCGATCCGCGCGACCCTACGAGGTGGCTGCTCAAACGTTGCGCGAATAGAGTGGGCGAGCAGTTGGACCTGCGCGGTGATAATCCCTACGCGTCTACCGACTCACGCGATTTCGGCCTCGTGTCGAGCCGCGACGTGATCTACCTGGTGCCGGTAGCGAAGTCGCCGTAGCTCGACGTGTCGACGGCCCCGCCTCGCCGTTAGGCTGCGCCCATGGCTCGCCTCGCCGTGCTCTCCTATCACACCTCACCCTTAGCCCAACCGGGAACCGGGGACGGTGGGGGCATGAACGTCTACGTGCGCGAACTCTCGAGCGCGCTCGCTCGCTTGGGTCATGAGGTTGACGTTTACACCCGACGAGACAGTCCCTATTTGGAGGACGTCGTGCACGTCGAGCCGGGCTTTCGTGTCCACCACGTCGCGGCCGGTCCGGAGCGTGGCCTGGACCGAGACGAACTGCCCCAACACGTCGCCAGCTATACCGATGAACTCGAGCGCCACTTTCGCGACGTCGGCGCACCGGACGTCATTCACGCGAACTACTGGTTGAGCGGACTCGCCGGGCACCGCTTGAAGCATGAGTTGGGGGTACCGCTCGTCGTCACGTTCCACACGCTCGAGCGCGTCAAGGCCCACACCTTCCGGGGCGAATCCGACGACCGGGCGTTTCAAGAGTCGGCCATCGTGGCCTGTGCTGACGCGGTGCTCGCGAGCTGCGAGGTCGAGGCCGAACAGTTCATTGATTTCTATAACGCGGACCCCGATCGCGTGACGATCGTGCCCCTGGGTGTCGAGCACGCCTTCTTTTCTCCGGGCTATCGTCCCCAGGCGCGGCGCGCTTTGGGTCTCGCCGAGAGCGGGGCGCTGTTGCTCTTCGTCGGCCGACTCCAGGCCCTGAAGGGGGTGGACCTGGCGTTGGAGACTTTGATTGAACTGCGTAGTCGTGGTGTCGACGCGCGTCTGGCCATTATTGGTGGACCTTCGGGCCCGGACGGGCGAAACACCTTAGAAGCGCTCCACGAACGTGTCGCCGAGGCCGGGGTCATTAACGACGTGCTCTTCGTCGCTCCCCAGGGCCACCAACTGCTCTCGACGTGGATGCGCGCCGCCGACGTGACGCTGGTGCCCTCGCTCTCAGAGAGTTTCGGCCTGGTCGCGCTCGAGTCGGCGGCCTGCGGGACGCCGGTCGTTGCCAGTGACGTGGGAGGCCTTTCGACGTTGGTGGTTCCTAGTCAAACCGGCTATTTAGTGAGCGAGCGATCACCGACGATCTGGGCGGACCTGGTCCAAAGGTCCTTGTTGGCCGAGAACGCGCTGGCGTTGAGCAACGAGGCGGTCATTGTCGCCCAGCGTTACACGTGGCGAGGCGCGGGAGAGATTCTCGGTGAACTCGTCACCATGTTGAGTCGACGGCGACTCGTACGTTGTTGAGGTGAGCCGAGCTCCACTGGGCGACGCGCGCGACGAATCGCGCGTCAGTGAGATCGTGGCGCTTTGGTCGGGGTCCTGGGAACACGCGTCGTCACTGCTGGGCGTCGAACATCAATCGTCGCCCGACGATCGGGGTCACTACCACTGGCTGGTGCGACTCCGGGGTGAAGAGCGTGACGTCGTCACCGTGTGGCTGGCCCTGCGCCAGCGAAGTGTGCACGTGGAGTGCGAGATCACTCCGGCGCCGGAGCAGAACGTTGAAGGGATCTATCGCTACGTGCTCGCGAAGAACGCCGAAATGCGAGAGTTGCACGTGGCCCTCGGGCCTGAGGCGGGCCTCTATTTGGTAACGCACGTGCCGATCAATGAATTCACGAGCGAGCGGCTCGACGAACTCATGGGCGCGGCGCTGCTCACCGTCGATGAGCTCTATCCCACGATCATGATGAGCGGCTTTGCGTGGTTTCGCCGACGCCCTCGCCGTGGTGACGCAACGGATAGCGTTTAGAAGTGACCTATCGACTTCTTATCGTGGGCGGCGGGCGAATGGGTTCGGCCCTGGCCGAGGGGCTCATGCGCGCTTCGTGGTGCGCCCCCGAAGAGCTCTGCGTTGTCGTTCGCCGAAGCGAGTCGGTGAACGAACTTCAGGCACGACTGCCCGGCGTCACGATTTCGGTGGGTCTGCCGGCGAGCGGCGTCGACGAGGCGACCGGAGCACTCTTGTGCGTCAAACCCGACTACGCCGAGTCGGTGGCGACGACACTGAACGGGGCGGGAATCACCCGGGTGCTCTCCGTGGTCGCGGGACTGTCGAGCGCCCGCCTTGAAGCAGCCTTTACGAAGCCCGTCGCGATCATCCGCTCGATGCCGAACACGCCGGTCCTCGTCGGAAAGGGAGTCACGGCCATCGCGGGTGGCGCGCACGTCACCAGCGCCGACCTCGAGTGGGCGGAGTCGATACTTTCGGCGGTGGGGTCAGTCGTTCGCGTGAACGAACGCCAGATCGATGCCGTCACGGGACTGTCGGGTCCGATGCCGGCGTACCTCTATCTCGTCGTCGAAGCCCTCATCGAGGCGGGCGTTCATCAAGGACTGCCGCGCGAAATCTCGCGTCAACTCGTGGTTGACTCATTTTTCGGCTCCGCCGCACTGCTCGTTGAATCGGGGCTCAGCCCGGAAGAGCTTCGAGCGCAAGTGACCTCTCCGGGCGGTACGACGGCGGCGGGACTTCGCGTGCTCGAAAGCCGTGCCGTGCGATCGGCCTTCTTAGAGACAGTGGCCGCGGCCGCGGAGCGCTCTCGTCAATTGGGGCGTTAGGGCACGACTACTAACGTGGTGGACGTGGTGACGCCTCGTCTTCGCTCGAAGAAGCTCTCCGAACCGACGATCGCCCGGCTCCCCGTCTATCAGCGCATCGCCGAAGGATACGCGCGCCGCGAACTCCACCGGATTGACTCTGAGCAGATTGGCCGACTCGCTGGCGTCACGGCCACTACCGTGCGCCGCGACTTGGCGGGGCTGGGATCCTTTGGCACGCGGGGCGCGGGCTACGACGTGTCGGTCCTGAGTGAACGAATCGGCGAAGCGCTCGGTCACGACCGTTCCTACGACGTCGTGGTGGTGGGACTGGGCAACCTCGGCCGGGCCCTGGTGAACTCCTCGAACTTCTTGATCCGTGGAGCGCGTCTGATCGCGCTGTACGACACCGACCCCGCGGTGGTCGGCACGGAGATCGCGGGCCACGTCGTGCGCGGACTCGATCAGGAGATGGTCAATGCCACGGTCGGGGTGATCTGTGTCCCCGCGAGCGCCGCCCAGGCCGTCGCCAATCGACTGGTCGACGCCGACGTTCACGCGATCCTCAACTTCTCGCCCCAGGTGGTGACCGTGCCGCTGGGCACGGCCGTGCACTACGTGGACTTTTCCATTGAGTTGCAGATTCTCATGTACCACCTCAACAACGGCACGGGTCCGCTGGGTGGCGGGGTGTTGCACTCGTTGGGCATCGCGAATACCAACACGCGTCGACCGTCGTAGCATGGGTACGACCGTGGAGGATCAGTGGCGCTGATTTCAGTTGGGATTGATCACGAGCACGCGTCGCTTGACCTCCTTGAGCGCGCGACGTTGCCCGAACACGAGTGGAGCAAGATGCTGCGTACGCTCGTGAGCCACCGCAATATCCACGAAGCCGTCTTCGTTTCGACGTGCCTGCGTACCGAAGTCGTCGCGGTCATCGACCGTTTTCACGGCGCCGTCGACGAGATCACCACGACCTTGGCCGACGCGACCGGCGTCGCGCCCGCGGAATTCGAAGATCGCTTGACCGTGAACTATGAGCGCGACGTCGCGACGCACCTCTTTAGCGTCGCGGCGGGCCTTAAGTCCGTCGTGCCGGGCGAGTACGAAATCTTGGGCCAGCTGCGCCGGGCACTGGAACTCGCGATCGAAGAACAAACGACCGGCCCCGAAATTACGGACCTCTTTCAGCGCGCGATCGCGTCGGGACGTCACGTGCGCAGCGACACCTCGATCGCCCGTGGAACATTGAGTTTCGCCCACGCCGCCGTGACCGCGGCCACTGACGAGATCGGTGGTGCCCTGGCGGGTTCGAACGTGGTCGTCGTCGGATCGGGTCAGCTCGCCAGCGGCGTCGCGCGTAGTTTGCTCGCTCATCCACTTCGCGTCGGGTCACTCACGATCGTCAATCGCACGCGCGCCCACGCCGAATCCCTGCGCGAGGAACTGGCCGACGAGCGTGTCGTCGTCGAAGAGCTCGACGCTTTGAATGCTTCGCTGGCGCCCGCTCGCCTCGTGATCGTCGCTGTTGAAGCGCCCGCGCCGCTCCTTGTTTCGCGCAACTTCGCCTCGCTCGGCCACGACATCCTCGTGGTCGACCTCGGCGTCCCGCGCGCGGTCGCCATTGAGGTGGACGAGTTGACACTGGTTCGGCGCATCGACATCTCGACGCTTCGCGACCGGGTCGACCGCGCACTGGGTGATCGTCGAGAGGCCGTCGACGAAGCGCAAAAGATCGTCCTGGAGGACGTGGAGCGTTTTCTCGCCGATCAGCGCGCCCGCGGCGCGGCGGCCATCGTGCGCGACCTGCGTGAACATTTCGACGAAGTCGTCACGTCCGAACTGGCCCGGCGCGAACACGACTTCGATGGTCTAAGCGCGGAGCAGCGTGACAGCGTGACGTCGCTCATTCGTAGCGTGGTCGCCAAAATTGCCCACCGGCCGACCGTGACCTTGAAGGAGGCGGCCGGAACGGACCAGGGCACTCGCCTGAGCGAAGCGACGCGCCAACTCTTCGATCTATGACCCTTCGTTTGGCGACGCGCCGATCGCCCTTGGCGACGCGTCAGGCGCAGTACGTCCAGGCCCGATTGGGTGAACTCGGCGTGGACGCCGAGTTATATTTTCTCGATACCGCGGGTGATCGAGACCGTACGACGTCGCTCGCGACGCTCGGCGGTGAGGGCGTCTTCGCGGTCGAGGTTCAGCGCGCGTTGCTCGAAGGCGAGGCCGACGTCGCGGTGCATAGCGCGAAGGACCTGCCGTCGAGCACCCCTGAGGGTCTGGTCATTGCTTGTGTACCCGAGCGACGTGACGCGACCGACGTGCTCGTCGGGCGCGCGCTAGCGGGACTGGGTCCTGGCGCCACCGTGGCCACGGGCTCGCCACGCCGGCGCGCGCTCTTGCTCGAGCGTCGACCCGATCTCAACGTCGTGGACCTGAGAGGAAATATGGCCACTCGTCTGTCGCGCGTTGGTCATGACGGCGTGGACGCGGTGGTGACCGCGGCCGCGGCCCTCGAGCGACTCGATCAGATCGAACTCGTCGCCGAGCGTCTCGACCCCGCGTGGTTCACGCCTCAGGTGGGACAAGGCGCCCTCGCTCTCGAGACCCGCGAGAACGATGAGGAGAGCCGCGATGCGCTTCGAGCGCTGAACGACGCCTCGGCGCAGCTGGTCTTAACCGCGGAACGAGCGTTCCTGCGAGAACTCGGCGCGGGTTGTTCGGTGCCGACGGGCGCCTTCGCGAGGGCCACCGGCGACACGCTCACTATCGCGGGCGTGATGCTCGCGCCCGACGGGACCCGTAGCGTCCGTGGCGAGCTCTCGGGCCGTGACGCCGCGACACTTGGTGTCGCGCTCGCGCGAAAGCTTCGTGATGAGTTGGGCGGTGGCGCGCTGTGGAGTTCTCTCGAGTCGTGACGCGCGTGGTCCTCACTCGCGAGAAGGGCCGTAACGACTCCCTGCGGGCGTATTTGCCCTCGGGCGTGGAAGTCATCGAAGTTCCCGCGACGCGCACCGAGTTTCGAGACCTCGGCGCGTTCGAGGAGGCTTTGCGAGCCCTCACGTTCGCGGCTCCGGTCCTGTGGCTCGTGGTTACGAGCGCGCGCGGCGCTCGCTACGCGCGCTTAGCCCACGAAATCTTGGGCGACCGTACCCGGGTGGCGAGCGTGGGCATGGCGACGACCCGTGAACTCAGAAGTCTCGGCGTCGCGGTGGCCATCAGTGGTGACGCCGACGCCGCGGCGCTCGCCTCGTACTTAGGCGGAACGGTCGTCACGATCGGGGCACTCGAAAGTCGCGGCGAGTTGGAGGCTCTCTTGGTCGAACGGGGCGTCTCGGTGCACCAGGTGGCGTGCTACGAGACGCGAGCCTGCGAGCTTTCGCCGAGCGAGCAGCGCACGTTGGGCGATGCTGACGTCGTCTTCGTCGGCGCGCCCTCCACGTGGCGTGTGGTACGTACGTTCGTTGCCGAACGAGCGTTGCTGGTCGTGCCCGGCGCGACGACGGCCCACGAGGTCGGCACGCGACATGAAGTCATGGTCGGTTGGGACGACACGTTGCCCTCTCGCTTGCGCACGTGGGTTTCAACCCACGAAAGGGCGCTCGGAGAGGGCTAATAGGCTGGTGACGTGTTCCCCGCCGAGCGACCCCGCCGCCTTCGCCGCACCCCCGCGCTACGGCGCCTCGTCGCTGAAACGACGCTGACCCCGGCGCACTTCGTCGCGCCCCTCTTCGTCGCTGAGGGTCTGCGCGAGCCCAAGGCGATTCTCTCGTTACCCGGTCATGTTCAGCACACCGTGACGAGTCTGCGTCAAGAGGTGGCCGCCCTTAAACGCGTAGGCGTCACGTCGGTGATTCTCTTTGGTGTGCCCGAGGCGAAGGACGAACTCGGCAGTGGCGCCTGGGACCGCGACGGGATTGCCCAAGTGGCCCTGCGCGCGCTACGTGACGACTTCGCCGACGACGTCGTCGTGATGGCCGACCTCTGCTTGGACGAGTACACGAGCCACGGTCACTGCGGCGTCGTGCGCGATGACGGCAGTGTCGACAACGACGCCACGCTCGAGCTCTACGCGCGCACAGCGATCGCTCAGGCCGAAGCCGGCGCGCAGGTGGTCGCCCCGAGCGGCATGATGGACGGACAGGTGGGCGCGATCCGGGCCGCTCTCGACGGCTCGTCAATGCATGACGTCGCGATTCTCGCCTACGCCG
>Ga0307372_10002497_pt1 | contig 30342 bp, 29 predicted proteins | sample OX1MG_FD_202533 | JGI IMG/M metagenome (GOLD analysis project Ga0307372, IMG submission 202533) | Soil microbial communities from Risofladan, Vaasa, Finland - OX-1 | ecosystem: Environmental > Terrestrial > Soil > Coastal area > Acid sulfate soil | place: Finland: Risofladan, Vaasa | collected... | reverse complement strand
CAGCGCGTGGCGGGCGATGGGGGAAATCCCTAAGCCCTCCCACCCAAAGCTTCTCCATTACAATACTCGGAGGCGAACTCATATCTATAAGCTTTCAATGGTGTCCGCAATCGACCGCGGCAACACCATCCGACTGCTGGAGGAAGATTTTTTCCGCGCTAGAAAATGGTTAGAGGAAGCGGAGGTGGTGATGGCGAATATCTTCGAGGAAGGCGCGCAGCATCTCGATGCGAGATTGATGGATGAGCTTGTAGATTGGCTGCGGAGGCAAGGGAAGGTGACGCAGGCGAGACTGGTCCACCAGACCTCGCGGAGCTTCCCGAACTACGCTGTGGTTAAGGTGATTGATCTCTTGGCGATGAGTGGGAGGATAGAGAAGGATGAGAAGGGGATGTTTAGTGTCACCGGTCCGTCTTCTCCAACAGCCTAATCCGCGTCTCGTGGTCATCTTCCCTTTTTTCTGTATCGCGTATATGGTCGTTCAGAGTTGTCGATAGCCCGGTCACCGTCTGTGCCAAGTTCGAGACTGTCTTGTTCGTCTGCCCTATCGCCAGCCAAGTACTCTTCGTATTATCATTCAGCTTCGCCTTCAAGTCATTCCAAGTCGTCGTCACTAAGTACCCAACGGTTGTTAGCAAGACAATAATCAACCCTCGCGATAGCCAAGCAGCGAGACGTTCCTTCGTCTCACCCATTTGCCTAAAGAGCCCATCCCCATTTGTCATCCATCACCTTTTGGAAAAGCGCCCGCATTTGCGCGGGCAAGGTACCCTAACCGGGAGGTTTGGCTAGGGGTTAGAAGAGAATCCTCACGCCCGCCCGTGCCCCTGTCCCAAGCTGTGGGCAGGAACCTGTTGGCGCAGTACCGATGCAGAGCCCGGTTGAGGTCAAGGTCAGCCCGGCCCAAGTGTCGATAATCGCGTTCCAATTCCCGACCTTCACCGGGATCAGCAGCCCCGGCCCCGTGATCGCGGAGACTAACCACTCCCGGCCAGAGGCAACGCCAGAGGAAGCGGAGACATCGTCTTCGATCACCCCGCCGAACCAATAGCTCTGGGTTGATCCGTTGACTGTCACCCCTGGAGGGAGGACAGGAATATTGATCGCTTGTGGGTTGATCCCTATGATCGGGAGGAGTTGAGCGAGCGGGGCTTGTATCCCTACTCTCTCCATCGCGTGTGCTGGGCCACTGAGAGAGAACCCGGCCGTGCCTGCGTTAAGGTTCTGAAAGCCGATTGAAGCATCGACGAACATTGGGATATGGCCGACGGTGAAGCCATAGCCCACTACCGCCTCAAGATCCCCGCCAATCGCGGTGGTCCCTGCGGGGGCGTTGGTGATGGATGTCCCCGCACCTTCGGCCCCCGCGCCAAAGAAGAACCCGTTCCCTCCAGAGTAGCCGGGGGTGTAGGTTGGTGGGGACTTGGTGATGATAGGGGAGGTTTGCGCCAGCGCCACGGAAGGTAGCGTGAGGATAGCGAGGGTGAGTAAGAGCTTCTTCATTCCACTTTCTCCTGTAAGATCGTCGCCACCTTCTCAGCCGTGGCGATTGCTGCCTTCAAGTCAGGGTCGTTCTCCAGACGCTCGATAGTCTGGAGCATCTTTTGGATGTCCCCCATTAGCGGGAGGAGCTTTAAGAGGATGCTGAAGTTCATTTAGGTGGGTCCTTCGGCCCAAGGTAGAAGCCAGCAGTCTGGCCAGACTTACTCGGTGCCATCGCAAGGACGGCGTTAACAGCATTCCCCACGCCAAGCAGCAAGACATCTCCGGCGAGGAGAGCTTTCACTGTTGCTGGAGAGAGCCCAAGGTCAGTGAACTGTACTCCCGCGCCGCCAAGGAAGCCGAGGACGGCGAGGATAAGGCTCAGGTAGATACTCCATCTAGGGTCAAGGGTCACTTCATTCTCCTATCTTTATCGTTTGGTCCATCTCAGCCATTGTCTTCAACAACGCTGTACAGCCTAGCTGAGTATCGACTGCGTTAGGGTCGTAATGGCCATCAGCGATGTACTTCCCCCGAACGTATTGGTTAGTGGAGGCCCAGACGTAGGGGGAAGGCTGACCCATCATCGCGTAGCCAAGGCCATTGTATTCCTCCAGAAGAGTAAGAAGCCCACCTATGGTCCAGTCGGTCCACTTTGCTGCGTAGGGAGCGCAGTTGCTTAGCGCATCCACCGCTCCATCTTCCCAAATTGCGAAAGGCCCTCGGCCACGAGGAACATGGATCGTTGTCCTGGAGAGCGGATCGCCATTGCCGAGATAAGCGGCCCAGCTTTGACTCGCCTCTCTCTCATGGATGACTGCGATGAGCCACCACGGTGGAGCCCCAACCCGATCGGTGACGGCTTCGTAGCGGTCCTTTGCGACTGGATTGACTAACCTTCCGGCGATGACTTTGAGTACAGGAAGGAGTGCGGGGGTGACAATCGCCGCCTGCCACCGCGCTGCGTTCTTCGCCTTAAGTCCAGCGATGTCCATTACTTCCGCTCCTTCGTTGTCCCTGTCGATAGCCCTTTCCAAATATCCATCGCTCCTCGCGGGCGCTCTTTCCCGCGATACCAGTTGTGTAGGAACTCGGCCATCTTTCCTTCTTGCGCATTGGTCAGCCCGGTAAGGGTGCCGAAGAGTTGGAAGCCGTGCTTGAGGAGCACGCCCGCATGCTCCCTTGAGAAGGTCATCTGCCCTTTCCCAAGATCGCGCGCGGTGTCGGTGATGGTTTTGAAGCCAGTGCCGATTAGCCCGGCGGAAGGATCGCGGCCAGCGGCCCATGCGCTGACGATATCCCGAACCCCCGGCCAAGAGGAGGCGAGGTCGAAGGCGATTGCCTTAGCCGCACGAATGCCCCAAGGGGTATGGTCTTCGCCTGGGATTGGAGTTATCATACTCTCGACCATTGTGGGGAAGAGGATATAGGCGAAGGTCATCCGCGACAGCGCGGGGATTTCCTTCATCGCTGCGCCAAGCTCTCCCTCCTTCGCCATCCCGAGGGTGTCTTTCGCGCGCCAAGCAAGCTCGTACTGGCGGTTGAGGATGTGGGAGAAGAAGCCGTAGAGAGAGGTGAACCAAGGGTTCCAATTCCGCACCACCCCTGGGCGGTTGGTCATCACCGACGATCCATGTGCACGGCGTACCGCGCGATCCGCTTCATAGACTGCGTCGCCATGAGGAAGGTCATCGCGGGAAGCGGTCTCATACTTCGCCAGCCAAGTCGGAACCGCGGACATTAGATCGCTGAATGCAACAGGGGTTGCGCCCGCTTGGATCAGTGCCTGTCGCCAACTCGTTGGCTGGCCGATCACCTCGTCATGCGCGCCGCTTAGGCTCTCGCGGTAGTTGCGGTGGCGCCGCTGAAGCTCTTGCGATTCCTTCATCGCAAAGGTGAAGTTGCGATCGCCAGTATCCTCATTGACAGAGAACAGACTCTTCACCGCCTTCGCGAACTCCTTTGTGCCGACCTCATTCACACTCTGCACCAGCGCGGTCATACCGTGCTTTGCAACAGTGCGGGGGTTGAAGCCGATCAGCATGGCGATGGTATTCTGGCGGAAGAACTCGCTGACTTGCGACCCAACCTTCTGCGCTTCGCTGATATAGTTTGAGGCATTTGCGACATCGCGGAGGTATGGGATCAAGAGATCACGATACGCCTTGCCGTAGTGGTTGGAGATCGCCGAGCGAACCTCTCGGTCGTAGAATATCTTGCTCGCATTTATAACCGCTGGCCGCATAGTCAAGTCGTGGATGATCGACTTCATCCGCCCCGGCATAGAGTCGAGGTCGAGTTCGATCGGTGCGGCGTAGCCAGTGCGGGACTTGGTGTAGCCCTGTGGGGTACTGGCGCGAATGTAATTACTCTGCTCCAGCGGGTCAGGCCCCATCAGCTTCTTACTCGACCCTTCCCACCTCTTATCGTAGATGATAGGGTAGTACCAGCCATCGTAGGTTCCGTGCGGCGTCTGGATCGGGTCCTTCCGAACATCCTGCGCAGGCACATCTGCGAGGTTCCTCACCATCCGATCGCTGCGTTCCTTTAGTTCAGCGAAGAGATTCCCCAGCCCTTGTGCAAAGTCCCAATCCTTCTTCGTCGCGAACTGATGGAGCCACCGCATGATCTTCGCGGTATCACCGACCGTAATCGTCTTGCCTCCGCGCTCGACCGTCGTGAATATCTTGAACCCGCGCGCGAGTTTATCAAGGTTGCTCGCGTTCCCGGCGTTCATGAGGATCGCGCGAAGGTTCTTCCTCGTTAGCGGGAGGGGCTCCCCAGTATCAGGATCACGAAAAAGATTGTTAGGGATACGCTCATGAATGTCCACATCGTCGGCTAATCCTCTGACCTTATTCGAGAACTCGCGGATCACCGCGTCCTTTTCGTTGGCGGCAGCCGCCAAATCCCGCATGACGTACTGCGTCCACACTCCCCCCGGATCACCGCGATCCCAGCGGTTGAAGAGGCTCTCAAGCTGAAGGTGCTCAGCGAGGTAGGTTTGAAGCTTGCTCTTGAACTTTCCCACCTTGCCTTGATTGAACTCAGACCTCCGCTGAGGGAAGGTCTTAAGCTCCTCAATCATCTCCCCTTTAACTTCCTTCAGATCGCGCTCGGCACCGGCGGAGTATATCTTAAGTTCATCTCGACCGTTCTTCTGCAAGGCCTTTAGCGAATCGTGGACCGCGCGGAACTCATCAACCGTCATCTGCTCAACGGGCTTCCGCCATGTCGAGTCATAGAGGAAGTCGGCGACGGGTAGTTCGCGCAGTTCCCCCTCCTTCACACTTACAAAATTCTCCAGGTCCTTATATCCACTCGCCTCTATCTCGCGCTCGAGGTCTTGCACACTCCGACGAACCAAATTCCCTGTCCGTATTAGGATATCGTGGATGAAGTTTGTGTACTCCGGTAGAACCCCAGTCACCTCCCGCTTCGCAAACCTCTTCGCAATCCTCCCAAAGCTACCCTTCTCCTTCTCCAGTTTCTTAGCCTCGTTCGCAAGAAGCATGGCAACATGCTGCTGTTGCTTAGCCTTAAGAGCATCGCTCGGCCGCTCTTCCAACAGCGCCTCTTCCGCGTCCGCTCCCGCGCGCCCGGCTTGTGCGAGGTACTTGTCCGTTGAGTGAGCCCCCACTGACGTGCCATTGAACTGTTCCTTCACCCAAGACTTCATATTATCTGGAGAGATAGGGAGGGAGGCTTTGTTCTTCTCCGCGAGAGCGTAAACTTCCTGTGCGATTATGTCAATCTGCGTCTGGGAGATGACGTGGTCCTTCGCCCCCTCCAAGATGTTGTCTTCAAGGTTCCCATACTGCCGCTTCATCCGCCGCTCAGTCTCAGCGTCGACGAGTTTAGAGAAGTGCGCAGCGGGGGTTAGGCCCTCAAGCCCGCGTTCCTCTTGCACCTTCGCGAGGGAGTCAACGAGAGTATGGCCGCTATGATAGCCGAAGAGCCCTGCGAGATCGTCTGGGTGCATCCCTTTCTTGCCGAGGAACTCCTCTGGTAGGACCGCGGCCTGTTCGGGAGTTAATGCATCTTCACGCAAGCGGGGCTTGCGAACTTTCTCGCCGTAGAGTTCTCCTTCGCGAAGTAGGCGATCAGCTGCGATATCAGGGCGGGAGCGGACGGCCTCGGTAGCTTCCTTTCGTACCGCAGCTTCATTCTCCTTCCATTCTTTCGTCTGCCTCTCACGCTCGGACTTCTCAGCTACCCCCGCGTGGTAAGCCGCGTCCTCCTCCCGCTGCTTCGCAATCAATTCCATATACCGCTGAAGCCGGGCCTTGTTCATCCCGAGAGCAGTGGCGCGAGTGAAGATGGACTGGTCGATAGGCTCCGCGCCCTTTGCCGCCCTTCTTTCCTTCGCTACCTCATCCCCCTTGATCTTCTCAAAGACCTCCCCGAGCCTAAGCACTCCATCCATCATCGTATCTGGCATCCTAACGCCAGTGAGTTGCTCGATGAGGTCCTTTACAATGTTCTTAACCGCGTCCCAGACTGACGGCGAAGGCTTATCTAGCGCAAGGCGCCTCGCGAGTTCCTTTGAAATAGGGGTGGTGGAGAGGACTTCTTGGAACCTCGGATTTGAGAAGGCCTCCGCGATGAACTCATCTTCGTTCTTGAAAGCGTAGTTATGGAGAAGGCGAGAAGCTTTATCGACCTGATTTAGGTAGCCACTAGTCTCCGATATCATTGATGTGACGAAGCCCTTCAACTGCGGGTAGCGGTAGAGTGCGTCGCTTGTCGCAGCGTGAGCAGTCTCGTGGATCAGTACGTGTGCCGAAGCATTGTGCCCAAAGTCACCATTTGCAATATCTTCGCGCATGATGATTTGGTTAGTATTTGGGTTATAGTATGCGGGGGCTTCGGGGTCGATCTCGTTTGCTACATTCAACTTCCGCATATCTTCCCCAGAGACAACGTGAATGCCCGTGTCACCAGCAAGACGTGGGAGGCGATCGCCGAAGAGCTCTGCAAGAGCACGGGGGACACCGGAGAGGCGGTCCTTATCCACCATCGCCATCGCATCTTTGGCGGAGAAGGCGTGGATGGCAGGGGCGGTAATACCTTGGTCGGTGACTTCGCCTTGGATAGTGCTAGAGGGGACGATACCTTCATCAACAGCTTCTGGAATGGAGAGCTTGGCAGCGGCGCGGATACTATCAATTGGAGAGGGAAGGGCGGCTTCCTCTCCTTCTAACTTAGGCTCCTCCGCCGCCATCACCTTCGGCCCAGCCCCCTTCCCCTCATCAATCGTCATCCCCTCCGGCCGAACCCTGATGAAGTCGTGAAGCTCCTTCGCCACCTCCGGATCGGCCTTCACTAACCAATCCACCAACGGGATATTCACATCCCCACCGCCAGCCCGCGCAAGGTCCATCTGCTCTGCGATCTCAGGAACCCAGCCGAGCTTATTATCACCCGGCTTCGGTGCGTAGTCCTCGCCAAAGAGCTTATCGATCCCCTCCAGATCGACTCCGATATGCGCATCTGTATGCTGCCCAATGAACTGCGCAAGCATCTCTGGCGCGCGCTCTTTCGTCGTGGACTGCTGCACTTCTGAGAAGAGGTCTTGAAGATTCTTCCCATCCAACTTCGCCTGCTCGGCGTGGGCTTGGTCGGTTAGCTCATCAAGTCCGACCGGCGGCACTCTCCCATTCGCCACATACGGTTCGACCTTCCCCGCCGAATCGGTGATCGCTTTCACCGCCCCTTTCAGCATCTTATTGTGCATTGCAATATCAACTGGACCCAGCGCTTCTCCAACAGGGCCTAGTGACGCAGCAAGGCCTGGATCAAACGCGGCTTGCAATGCCTTCTCTGCGAAGTCCGGTGCGTTAGGGTACCCAAGCTGCCGCCCGAGTTCTCCTGCTCCGGTAGAGAGTGCTCCGGCCATTCCTTGGAGGATGTTCTGCGCTTCGTAAGATTGGCCAAGGGGGGTGTGGAGAAGGATTCGGTTGAGCAGGCTGACCATCTGCGGAGAAGCATTGGTCAGGTTCTTTACCTTATCAAGCTCCTCCTGCGGCAGACCAACACTTTCCCCGTGGTACTGCTTGAACCCCTCCACCGCAGCTTGCATAACTGCCTTCGCCCCCCGCGCAAATGGCGCAAGCTTCTGCGAGATCGAATCCAGCGTTCCCCAATCGTCATTGCTGACCTTCGCTGCCATCGGAGAGGAGTTGACGTAATCGACAAGGTGAGGGTTCCCTTGTACGATATCGCTCGCGAGCTTCTGCTTGTGCTGCACATCAAACTGGTCGAGCGAGGAGTAGACAACGCTAGGCGGCACCCCTGTCGCCTGCGAAATCTCCATCGCTCGACCAGCATTATCCGGCTCAGCATCGCTGTCTGAGACTACTGCTGTTTGTGCAGCCTGCCGAGCCGGGCCGAAGATGTTCTCTATGGTATCGGAGTATTGGCCCATCAGCGTTGCGGTACCTCTGGCACATCTGTCTCCTTCTTCGCGGACCCGCCATACAACTTCTTATACTGATCCGCCGCGTAGATGCGCTGGACCTGCTCATCCGTCGGAGTGATGCCAGAATACTTCGCAGAGAAGTCTGCGTGAATCTGATCAGCGTCTTCCTGCGGGACAGGGCGGGAGAAGAATGGCTGGCTAGTCTGCCACCAATGATGGTGTTGCTCAGCGAGGAGAGAGTTGCCGATCTCCTGAACCTCATTCATCTTCGGTGAGCGCTTATGCTCGGTAGCGAAGTCTTGCAGCGCATCTTGAAGAGAGCCGATGAACTGGTAGTAGGTGTCCTTGCTCCCGGTCTTGGTGATCCCAGCTGCATTCAATTCCGGCGCGAGGGTAGAGAGTGCACGGGTTACGCGGGGGTCGGCCTCGGAGTTGGACTTGAGCTTTGCTTGGAGGTTGATAAGCTCCACCTTCGTCCGGTTTGGCAGGTTCGCGTGGCCGGTTATGATATCCTCATCAAGGAAGCTGGCGGGGTCGTCGTATGCCTGGCCTTTCAGCTGCTGATAGTCCCGCATGGAATCCTGCGTCCAAGCATGATCACCCTTCGCGTTCTGCACGATCGCAGTAAGGACGCGCTTCTGGTGCTGGGCATCAAGCTGCCCCCAAGCGGTGGCGACATCTGGTGAGACTGCCTTTAGTTCCTCGATCGAAGTCGGCAACTTCCCACCCTGCCCTCCAGTGAGGATCGCGCTATCCACTGTGTTCATATTCGTGTAGTCTTGATCTCGCTTGATCGCCTTCTGCTTATTCACATCTGAGATCATCCGGTCGCGCGCGTAGTCTCCAGCGAGAGGATCGTTACGGGAGTAGACATCGGCCTTGCTCTCTGCGATAGTAGCTAAATCGGCGAGCGGAGTGTTCTTTGCCAAAGTGGCATTGGCATTAGCAAGGTATTGTGGTACTGTCCAATGCCCATCACTCGCTGTTCCAGCATCCTTCACTGACTTCCCAGAGAACCACATGCTCGCGGCTTCGTTGAAGCTACCGTACTTCTCCATGTACCCGCCGAAGACCGTCTCGAAGACTTTCTCCTGCGCAGCCTGATCTCCAAGGAACTCCTTCGACGTCATCGAAGGCAGGCCAGCCTGCGAAAGGAACTCTGGAAGATTGCTCTGCATGACTTGGTACTTGCCCAATGCGCGATCTCCACCCTTTGTCGCTGGGCCGATTGCATTGTAATCTCCCCCGCTCTCATTCCCAGCAATAGCAGCCTTTGCAGCAGGCATAGGTACTGCCTTATCACCCAACGAGGTGTCGCGGCCAGATCGAATATCAGCGGAGATGTTTCTAGCGCCGGTGGTATAGACTTGCTGGCGGACGATGCGCTGGACTTTCTCAAGGTCCTCTCCACGAACATCCCCGTTCGCGATCGCATCATCGAGCATTTTCTGCGCGCCGAATGGATTTGTCCTCGCGGTTCCTTCAATCCGATTCATCCACATTGAGGAGTGGTTCTTGGAGATGTTGTAGTTGATCTGGTCGTCGCTCTCACCCTTTGCGGCGCCTTGTTGCCGAACCTCCTCATCTCCAGCTTCGAGTTGGTTGTTGAAGTTCCGCTCGTCGCTTGGGTCGATCAAGGCTTGGTCATTGAACCCCGCCACGCGGGCCTTACTCGCCCCGACCGCCCACCCCTTCTGCTCTGCCGCCGCATGCCCCGCGCCATTGAAGATCGTCCTTGACATCGTTGACATCGAGGTAGAGTCGAAGAGCTTCTGCGCCATTGCAGTTGGGAGGGAGTCGCGGGTCTGCTTGCGGAGGTTCTCGATATCCGCGGTGTACTTCGGATAGGCATTAACCGCATCCTTCCCCTCTAGCGAGGAGAACTTCGCGTGAAGATCACCCACTTGCATCATGTAATTCGCATCAGCCTCGCGCGCAGTCGTCTCGTTCTGAAGGTCTTGTAGCGCGATAGCACGCGAGAAGAGTTCGTTCCCAACTTGGCCGACGCTCGACCCAAGCCCCTGCAAGGCATGGCCGATATTAACCCCGAATGCATCTGGAGGAGTGTTAACCGCCAGCCGAGGAGTGGGGATGTCCTGTGGAATAACAGTCGGATAGGGGGTGTATGGTACTTGTGCCAAGATGGTCCTCAATAAATCGCGTAGTCACTTGCGCCAGTATAGGGCTGGCTCCCACCACCGCCACCAAAACTACTACTTCCCTGCAACCACTTCGAGCTAACACTCCCCGCGCCGCCAACAATACTGGTGATGGCCCCTATCTCCCCAGCCGTCTGCGCAGTGCTGGCGCCCATCTGATAAAGCCCCGCCTGCGCTGTATCCTCCGCCCCCTGCACTTGAAAGCCATAGGCCCGCTTCGCTGCATCACTGCGAATCACACTTTGATTCTCTTGCCCAATAGCGATCTCGCTCCCGCGCACAAGCTTCGCTGAGCCGGAGTTGGGGTCGATATTCCCCGCACCTTGCGCCGCTATAGTCCGCCCAACCTCCGCTCGCGTCTTAAGCCCGCTATCCTCCGCTTGTATTCCACCAACTGCTATGGCGTAGTTCGCATTCTGCTGTGCCACTTGCGCGTTCATTTGCGCGATGCCAGCTTGGTAGTTGTACATATTGGATTGGGCTTGGCCGGAGAAGAGAGAGCCAGCCGCGCCCAATATCCCGCCAGCGGCCGGTGCCGCCATTCCAACTCCAGCAATAGCAGGAGCGAAGGCCATCAGTCTTTCCTTCTAATCGAGAAGTGAAGCTGGCCATCCTCTCGCGCAATGATCTCTGCGCCAAGCCACTTCAACCACTGTACCGCGCGCACTTCCTTCTGGTCGATATGTCCAACGATCGTTGGATAAGCCTGTAACATCATCTCAACCACTCTCTGCGAGTAGCGGGTGAAGAGGAACTTATGCTCTTCGATAAGGTCGGTGGTAAGTAGCCAGAGATATGCCTGCTCTGATAGCACACTCGGGGGGATCAGCCCCCACACACACGCTATCTTCCCATCCACCTCTCCGCTCCAAGCGAAGGCGGATAGGATCAGCAACTCATCAAGTGTCTTGTCCACACCCGCGAACTCCGCTACTTTACTCCGCGCAATCACATCCCCGCGGTCGAATTCCCCCACTCTCGCAACGGTAATCATCCTGCCCTCGCATTTTTTGTATCGCCGAGCTCTACCTCTGGGATTACCCCGAGTACAGTCGCGGGGTACGGGAGGTTCTGCTGAATACAGAACTGGCCAATCTCTTGCCAGAGTGGATCGAGCTTTATATAAGCGTCGATCGTTGGACCACTTTGGTTCAAGCTAGGGTTCACCAAATCCCCGATCTTTGTCGGCCCATTACTCTGACTCGGTACCGCTCCGATCTGAAGGTCCTTCACTGTCACGGCGTTGGCGAAGGTCGTACCCACTTGCAGCCCGAGTGTGTCTGCTGTTCGCAGAGTCAGGCTTGGTATCTTCTTCCGCTTGCTCTGACTCGTTGGCTCGCCGAGATCGAGAGGCAGCGTTTGCAATTGCGGGACGAAAGCTAACCCAAGCGTCACTTTGCTGGCAGAACTCGTAAGCGTGATTGTCCCGCCAGCAGAGACAACTGTCAAGGGGACAACCGATCCATCGGCGGTGCCAGTAACGGACATTCCGATCAGTTGCATCAACCCGGTTATTGTAGTGACCGGTTCCCAGATAGTGTAGCCTGTGGTGACGGGATATGGGACACCTGTGTAAGGATTGAGGAGAGTCGGGGTGCGAGTCACTGTAGCTGTGACAGCAGAGGTGGATGTGTAGGCGGTGATAGTATAGATGCCCCCGCCAGCCCGGACAACCCAGCCAACCATGCCTGAAGTAAACGGCGCGTCAACCGTGTCAGTTAAGGTGACACTTGTGCCAACTGCCCCGGAGCCAGTGACAGTAAGCGTGCCCGTTGGCGAGACTTGTGGCAGGGTCTGTAGCGCACAGTCCACACTCCACGAGTCTTCATAGCCGTACGGGAAGAATCGATCCGCAAGCCGCTCAACATACTGAACAGTGTTGCCGTTCACTAACCGCTGTACTATGACATAAACCGCATCAACCACATTCCCATTTCCCACCGTCTCAATCACCGAGCAAACTGAGGTGAATTGCCCGTTTGTATCATGGTGCGCCCAGCCGATAAGGTCTTGCTCTTTCACAAATCCCAGCGATAGCATCGTTCCATCATTGCGGATCGCCCATATTGTCTTAAACGGTTCCTCTGCCAAAGCCCAATCGAGGAGGTAGTAGTTGAAGAAGAGATGGTTGGAGAGGACAGAGATATCGCTGCCGGTATAGATGTTGGCATAGATGTTGTAGGTGAGATCGCGGACGTAGCTGCCCTTGTTGGTTCCGTAAAGGACATCGAGGTTGATCTTGAGCGGCCGAAGATCGTTAGCGCCGTTGAAGGCTTGAGGGGTTGCAGTTATGCTCGCAGGGGTGATTGGATTCGACGTTGAAATGCCGCCACCGCCATTAACGAGCCAAGCGCCTTTCCCTGTTAGCAAAATCAATCCTGTCGGGACAGGAATCATTGAACGGATGTCGTTTAGCTCTTCGGAAATAATCGTTGCGCTGACAGCGTCGTCATCCTCTGCAGGATTCGAGATGTTGAAATTGAAGAAACTCCCTGGCTGCGATAGGTTTGCGGTTTGAATTGCCCCTGGTTGTGCTGCAAGAACAAGGCGCTCTTGTTCAAAGCTAGGGACGCCGGGATTGCCAGCGGAGACGGAACCGAGCGACGCGGTTGCAGTAGCGCTGCCAGAAAGGGTTACGGCTGGAACTGTAGTGTAGCCAAAGCCGCCTTGTATCAATACGAGCGCTGCGATGTCCCAAGTAACTGCGATGATGATATCTTGGTTGAAGGTAAATTGGCCGCTACCAACGTTGGTATTGCCGTAGGTGAATGAAGATGGCGCAGAACCAGAGGAGATATTTCCACGGTTAACTATTGAAACCGAAGTGATTTCCCAGCCAAAGCTAAGAGTCGTCCCCGTAATTTCGAAAACAACTCCGTCATAACCAGTTATTAATTGATTAATAGGATTGCCATTAGTCGCAACCGCAGTTTGAGTTATGCTATAAGTATTAACTTGCAACGTGGCATACGCTGTTGCCTGCAATCCGCTCGACGGCACAGCGATTGTTACAGGCGGGACAGCGGTATAATTTGCATTAGTACCCAACGTCAAGCTCTGAACACTCGCGCCGAGGAATGGGTTCTGCACAATTGGCGGAGTTTGTGAAAAGTCAGGGTCTATCCCTGGATATGCATCGGTGAAACTTAAGGCCGAGACATTTCCCACGAACCCATACGGTGCGCCAGAGACAATCGTAGCGTTATAGTTTGGAGCTGCCTTATAGACGTTGTAACTAACTGCCCCCGGACTCGCCTGCCACGCTATCGTATTGGACCCAGGCGTTGAGCCTAGGTATAAATAATCTGCCAGCGTCGTCGGTGTCGACGGCACGCTCTCTTGGCCGTTCCTATCAACCGCTGTGACGAGGTAGCCGTAGTACCACGAGCCTGAGTTAAGCGTTGTGGCTGAAATAACGCTCGTGGGGGCAAGAACAGTTGGACCGAAGGTGATTGCGGTATAGGTCCAAACATTCGCTGAGACGATCGTAAGGATCGCAGAGGGATAAGTGGGATGGCATATGATTAGCGAGGTTACATTCTGCACCCACTTCAGTCCAGGATTTCCCGTTGCTGGATTCGGGAATAAATCGCTAGCGTTGTAGGGAGTGGTGATAGTATAAACCCGCTGCAACTGGCCGCCTGAGGTATAGGCTCCAGTAAAGGTGACAGCGTTGCCAAAGAGATCGGTGACGATAACATCCGTAGCGTCGGTCCCAGCCGCAACGATGAAGTAGCGACCGTTGACGTTCGTCAACCCTCCCCACCCGCTAGCGTAGACCCAATCGCCGGCAGCGTAACTATTTGCAATTGTAAAATCATTTCCACTCGCGGCGCTGCCTCCAGTGACCGCATTCTCGAGAATGTACGCACCATTCGAGATGAAGCGAATATAGTTCTGGCCAAATTCAAGCACATAGCTCAGGGTTGAACTAGGCTGAAAGGGAATTAGCCTAGCGCCAAGGGACTTGCATTGGTTGATGAAGCGAGTGCCGGGGCGGGTGCTAGCGCCACCACCGGAGTAATCAACGTACCAATTCCGGAGTAGAGCCGCGCCCGCGTGGAATTTTTGTACATCGACGCGACTGCGCAGTTTCGGCGCCCACTCACCGCTGGCGAAGGATGTTTGGATGAATGGCTGCGCCACTTAATCCTCAATACGGGCTGTAGAAACTACCCCAATCAAAGCTCATATTCGGACTATACTCCCAGTTGGGTCCTGAGGAGCCCCCGCGTACTCTTAAGAAGTCCGGCATCACATCATTCACTGTGATCCCTTCGTTTCCATCGGCCTTCCTCGCCTGCCCTACCATCTCATTAGTGAGACCGATTAAGGAATTGGCGAGAGCCTTATCCCCGTTCAGTTGGAAGGATAGCCTCGCCGCGAGGATATGGACCCAAGCATCTTGGAACAGCGCATCCATCACATTCGGGTCAGTAACGGAGCAGTTATAGCAGAGGATGGCGTTCTCTTGATTGCAAAGGAGCACTCGCTGCGGGGCAGGAGAGGAGACCGAGGACATAGTTAGGTTGAAAGTAGCGCCGGTTCCGTTCCCAACCTGACCGTTCGCGCCAGTGGAGAACCCTTGCGCGACAGGATTCGCGGGTGGCTGGTAGTAGCTCCCACTCAAACTCTGCGTCGCTGCGCCAGAGGGTGATTCGTTCTCGCCGAAGACTTGATTCACAACAGCGACAGTGGTGATAGCGCCTCCGACACCAATCCCAGTCACTTGCAATACCGCAGGCGCCCCTACGTTCATCGTTACAGTCGCGGGGGTCAGGGTGCTTTCTAAGGGAGGGTAGTACTGCGTGATGGTGTAAGTCGGCTGTGTGAGGAAGATCAGATCGCCAACAGCATAACCAAGCCCCGTTGCCGAAACCGCCGCCGCAGTAGCAGCGTAGAATTGGTCTGTGCTGACTTTGAACTTAAGCGGAGGCCCTGTCCAGCCAACATTGCTCGATCCTGTCGCGGTGCCGGGCGGATAGATTGGGATGCCGCCAGCGAGGGAGGTATACTGCGGCATGATCCAACGTGCGCGCATACAATCGACGGGGTATTGGTACTCGTAAGCCCACGGGGGTGCTGGGGTCCCAGGTTGCCACAGTGGAAGGTTTGTGTTTGGTGTGTTCTCTGGGGTTGTTGGGAGAGAGGTGATGTAAGTTAGGTTCGCGAACTTCTCCACACAATCCCATGGTGCCATCCGGTTCAACTCATCCCGAAGCTTGTAGATGATGAGGTTCGCCTGGATGGCTTCGTTGGAAGTATTGTTGGCGAACTCGGACGAGGACATATTCGTCCTCGTCCCAGCGAGCTGGAGTGCCCGGTTCGCGATATCAAGGACCGCGGTCACTTAATGCTTCCCTTGCGTTCCACAGTTCCCGCAGTTATCTTGATGCAACCCCGGCCCCTCTTCCATCTGCCCCATTGGCCCCTTCGGAGGGGAGTAAGGAAGGTCCTTACTTTCCATCACCCCGCCAGAACGAGCGCGGGGCATCTGCTTGTCCGGCGAATTCGGGCCAAACATATCAAGGATGTCTTTGGCCATTACTCAAGCTCCTTTCTTACCAGCTTTGCCTTCGGCGCATCTTCCTTCGTCGTCAACCTCGTCATCTCCGCCAAGGCGGCATCGTGTATGTGCCTGAACTGCGGGAACTTCGAGGGCAGAGTTCCTTCGATGATATTGAGCAGTTGTTCGATCTTATCCCAATCCATGTTCAATGCTTTCCCTGCGACCCCGCAGTGTGAGTGGTTCGGCTATCATCCTTCGGCGCAGTATAGCCCGGCCCCATCCGAATCCGATCACCACGGTAGCCGGTGTCACCGGTATCGGTGGCGTGGTTACCGAGAGCCTCACCGATCTGACTCACCCCCGCAGGGTTTATCAGCGTCGTCTTCGGCTCCACTTTCCGTCCTGAACTCATCCTTGTTCTCCTTTGGTTTCTCTAACTGCTTGGTGTGGTTGTAGCGATTCTCTGGATCAGCGGCCATCGCGCGGCGGACTTTGTTGAAGGCGCCGCCTTCGGCATTTAGCTCTTTCAGAATCTGCCGATAGCGGTCGTCCATCCGGCGGATTTCACTGAGGACATATTCCGGCACGTCCTGCCCATGCTCCTCGTACATATACTTGATATCGTGGACGTCGTGGAAGGCATTGACGAAGCGGCGGTAGCGCTCTGGCATATCCGATTCGGCGTCGCGGATGTAGCCCACCACTTGAGTCGTCTGCAAGCGAATAGTCGTCAACTCGCGCGCAATGCGTTGCAATAGGGCGACCGCACTGTCACTCTTAAGTTCTTCCTCAGGTGTCATTTCTTTTTCTTTCTCAAGATACCTGTACGTGCGTCGGCAGCGTTGAACTCTTTCGCAACCATGGGTGGGACACCGACCTTCCTCGCGAACTTTGGATTGTGCGCAGCGGCGGCCATCAACTTCGCTTGAGGCTTACTTTTGCTCGGCATTGGGCTTCTTCTTCGGCTCGTATTTGTCCTCAAGCTCTTTGATCTTGGCGTCGCGCTGTTTGACTTGCGCCTGCAACGCCTCGACCGACTGCGCCAGCCCGTTCACGGCATTGTCGATTTGCAACGCCATTTGCGACGGCGTGACTTGCTGCTGCGCTTGTGCAGTGCCAGCCAAACCCAACAGTGCGGCGACAACGATAGCTACTCTCATTTTATGTTCCCTGTTCGAGTGTCAGTGCGGTTGTTTCAATTGTTTCAGAAGCTCCCACACCTTCTTATCGAAAGCAACTTGGTACGCCTCAAAACATCTATCCATATAGTTTTCCACACCAGCGTCGCTATACTCCGCGCAGGCGTGATTCATTGCGGCCATGTCATCAGCAATTAGGCTGATGTGAATATTTTTATCATTGGCGTGGCCAGGAGCGTCGGATTTGTAAGTGTAGGACTCCCCGCGCAGCCCCATAATTCCAGCGACGCCCTGATCTGGCGTTATCTCTGCGATTAGATTTTTGTAACGAAGCGCGCTGATGCCGCAGATTGTGCTGCTTGTATCGCTCTCGACTTGCGATCCCGTCGCATTCAAACAAAGCGCGGCAGAACCGGAGCCGGAAGTTAAGCCAGTCAAGTAAAGAGGTGCCGCTATCGTTAGCGTCGAAGCGTTAATGAGAAACGGCTCAAGCACAGTGTCCGCGTCATTGACAGTTGCCAATTCAACCTGGGTTGAACTGGAACTTTTGACAAAGGCCGCGTCAAGATTTGTTCCGACCTTGAACTGCAATGGAACGGTAGCAACGGGAGTGATGCCGACCCCGACCGTTGTGAATACTCCCGTCGTTGGCGTCGTTGCGCCAACGGTACCGTTAATGTTGATCGAGGCCGTACCAGTGAGGTTCGTCACGGTGCCAGATGACGGTGTGCCGAGCGCACCGCCGCTAATCAAACAAGCAGCCGAACTCCAAGCAGGCAGGCCGCTGGTGACGATCAGGCAATCGTTAGTCGAGCCAATAGCAAGTCTTTCAATGACATTGCTAGACCCGCTGTTTGTGTAAACATCGCCCTTGGCATCCGAGCCAAAGTCGGCGGTTACGCCACCAAGCAAATCAGTGGATGACGCAAGCGTCTTGTTGGTCAGTATTTGCGCCGCCGCTATGCCGGCAATCGTGTCCGTCGCTGCCGGGAGCGTCCATGTGTAGGTCGATGCGGCCGAAGGCGCGACCACTTCGCCAACGCCAGAGCTAGAACCCGCAAGATAAATCCCAGTCCAGCCGAGAGAACTACTGCCCAAAGCATCGGTATAAGTGACGGTAGGAACAAAATTGCCAGCCAGCGCCAGCGCGCCCGCTACCGAGTTGCCGACATTAAGAACAACGGGCGTGTTTAACCCAACATTGATCGGAAATTTACTGTTCGTGGCGTCGAGCAAATACCAGTTGCCGCCAGATGCCATGCTGACTTTCCAGCTTTGGCCGCCGAGTGTCCATTCAAGTTGATTGCCCTCGGTGCCCGTTAGCGTCAAAAGACTGCCGAGACTGGTTGCTTTATTAAGTGAAATCGAGGCATCCCCGCTGGCGCCGATCTGCAAGATGTTGGAGGCGTCGAGATTCATCATTAGAATGTCGGCGCTATTCGCAGCGTTTCGTCCGTAAATCCCAATGTTGTTTTTGATCTGCAAATGCGGATCGCAGGTCATCGTAAATGCGATGGTTGGAACATCATTGGCAAAATCGAGCGGATAACACTGACCACCCGTTCCAGTTGTTTCACCGATTACCCAATTGCCTGGCGATGTGCCGGTGCCCTTATTTCCAATAATCAACTGACTTTGCGCACTTGTGTCGGTGCCGTTGAAAACGATAAAGGTGCCAGCGTCGGAGGGCGGCTGTATCAAAAGATTAGTGGGAACATTCGTGACGTTTGGCGCTGGTCCGATTTCGACTAAATTGGCCGTCTCGTCGCCGAGCAAAAAAGCTCCGTTGCTATCGGCACCAAACTGGATTGCGCTCAGTCCATTAAACTTCAACAAATAGCCGCCAGTCGGAACCGTGATAGTCGTACCGCTGATCGAAAATGCGCAGTTATTCCCCAACAGTGTTCCAGTCGTATTGGCCCATGGCGCGGCGCAGCCGATGGTGGAGGTACCGGAGCCAATAACTGCTCCGCTGCCTGAAATAATTGACGAAAACGGAATAGGCCCAGGTAAGCCTCCGCCTACAGTTCCACAAGCGGAATCGGCGCCGAAGTTGCCATTGCATTGTGCCGCCGCACTGTTAAGGGTAGCAAACAATGATATGAATAAAGCAACAGCTAAGGTTATTTGTTTCATTGCGGATTCGTCCATCCCTTCTGCTCATTGCTCGGGTTCAAGGTCAAGCCTCCGTAGTTCGCGGTGATCGATACTTGCGTGAGGCCAAGGATGTTCTCTGCGTTAGAAGCAGGCTTGATAATGATTGGGTTAGCTGCGGCGAAGCCACCGATGTCAACGACGGTGACAGGCTTCTTTGCGTAGAGTGCCCCCTGTGTCACCGCTGGGACAGTAGGATAAAGTGCCGTTGGGAGTATGATCGTTACCGCCCCTGCCACAGCGACTTCGACCAACGTAACATCCGGAGTAAGAGTATAGGTCCCAGCAGCAGTGATCCGAGCAATAGGGTTCAGACCAGGGAGCATAACCCACCCAACACTCGGGCCCATATAGGTCCGAACCAACTGGCGAGAAGTGCCACCTTGATCCAAGTCAGTTTGCGAAGACATTAGAACTGCCCATACCCAACCGATCCAGCGATCCGAGCAGTACCAACTGTTAAGCAAACATCAGCGCTCTGTGGAGCGACGAGAATAGCACCAGCCCCGACACCATAACCATCGGGTTGGAGGGTAATGCCAGTGCCGTAGGTATCAGGGCCATCCAATATAGTGGTACCTGTTCCGCAGTTTGTGCCAGTCCCAGATGACCAAGTCACCACGGCTCCAGAAGCCGGGACGATATGCCAGCTGGTGATGTAGGTGGACTTCCCAGCAATACCGGCGATTAGTTTAGTCTGGGCCTGAGTAGAAGCTGGTAGTGCAACAGTTGCCTGAGTAGTTGGGATCGGACCCATTGGGCCCTGCTGTGCGAGGGCTTGGGCTGCGAAACTAAGTAATAAAGCAAGGGAGAGAGTTAGCCTTCTCATGTGAGCCGCCTCCCACCAACTGCCTTCGATTCTGGCACAACCATCCGCGCCAGAATCTCTGTCTGCTGCTGCATCATTGCAGTCATCGAGGCCATCAGTTGTTCAAGACCAGCAATTTGTGGAGCTTGCTGTACCTTGTCCTTGAGTTCGGCCATCTGATTGATGAAGCCGAGTTCGAGGCGTTGGCCATAGCTGAGCCCCTCAACCTCCGGCGCGTTCCAACTCTTCTCAAGCCGCGCTGAGATTTCCTTCGCCTCATCGTCGAGCGGAGTCATGCATGGAGTGGGATCGCCGATGAAGATGACATCCTTCGGCTGCGGATTGTTGCCATCGGAGACGATGATATCGCAGAACTCCGGGTCCGGGTCGCCCTGGCCAAAAGCCTTCAGGTCGTCCTCGTACTTTGGATTGATGTAAAGCGGAACCTCAAACTGCGTCCGCTTTGGGCGGCCAGTGCGGCGGTCGATCTCTTGGTACTCCCACTTCATTCCAAGCACTCGGAGGTAGTGAGCATCGGTAAGTTTCCATCGGGCCATGTTACTTTCCTTTCTTCCAAGCCAGCGCTATCTTTGAGCGCGGGGCGATTTCAACAAAACGCTTAGCGAACTTCTCGGCGGAGGCCTTATTCCCATGAGCAGCGTAGAGTGCCCATGCACCATAGGTGAGATCGGCGGACCAAGGATCGGTCTGTAGTGCTTTGGCAACAGCTTCAACTGACCCTCCATGAAGGATCGCGGAGTAGCCCAGCGCTGTGCGGATGAAGCGGTTCCAGGGGAATAGCTGAGCTGCTTCTACCACCCGCCCATGGCCAGATAGCTGGTCGGAGACGAGTCCGCTCAATCCAAGCCACACGCCAACCCCGGCAAAGAGCCCCCAGCGCAACCATGCCCAGAAACCCCTCGACAGGTATAGCTGTTGGGAAAGCCACCAAGGCAACGGCGCAGAAGGCCCACCAGAGATAGCGCCACGGGCCGTGCGTGAAGAGGGCAATCGCCACCAGCCCGAAGAGCGGTATGGCCCCGATACCGAACTCGAAAATAAGCTCAAGAAAGTCATTGTGCGCGCTCTCTGGGCGGGTCGCCATCGTGTCTGTGCGCGTGGCGAAGTGTGGGTAGAGGGTAAGGAATGAACCGGCGCCACGGCCGAAGGGGGAAAGCCCATCGACCGTGTCAAGCCAGATTGCTTCACGCTCTAAAAGAGAGGAAGTCGATGGCTTATGCCACCAACCAATCGCGCCGAGAGGAAGGACTAAGGCAAGGGCGAGAACGAGACCGCGCCAACGCAGCTTGTCCCAAAGCCACACTCCGCCCGCTACCCCAAGCGCGAGGAGGGCAGTGCGGGAATCGGAGAGCCAGATGCAAGGGAGGGTGAGGGTGAGGGGCCAGAATTGCCGTGTGGTGAGAAGTCCAATTGAGGTGAGTGCCGCTACTTCACCGAATGGATTGGCATTTACAAATAACCCCGACGGGGCGCCAGAGGTTTGTGGAAGGAAGTGCCAGCCGAAGGCCTGCGCAAGGGCAACGGCGAGGTTCACGCCGAGCCCCATCGCTGCACCAAGGAGCAGCCGATCGAGCCGATACCCAGCCGCACTAACGCAGAAGCTGAACGCAAGTATCCAAAGCAGCCAGAGCTTCCACACTCCCTGCACAAGCACTGGCGTCCATAGGAGTGAGATGGAGGCATAGGCGAGAAAGGCCAGGCCCAACCAATGAGCCCAGCCCATCTCAATCCTACACGTTAGGACAAACGGTAACACGCAGGATAAGAGAATCCAACCGGACAGGATCATAAACCCTGTCACAGCTGGGATGTAGACTAGCGGTAAGGCTAGTCCGAGGAGGAACATTAGTAATTCGCTCCGAGGCAGATGTAGTTGTAACTTTTAGACGCTGCCACAACGGTGGCATTGATGCCGGTGTTGGTGACGGTGAAGGTCGGAGCGGTAGTGCCAGCAAGTTCTTGCAGGATGCAGGAAGGGGCGTTGGCGAAGGCTTGGCCAAAGGTGACGATAAGGGTCGTTGTCAAGGATGGAATAGATACCACCCCCGCCAGATCAGTGGCTGTGCCTACGAAGGTCGGCGCTCCACCTAGACCACCAGCGGTTATGGTTGGTGGGGTAGATTGGCCCACTGAGTCGAGGTGGTAGGGAAGGAAGATGTTGTTGTTGGAGTCCATAGGCACAGGGCCGCGCGGGTCTTGCGAGCCTTGGAGTGACTGGGTAAGATTCTGCGCCCCGGCGATAGTCATGCCGAAGGCGAGAATAGCAACAAAGGGAAGAAGGATTCTGCGCATGTTCTGTTACCTCCTCCGATACCATGTTAAGGTGGCGTAGTCAAACTGCCATTCTGCACTCGCCCCAGCAGACAAGGTTTGGGAAGAGTAAGTCTGGGCCAAGGTCTGGTTTTGTGGAGTGGTGGTGGTAGTGACGGTGGTATTGCTGGAGAAAGAAGAACCAGTACCATTCACAACCGAGAACACTTCCCCATCGAACGCGGGGTTCGGTAGGGTTACGTTCCAAGTGGTGATGGCGCCAGTAGCGATCAGATTCCCAACCGCGTTGGTAGGGGCTGAGGCAACAGTTGTTCCAGTAGCGACGAGTTGGTAGCCACTGGAATTACGGACTTGATTGATGGTAGCATAGGTGCTTTGGCCCCCGATCCCACCAATGGAGACGACGAATGTCTCTGCGCCGGTTAGGTTGTAGAACGTAAGCTGTTGGGCTATCGCTCCACCAGCAAGGGCCAGCGCTAGGATGGCCCCTGCTATGAGATACCTTCGCATCAATTCGACACAGTGACCCCGGCCGGATAGCCGGAGAGTGCGCCGCCAGTTCCTTCAGGTTGGAGGAACTGGTCGAGGACGATCCCTGCTTCCACAGCCCCGGCAGTGAAGGTGCCGACGGAGATGTATTGGAGACGAAGGAAGCGCGGGAGGACTTGGCCTGGGATCACGCGTGGGACATCGACGTTGGCAAGGTAGGCGCCAGCGGTAAGGTTCGTGAGAAGAACGGCAGGGCCGGTCCACATTGTCGTGTAGGAGCCGGGGACACCAGCGCCAGAGTCAGGGGCTCCCGCCATCTGAGCTTGGAGAGAGGTGCCGCTGAGGAAGGCGGTCGTCACCTGAACAAGGAGTTCGAGGGTATTATCGCCCCCGATCCCGATATCGCGAGCACCACCACCATTCGCCGAAGTCGGAACGCCAGAGGTGACGCCGAGATCGAGGATGTTGGTGGCGGTTTGAGTGCCGGTAGTCGGGGTGTCGGTATTGCCCGAGGCCCCAGAGAAGAAGAGAAGACTGTCTAAGATCATCTGGGTTCTCCTTAGATGTTGACTTCGTTGGAAAGGATCGCGTCGCAGGTTCGGACAGGGATGCCGCGGAAGGTAGTGATAGGCTTCCCGTCAAATTCCTCAATCCGAAGCAGGACGTTTGTTTTGTTCATCGCCTGGAGATCGAGGTAGGTCCGAATGATACGATTGCAGTAGATCACCGACCGGCCCATGTTCGCCCGGATTTCCGGAGTATCGGAAGTCTGGATGGTGCCTGAGGAGACCGGCTGCGTGGGCAAGCGGTAGATCGCGCGGACGATCAGGTTGATAAGGTTCGCCGCGCTCACACCAGTCAGGAGGGTCACGTCGATGTTCGCGATTCGGACGACATACCGCCAATCGCGGAGGACGTAGCCGATTTCCCACTTGAAGTGGTCTCGGTAGGCTTGGTAGGTGTTGCCAGAGGAGTCGGAGACAGGCCACTCACCCATATCCCGATGCTGGAGCCCGGTGATCTTTCCCTTCGGGAAGGTCGCGTGGGCAGTGTCGTCACCCCAAACGTGAATCCAGATTGAGGTGTTGGTCGAGGCGGTGCCGCCGCCGGAGAGGACGTTATTGGCGGTCTGGGAGTTGGCGGTGCTTGAGGTCGAGTACCGCGGCGCCCAGCCGGTGAAGCGTTCCGGGTTGATGAACTGGTTGCCGTAGATTAGAGTGGAGGCAACCTGCTGCGACATCCCTTCGAGGAACGCCCGGACTTCAGACAACCGGAACTCTTGGGTGTTACCGTTGAGGTCGGCGATGTCCTTGTCGATCACGGAGTAGGTTTCGAGATTGCCGCAGGTGTCCTGAATCTGCGCGGTCGTCGACTTCGCATTCGGGACACCTTGGTTCAGCAAACGCCAAGTTGCTTGCGGAAGACCAGTGCGGACGGTGGTCTTGTGGCCGGTTGGGAGATTGCCCTCAACGACCATCATATCCTCCAAGACCTCATTGGTCTGCGAGAGGAGTTCGATGATCCGGGCAACCTTATACCCGTCGTCAATACGACGGGCCCAATCGGCGTACGTCAGTGCTTGACTGCCAATCGTTGCCATTAATAAGCTCCTTTAGGTTGCGGTTGCGTCATCGAGGATTGCTCGATGACTTCAGTCCAGGCCAGATGGCCGCAGCCGCAGACGGAGAAGCCTTGCCCGGTTCGGATTGACCGCCGGGGGATGGCCCTTTGCCAGAGACGTGCGTGCCTTCGGATAGTTGCTTTGCCCAGTGGTCGATCGCCCGGATGAACGCGGGATGGTTCCCGGCTCCGGTGATGTCCATGAGTTCGCGAAAGTCCGAGGCCAGTTGTTGATCGGGTAGGGAGTTGAGTAACGCCCCGATCCTTACGTTTACTTCCTTCCCGGCGCCGAGCTTGCCTCGGAGGTCGGGGTGGGATTCTGCATCTGTCTTCCACTTCGCCGTCATATCGGACCAAGCTTTGTAGGGGGCTTGCGCGGCTTCGGAAGTCAGCTTGGTGTAGAGGTCGATCGTCTTCTGACCTTGCTCTTGAGAGAGGTTCAGGTCTTTGAAGAGGGTGTCGGCCTGGGTCTTGACTTCTGGCGCGAGGGTGAATCCTTCGGGGACAGTATAGTCGGCGTATTTCTCGGGAGCGGCGGAAGTGCCCTTGGATTTGTCGGCAGCCTTCCCATCGGTCCCTGTGTCTGATTTGCCCTCAGCTTTGGGAGGGTTCTCAGACTGGTTAAGGAGCGTCTTGCCCGCATCACCTGCCTCCGTTGAGGTCTGCTCGCTCGTCGTAGTCGGATCGGACTTCGTCGTCTGGCCATCCACTATCTGACCGTCCGGCATCCGCGTTATCCCCGACGTGTCGGTCGTTGTCTGTGTTTCTTCGGCCATCTGCTTGTTCCTTGTCTGAAGCTTCACGCATCATTGAGATGTATTGGTCTGGGGCGCTTGACATCACGTCGGTGAGGAGTTGAAGACCGGCGTTCCGCTCGCCCTCGGCAAAAGCGGTTCGGTACGGATCGTTAGAGAACGAAGTTTGGAATACATGGGACCGGACAAGCCAGTCGTGGACATAAGAGCGGCCCGCCGAAGACGACATAAGGGTGAAGATGACAGTCGCGCGCTCTGCTTCGAGGGCTTTGGCGGCCTTTCGAGCGGCACGGATTTGGCGGGTGTCTGAGGCATTGTCCATCACGCTTGGCCAGTCAACTTGGTTAATAGATTGCCGCCGCTAGTGAGATTTGCACCAGCGAGATTCTTCGCCCCAGCAGAGAGCTTGTTGGCGATATCGGCCTGCTGCGCCTGCGCCTGCTGTGCTTGTTGCTGCGCGCGCTGCTGGCGGATTGCCGCGAGGGCAGCGGGGGAGCGGGTCAAGTCAGGCTCACCAACTTTAAGCGCCGCGATCTTCTCGAAGGAGCGGTCCATGTCGATGTTGTCGATCATCGTCGGATCGACACCGGCGAACTGTGAAGCGAGGTTCATGATCTCGATAATGGAGTTGGCCTTGTTCGCGTTCTGGGAGATTTCGATCATGGAGGAGAACTCAACGCGAAGGTGTTGGCCTTGGGCCTCGCGAGGGGCACGGGGCAGGACTCCCGCCCGAGAGGCAATACCGAAGACGCGATCGTGGAGAGGGGCGAAGGCCTCGTGGTTTAGCCGTTCGAGAACAGGGCCAAGCATGAGCATTGCTTCGGCTTTACGCGCATCGATCTCCGTCGCGGTCACGCCCGAGCGGGTCTCGTACTGCGAGATGGTTTGGAAGAGGTTGTTGTAGAAGGTCTCGCCCACCCGCTGGCGAACCTCCTGCATCTGCTGCATCATCTCATTGACTTGGGGGTTGACCATATAGGCGGGGGCGAAGCCTGTGCGGCCTTGGGAGAGGATACCTTGGACGTAAGTAACGCCGCCGGGGAGAAGCGAAGCTGGCTGGTTCTTCAACTGCACGTCAGCGATCATCGGTGGGTTGACCATCTTGTCAATCCCCTGCGAGAGCCGCTTCGTCTCTAGTTGAAGTTGTTTGATATCTGGAAGAGCATCCATCCCTGGCGATCTTCCGTAAGCGTCATTAGATACGAGGTCCCATCGGCAAATGATTGCAGGAGACTCGTGAAAGCCCCTTTTTCTAAGGAGTCCAGGAGAATAGGAAGAGCCTCCTTGAGGAGAAGCGGACCCTCCCCATTCCCAGTAGCACTCGCGGTAGGGGAAGCTTTCCGGAATACCAAACTTTCTTCCGTCTTTATTTGGCTCCACCATATGCGCCACGACCAGTTCACGGGTGAGGCTGGTTCCGCCCTCAGCCCAAAGCCGTGCGGAGGAAGGGGAGAGATTCTGAACCCCGAACTCGTCCGCAGCTTGGGAGATGGTATTGGTGAACTCGCGCGCGAAGACAACAGGGCGGTAGCTGCCGGAGTTATCGACATAGTATTCGCCGAGGCAAGGGTTGTAGCAGCGGATCACGTTGTCGAAGTCTTCGTAGATCAGCATGACCGCGGTGCCGAAGACGACGAGATCGAAGTAGAAGATGGCGAGGGAGTCGTAGAAGTTCGACTCGGAGAGGATCAGGCCGACGATCCGCTCGACCTCCGCGAGCCAAAGGGAGACTGGGGAGGTGGTTGTGGAGTCGAGATGGCCAAGTTTGTACTTGAACCAACGCTTGGTTGGGTCCGAGCAACCCATCATCATCCCGGCGGCGAGGTTACGGGCAGCGAGGGTGCCAGCGGAGTCAAGGATGTGTTGGTTGATCGGCGAACCACGGGCCATTTGGTTCGGGGTTATGAGCCATTTATAGCGGCGGGGGAGGATATAGTCGGCCAGTTCCCGCCAGTGGGTCCACCATGAAAAGCGATTGACGCGCAGCCCAATCAGCCGAGACTCTGCCGCTTTGCGAAACGCAACATCCGGCCCATCCCACTTTGGCTCAGCGCGAGCGGTGGCTTTGCGCACAGCACTACGCGCTCGGGGATCGAGGTTAGGGAGGGTCGTGGCAGCAGAGGCGTATTGTTCCATTACTTCGGCTTCTTCTTATCGTCTTCTGGGCCGAACCGCCCCTGCTGCTTCATCGAGGCAAGGGCCATCATCAACATCTGCTCAGAAGGCATTGGGCCTTGAGGCCCTTGCGGCGATGGTTGGCCGGGTTTGGTGAAGGGGACGATCATTGGCCGATCAGGCTCTTCTGCCCAGTATTACTTTGGTTAGCAAATAGCCCTGCGCCAAGGAAGGTTGGCTGCGAGGGCTTCGCCGTTGGCTTCTGTCCTTGGGGGGAGTTCTGTGTCAGGCCTACTGGTGCAGCCGGGGCCGCTGGGAGAGTAGGGAGGGCTGGAGCAGGTGGGGCAGAGAAGCTCATGCGGCGAGTTCTTTCTCAAGCCGAGCGATAGGGTCATAGTCGCTCTCGACACTTGCCTTTGGAGGGTGCTCACCGCCGGCCTGAAAGTTTGAGGCAAGGGCATGGGAGAAGGTGAGGGCAAGGGCGTCGATATCGTCGAGTTCGAGGTCGGGATCGAGCTTGAGCATGTCCTCTTTCGAAACAAGCTGAATCTCATCGCGCTTGTTCAGGGTGTATTTGATCGCGCGGAACTGCTTTATCAGCGTGGGGTCGTTGGGGATCATCCCAACCTTGAGCCACGCGCGAAGGGCGCCGTACATCCCGCCACGCTTGTTGCTGTACTTCTCCCCCTGCGAGCCCCAGACTGTGTGAGGGGTGTCGTCCTTTCCGCCGAACTGAACGTCGTAGCAGAACAGGGCCTTCGCGCGGAGTTGGTCGACGACGCCACCGCCGACGCCGCCGCCATCGACCATTATCCCATCGGAGTGATATTGGAAGTGGGCCTCAAACACCTTATCGGAGAGTTGAACCGTCGATAGACCTTGGAAGCGCTGGCGTTCGTAGGTTCTGCCGTCGCGGCCCTTCCGTGGGTAGATGACAGAAGAATTCTTTCCGTACCGAGCCACGTCAACGCCAAGAGCAAGAGGATCGGTGAGACTAGAGACGGCCTCGCGCGTACTCGCCAAGGTAATGTCTTCGGCATTGAAGAACTCCATCTCGCCAACGCGGGGGAAGATTCCATAGACGCGGATACGGACGAAGTCAGAGTCTTCGCCGTAGGAGGTGATCCACTTGTCAATCTGTTCTTTGTTGGTGAAGGAGACTTCGCGGGAATCGACTTGACCGTGGGTCCAAACCTTCGCGAACTGACCATCGTCGAAGCATTCTTTGAACCGGCCAGAGTTACGGGTTGGATTGCCGTAGACGAACCAGAGAATCTGCGTGTTCTGGTCGGTCAGTGCGCCTTCGGCAGTTTCCCAGATTAGGTCTGGGATCGCGGAGGCTTCGTCGAAGATAAGGAGGATGCGGCGGCCGAGGTTGTGGAGCCCGGCGAAGGCTTCGGTGTTGCGCTCGGACCACGCCACCATATCCACCCGCCAAGTGCGTTCGTACTCGGGATGGTAGTAGGCGGTGGCGGTGAGTTTGAAGACATCGCGCGTGATGGACATCCCATGCCACTTGCCAAGGGACACCCAGGTCTTGGTCTTCAACTGCGTTTCGGTATTCGCAGTAACGACCCCGACTGTGTCGGGCTTGGTGTCGGTGCCCCACTTGATAAGCCATGCTACAAGCGCCGACTTGCCTACGCCATGGCCTGAGGCGATTGCCTCTTGGATTATTTGGTTTAGTTTGGTGGAGTTGGCCTTGATAGCATCGCGAATGCGTTCGAGTTGCTCGCGCTGCCAAGGCTCTGGGCCGGAGTAGTCAGCGAGGCGGCCACCGGGTTCGCCCCAAGGAAAGGCGCCCATAACGTAGGCCAACGGGTCGTCGCTAACCGACGCAAGCCAATTGAGAAGACGTTCGTCCACCCTCTTCCCCTTTATCGGGGGCTAGGCTGGAGCACGAAACAGCCTAGCCCCCTCACCCACCCGGAGGCTTACGCGGTGCGCAGCCTCCCCCGAAGGACAGCGGCGAAGGACACGCCAGCTGCCGAACTCCCGCGCGAGGCGGGAGATTGTTGAGGCTCAACCCGCACCGCTGGGGTAGACCTTGGAGTAGGTCGAGCCTCCTGAACCAGCACTGGCGAAGCCTGAGGGGCTGAAGCTGGCGCTGGTTCAGTTTCTGAATGTTCGATTAGCTTCGCTTGCGAAGAGCGCGTGATCGCGTCATCCATTCGCCGGGCGAAATCGTGTTCCACGCGAACCGTTGCGTGCTTGGAATAGCCAAAGCGATCGGCGCGGCCCTGCGCGATCCGGTCGAGGACTACGAGAGAGATGGGGTCGGCCCCAGGCTCCTCGCTCTTGTCAAGGGCCTCCGCGATCTGCGCTTCGGCACGGATCATGTTGCTCATGCCGAGGTCGAGGTAATGGTCAATGTTCTCGTCGTACTTCTCGCGCACGCGCTTGCCGTAGACCGCGATTAGCTCCTGGAAGGAGGGGTCGTTCCAGAGGAGGGTAAGGCGCCGGGTCGAGTAGCCAGTCCGCTGGCGGATCATCGAATGATGCATGCCCGCAGCAAACATCATCGCGACTGCGTGGTGCGATTCGCGGAAGCGTTCGACTACGGAGAGTTCTTCGCGGGCGATGGCGTTCATAGATGCCTGCGCTTGAAGGAGGTATCGACCGCATTCAGGCCGAGCGCGGAGAGATCGACAGGAAGGTCCGGCAACTCATCGCGAATGATGACGTTATGCTTTGGTCGATAGCGGCGGATCAGTTCCTCTTCTAGAAGATCGAGCCGATCCTTCGAGCACCACTTTACCATCACCGCATCGAATTCTATGTGTATCGTGCGCGAATCGCCGAATGGCGTGTTGAGGTAGTTCTTCTTCCGCCGCGTTGACCCATGATGCTGCGCCAGCCGCCGATACACACTCACGCTCTGTCCAACGTAGACAACCTCCCCACGCAGCAAGAGGCAATAGACCCCCACCGGCTGCGCGGCGCGATCCACCTCCTGAAAGCCTTCAGCGGCGAGTGTGAGCTTCCTATCCATAACTAAGCATTATACCACACTTCGCGCGAAATGTCAATACCACCCACCTCACGCAAACGTTACCTCGCCGTGATCGCGAAGCGTATGGCTCCTTCGCAAACCCCACGAAGTATATGGGCCTTTCATTTCACCCGCAGTTTGCGAGGGACCATTGGCCCGAATCCGCGCGCGAGTTTTGGGGGCCGCCCCTCCCCCGTTGCCGATTTGTCACTGTTGCGCAGGCGAGACAGTGTGGCAGATTGGTCACTGTGGCGGAAGGGCAACAGTTGCGTGGCGCGCAATGCAGCTATGCTGCTATCGCAGAGCGCCTTGGCACGCGGGTTGCAGAGTGCAAAAGCCGTGCCAAGGCTCGATCACGATGTTGTGAAAAAGCGTGATCGATTTCGTGATCGCTCAAACTTATTTTG
>Ga0307372_10002494_pt1 | contig 30357 bp, 33 predicted proteins | sample OX1MG_FD_202533 | JGI IMG/M metagenome (GOLD analysis project Ga0307372, IMG submission 202533) | Soil microbial communities from Risofladan, Vaasa, Finland - OX-1 | ecosystem: Environmental > Terrestrial > Soil > Coastal area > Acid sulfate soil | place: Finland: Risofladan, Vaasa | collected... | reverse complement strand
CGCAACGAACTCGAGGATCTGCGGGTGGATCGTCGGCTCGCCGCCGGAGAACTGCAACACCTCCGGGTCTCCCTCCGCAGCGATGAACCGGTCGAGCATAAAGTCGACCTGCTCCAGTGTCAGCGAGTACCCATCAGCGGGACCGTGATGGCCCGAATCGGCAAAGCAGATGGGGCAGTCGAGATTGCAAGAAGTGTTGACCTCGATGATTCCGAGGCAGGCGTGCTGCTTGTGCTCCGGGCACATGCCGCAGTCGAGCGGACAGCCGTCCTTCACCTCGGTCTGGAACTCGAGCGGGAGCGTGCCCGGCTTGTTGTAGCGCTGCTGGGCGAGATAGAGGTCCGCGTCCGAGTAGACAAGCGCCTCGAAGAGGCCGTGCTCAGGACAGCGCTTGCGCATGATCACGCGGTTGTCCTTCGCGTTGATCTCGGCGTCGATCACCCGCTTGCAGACCGGGCAGATCGAACGTGTCAGCTCCAGGAACACCTCGTCCCGGTCGACCTTGCGCGCCGGCTGGACAGCCATCAACTCTCCTCTGCTCGTGGACGACGAGTTCGATGCGCTCTACCGTAATGCCGTTTCCGCGAATCTCGCGCCGGAGTGACAGCATCGGACGGCTGCAGATGACGCTTCCAATCTCCGCCTACGGCCTGCTTGCAGACTGCAACTCCGCCGCACTCGTCGGGACGGACGGCTCGATCGACTGGCTCTGCCTGCCCCGCTACGACAGCCGTTCCGTCTTCGCACGCATTCTCGATCCGGACGCCGGGCACTGGTCGATCCGGCCGGCCAGCCGCTTCGAGAGCTCACGCCGCTACGTCCCGGGCACGCTCGTGATCGAGACGACCTTCACGGGGGCCGGCGGAACCGTCAGGCTGACCGACGCGATGCTGTTCGCCGAGGGCCAGCGCGGGCATGCGCTCGGCCTTCAGTCACCGCACGAGCTCGCCCGGCTCGTCGAGGGGCTCGAAGGGCGTGTGGAGCTCGAGCTCGAGCTGGCGGCGCGGCCTGAGTATGGGCTCGGCCGGCCGCTGTTCCGGCTGCGTGACGGTGGCGCCTTGTCGGTCGGCGGCCCCGACCGGTTCGCGCTCAGCGCCGACCTGCCGCTGGAGACAAGGGACTCGACCGTGTTCGCCCGCATCGCGGTCAAGGCCGGCGAGCGCCGCGGCTTCGCCTTCCGTTGGGCGCCCGCCGAGCATCCAGAGCCGCGGGCGACACCGTCCGGCGAGGTGGCGGGACGGATCGACGACACGGTCGCCGGCTGGCGCTCCTGGGAGGCTCACCATGACATCTACCAGGGGCCCCATCGGGAGCTGATCCGGCTTTCCTCGCGTATCTTGAAGGGGCTCACCTACCGGCCGACCGGGGCGATCGTTGCCGCGCCGACGACGTCGCTGCCGGAGGCGATCGGCGGCAGCCGTAACTGGGACTACCGCTTCAGCTGGATCCGCGACGCGAGCCTGACGCTCGATGCGCTCTGGATCGGCACCTGCTCGGATGAGATTGAGGCGTTCGTCGACTGGATGGTGGGCGCCGCCGGCGGCCACGTGCACGACGAGCAGCCGCTGCAGATCATGTACGGGATCGCGGGCGAGCGAGACCTCGCCGAACGGGAGCTGCCGCAGCTGCGCGGCCACCGCGGCAGTGCACCGGTCCGGGTCGGGAACGGCGCCTGGAATCAGACGCAGCTCGACGTCTACGGCGAGTTCCTCGACGCCTACTGCCGCTACGTCGAGCATCTCGGCGAGCCAGATCAGCTGCAGTCGCACTTTCTCTGCGATCTTGCCGACGCCGCAGCGGAGCGTTGGGGGCAGCGCGGCTCCGGGATCTGGGAGGCGCGGTCAGGGCCGCAGCACTATTTGTCCGGCAAGGTCTACTGCTGGGTTGCGCTCGACCGTGCGGTGCGGCTCGCTTCCCGGATCGGCGCTGGCGAACGAGTGAAACGCTGGGAGGTCGAGCGCGACCGGGTACGCGAGGCGATCCTGACCCGCGGCTTCAGCACGCGCAAGCGCGCGTTCACGCAGGCCTTCGGCGTTGAGGACCTCGATGCCTCGGCGCTTCTGATCCCTCTGACCGGCTTCCTGCCGGCGACCGACGAGCGAGTTCGCTCGACGATCGACGCGCTGGAGCGTGAGCTGATGCAAGACGGCCTGCTGCTGCGGTACCGCTCCGACGACGGCCTCGAGGGTGAGGAGGGTACGTTCGTGATCTGCTCGTTCTGGCTCGTCAGCGCGCTTGCCCGCGCGGGTGAGATCGAACGAGCGGAGGCGCTGTTCGAGCGTGTCGTCGGGTACGCGAATGACCTTGGCTTGCTGGCTGAGGAGATCGACCCGGTGAAGGGCGAGCTGCTCGGTAACTTCCCGCAGGCGTTCAGCCACGTCGGCCTGATCAACGCCGCCGCAGACATCGACCGCCACGGCCGCGGATGATGGACGCCGCAGGCGTAGGCAGAGTTGCGACGGCCGTGGATCGCTGCCGGTTCTGCGCACGACCGGAGAACCTAAGGGCGACGACCAGGATCGCACTCGTGGTCGGAGTGGTGCTGACCGGCATCAATGAGGGAGATACGTTCGCGGCCGGGCACTTCAACTCTGTACTGGTGTTGAAGGTGCCGCTCAACTTCGTGGTGCCCTTCGTCGTCTCGAACCTCGGCCTGCTTGCGGCGCGCCGGTAGCCGGTCGGAACGGCCGGCCGCCTGGCTCTTTTGACACGCTCCGGGTCTCGTGATGCTCGCTGTCAGTGTTCCGCACCAGCTCTGGCGGGCGCTCTCGTTTGCGCTCGGGATGACCTGGGAGATTCTCTGGGCGTTGATCCTCGGCGTCCTGCTCTCGGCCGTCGTCCAGGCGCTCGTCTCGAAGCGGGCGATTCGCAACCTCCTTCCTGACGACTCGCCCCGCAGCCTCGCTGTCGCCACCGGGCTCGGTGCAGCGTCATCGAGTTGCTCCTACGCATCCGTGGCACTCGCGCGATCGCTGTTTCAAAAGGGTGCGAACTTCACGGCGTCGATGGCGTTCGAGATCGCCTCGACGAATCTCGTGATCGAACTGGGGATCATCATGGCGCTGATCCTCGGCTGGCGCTTCACGCTCGGCGAGTTTCTTGGTGGGCCGCTGATGATCGTGTTCCTGGCCATCCTCTTTCGCGTGTTCCTCACGCGCCAGATGGTCGATCTGGCAGTGGCCGAAGCGACGAAGGGGCGTCGCGGGTCGATGGAAGGTCATGCGGCGATGGACATGTCGATCAGCGAGCAGGGGTCGCTCTGGCGGCGGCTTGCGAGCCCTGCCGGCTTCACAGCGACGTCCCACGTCTTCGTCATGGAGTGGGCGGCGATTCTTCGCGACGTCGTCGGTGGTCTTTTCATCGCAGGAGCGCTTGCCGCGTGGGTGCCGAGCAGCTGGTGGCAGGGGCTCTTCTTCGAATCTCATCCGACCTTCGCGAAGTTCTGGGGGCCGTTGATCGGGCCTGGAGTTGCGATGGTCAGTTTTGTCTGCTCGATCGGCAACGTGCCGCTCGCAGCCGTCTTGTGGAACGGGGGAATCAGCTTCGGCGGGGTGCTCGCGTTCATTTTCGCCGACCTGATCATCTTCCCGATCCTTGACATCTATCGCCGCTACTACGGCTGGAAGATGACGGGCTTTCTGCTTGCCACCTTCTACGCGACGATGGCCGTTGCCGGACTCGTCGTCGAGTTCGTCTTCCAGGGGGCGGGCCTGATTCCGAAAGGGCGGCACGCGAAGGTCGAGATGGCTTCGATCACCTGGAACTACACGACCTTCCTGAACGTCGTCTTCGGCCTGATCGCCGCGGCGATCCTGTGGCGCTTCTTCACGACCGGCGGACGGCAGATGCTCAAGATGATGGACGAGCCAATGGAGGATTCAGCCGAGCAGGCGGGATGATCACCGAACGCGCGACCGCGGCGCGCCTGGAGCTGGTCAGCCGTCACGGGCCGCGATCTTCACCGCCTCGCTGAGCGACGGATGCGGATGGATCGTTGCGAGCAGCGGTGCGAGCGTTCGCGTGTCCGCATGCATCGCGACCATCGCCTCCGGGAGAAGATCAGCGCCGTGGCGGGAGAGGATGTGGGCGCCGAGGATCTCGCCGCTCCGCTGGTCGAGCACGAACTTGACGCGTCCGCGCCGGTCCCCGAGCGCGCGCGCCTTGCCGGTCTTGCCGACGTCGAAGCGGCGCACCTCGACCTCGTGGCCCGCGGCCAGCGCCCGTTCCTCAGAGAGCCCCACGCCCGCGAGCTCCGGCGCGGTGAAGATCACGCGCGGGATCACCCGGTAGTCTGCCTCGATTCCGGCGCCGTCGAGCATGTTCGCGATCGCGATCGGCGCCTCGTAGGTGGCCACATGGGTGAACATGAGGCCTCCGGTCGCGTCGCCGATCGCTGAGACGTGCGGCAGCGTCGTGCGCAACGTTCCGTCGACGACGACCCCGGTTGGTCGCGTCTCGATGCCGATCTCCGCGAGGCCGAGTCCGTCGACGACCGGCACCCGGCCGGCGCCGACAAGCAGCTTGTCGCCGACGACGTGGCGGCCGTCTGCAAGGACGAGCGCTGGGCGTCCGGCGACCGTTTCGGCCCGCTCGACCGCCGCTTCCGTGATCACCTCGACCCCTTCCTCTTCGAGGTAGCGGCGGAGCAGGACTGAGAGCTCTCCGTCTTCGGACGACGCGATCCGCGCCCCGCGCTGGACCACCGTCACCTGTGCGCCGAGCCGCCGGTAGACCTGCGCGAACTCGAGCGCGACCGCTCCGGCGCCTAGACAGACGAGGTGATCGGGCAGCTCGGTCGCTTGCAGCAGGTCGTCGCTCGTCAGGTACGGCACTTCGCCGAGGCCGGGAATCGCAGGGATCCGTGGCCGGGCGCCGGCCGCGATCAGCGCGTGCTCGAACTCGATGCGCTCTCCGTTGCACTCGATCGCATGCTCCGACACGAAGCACGCCTGGCCGCGGAACAGGGTGATGCCGTCGTCCTTTTCGATCTGGTGCTCGTAGAACGAAACGCCGTCATCGATCACGCGGCGGATGCGAGCCATCACGGCCGCGAAGTCGACCTCGACCGCGCCGACCCGGATACCGAACTCATCGGCCTGGCGTGCGTCCTCAGCGATCTCCGCGGCTCTGACCAGAGCCTTCGTCGGGATGCACCCGCGCGTGATTCAGGTGCCGCCGACCAGGCCGCGCTCGAACAGCGCGACCCGCTTGCCGCGACTGCGTGCCGCACGGACGCCGGCCCAGCCGCCCATGCCGGCGCCGATCACTGCCACATCGAAGCGCGCAAGTGCCATCGCTACGCCGCTTCCTCGTTCTCGTTGAAAGAAGCGGCGATCTCGACAGCGTGCTCCGCAGACCGCGCCGGAACGCGTTCTATCGCCCGACCGTCGCGCTCGAGGATGTCGACCCGGTGACGCCAGAGCCCGCAGGTCCCGCCGAACGGTGTCGTGAGCAGCCCGACCGGGTTGAGGCGGCGGATGACGACCGCGCGCGGGAACGGTTCGCGCTGGACAAGTGGCATGAGGACGCCGCGGCGGTCGAGGCGTGCCAAGTCCGACGCGCCGCCTACAGGGGATCCGTCGATCATGATCTGCGGCACCGAAGTGCGGCCGGTCAGCCGGCGCAACATGCGACGGAAGGCGGGCGAGCGGTTGCCTGGGATCTCTGTGAACACGATCTCGCGGCCGCGCAGCAACGCCCGAGCCTGGTCGCAGTGAATGCAACCAGGGAGGGTGTAGACGGTGACGGGTGCGGGTTCAGCGCTCATCGTGCACCGTCCGATGCGTTCTCGACGTTTGGCGTTTCGGCGTCCTATTCGTGACCCGCAGGCAGTCGCACAGCGCTTGGACAGCACGCTCGGCGTCGCGGACGATCCAGAAGCTGAGGGCCGCGAGCGGCAACTCGACAAGCACGGCCTCGGCTGCGGCAACAGTAAGCTCACCGCCGCTTTGCGCGGTGAGGACGTCGAACCATGCGTCGACGACGAGCAGGGTGCCCGTTGCGCTCGCCGCCGCAACCAGCCAGGGCGAGTGCCGGATCGCGCTGAGCGCCGTCGACGCAAGGCCGAGCGCAAGGGCGGCGTCGAAGCCGGCCCAGGCGAGATCCCAGTGTCGGGCCGTGTGCGTCGCCGGCAAGGTCCGCGACAGCCAGAAGGCCCACGGTATGAGGGCGAGCGCGATCGCCGCGAGCATCGGCGCGAGCCGCCCGAGGCTCGGCATCGAGTATTGCGCTCGAGTTCTTGTCGTGTCATCCACGTCCTCTTCGACCCCGGCGGCGTGGCCGGGATTCTTCCCGGCCGTCAAGCACGTCTCGGCAAACCAGCGACCGTCGTCTATTCAACGATGAGCTTCGCGCCCCGAGCAGGAACGACCGCAGTCCCGCGAAGCCGGGCCTGCTCGGGCCGGTTCGCGGCCTGAAGGTGAAGCGTTCGCGCCGCGAGCTCAAGCACGACACCCAGCTGGAGCGAGGCGAGCGGCGCGCCGAGGCAGCGTCGGCTACCGCCCCCGAAAGGGAAGTAGGCGCCCTGCGGCGGGCGATGGTCGAGGAACCGGTTCGGCTCGAAGCGCCACGGATCCGGGTAGGCGACCGGATCGCGGTGTGCAAGGAGCGGGGCAGCAAGCAAGAACGTCCCCGCAGAAACCGCCCTGCCGCCGAGCATGACGTCGTGAGCGGCGAGTCGGACCGAGTCGACGACCGGCGGGCGCAGGCGCAGCACCTCCGCCACAACCGCTTCGACATAGCGGTTGTCGCCGTCGCGAAGACGTGCAGCGACGTGCGGGTGACGGGCGAGGAGGTCGAGCCCCCACGCGAGCGCCGCCGCAGTCGTTTCGTGTCCGACGATCAACAGCGCGCGCAGATCCGCAAGCACCTCCTTCTCCTCGGCCCCCGACTCCACAAGCAGCGAGAGTGCGTCTCCATCGGACGCGCGCCCGCTCTGCGCCATGGCCTCCCGGAGGTGCTCGTCGACGCTGCGCTGCCTGCGGGCAAGCTCGGCACCAAGGAGGGGCCGCTGCGATGCGCTCCAGGTCGCGAGAATTGGAGGGCCGGAGAGGTAGCGGTTGACGCGGCGCTGTAGCTCGATGGTGAACTCCTCGTCCGTGGTGCCGAGCACGGCCTCCGCCAGGACTGCGAACGTCAACCGGCGAAGCGCCGGCAGGAGAGGCACCCGCCTGCCTCGCGGGAGGCTGTCGAACGCGCGCCGGGCGAGCCACTCGATGCGCTCCGTGCGGGCTGCGACGCGGGACGCGCGGAAGACAGGCAGGAGCGCGCGGTGGCGACGTTCATGCTCTTCGCCGTCGGCGCAAAGGATCGAGCCCGCGAGCAGTGGCAGCACGCGCCTCGTTGCCTCGCCGGCGCGCAGCGCGTCGGCGTCGGCCGCGAAGAGGTCGGCAATCGTGTTCGGCCGCGAGACGACAGCGATCTCGCCGAGCGGCCAGACCGATGTTGTGAAGTTCGCGCCCTGTGCCGCCGCGCGCCGATCGAAAAACCCCTGCGGGTCGCGCGAAAGCTCGATGCTGGCGGTGACAGACCGTAGTGCGCCAAGCACGCTAAGACCGCACGATGTGAACGTTCCCGTCGAGCTCTACGCGCGCTGCGTCGATCTCGTTTGCCTTTGCCCAGGCGGGGACGATGTCGAGGACGCGGCTGATGACCTCGTCGGTCACGTGCTGGCGCAGTTCGACTGCGACGCGACAGCACGCATCGTCGAGCGCAGGGATCAGTTCTGCGTGCAGCGGGCTCAACCGCTCGATCAGGTCCAGACCGGCGGCTTCCTCTGGTACGTCGATCCAGAGCGACCGCCGCTCGAGCGCGACCAGTTGCGCCGCCGCGGGATCGTCGGCCCTACTCCTTCTGTTGGGTGATCTACGCAGGTTGCGCATGATCAGGTCAGATGCGACGGCCGCCAGAAGGATTCGGACGAGGTGTCCGCGCGCGCGGCAGTCGCGTCTCTTGCATCCGTTCCACTCGTCTCCGCTGTAGCTAAGGCGACGCGTCGATCGGCATGCGTTTCACGTCCAACTACCGATCCAGGGGGGTCGCATGCGCACAGTGCTTCTCGTCGGCTTCATCGCGGCGGCCATCACGGTCATCTCGGCCGCTTCGGCGGCCACCACCGCCGCACCGGTGCTTCGCGGCACCGTCGGTCCCGGCTTCACGATCACGCTGAAGAGCGCGACCGGGACGCCCGTGCGGACGCTGAAACACGGCACGTACACGTTTGCGATCCGTGATCTCTCCGGCATCCACAACTTCCATCTGCGCGGACCGGGCGTGAACAAAACCACGTCCGTCGCTCAGATCGGCAAGGCGAACTGGACTGTGCGGCTGCGGCCGGGCGGCTACTCATACGTGTGCGACCCACACCACACGTTCATGCACGGTAGCTTCACCGTACGCTGAGCGAAGCAGCGTGCTGCAGTGGCGTCGAAAAGGAGAGACTCGAGCCGATGTGGGTCAGAACTGATCCAGCCGCAGCCGGACAGGCGAACATCATCGCGTCGCACTCGCTGAACCGCGAAGCGATGCTTGCGCACGTGCGCTTGTACCGGACGATCATGTATGGCGACTCGCCGCTGTCACGCGCCGAGCGCGAGGCGATCGCGGTGACGGTCTCCGCGGCAAACGACTGCCACTACTGAGTGGTGCAACACGGCGAGAGCCTCGCCCGCGAGTCGGGCGACGCCTCGCTCGCGGAGGCGGTCGCCTCCGGCGCCTGGCACGAACTGGACGAGCGCATGCACGCACTCTGCGGCTACGCGCTCACGCTGACACGGACGCCCGCAGCCGTATCGGAGGCCGATCTCACACCGCTTCGTGCAGTCGGGTTCGATGACCGCGCGATCGTCGATGCGAATCAGGTCGTCGCCTACTTCAACTACGTGAACCGGATCGCAGACGGGCTCGGCATCGAGCTCGAGGACAGCTGGCCCGCTGATCAGCGGGCCGAGCGGCACTACGCGCTCGGACGACGCGAGTTTCCGGTCGTGCCGGCGGGAGATCTCACGTGGATCTCGGTCGAGCAGATGCGCGAGGTCGACCGGCTGATGATCGAGGAGATCGGGATCTCCCTGGAGCAGATGATGGAGAATGCCGGCCGCGCGCTCGCGTCGGCGGCTGCGCGCATGCTCGGCGGTGCGGCCGGCCGCCGGATCGTCGTGCTGGCGGGACCTGGCGGCAACGGGGGCGGCGGCCTCGTCGCTGCGCGGCACCTGCTGCTCGCGGGAGCCGACGTCGAGCTCGCGCTCGGCGCCCCGCCCGAACGATTTGCGGAGACGCCAAGGCGGCAGCTCGAGATCGTTCGCGTACTTGGCATGCCGGAGCACGTCGGCCCGACCGGCGATCTACGCGACCCCGACCTTGTCGTCGACGCGCTGCTCGGCTACAGCCAGAACGGCGCGCCGCATGGAGACATCGCGCGCCTCATCCGCTGGACGGTGGGCCGTCGGACACTCTCGCTCGACGTCCCCTCCGGGCTGGAGCTCTCGACCGGCACGCTGCGTGAACCTCACGTCGTCGCCGACGAAACCGTGACGCTCGCGCTCCCGAAACAGGGGCTCCGCGAACCGGCCGCGACCGCTGCGGTCGGCCGGCTGTTGCTCGCCGACATCTCGGTTCCGCCCATCGTCTACGAGCGGATCGGGATTCCGTACCGGACTCCTTTCGGGGCCGGGCCGCTCGTCGAGATCGCCGCGCGCGCGGCGCACGCACCGATCGACTAGAGGCTTCCGTCCGTACCGGTCCTCGAACGGCCGACGTCCGACCAACGAGAACTGCGGCACATCGGACAGCACGGAACCACTCGCGAAACGGTGACGATGCCGTAACCGCAGCCTTCGCAGCGCAACTCTCGACGCGCGTCAACCTCGGCCGCCTGCAGCGACGCGGCCGGCCTCACCGCGACAACGTGAGCCTCCGAAGACGACTGCATGTGCATGCGCGTCAGACACGGACGCCGCACATCGGGATTCGACTGACTCGGCGAATCTCGGCGCCGGCTGCGAGGTCTGACTTCGCGCACAACTCCCCGTCCCCGAAGGAGGAACGATGAAAGATCTTGACCGTGAGGCCTCTCAGCGCCAGACGCTCGCGTTCGCGCTGCTCGGCCTCGTCACGATCGGCTGGATGGCCGGGCTCGCGTTCGGCTTCGCCGCTGCCGGCGGCGCCGGCGGCAGTCTCGTCCGGACAACCCCGGCCTGGCTTTCCCCGGCGCTCCAGGGCGTGATCGGAATCGCCATCGCGTCGGTTGCCGTCGTGCTGACGGCGATCACACGCCGAATCCGCATCCGCGCCCACGTCCTGAGCGAGGCGCTTCCGCGCCTGCTCAACTAACTAATCCGCTCGAAAGGAGAACAACCACCATGACAACTGCAACCCTCTCCCGCGTCGGCCGCGATCTCGCACTCCCGCGGGAGGCTGAAGGTTTCGACATGCCCGCGATCGCCCGGCGGATGTGGCGGCCGCTGCTCGCGATGGGCCTGATGGCCGTCGCGGCCGGCGTCGTCACGGGAATCGTCCAGGCGACTCTCAGCACCCCTCTGCATGTCGCCCAGGTCGCCGCGTGGAATCCGGGGCTGCTCTTCCTCGGCGTCGGTCTGCTGCTCGGCTCGGTCACGTTCCTGCTCGCAACGATCCTCGGCGAGCTGCGCGACGGCGGCACAAGCGTGCAGAAGGCTCTCGGCGAGCAGGCCCTCATCCTCAAGCGTCCACTGACCGGCAAGCTCTTCCCGCCGGTGATGATGATGGGCCTGATGACGCTGCTCGCCACCCTGGTAGTGGGCTTCGTGGAGGCAGCAAGACTCGACACGAACCCCTCCGGCGCCGCCGACATCGCTGCCTGGGTCGGCCCGCTCCGCTTCGCAGGCGTGGCGCTCCTCTTCACCAGCGTCTCGCTGGCGCTCGCAACGATCGTTCGCTCGCTTCGCTTCCAGGCGGGCCGCATCCAGCAGATCGCCGACCAGCGCTCCAAGTAGTTGCCACCGCGCCCGCGCGCCCCATCGACGGCCGCCTCGTCGGCGAGGCGGCCGTCACCCGTTTTGGAAGAGCTTGCGCGCGAAGGAATCGTTCCCGTTCCCGCTGCATCGGACTGTCCGTGACAGCATCAACGTTGCGACGACAGTCGAGCAACAAGACAATGGATGACGCGATCTGGCCCCTCGGACGCTGACGGCTCTCGGTGCGCTCGGCGACTTCGTCGCAGTCGCGGGAATGGCGATCGGGATCGCGTCGACGTCAGGAGCTTTGCTCGCCGCGATCATCGTCCTCGGCAACCTCGGCCTCATCGGCTGCACAGGTGTCGCGTACCGCGGCCGCGTGCGATCCGACGCTCAGCGCGGCGACGTCGCCTGAGCGTCAACCGCCGTAGCGTTCTTCGACCTGGCGCCGGATCGCCATCCGCCCCCGGTGGAGGCGGCTCTTGAAGTTGCGCAGGTCGAGCTCGAGCACGGCGGCTGCCTCCTCGTTGCTCAGCCCCTCGACGTCTCGCAGCACGACGGCTTCACGGTAGGAAGTCGGCAGTTCGGCGACGCACTGCTCGATGAAGCCCTCGAGCTCCGCAGACTCGGCGAGTGACGCCGGCCCCTCCGACAGGTCAGGCAGCTCGAGCATGACATCGTCGATTGGGAGCGCGCGCCGGTGCGAATCGTATGCCTGTCGCCGTCTCGCCTCGTTGATGGCGATGCGGTAGATCCAGGTCGAGAACTGCGCCTCACCACGGAAGCGCTCGATCCCCCGCCAGGCTTTGAGGAATGCCTCCTGCAACACCTCCTCCGCGTCCGGGGCCGAGCCGAGCACCCGCCGGAGCATTCGCTGCAGCGGTGGCCCGTGGATCACGATCAGCTGCTCGAAGGCCGCCGGATCGCGATCGCGTGCCCGCGCCACGAGCCGCGCTTCGTCCAGGACTTGCCCGCGAGAAGGAGGGGGGTGTGTCATTTGCCGCTGCGTCCGTTTGGATGCAGGTCGCTGCGACTTCGATTCTCAGAACTGAATCTCGCCTGCCCGACGCGGGTCAAACGTGGCAGGAACATCCTTGCCGAAAGGCACTTCATCATGACATGGGAGCTCGAGTGACCAAACGAATCTTCGCCCGGTTGATGGGAAGGGACCCGCGCGAGTGCGAGCATGTTCGCGCCGAGTTCTCCGATTACGTCGACGGCGACCTCAAGCCGGAGGCGGCGGCGCAGCTGGAAGCGCACATCGGCATCTGTCCGCGTTGCCGGCAGGCACTCACCAACCTGCGCATCACACTCGGCGGGCTTGGCCGGCTCAACCAGGACGAGCCCGAGGCCGACCTCTCGGCCGCTGATCGCGCCCGCCAGGCCTGGCGGGATCGCCTCGAGTGAGCCGACCAACAGTGAGGCGCCCCGGGTTCAGGCCCGCTCGGGCAGGTGCCAGCGGTGAGGCTCGATCAGCTCGTCAGCGCCGGTCGGGCCCCAGCTTCCCGGCGCGTACGTCTCGAGCCCGCGCGGCGACTCGAGCAGCGGCTCGGCGACCTCCCAGAGCCGCTCGATCCCGTCGGCGCGGGTGAAGAGCGTGTGATCGCCGATCAGCGCGTCGTGAATCAGCCGCTCGTAGGCCTCGAGCTGGTTGGCGGTACAGAACGACTCCTGATAGTCGAACGCGAGGCGGGCCTGTCCAAGCTCCATCGTTGCGCCGGGGACCTTGGCCAGAAAGCCGGCCTCGATCGAACCGGGCTCGGACAGGTCGAAAACGAGCTCGTTCGGCGCGAAGCCGTCGGCGCCCTGGAACATCCGCCGGGGCGGCTCTCGGAAGGAGAGCGTCAGCACCCGGCGCGTGTCTGCCAGCCGCTTGCCGGTCCGGAGGTAGAAGGGGACGCCCGCCCAGCGCGCGTTGTCGATCCTCACCTCGAGCGCGACGAAGGTTTCCGTCTGCGAATCCGACGCGACACCCTGCTCGTCCCGGTAGCCGTCGTACTGGCCGCGGACGACCCGGTCGGGCCGTAGCGGCTCGAGCGCCTCGAACACCTTGACCTTCTCGTCGACGAGCGGCTTGGGACGCAGCGAGTTGGGGGGCTCCATCGCGACGAAGGCCAGCACCTGGAGCAGATGGGTGACGATCATGTCGCGGAACGCTCCCGTCGCCTCGTAGAAGCTCCCGCGCGTACCGATCGAGAGCGTCTCCGGCACGTCGATCTGGACGTGGTCGATGTGGTCGCGATTCCAGATCGGCTCGAAGAGCCCGTTCGCAAACCGGAGCGCGAGGATGTTCTGCACCGCCTCCTTGCCGAGAAAGTGGTCGATCCGGAAGACCTGCTCCTCGTCGAAGACGGCGTGCACGGCGGCGTTCAACTCCCGTGCCGAGGAGAGATCGGTGCCGAACGGCTTCTCCATCACGACCCGCGCGCGATCGGCGAGGCCTGCCTCCCCGATCTCGGCGACGATGCCCGCGGACGCCGCCGGGGGCACCGAGAGGTAGTGCAGGCGCCGCGGCGCCGCGCCGAGCTGATGCTCTGCCCGCTCGACCGCACGCGCCAGGCCGGCGGTGCCGGTGCCGGTGCCGCTGTAGGAGAGTGCGGCGGCGAACGGGGCCCAGCAGTCCTCGGTGACGGGGCGGCGCGCGAACTCCTCGACGGCGGCCCGCGCCGCCGCGCGGAAGCCGCTGTCGTCGAGATCGTCTCGCGAGACCCCGACGATGCGGAAGCGCTCAGGCAGGAGCTTCGCCTCGTGGAGGTGAAAGAGGCCGGGCAGGAGCTTGCGGCGGGCCAGGTCGCCTGTCGCGCCGAAGAGCACGATCACGTGCTCGGCCGGCCGTTGCGCACGGGCGTCGGCGACGACCGTGATGCCGCTCTGGACCTGGGCCGTCATGCTCCCTCCCGGGCGGCGCGCGCCGCTCCGAGGAGCGCAGTCTTGTCGTTCAGGATCACCGTGACCGGGATCCGCTCGAGCAGTCGCCGGAAGCGCCCCTTGTCGACGAAGGCGGCGATGAAGCCGCCCGCCTGGAGCCGAGGCAGGATCTTGGGAGCGATGCCACCGCCGAGGTAGACGCCTCCCGTCGCGAGCATCGCGAGCGCCACGTTGCCCGCGTGGGAACCGTAGATCTCGACCAGTAGGTCGACCGCCTCGACCGCAGCAGCGTCTCCTGTGTCCGCCCCCGCCGCGATCGCGGCCGGATCGGTGTCCGGGGCGCCGCCCGCAAACCGATAGAGCGTTGCCAGGCCCGTCCCGGAGCAGACGCGCTCGACGCTGACGTGGCCGAGTTGCGGCTCGAGCCAGCGGTAGAGCTCGACCTGGCGCTCGCTCCGGGGCGCGAAGTCGACATGGCCGCCCTCGGTCGCGAACGCACGGTGCTGCCGTCCGTCCCAGTAGAGGCCCGCCTGGCCGAGGCCGGTGCCGAGCGAGACGACCGCGGCGTTGCCCGCGGCGTCCGGGTCGCCATCGTTGAGCGCCGCAAAATCACTTGGCCGGAGCGACGCGATCCCGAGCGCGTTCGCCTCGAGGTCATTGAGGAGCTGCACCCGCTCGAGCCCGAGGAGCGCCGCAAGCGGCGCGGCGTCGACCTCCCAGGCGAGGTTGGTCGCATCGACGCAGCGTCCGCCGCGCACGGGGCCCGCCACGCCGAACGACGCCGCCTCCAGCGAAGACGGGTGCGCCGCCGTGAAGTCGGCGACCAGTTCCTCCAGGCCGGCGTGCGCTCGGCTCGGGTAGGTCTCGAGGACGGTCGGTTTGGCCGGGTCGCCGTCGAAGAGCGCGAGCCGGGTGCTCGTGCCGCCGATGTCGCCGGCGAGGATCACCGGCCGCCCTCGAGCTCGGCGTGGCCGCCGAACTCGCGCCGCATCGCCGACAGGACGCGGTCCGCGAAGTCCGCCTCACCGCGCGAACTGAAGCGTGCGTAGAGCGCTGCCGAGAGGACGTTCGCGGGAACGCCCTCGTCGATCGCGGCCTGGATGGTCCAGCGGCCCTCGCCGGAGTCGGAGACGCGTCCCGCCAGATCGCCGAGGTCGGGTGAGGCATGCAGCGAGTGCGCGGTCAGGTCGAGTAGCCAGGAGGCGACCACGCTGCCGCGTCGCCACACCTCCGCGACCTCGGCGATGTCGAGGTCGTAGCGGTAGTAGCGGGGGTCGCGGAGCGGCGTCTCCTCGGCGCTCGCGGCGTGGTCGTCGTTGCCGATCCCCGCCTTGTGCAGGATGTTCAAGCCCTCGGCATAGGCGGCCATCATCCCGTACTCGATTCCGTTGTGGACCATCTTGACGAAGTGCCCGGCGCCGGAGGGGCCGCAGTGGAGGTACCCGTGCTCGGCCGACGAGGGCTCGCCCTCGCGACCGCCCGTCCGAGGCGCAGCCTCGACGCCGGGCGCGAGCGAGCGGAAGATCGGCTCGAGGCGTGCGACGACCGGCTGCTCACCGCCGATCATCAGGGAGAAGCCGCGCTCGAGGCCGAAGACGCCGCCGCTCGTGCCGACGTCGAGGTAATGGATGCCGTCGGCCTCGAGCCGTTCGGCGCGGTCGATGTCGTCGCGGTAGTAGCTGTTGCCGCCGTCGATCACGACGTCGCCCGTCTCGAGCTCCGGGACGAGGTCTGTAAGCACTGTGTCGACGAGCGCGGCGGGCACCATCATCCAGGCCGCTCTGGGGGCCTGGAGCTTCGCCGCCAGGTCGGCGAGCGACCGTGCGCCAACGGCGCCCTCCTGCTCGAGCAGTGCGACGGTGGCCGCGTCGACGTCGTAGACGACGCAGTCGTGCCCGTCTCGAAGCAGGCGCCGCACGAGGTTCGCGCCCATGCGCCCCAGTCCAATTATGCCGAGTTGCATCCGTCGTCCTCCCGTCTTCTCAGGCGCTCCGCGTCCGCCGATAGCGGCGGATCAGCGCGTTCGTGGAGCTGTCGTGGTCGAGTTCCGGCTCCGCCGCGTCGGCGAGCTCGGGCACGATCTGCGCCGCCAACGCCTTGCCAAGCTCGACGCCCCACTGGTCGAACGAGTTCACGTTCCAGATCGTCCCCTGTGTGAAGACGCTGTGCTCATACAGTGCGACGAGCTTGCCGAGCGTCGCGGGATCGAGCCGCTGCGCCAGGATCGAGTTCGTAGGACGGTTGCCCTCGAAGATGCGGTGGGGCACGAGCCATTCCGGCGTGCCTTCGCCACGCACCTGTGCGGCGGTCCTGCCGAACGCGAGCGCCTCGGTCTGCGCGAGCACGTTGGCGATCAACAGGTCGTGGTGCTCCCCGAGTGGGTTGAGGCTCTGCGCGAAGGCGATGAAGTCGCAGGGGACGAGTCTCGTGCCCTGATGGATCAGCTGGTAGAAGGAGTGCTGGCCGTTCGTGCCAGGCTCGCCCCAGTAGACGGGCCCGGTGTCGTAGTCGACGCGCTCCCCGTCGAGTGTCACCGACTTGCCGTTCGACTCCATCGTCAACTGCTGAAGGTAGGCGGGGAAACGCGTGAGATACCGGTCGTAGGGGAGCACTGCGACGGTCTGCGCATCGAAGAAGCCCGCGTACCAGACCGTGAGGAGACCGAGCAGGACCGGCAGGTTGCGCTCGAACGGCGCTGTCCGGAAGTGCTCGTCGATCGCGTGGAAGCCTGCAAGCAGTTCGCGGAATGCGTCGGGGCCGATCGCGATCATCGTCGAGAGCCCGATCGCCGAGGTGAGTGAGTAGCGGCCGCCGACCCAGTCCCAGAAGCCGAACATGTTCGCCGTGTCGATGCCGAACCGCGCGACCTCCTCGGCGTTCGTCGAGACCGCGACGAAGTGTTTCGCGACCGCCGTCTGGTCTCCGAGGCTCGCGAGCGCCCACGCGCGCGCGGTGTGCGCGTTGGTCATCGTCTCGAGCGTCGTGAACGTCTTCGAGGCGACGACGAACAGCGTCTCGGCCGGTTCGAGGTCTCGCGTCGCCTCGACGAAGTCGGTGGCGTCGACGTTCGAGACGAAGCGGAACTCGAGCTCAGGGGTGGCGTAGGCCCGCAACCCCTCGTAGGCCATGACCGGGCCGAGGTCGGAGCCGCCGATCCCGATGTTGACGACGGTGCGAATCCTCGCGCCCGTATGCCCCGTCCAGGCTCCGGAACGCACAGCGTCCGCGAACGTCGTCATCCGGCCGAGCACCTCCTGCACTTCGGGACGCGCATAGGCCGTGCCTTCGGGCGCGCGCAGCGCCACGTGGAGAACGGCGCGATCCTCGGTGACGTTCAGGTGCTCGCCGGCGAACATCGCATCGATCCGCCCGCGCAGCCCCCGCTCCTCGGCCAGTGCGACGAGCAGCCGCACCGTTTCGTCGGTGATCCGGTTCTTCGAGTAGTCGAGGTAGAGTCCCTCCGCCTCGACGGCGAGGCGCTCGCCGCGTCCCGGATCCGCCGCGAACAGGTTGCGCAGGTGCTGATCGCCGCTCGAGGCGCGGTGCTGCGCCAGTGCCCGCCAAGTGGCGGAGTCGCGCAGCCGTGTCCCGGTCACCGTGGTGCGCTCAGCACGGCGCTCTTGTCGCGGATGCAGGCAAGCAGGTCACTCCAGGAGCGGTTGAATGCCTCCTCCCCCTCGGCTTGAAGGCGAGCGGCGAGCGCGTCGATGTCGACGCCCGCGTCCACGAAGGCCGCGAGCGCCTCCTCGGCAGCGCTCGGGTCGAACGGCAGGAGGTCGCCAACGACACCGTGGTCGGCGAACGCGAGCAGCGTCGCCTCCGGGACGGTGTCGATCGTGTCGGGCGCAGCGAGTGCGGCAACGTAGAGCGTGTCCGGGGCGTCGGGATCCTTCGTGCCGGTGCTCGCGAACAGCAGCCGCTGCGGCCGCGCCCCTTCCCGCGCAAGTTGCTGCCACCGCGACGACGCCAGCAGCTCGCGATATGCCGCGTAGGCGTGGCGCGCGACGGCGATGCCGAGCCGATTCAGGAGCGCATCCGGCACGGAGTCGGCGATCGCCGCGTCCCAGCGGCTGACGAAGAGCGAAGCGACGGACGAGACCTCGGTCAGGTCCTCGCCGGACGCGAGCCGCCACTCCAGGCCGCGCATGTAGGCCTCTGCGGCGGCCAGGTAGTGGTCGGTCGAGAAGAGCAGCGTCACGTTGACCGCGATCCCGGCCGCGACGGCGTCCTCGATCGCGGGCAGCCCCTCGACGGTCCCGGGGATCTTCACGTACAGGTTCGGGCGGCCCGCGGCCTCGTGGAGCTGCCGCGCCTGGGCAACCGTCGCCTCGGTGTCGTGCGCGAGACGCGGCGAAACCTCGAGCGAGACCCAGCCGTCGGTGCCGCCGGTGCGCTCGTGGACAGGGCGGAAGACGTCGGCGGCGCGGCGCAGGTCATCGAGCGCGAGCTCGAAGAAGAGCCGCTCGCCGTCGTGACCCGTCTCGAGCAGTTCGAGGATGGCCGCGTCGTAGCTCGTCCCCTCCTCGATCGCCCGGTCGAAGATCGTCGGGTTCGATGTTAGACCGGTGAGCGAGAGGTCGTCGACGTAGCGCTGCAGCGTCCCGCTGTCGAGCAGGTCGCGCGTGATCGTGTCGAGCCAGATGCTCTGGCCGGCTTCGTGGAGACGCGTGGTCGGATTCATGCTCACGTCTCCGTGCGATGCGCGTCCCGCACCCAGCGATTCTCGGACGCTTACGTCGTGGTCGGCGAATCGAACATTCGCTCGGTCGCATCTGAACGCGATATGAGCGCCAGCCCTCCGGTCGCGATCCTCTTCGACATCGACGGCACGCTGATCACGAGTGGCGGTGCCGGCGCGGAGTCGTGGCGGCTCGCGTTCCTCGACCTCTACGAGCTCCCTGCCGACATCGAGCACTTCTCCGACTCCGGCATGACCGACCCCGAGGTCGGCCGGCGCACCTTCGCCGCTCTGCTCGAGCGCGAGCCGACCGGTCAGGAGCTCGCAACGCTGCTCTGCCGCCGGCTCGACCACCTGCGTCGCACGGTCCCCGAGTCGATCGGCTACCGGGTGCTCGACGGTGTCCGCGAACTGCTTCCCCGCCTCGCCGACTCCGGCTGCCTGCTCGGCCTCACGACCGGGGGCACGGAGGCTGCCGCGCACATCAAGCTGGCTCGGGCCGACCTCAACCACTTCTTCCTCTTCGGCGGCTTCGGCTCTGACTCTTCCGATCGCACGGAGCTGACGCGCTGCGCGATCGCACGAGCCGGCACCATCCTCGGCGAGCCGGTCAACCCGGCCCAGTGCCTCGTGATCGGCGACACCCCGAGCGACGTCAAGGCGGCGCACGGCGCCGGCGCTGTCGCGGTGGCGGTCGCCAGCGGGCATTTCAGCGAGGACGAGCTCCGCGCCGCGGGCGCCGACCACGTCCTGGCGTCTTTGCGCGACCCCCTTCCGTTCGCTGCCGCGGCGGTTCACTGAGATGCCCGGGTCGGACGCGTTCGGCTGGCCCGGAATCCGCCCCGCCTGGACCTCGAGCGCCAAGGACGCGGTCACGACAGCGCTCGGCCCGAGCCGCATCTGGGCCACAGTCGGGTTTGGCATCCTCAACGAGGTCTACTGGCCGGCGACGGGCTACCCGCAGGTGCGCGACCTCGGCTTTGTCATCGCCGGCGAGGACGGCTGGGTCGAGGTCAAGCGGGTGCAGCGCTACACGCTCGAGGCGCCGAGCCCCTGCGTGCCGCTACCGCGGGTCGTGCACGAGGGCGACGGCTACCGGCTCGAGCTCGAGTTCCTCCCCGACCCACTCCGCGACGTGCTGCTTATCGCCTACCGGCTCGAGGCGGACGGGCGCAAGCTCTATCCGCTGCTCGCCCCGCATCTCGGCGGCAGCGGGGATGGCAATACCGCCTGGGTCGACCGCGGCCTCCGCGCGGCGAAGGACGGGCAGGCGCTGGCCCTGCTCTCGTCCGTCGCGTTCGAGCGTGCGAGTGCGGGCTACGTCGGCGCCTCCGACGGCTGGCAGGACTTCGCCCGCAACGGCGCGATGACCTGGGAGTTCCCGCGGGCGGCGGACGGCAACGTCGCGCTGATCGGCGAACTGCCGCCCGGCGACGGCGTGCTCGCGCTCGGGTTCGCCGCCACGCCCGAGGGTGCGGCCACGCTGGCCGGCTCGGCGCTCGCCGAGGGGTTCGCTCCGGTCCGCGAGCGGTTCGTCGGCGGCTGGGAGGCGTGGCGGCACGGGCTTTCGCTTCCGCGCGGCCCCGCAGAGCTGCGTGACGAGGCGCTGCTCTCCGCGGCGGTGCTGAAGGTGCACGAAGACCGCACGTTCCCGGGCGCGACCGTCGCAAGCCTTTCGATCCCTTGGGGGTTCGCGCACGACGACGCCGGCGGCTACCACCTCGTCTGGGCCCGCGACGCGGTCGAGACCGGGCTGGCACTGCTCGCGATCGGCGACCTCGAAGGAGCACGCCGGATGCTCTCCTACCTCGCCGCGACCCAGGGGCCCGACGGCTGCTGGTCGCAGAACTTCTTTCCGGACGGGCGTCCCTACTGGACGGGCATCCAGCTCGACGAAGTCGGCTTCCCGATCGTGCTCGCGGCCAAGCTTCACGAGTTCGGCGTGCCCGAGAGCGCGAGCATCGGACCGATGGTTCGGGCCGCAGCCGGCTATCTCGCCCGCAACGGCCCGCTCAGCCAGCAGGATCGCTGGGAGGAGAATCCGGGTGCGAGCCCGTTCACGCTCGCGGTCGAGGTGGCGGCGCTGGTCGCGGCCACCGGCTGGCTCGAGGGAGCCGACCGCGACTACGCGCTCGAGCTCGCCGACTGCTGGAACGAGCGCGTCGAGGGGTGGACGTATACGGAAGCGACCGAGCTCGCCGCCCGCTACGGCGTTCAGGGGCACTACGTCCGCATCGGCCCGAGCCTCGGCGAGGGCGGCCTCTGCGGCCGCGTCGAGGTGAGAAACCGCGGTGGTGAGACCGTGCCGGCGTCGGCGCTCGTCGGACTCGACTTCCTCTACCTCCTTCGGCTCGGGTTGCGCGACCCACACGACGAGCGCATTGCCGAAACGCTCACGGTCGTCGACGGCGAACTGCGCTCGGAGTTGCCGACCGGCGTCGCCTACCGCCGCTACGAGCTCGACGGCTACGGCGAGCACGCGGACGGAAGCCCCTTCGACGGCACCGGGATCGGCCGCCCCTGGCCCCTGCTGGCGGGCGAACGTGGGCACGGCGCGCTCCTGCGCGGCGAGGATCCGACCCCGTACCTCGAGTCGATGGCGCGCATGACGAGCCCCGGCGGTCTGATCCCGGAGCAGGTGTGGGACGCGGAGCCGCTGCCGGAACGCAACCTCTTTCCCGGCAAGCCGAGTGGCAGCGCAATGCCGCTCGTCTGGGCGCACGGCGAGTACCTCAAGCTCTATGCCGCCCGCGCCTCGAAGCGGCCGGTCGAACTGCTCGAGACGGTCGAGGAGCGCTACCACGGCACTGCGCCCGAAGCTGCAGCGTGGTTCTGGCGCGAGCAGGCTCCGGTCGAACGGCTCGCGGCGCGCCGCGCACTCGTCATCGAGGGACCGGAGCCGTTCACCCTGCACGTCGGCTTCGACAGCTGGCAGAGCCCCTCCGACCGCGACTCCAAGCCGCTCGGGCTCGGCATGCACGGCGTCCGCCTCGAGGGGGACGAGCTCTCCGGGCACACAGGGGTCGATTTCACCCGCCGCGCCGGCTCGCAGTGGGAAGGTCGGGACTGGCACGTCGAGCTCGAATGACGGCCGCCGGAATCGCCGCTCCCACTGGGCTGCGTGCGACGCTGATCGCCAACCCCTGCTCGCACCGCATGACCCAGGAGCGTCTGCGGGCAGTCGAGCACGAGCTCGGGCGCACTCTCCGCGTGACAACCGTGCTCACCGAGCGCCGGGGTCACGCGACCGAGCTTGCGCGCGACGCCGACGCCGACCTGATCGTCGCCTACGGCGGCGACGGGCTGTCGAACGAGGTGCTGAACGGCGCTACCGGCTTGATCCCGCTTGGCTTCGTGCCCGGCGGCCACACGAACGTGTTCCCACGCTCGCTCGGACTGCCGCGTGACCCGGTAGCTGCCGCCGCGGCGATCGCAGGCGGACATCCAAGGCGTATCTCACTCGGCCGGGTGAACGGCAGACGCTTCGCCTTCTCGGCCGGGATCGGTGTCGGCGCGGAGGCCGTGCGGCACATCGATGCGCTCGGCAGGACGCCCGACGGCCGGCGCGCTAACGATCTCACCTTCGCGCGGATCGTGGCGGCGAAGCTGCTGCACGGCTATGACTCCGCCCTCGAGATCGTCGGCTTCGGACGCGCGGCGATGGCCTTCGTCTCCAATGACGCGGTCTTCAGCTACGCCGGGCGTCTGCCCATCAAGTTGTCGCCGAAGGCCCGCTTCGAGCTCGGGCTCGATCTGACGGCGCCCGCGCGCGTCGATCTCGCCACGCTCGCTCGGCTCGTGCCACGCCTGACCGCGGGAAACGGCCTCGACGACACGCGCGGCGTCATCGCCGGGCACGACCTCGACCGGATCGAAGTCCACAGCGCCGAGCCGAGGCCGCTGCAGGCGGACGGCGAGGACCTCGGCGACGTCGGCCACGCCGTCTTCGAAAGCGAACGCGACGCGGTCTCCGTGCTCGTGCCCTGAGCCGGGTCCGACATCGGCGTCACAACCAGAAGGAGCCCCGCATGGAGACCGCGACAGACCAGCCCACCCTCGACGACCTTGCCGTAACGACGATCCGGACGCTCGCAATCGACGCCGTACAGGCGGCGTCGAGCGGACATCCAGGCACGCCGATGGCAATGGCGCCTGTCGCCTACACCCTGTGGCAAAGGTTCTTGCGCTTTGATCCGGACGACCCGATCTGGCCGAACCGCGACCGCTTCGTCCTCTCGATCGGGCACGCATCGACGCTGCTCTACGCGCTGCTGCATCTCTCCGGCGTGAAGGCAGTCAACCCGGCCTACGAGACGCTCGGCGAGCTCTCGGTTCCGCTTGACGACCTGAAGCGCTTCCGGCAGCTCGACTCGCGTTGCCCGGGACATCCCGAATACCGCTGGACGTCCGGCGTCGAAACGACGACGGGGCCGCTCGGCGCCGGCGTCGCCACATCGGTCGGCATGGCGGTCGCTGCGTTGTGGCAGGCCGCGCATTTCAACCGTCCCGGCTTCGACCTCTTCGACTACGACGTCTACGCCATCGCCGGCGACGGCTGCATGATGGAAGGCGTTCAGTCGGAGGCCGCTTCGCTCGCGGGGCACCTGAAGCTCTCGAACCTCTGCTGGATCTACGACAACAACAAGATCACGATCGAAGGCAGTACGTCACTCGCGTTCACCGAGGACGTGCTCACGCGCTTCGCCGCCTACGGCTGGAACGTCGTCCACGTGAGCGACGCCAACGACCGCGAGCTCCTCACCGGCGCGTTCGACGCGTTCAAGCAGGAAGCGGAGCGGCCGACGCTGATCGTCGTCGATTCCCACATCGGCTACGGCGCACCGCACAAGCAGGACACGAGCGCCGCGCACGGCGAGCCGCTCGGCGAGGAGGAAGTGCGAGCCACGAAACGCAGTTACGGGTGGCCGGAGGACGCACAGTTCCTCGTGCCCGACGCGGTACGGGAGCACTTCGCCGCCGGCGTCGGCGAGCGCGGGCGGCGCGCACGCGCCGACTGGATGGCGACCTTCGAGAGCTACGCAGCCATGTACCCCGACCTCGCCGATCAGCTCCTGCAGATGCAGCGGCGTGAGCTGCCGACGGGGTGGGACGCGGACATCCCCACGTTCGAGCCGAGCGGCGCCGGGGTCTCCGGCCGCGACGCCTCGGCACTGGTGCTGAACGCGATCGCACCAAAGGTGCCGTGGCTGGTCGGTGGCTCGGCCGACCTGAGCCCGTCGACGAAGACCCGGCTCAGCTTCGGCGGCGCCGGGGACTTCTCGGCCGTCGACCGGCTGGGGCGGAACCTCCACTTCGGCGTCCGCGAGCACGCAATGGGGTCGATCCTGAACGGGCTCTCGCTCTCGAAGCTGCGACCGTTCGGCTCCGGCTTCCTCATCTTCTCCGACTACGCGCGCATGCCCACGCGACTCTCGGCGATCATGGAGCTGCCGACGATCACGATCTTCACGCACGATTCGATCGGGGTCGGCGAGGACGGCCCGACGCACCAGCCGATCGAGCAGCTGGCATCACTCCGGGCCACGCCCGGCCTGATCACGCTGCGGCCCGGAGACGCGAACGAGGTCGCCGAGGCGTGGCGCGTGATCATGGAGAGTCAGCACGACCCGGTTGCACTCGTCCTCTCCCGGCAGAACATGCCCACGCTCGACCGGTCCCGGTACGCCCCGGCCACCGGCCTGCGCCGGGGCGCCTACGTGCTCGCCGACGCGAGCCAGGGCGAGCCCGAAGTGATCCTGATCGCCACGGGCACCGAGGTCGGCCTCGCGATCGATGCGTTCGAGCAGCTCACGGCCGACGGTGTCGGGGCGCGCGTCGTCTCGATGCCCTCCTGGGAGCTCTATGAGCGCGAGCCGCGCGCTTACCGCGATCAGGTTCTCCCGCCGTCGGTCACTGCACGCGTGGCCGTCGAGCAGGCATCGACGTTCGGCTGGGAGCGCTATGTCGGCACCCAGGGCGCCATCGTCGGCATGAGCACGTTCGGCGCCTCCGCTCCGCTCAGGGACCTACAACGGCTGTTCGGCTTCACCCCCGAGGCGGTCGTCAAGGCCGCGAAGGAGCAGCTTCGCTCGACCGCAACGGCGTGACGTCTCCCGCTGTCGCACGGATCGCGAATCTCCCGGAGCCGGGCGCGGTCGAAGGACGTAAGCACGTCTTCGGACAATCAGGCACGGAAGGAGTCACCTCATGACAGTTCGCTCGATTCCGCTCGGCGGTCTCCCGGCCGGTAAACGCGTCGTCGCGATCGGCGCAGTCGGCGGCATGGTCGCCGGAATGATGATGGCAATGCTCGAGATGATCTACGGGTGGGCCTCGAGCGCCCACACGTTCTGGGACGCGCCGATGGCGATCTGGGCCTGGGTCGCCGGAGCGAACCACTACGGCGCCCCCGGGAACCACGTCGCCTCGATCGTGCTCGGGCTCGGCGGCCACATGATGAACTCGATGGTGATCGGCATCGTGTTCGCAGCCATGGCGACCGTCCTCACGGCCGCCCTCGTTCGCCGAGGCGCTAGTGCGATCGCGCTCGACGTCGCCCCGGTGATGCTCGGCGTCGCCTACGGCCTTGGTTTCTGGGCGGTTATGCGTTACGGCATCCTGCCGCTGCGCGGGGCCCCCGAGAAGTACCTCTTCACGAGGAACGTCGTCTCGCCCCAGTGGGTGTGGTGGCTGGCGCACGGCGTCCTCGGAATGACGGCTGGCGTGGTGTTCGACATTGCGCGACGCGTGGTCGCGCCGAAGCCGACGCGGTAGCGGCGGGTGGTCGCTCCGCTCGGCGAATCTCGCCCGGCATTCCGAGGTCGAACGCGAACGATGCGTCTGCCGGAACCCCCATGCTGCGACGGTGAAGGCTTTACCGATAACGAGTTCGAGCAACTCGGCGAGAAGAAGATGCTGGCGCTGATCGTCTGTCGTCTCAACGAACTGCGGCGCGTTGGCTGCGACGACCCGGATTGCATCGTGCTGGCGAGTCGCGCCGACGTCGATCTTGGGCAGGCGATCGGTCTCCTCGTTCGCGGCTGCTCCGCCCGGTTGGCTCTTCGGATCCTTGTCTAGCCCCGTAATGGTCTCCGCGACTTCCAGACGCTTACGGGATCTACGACTGCTCAGGTCGATCGATCACTCCGACCACGGACATAGCCGCTTCCTCGTCGTCCATGACCTCTGGGAACGCCTTCCGCTGCGAGCGCTGAGGGTTGCAGCCGCCCTCGCGCTCGCAGGCGCGGCCGTTTACGGCATCGTGCACAAGCAAAGCGCGATTCTCCACACGCTCCAGCAGCTTCAGAGCGCCGATCCGGCGTGGCTCCTTGCAGCGGTCGCCGCGGAGGCGATTTCGCTCGTTGCATATGCGGCGATCGTTCGCCGCCTGCTTCGGTTGGGCGACATCGAGGCGCCGCTTCCGTCTCTACTCGCGACGACGATCGTCGGAATCGCAATGGGCAATGTGCTGCCGGGCGGCCAGGCCGTATCGAGCGTCTACTGGTTCCAGCGGCTCAAGCGTATGGGCTCGAGCCGCGCACTCGCTGCGATCGTCATGCTCGGCGCGATGATCATCGGTGTCGTCACGCTCCTGTGGCTCGTGGTGCTCGGGGTCGCGTTCGGCGGCGGTCACGGTTTCGTCGCGTCGGCTCGCGCGCCCGTCCTGATCGGAGCCGGCCTTTTCCTCGTCGTGCGCATCTACTGCCACCGACAGATCGCCTCGGGCCTGCGCTGGCTCGCTCGGCGTTTGGGAGGCGCCGAAGAACCGATCGTCTCCCGCAAAGTGCCGGCCCGCGTCTTCGCGACGCTGATGGGTCTCGGCTACGTCAACTGGTTGTTCGACGCGATCGCCCTGCTCGCCTCGCTTCAGGCCGTCGGCGCCTCTGTCCCCTGGCGCGGCGTGCTCATCGCCTACGCGCTCGGACAACTCGTCGCGGCTATCCCCTTGCTGCCCGGCGGCGGGGGCGCGGTCGAGGCGAGCCTCGCGCTCGGGCTGGTCGCCTACGGCGGCACGAGCGGCGGGATCGTCGCAGGCGTGATCCTCTTCCGCGTGATCAGCGCCTGGGGGCTCGTGCCGGCCGGCGGAGCGCTCTGGGCTCTGCGCGGCCGCAGCGCGCCCGATCTGCCGCAGCTTGTCTAGCTCGCGGTGAATCCGAGCACGAAACATTCGGTCAAACCTCCTTGACGCCGCGCAACTCCCGGCGTCAACCGACAGACACAAGGAGAGTTCAACGTGAGCAGAGTCATCTCAGAGAACATCACCGTGGACCGGTCGCCCGAAGCCGTCTGGGCGATCGCCGGCGACCCGGGTGCAATCGGCGACTGGCTACCGGCGTTAACCGAGTCGAGCTACAGCGAGGGCGAGCGGGTCTGCTTGACGGGCGACGGCGCGGAGATCCGGGAGCGCATCGTCGAGCATTCCGACGCGGAACGGTCGTACACGTACGAGATCGTCAACTCGCCGCTGCCGCTCAAGTCCTATCGGTCGACCCTCGTAGTGCACGGCCACGGCGACCACAGCCATGTGACCTGGGAGGCGCAGTTCGAGGCGCTCGAGGAAGGGCAGGAGCCCGAGCTCGAAGCGATGTTCTCCGGGCTCTACCGCGAGGGTCTCGCATCGCTACGCGACAGGGTCGAAGGAGTCGCGGGAGCGTGATCAGCCGGGGATAGCGCGCGCGAATCGCCGGCATCTCGCTGCGTCAGTGGGCCTGCTTACGCAGCTGGCGTTCGCGCAGGTCATCGCGATCCCAATGGAAGCCGAGATCGACGATCGTGCCGGCGGAGTGCGGTTGAGTTGCTTCGGCCAGACAGGCGCGGAGGACGGCGCGGTGGGTGGCGTCGTCTCCGGCCGCGCCGAGGGTAAGCCCGAAAGGGTGCTCGACCAGGCAGGCGAGCGAGGGCAGGACGAGCTCGCTGATCTCACGTACCTGGGTGATCGAGACGGTGGCGAGGCCGTGCGCGTCGAAGATGCGCTGGAGCAGTCCCACGGACTGCTGGCAGACCGGTCAGGAGGGGACGAGCAGAACCAGGTCGACGGCGTCCGCGAGCAGCTTGCCTGCGACCTCCGGCCCCGTCTCGTGCAGGAGCGGCTCCGGCTCAGGGATGTAACCCATGAACGAGAACGCGCGCGGCGCGAGCTCGCCGATCTCGCCTTCAGTGGTGAGCCTCCGCAGGAGCGCGAGCGGGAAGACGACGTCGGGATCTGTGCGTGCGTGGCGGGTGTCATACCCGACGTGGCTGAAGCGGAGCTCGCCGGCGTCGGCCGGGAGTTCGCGGTAGCTGCTGTCGCCTCCCTTGCCGAGGTCGAAAGCCGGCTGGTCAGGTAGGTGAGCGCCCGCAGTCGCCACGAGCGCGACCCGCGCCTGCTCGAGTGGGCGCTGCAGCCGGTGGCGCGGCGAGGGCTGCGCGAACGTTGTCCAGTCGAACGTCGGATGGACCCGCTCGCGCACGTACGCGTATTCGACCTGAGCGAAGCCGCGGTAGCGATCCACCGAGTCGGAGCCTGGGCTACCCATCGACGAGACGTTCGAGAAGGTCGTCGAGGGGCACCGTGGCAACCCGTGCTCCAACGTCCGAGAACCCGTATGGCAACACCAGATGGCCAGCGTGGATCATGCTGCCACACGAGTAGACCACGTTGGGGACGTATCCGTCGCGTTCGTCCTCCGCCGGAAGCAGCAGCGGCTCGGCCAGGTGACCGATGACCCGGCAGGGATCGTCGGCGTCGAGGAGGATCGCTCCGAGCGCGTACTGCCGCAGCGGGCCAACACCGTGTGTGATCACGAGCCAGCCGGCCTCGGTCTTGAGCGGGGACCCGCAGTTGCCGATCTGCACGAGCTCCCAGGGACGGCACGGGATCTGGATCCTCTCCGTGTTGTGCCAGAAGCGCACCTCGTCGGAAAGCATGAGGTAGTTGCTCTCGTTGTCATGGCGACAGAGGGCGGCGTAGCGACCGTCGATCAAGCGTGGAAACAACGCGATGCCCTTGTTGTGAGCGCACGGCCCGTTGAGCGTCGCGATCCGGAATGAGACGAAGTCCTGCGTCTCGATCAGCTGCGGCAGGATCTGAAAGCCGTCGTAGGCGGTGTAGGTGGCGTAGTAGCGGACTGAGCCATCGTCGTGGGTGAAACGCACGAAACGCGCATCCTCCATGCCGTGACTTTCGTTGGGCCCAGCCGGAAAGATCACGCGCTCCGCCAGTTCCGGTTCCTCGGCAAACACCAGCTCGTAGTTCGAGGCGGCCAGTGACCGGATCGTCCTCACGGTCTGGCACGACAGCGATCGGTCGACCCCCTGCCGGTCGAGCTCGAGGACGGCTGCGTCGAGTTGCTCGCACGTAAAGTGGAGTGGCAGCGGGTCGAGAATGATGCCGGAGATCTCGTTCGCCGTCTCCAGCTCCGCCAGCTTCGCCGAGAAGACACGCTTGTCGTAGACGGGCGCACGGCGGGTTCCGGTCTCCGCATAGCCGCTCGGCTCGTCGATCGTGACGTTCAAATTCGCGTCAATCACTCCCGAACGGAACTCGATCGACGAGACGTGCCCTTCGGCGACCGCGCGCAGGCTCATGATGAACCGCTGTTCTCCGGGATCGAGACCGGACTGGTCCGGCGCGGGGACGATCGACGGGTTGCCGAGCGCGGCCGACTCGATCGCGTACTCGTGCGTGAAGTACGCGCCGATCAACTGCCGACGCTCGGGGGAAATCTCGCCGGAAAGCCCGACTCGGTGCGCAACGGCGTCGAAGTGGCGCTCGAACGTGCGCCTCAGGTCGACGTGTCGATCGGCAAAGCCGCGGTAGGCCTCCACCAGCGTCGACTCCGACTCGTCGTCCGGCATCGCCAGAATGCGCTCGACGATCAGCTCGATTCGCGAACGTCCATCCGGAAAGACCTGATCGCCGGGGACGAAGAGGCGGGTGATCACTCGGCTCGCGTCAGGAAGCAGGCGGGCGTCCGTTCGAGCGACTGGGATCGGGCGCAGGGGTGCCGTTCTGCTCATCCAGAGGCTGTGCCGGAGTCCCTCGCCCAGGCTGCCGTTCTTTCGCGGCTCACAGAATTTCGGTGAGAGAGGGATCGACCATGAGTCATAAGACCCACCCGCCACTCGAAGGATTCACCAGGTTGCGGCCGAGCAGCACTCGCACGCACCGTTCCACACCGAGCAGCTCGAGTGACGGCGCACGGCGGCTCACGGCCCTTAGGCCTCGAGCAGCTTCAGCCAGAACTCGTCGCGGGTCGGGAAGAACTTCGTCCGCGTTCATCAAGAAGATCTCTGCCAAGCACTTGGCGTTCCGCCGCGCCAGAAGTACCAGAACGAAGCCGGCCCGGGGCCAATACAGATCGTTGAGTTGCTACGAACGTGATGCCAGCCAGAGCCGCCGACGATGCTGTCTGGCGCTCATTGACGCGCTGGCGTGGAACTGGCTAATAGCCGGCACCGACGCGCACGCGAAGAACTATTCGCTGCTTCTTGCTGGCAACGACGTCCGCCTGGCCCCGCTATACGACGTCGCATCTGCGCTGCCCTACGGGATGCACGAGAGGACGCTGCGCGCGTATGGTGGCCGCTGGGACGCGTATTCGTCAAAGTGCGCGCAGATCGTCTTCAGCACAGACAACTCCGGGCGGACCGTTTGTGGAGCAGTTGTGGAGCAGAGCGGTCGAAGCCGAGCGAAGCCCAGCGAAGATGCTCCGACCCTCGAATCCCTAGAAACAAGCCAAAACCGTTGCCGCCGGCTGCCCTCGGTCGCCCCCGAAAATTGATGGTAAGGAGGGGGTCGACGGTTCGAGTCCGTCAGAGGGCTCTACAAAAGTCCCGGAAATCGGTAGGTTCGTACCCAGATCGACTTGCGGTTGATCGCACGTGCGGTGGGTGTGGAGC
>Ga0307372_10002493_pt1 | contig 30367 bp, 30 predicted proteins | sample OX1MG_FD_202533 | JGI IMG/M metagenome (GOLD analysis project Ga0307372, IMG submission 202533) | Soil microbial communities from Risofladan, Vaasa, Finland - OX-1 | ecosystem: Environmental > Terrestrial > Soil > Coastal area > Acid sulfate soil | place: Finland: Risofladan, Vaasa | collected... | reverse complement strand
CGGGCGCGGGCGGGGTCGGGGCGGGCGGCGACGCGGCGGGGGTGCCCTGCGCCGGCGCCCACTGCCCGGCCTGGCCGGGGATGGTCACGGGGGCGTCGAGGTGGCCTGTGGTGTCACCGAGCGCAGGGGGTGGGACGGGCGTCGACTCGGTGCCGTGGGCCGCATCGTCCTCGCGCCTGTCGTCCACGATCGCGCTCCTGTCCTCGGGCCGGGAATCGCCCGACCGGGCCCCTCGCCACCCGTCAGACTAGGGAACCGCTGCGGTCGATCGGGCGGGATTGGCCATATTCTCAGAACCTCCACAGCATCCGGACGACCTCGCGCCGGCGCTCTCACCCAGCAGGGTTCTCACGGTGTCGGCGCCGACGGTAGCGTGGGCGACCGGCATGTCTCGCAGAATCGACATCGAGCTCACCAGCAGCCGTGACGACGGCACGTGGACCTGGCGCGCCCCGGGGGCTCGCCAGCCGCGCGGAGCGCTCGACGGAGCCCTCCTCCCCGACGGCGCCAAGGTCGGCGACGTCCTGCGGGCCGACGCCGACTTCGACCTCGAGGGCATCGTCGTGACGTCCGTGCTGGCGCCCAAGGCCGAGGCGCGCCCCGAGCGCGTGGCGCGCATCGAGATCATCGGCTCCGGGCGCGACGCCGCGCCGGGCGGTGTCTCGGTGGTGCTGGCCCCCGGCGGGCGGCGGCGCGACGAGGGCGAGCGCGGGGCCCGCCCCCGGCGCGGCGGCCCGTCGCGCGGCCGCGAGGGACGCGGGGACGGCCACGACGGCGCCGGTCGCGACGACCAGCGCGGCCGCGGGCGCGACCTACCGGGCGCCCGCCCCGCACGCGAGGGCGGCGCGCCCCGTGGGGAGCGTGCCCCACGACCCGACGGGGCGGCGCGCGGCGACCGGCCCGAGCGCGGCGCCCGGCCCGAGCGCGGCGACCGGCCCGAGCGAGCCGGAGCCGGCGGTCGACCCGCTCGACCCGGGCGCGACGACCGGACGCGCCGGCTCCAGGTGGTGTCGACCAACCGCAACGCCGCGCTGGCCGAGCTGCGCCCCGAGCAGCTGCCGGTGGCGGAGCAGCTCCTGCGCGGCGGCATCCCCGCCGTCCGCCATGCCATCGAGGAGCAGAACGCCCGCGCCCGCTCCGAGGGGCGCGCCGAAGTGTCGCCCGAGCCCCTCCTCACCATGGCCGAGGAGCTCCTGCCTCGGATGAACCTGGCCGCGTGGAAGGACCGGGCCGTCGCCGCGCGCAATGCCGGCAAGGACGCCCCGCTGCGCGAGGTCCGCTCCGTGGTGGCGTCGGCGTCCACCGTCAGCCTCGACGACGAGGGCCGCGAGATGGTCGGCGCGCTGCGCGAGGCGCTCCAGGCCCGCGTCACGGCGCTGCGCGACGGATGGCTGGCGCGCATCGTCGCCGCCCTCGACGACGGGCGGGTGGCGGACGCGCTGCGCGTGTCGTCGCGCCCGCCCGAGCCCGCCGCCCGCGTGCCGGCGGAACTGGCCGTGCGCCTGGCCGAGGCCGCCGGCGGCGCCATGGCGCCCGGGCTCTCGGAGGCGGACTGGCTGGCACTGCTCGACGCCGTCGTCGACTCCCCCGTGCGGCGCACCGTGAAACCGGCGGGGCTCCCCGAGGGCGCCGGCGAGGAACTCCGTGTCGCGGCGCGACGCGCCGCCGGCATCGTGCCCGAGGTGGCCCGCCTGCTCGGGCTCCCGATCCCCCCGCCGCCCGGACCCCGACGGCCGACGGCGTCCGGCGTCCGCGGGTCGTGACCCGGCAGGCCTGACGGCCCGACGCGGGGGTCAGTCCAGGACGCCGTGCGCCCGGAGGAACTCCTCGAGCCCGTCCACGAGCGCCACCGCGGGCACCTCCGCCAGCGCTACCCACGCCACCGCGGCGGCGTCGTCCCCGGCGACCGGCGCGGGCGCGTCGCTCGGCACGTCAACCACGAAGTCGAGGATGACGAAGTGGTGGTCGGGCCCGATGCGCTCGACCCACCCGAGCATGGGCCCGCAGCGCACCACCACGCCCGTCTCCTCACGGACCTCGCGCTCGACGGCGGCGGCGAGCGCCTCACCGGGCTCCACCCGTCCGCCCGGCACCGTCCAGCGGCCGGCCTGGGGGGGGTTCGCCCGCTGCACCAGCAGGAGCCGGCGCTCGACGACCGCTACTCCCCCGACGGCCACCACCGGCCCCGCCCCCGACCCGGCCGGGGCGACGGGCATCGTCACCCCAAGAGCCGGTGCATCGTGATGAGGCGCGCCTTGAACCCGGCCGCCTCGAAGAAGCCCTTGGTCGACCGGTCGCCGGGCAGCGCGCTGGCGTCGACCCCCCGGCAGCCCGACGCCGTGAACCACGCCACGAGGGCGTCGAGCAGCGCCCGGCCCACGCCCACGCCGCGGGCACCCGCCGCCACGAAGCATCCGTCGACGATCCCGATGGAGGCCTCCCCCACGGGGTCCACCCGCCCGGTCGCCAGCCCCACCACGACATCGTCGATGGTCCCCACGAGCACCTGGCGACGGGGGTCGGCGAGCAGCCGGTCGAGCCCCCCCGGCCGCAGCAGCGCCTTGGCCAACAGGCCGCTCTCACGCCGCACGAAGAGCGCACCCCCGCGGGCCTCCTGGAGCTCGTGGAGCGCCTCGCGGCACAGCTCCGCGCAGCGGTCCCCGTCGTGGCGCGCCGCCGGGCGAGTCGCCTCCACGGACCCCCGCCTCGCGCCGGCCTAGGGCTGCGCGCCGTCCGCCCCGGTGAGCAGCTGCTCGACGCGGTGCAGGATGGTGCGCCGGTGGCGGTGGGTGGCCTCGTACGCACGCACGTCCTCGAGCTCACCGGGCGACAACCCTTCGAGGCGCTGCACCACCTGCGAGGCCGACAGGCTGTCGTAGCCGGGGATGGCGAGCGAGGGCGGCGGGCCGCTGCCGTTGACGGGCACGTGCCCCGGCGCGTGGTCCGGCGCACCGGGCCCGGGGGGAGGCACCGGTGCCTCGGCGGAGCGCGCCGGCGGCTCGGGCTCAGGTCGCGACACGGCGCCCGTGTCGCTCCCCGCCGCGCCGCGCCGCTCTCCGAGCTTCCCGAGTGTCTGCTCCACCTGGCGCCGGCCCATCTGGAACGCGACCTGCCCGACGAGGCGGGCGGTGTGCACCTGGCCCTCCAGGCGATGCCGGCCCTTCTCGACGAGCCCGGGGAATTCCTCGACGACGGTGACGGCCAGCCCGGCGGGGCCGAAGACCACCAGCTCGAGCAGGCGCTCCTTCGGGGACCGCTGCCCGGTCACCGTCCGCCCCCCTGCGGCCGGGCCGGGTCCGGGGCCACCGTCAGACGCAGTCGCGGCACATCCCCTTCTCCGGATCGGCCAGCTGGCTGGAGTGTTTGACCAGGAAGCAGGAGCTGCACACGAACTCGTCGGGCTGCTTGGGGAGGACCCGCTCGGAGATCTCGGAGCGGTCGTCGGGCTCGGCGACCTCCTCGTCCTCGGCCTCCTCCTCCTCGACGACCAGGCGTTCCTTGAGGATCTCGTCGAGGCTGGCCTCGACGTCCTCGTCGTCGACCTCCTCTTCCTCCTCCTCGCCCTCCTCGGGGACGACGGCGACCGGGACGGCGGTGGGCTCGACGGCATCGGCGTCCTCGGTGTCGACGTCCGCGCCGATGGCGTCGTCGTCGTCCTCGTCGACGAGGGCCTCGTCGAGGTCGTCCTCGTCGAGCTCCTCGTCGATCAGCTCCTCGTCGGCGAGGTCGTCGAGCTCCACGGCTTCGAGCTCGTCGGGCTCCGCCACGTCATCCAAATCGTCGGCCATTGCTGTGCGTTATTCCCTCTGGGTCGTCAGACGCCGCGGGAGCATACCGGTTCCCATCCGTCGCGCCGACACATCCCGGACGGCGCCCGGGGCGCCGGTCCGGGCCGGTGTGCCGGTGTCGCCCGGGGTGCGTGTTCCGGGGCGGCAGGGCCCGGGGACCTTTGGTGCCATCTCCACCTGCCGGCCACCGCCGGGGTGATGGTGGGACGTTCTCTACTCGGTCCCTCGGGCCACCCTCCGCCTCTCACAGCATCCCCCCCTCGCCACCCGCTCAGCCGGGAGACCGGCCGAGCAGCCGCAGGGGCGTCTGGGACTGGGCGCACAATACGCGCAGCGCTCGCGAGGTCTCAAGCGGCTCTTGCCCGCCGTCACCTGCTGGTTCCCCTATCGCCCCTGGTCACGGGGTGGAGGCCTTCGGCTCGTGAAAAAGTTCCCGCTCGGGCGGGGACGTGGCGGGGACGTGGCGGGGCGCGGCCCCCCGGCGCGGCGTCGGCGCGGCGGTGCGTCAGGTGGGCACGGCCGCCGACCGCCGCGCCTCGGCCCGCCGCTCCGCCCCGAGACGCTCGAGGTCGTGTGCGCCGTGGTCGACGTACGACATGGCCTCGGCGACGAGGCGGTGCCCGGCGTGCTCGGCGACCAGGCGGTGCATGTCCTGCGCGACGGCGCGGTACGCGGGGTGCCCCTGCTCCCCCGACCGCAGCTCCAGGACGTGCATGGCCTCGCGTGCGTTCATCTGCATGACGTAGCGGATCCGGAAGGCGAGCGCCACGGCGTAGGGCGCCTGCACCGGGAACGGCTGGGCCAGGGCGTCGTGGAGCTCCGCCGAGCGTTCCATGGAGCGCTCGTAGGGCTGGGCCAGGCCGGCCTCGGCGACCACGTCGGGCATCTCGAACCCGAGCCCGGGCCCCAGGCCCTGCCACTCGATGGTGAGCATGCGATGGCGCTGCAGGTCGCGAAACGCCCCGTAGTCCGACACCACGTCGAACCGGTACTCGGTGCGCTCGAAGGCCCGGCCCGGGCGGTGGCGGCGGTTGGACCGGTCCCCCACGTAGGCCCGCACGATCGACCGGCGCTCCTCGGCCCCGAGCGCCCGCACGCGGCGCAGGACCTCCTCGTCGGGCAGCGTGGTGAACGGGTAGCACATGGCCGCCACCACCTTGTCCTCGCCCTCGGGGTCCCAGTCGACGAGCCGCACGCCCGACACCTGCGAGCGCGGCGTGCCCTGGGCGTCGGGCCACAGTCGCCGGACCACGTCGTCGGTGCGTTCCCGGGTGTCGGCGAGGTACTCGGACCACACTCCCCCGCGCTCGGGCATGTCGACGCGCTGGAGGAACGACGGGATCACCTTGCGCAGCTCCTCGAGCATGAGGTCCGCGTACCGGCGAGCCTCGGGGAGCGGGTGGGCGCGCATGCGCAACAGCAGCATCTCGTAGGACTGGCCGGTCCCGTAGATGCCGACGTTGGAGAGCGACGCCGCGGGCAACAGCCCCCGCAGCGCGTCGAGCGCCTTGGCGCGGATCGACTGGCGGTAGACGAAGTCGGAGTCGCCGGCCTCCTGCGGGAAGCGCTTGCCGAGCCACGCCTGCAGCTCGGGCAGCGACGACCGGTAGGTGTCGAACATCCGGTCCATGTCGCCCACATAGCGCGCCCCGAGCGCCGACTCGAGCACGTCGGGGTCGCGGTGGTAGCGGTAGTGGCCCGTGGTCAGGCGGCTGTCGTAGGGGACGTAGCGCGTCGACTGCTCGAGGTACGCCATGAGCCGGCCCCACTCGAGCACCTTGGTCAGCACGTTCGACGCCTGCTCGCAGGCCAGGTGCACGCCGCCCAGCTGGGCCACCGAGTCGTCGCCGTACTCGAGGAACACCCGGTCGTAGAGCTCTTCGGCCCGCCGCAGCCCGACGGTGGCGTCCACCCCGGCGTCCCCGCTCACGTCCAGCTCACCGACGAACTCGTCGAGGAAGAGCCGGCGCAGGCTCTTGGCCGAGCGCGAGTAACGGGCGAACAGGGCGCCTTTGACGACCTCGGGCAGGTTGACCAGGGCGAACACCGGTCCGTCGACGTTCGTGACGTACCGGCGGAGGACCTCTACCTCGTCGTCGGTGAAGCGCTCCTCGGCGTAGGGGAACATGGCCCCGGCAACACTACGACCGGCCGCCGGGCGAGGTGGCGGACCCCGGTCGGCCTGCCCCGTCGCCACCTCCGGGGCCCGCACCCGCACCCTCGGGGCCCTCGCCGGGGGGCGGTGCGGCGTCGTCGGCGGCGATCAGCTCGGAGGCGACGGAGACCGCCACCACCCCCCGTTGGAGGGACTCGGCCGCCGCCCGGGCGGTCGCCGCGGTCTCGGGGCGGGGGCTCACCACGGCCAGCTGCCGCAGGAGGTCGACGAGCTGCTTGACGTTGCGCACGAAGTCGCCGGGGGCGAGCTCGGCCCGCTCGAGGACGTGCTCCAGGCGCTGCCCGCGGGCCCAGCGCCACGCCACATCGGCCAGCCCCTCGTCGGGCGCACGTGTGCGCGGCAGGTGGGCGGCCTCCTCCTCGGCGCGCAGGCGCTCGCCCAGGGCGGCCAGCGAGGCCAAGCGCGGCCGCAGCGCCCGCGGGGGGTTGGGCACGGCGGCCGCGCGACCCGGCCGGGTCTCGAACGTGCAGGCCGACACCACCGCCGCCAGGCCGGGCGCGTCCAGGCCGTCGAAGATCCCCGCCGTCAGGGCCTCGGCCACCAGGAGGTCGGACTCGTGGTAGATCGACGCCAGCAGCGCGCCGCGCGCCGTCAGCCGCCACGCCGCCAGCTCCACGTACCCGAAGCGGTCGAGCAGCCGCAGGGCCCGGTCCAGGCGCTCGGACAGGGCGTGGTGGTGGCGCTGGTCGAGGAACTGGGCGAAGGAGCGGTCCAGCACGAAATGGGCCTGGTCCACCGGGTAGCGGCGCACGAGGTTGACGGCGAGGTTGTACGTGGGCCGGAACGACGACCGCAGGTCGGGCGTGGGCGACGTGGCCAACGAGGCCGCCGCGGCCACCGACACGCCTGGGGACCACACGACCACGGCGTGGCCGACGGCGTCGAGGCCCCGGCGCCCGGCGCGCCCCGTCATCTGCGCGTACTCCCCCGACGTGAGCCCGCTGCGCCCGTGCGCACGGATCTTCGTGAGGCGCTCGATGACGACGGTGCGCGCCGGCATGTTGATGCCGAGCGACAGGGTCTCGGTGGCGAACACCACGCGGAGCAGCCCCGCGGAGAAGCAGTCCTCCACCGCTTCGCGCAGTGCGGGGATCATCCCGGCGTGGTGCGACGCCAGGCCGGCCTCGAGCCCGGCGGCCCACGGCCCGTACCCGAGCACGCGCAGCTCGTCGTCGGGGAGGCCCTCGGTGTGCTCTTCGCACCGGCGTCGGATCTCGGCGCGCTCCTCGGCGGTGGTGAGGCGGATCCCGTCGGACAGGCACTGGGCCACGGCGTCGTCGCAGGCCGCCCGCGAGAAGATGAAGACGATGACCGGCAGCATCGACAGGTCGTCGAGGGCCTCGACGAGCTCGCCACGACGAGGGCCCGCCAGGCGGGCGTGGCGCAGGCCCCCGGGGCGGCGCGCCATGCGGGTGACGCGCTGGTCGAGAGCGACGGCCTGCGGCGTCACCTTGCCCCCGGCGACCAGGGGGACCAGGTCGACGCGGCGGGTGCCCTTCTCGGCGATGGCCAGGTGCTGGCGCAGCTCCACGGGCCGGCGCTCCTCGACGATCACGTCCGTCGGCCCGCGCACGCTCGCCAGCCACGCCCCGAACTGCGCGGCGTTGGACACCGTGGCCGACAGGCACACGAACACGACCTCGGGCGGGGTCAGGATGAGCACCTCCTCCCACACCGAGCCGCGGTAGGGGTCCTGGAGGTAGTGCACCTCGTCGAGCACCACCAGGCCGAGGCGGGCGAGCTGCGGCGAGCGGGCGAAGAGCATGTTGCGCAGCACCTCGGTCGTCATGACGACGACGGCGGCGTCGGGCTGGTGCGACAGGTCGCCGGTCAGCAGGCCGACCCGCCCCGGCCCGTACACGGCGGCCAGGTCGCCGAACTTCTGGTTCGAGAGCGCCTTGAGCGGGGTCGTGTAGAAGGCCCGGCGCCGCTCGGCGAGCGCCCGGTCCACGGCGTAGTCGGCGACGACCGTCTTCCCCGAGCCGGTCGGGGCCGACACGAGGATCGACCGGCCGGCCTCGAGGACGTCGAAGGCGGCCTCCTGGAAGGCGTCGGGCCGGAACCCGAGCCGGGCCACGAAGGCGGCGCGCCGGCCGTCGTCCGCGGGGCTCGTCGTCACGGGGCTCGTCGTCACGGGGCTCGGCGCCTCAACGGCGCAGGAGCTTCCCGATGACGATCGACACCTCGTAGAAGACGTAGAGCGGCGCGGCCAGGGCCAGCATGGAGAACGGGTCGCCGCTCGGGGTGATGAACGCCGCGAACACGACGATGAGCACGATGGCCCACCGCCGCCACGACGCCAGGCGCTCGGGCCGCAGGACCCCGGCGAGCTCGAGCGACACCAGCACCACCGGGAACTCGAAGGTGAGGCCGAAGACCGTCATGAGCGCCACGATCAGGCCGAGGTACTTGTTGGGGTCGTAGATCTGCTGGAGCGACGGCCCCCCGACGTTCTGCAGGAATTTCAGCGCGTGCGGGAACGAGATATAGGCGAGGACCGCTCCCCCGCTGAAGAGGAGGATCGACGAGAAGATGAAGGGCAGGGCGTAGCGCTTCTCGTTGCGGTGCAGGCCCGGCGTGATGAAGCGCCACAGCTCCCACAGCACGATCGGCGACGCCAGGAAGAGGCCGCCGTAGGTCGACAGCTTGATGCGCAACGACAAGCCACCGAGCGGGTCGGTGACGTACAGCTTGCAGTGCCGTGGCCCCGCCACCCGGCAGTACGGCGACTGCAGGAAGTGCAGGATGTCCGGGTACACGATGAAGGCCACCGTGGCGGCCACGGCGAACGCGAAGACCGACACGAGGAGCCGTCGGCGCAGCTCGGCCAGGTGCTCGCCGAGCGTCATGGCATCGGGTGTCGGCCGCAGTGAGCGGCCGCGGAACGGGATCCGGAGTCGGGCGACCATGGGCGGGGCCGATGGCGCCGGTCAGTTCATGCTGGGGTCGTCGGGCACGGCCGGGAACGCGCCGGGCCCCGCCGCTCCCGCGGCCCCCGATGCCGCCGCCGGGCCGGTGGCCGTGCCCGCCGCGCCGGTGGCGGCCGACCCGTTGGCAACCGACCCGCTCGCAACCGACCCGTTCTCGGCTGCGGATCCGTTCGTCGACCGGTTCTCGGCCGCGGCGCCGCTCGCCGCAGGGGCGCCGTCGGCGCCCGGCGCGCCGTCGGGCGGCCCCGTGGCACCCGCCGCCACCGGGTCGGTCGCCCCGTCGGCCCCGTCGGCCGCGGCCCGCTCGTGCTCGTCGGCCAGGCGGTCGAGGAAGGCGAACGGCGACCGCACGGCCTGGGCCACTTCGTGCGTCGGGGGGAGGTTCGGGAACGTCCCGCGCACCTCGCTCTCGATCTTGCTGCGCCAGCCGCGCAGGTCGTGCCACGCCGCGCCCAGCTGGCGCGCCACCTGGGGGAGCTTCTCGGGCCCCAGGACGATCAGCGCGATGACGAGGATGACCAGCAGTTTCGCCGGGCTCAGGGACAACATGTCGGGCCAAGTGTAGGACCCTGGGCCTCCCTGAACCCGGCGGTCGCACCGGCGCCGGCGCGGCGCGCCCCCGGGCCGGCGTCAGCGCGCCGGGCGCCCGACGGGGGCGGGTGGCATCAGAAGAAGTGCAGCTTCGACAGCGGCCAGATCCGCACCACCACCCGGCCCACGATGAGCGACCGGGGGATGGGGCCGAAGTAGCGGCTGTCCTGCGAGTCCGAACGGTTGTCCCCCATCACGAAGTACTCGTTGGCGGGGACCGTCTGGGGCGTGATGCTGGTCGTGATGGTGCCGTGGACGAGCCACGGCTCCTTGAGCGGTTTCCCGTTGATGACCACCTGGCCCCCCGAGGACGAGATCCGCTCCCCCGGCAGGCCGATGACCCGCTTGACGAGGTCCTTCACCTCGGGGCCGGCGTTCTCGCCCGGGGGTTTGCCGAAGACCACCATGTCGCCGCGGTGCACCGAGTGGAGGTGGTAGCTCAGCTTGTCCACCAGGATCCGGTCGCCGATCATGAGCGTGGGCTCCATCGACGCCGACGGGATGTAGAAGGTCTGGACGACGAAGGTCCGGATGCCCACCGCCACCGCCACCGCCACCACCAGGACCAGGGCCCACTCCACGACCCAGCGGCCCCGGCGCGGGGGGCGCCGGTGCGGGGGCGGTGACGGGGTGCCGGGAGCCCCCGGGGCGCCCGGCGGCGGGGGGGGCGGCGAGACGAAGGGCCCGGCCAGGGTGGACTCGGCCGACCACGGGTGCGACGGCGGCGCCGGGGCCGGCGCCGGGGGCTCGGGGGCCGCCACCTGGGCCACCGTGCCGTTCTGCCCGAAGTCGCGGACCCACAGGGCGTCGAGGGAGCTCGACGACTGCGACGACTCGGGCGGGTCGGAGGCCACGAATTGTCGAGGCTAGTGGACGGCCACCCGCTATTTGCCCCCGCCCGGCCTCACAGGCTGGCGATCAGCTTCTCGACGCGCTCGTCGTGGGAGCGGAAGGGGTCCTTCAGCAGGACCGTCCGCTGGGCCTGGTCGTTGAGCTTGAGGTGCACCCAGTCGACCGTGAAGTCCCGGCGGCGCTCCTTGGCGCGCCGGATGAACTCCCCCCGGAGCCGGGCCCGCGTGGTCTGGGGTGGGCGGTTCATGGCCTCGCTGATGGCCGCGTCGTCGGTCATGCGCTCCATGCGGTCCCGGGCCTCCATGCGGTAGTAGAGGCCGCGGCTGCGGTTCACGTCGTGGTACTGCAGGTCGACCAGGGCGATCTTGGGGTGCCCGAGCGGCAGGCCGTGCCGGGCGCGGTACGCCTCGATCAGCTGGTGCTTGGCCACCCAGTCGCACTCACGCGCCAGGGTCATGGGGTCGGACTCGAGGCCCTTCAGGCAGTGCTCCCACATGTCGAGGGCGCGGTCCTCCTGGGGCGACAGGCCGTGCGAGTCACGGAAGCGCAGGGCCCGGGTGAGGTACTCGGCCTGGATGTCGAGGGCGCTCACCTCGCGCCCGTTGGCGAGGCGGACCTTGCGCCGGCACGTGAGGTCGTGACTGATCTCGCGGATGGCCCGGATCGGGTTCTCGAGGGTCAGGTCCCGCAGCACCGTGCCGGGGTCCTCCAGCATGCGCAGCAGGATGCTCGTCGACCCCACCTTGAGGTAGGTGGCGTACTCGCTCATGTTGGAGTCGCCCACGATGACGTGCAGCCGCCGGAACCGTTCGGCGTCGGCGTGGGGCTCGTCGCGCGTGTTGATGATCGGGCGGCTGCGCGTGGTGGCCGACGACACGCCCTCCCAGATGTGCTCGGCCCGCTGCGACAGGCAGTACACCGCCCCGCGGGCGGTCTGCAGGACCTTGCCCGCGCCCGAGAAGATCTGCCTGCTCACCAGGAACGGGATCAGCACCTCGGTGTAGTGGGCGAAGTCGTCGCGCCGGCTCGTCAGGTAGTTCTCGTGACACCCGTAGGAGTTGCCGGCCGAGTCGGTGTTGTTCTTGAACAGGTAGATGACGCCGCGGATCCCCTCTTCGCGCAACCGGGCCTCGGCCCCGGTGACGAGGTGGTCGAGGATGCGCTCCCCCGCCTTGTCGTGGGCCACGAGGTCGGTGATGGAGTCGCACTCGGGCGTGGCGTACTCGGGGTGGCTCCCCACGTCGAGGTAGAGCCGGGCGCCGTTCTCGAGGAAGACGTTCGAGGAGCGCCCCCAGCTGACGACACGCCGGAACAGGTAGCGCGCCACCTCGTCGGGCGACAGGCGGCGCTGGCCGCGCAGCGTACAGGTGACGCCGTACTCGTTCTCGAGGCCGAAGATCCGCCTGTCCATCGCACCCACGGTAGTGCCGGGCCCGTGCGCCGCAGCGTCTCCCGGGGCGCGACGGCGCAGGACGGGTAGCCTCTCGCGGTGGCCACACCGCTGATGGTCCACCTGACCACCGTGGGATCGACGTTCGAAGCCCGGGTGGTCATGGCGCGCCTGGGGGCCGAGGGCATCCTCACGCAGGTGCTCGGCGCCCGCGAGGGCCCCTATCCCCTGCCCGGGCCCGTCGAGGTGCTCGTCGTCGCCGACCAGGCCGACGAGGCCCGCGAGCTGCTGCTCGCCGACCAGGTGGAGGCGCTCTTCGACGAGGCGCAGGAGGACTCGCCCGGCGACCGCTGACGCCCCCCCGGGCGCCGCGCCGGCCCCGGGCGGGCCGTGAGGCGGGCCGTGAGGCGGGAGCGCCTAGGCGGAAGGGGTCGGGGCGCCGTCCCCGCCGGGGGCCGCGCCGGCGGCGGCGCCGGCACCACGCCCACCGCGCGAGCCGCTCTTGCGGCCCCCGGCCAGGCGCTCGGCCAGCTCGCCGTGGCCGAGCCGGCGGAAGGCGCGGCGGCCCTGGGCACGCGACAGCACAGCCACCTCGAGGTCGTCGGGGGCGAGGGTGCGGTCCGGCCCGGCCAGCGCGGCGACGGCGGCGCGCAGGGCGGCGTCGAGCGCCCACCCGTCGGCGTAGGACCCGGCGAAGCGGTCCGTGATCGTCTCGGTCTCACCGCCCAGCACGGCGAAGCGGTCCTCGTCGGTGATCGTGCCCTCGTAGGCGATGTGGTACAGCTGGTCCGACTTGCCGTCGGCGCCGAGCTCGGCCACCAGGATCTCGACCTCGAGGGGCTTCATCTCGTGGGTGAAGACCTGCCCGAGGAACTGGGCGTAGAGGTTGGCGAGGGACCGGGCGTCGACGTCCTCGCGGCTGAAGGCGAAGCCCTTGGTGTCGGCGTGGCGCACGCCGGCCACCCGCAGCTGGTCGAACTCGTTGTACTTGCCGACGCCGGCGAAGGCGATGCGGTCGTAGATCTCGCTCACCTTGTGCAGCGAGCGCGACGGGTTCTCCGCCACCATGAGGATTCCGTCGTCGAACACGCACGCCACCAGGGACCGGCCCCGGGCGATGCCCTTCTGGGCGTACTCGGCGCGGTCCTTCATGACCTGCTCGGGCGCCACGTAGAACGGCATGGTCACGGCCCGCCACCTCCGATGCCCCGGCCCACGCCGCGCCGCTGCACGAGCGATGCGAAGCGGTCGGCCACCTCGGTGTCGCTCACACGGTCGTAGCCGCCGGCGGTCACCGTGGCCACCACGGGGAAGATGCCCCGCACCAGGTCGGGCCCGCCGGTGGCGGAGTCCTCGTCGGCGGCCTCGTACAGGGCCCGCACGGCCAGCTCGATCGACTCGTCTCGGGGCAGGTCGGGGCGCCAGCCCAGCTTGATCGTGGTACGGGCGTCACGCCCGCCCGACCCCGTGGCCGCGTGGTCGGCCTCCTCGAAGTGGCCGCCGGTCACGTCGTAGGTGAAGATCCGCCCCAACCCGAGCCGCAGGTCGAAGCCGCAGTACAGCGGCACCACCACGAGGCCCTGCATGGCCATGGGCAGGTGCTCGCGCACCATCTGGCCCAGCTGGTTGGCCTTGCCCTCGAGGCTGAGGGCCACGCCCTCCACCTTCTCGTAGTGCTCGAGCTGGGTCTGGAAGAGCTTGACCATCTCGATGGCGGGCCCGGCGGCCCCGGCGATGGCCACCGCCGAGTGCCGGTCGGCGGGGAAGACCTTCTCCATGGCGCGGTGGGCGATGATGTTGCCCTCGGTGGCGCGGCGGTCGCCTGCCATCACCACGCCGTCGGCGTAGCGCAGCGCCACCACGGTCGTCCCGTGGGCCACGCCGGCCGTCACGGCGGCGACGTCCGGGCCGCGCAGCAGTGCCCCGGTGGGATCGGTACGACGGACGAGGGCGGCGAAGCTCGGACCCGGGTCGTCCCCGGGCGGGAACAAGGGAAGGCCCACCCGGCTACTCCCCCCCCTTCTGGACGTAGTTCCGGACGAACTCCTCGGCGTTCTCCTCGAGGACCTCGTCGATCTCGTCGAGCAGGTCGTCGAGCTCGGCCTTCAACTTCTCGCCCTGGGGGGACGGCGCCGGCGCCTCGGTCTCCTCGGTCGTCGTCTCCTCGCGCGTCGTCGGCGCCTGCTTGCGCTTCTGCTCCCGTTCGGCCATCAGTCCACTCCCTAGGCGCTCAACCGTGCCAACAGCTCCGACGGGGTGGCGCTGCCCTCGAGAAGCTCCTCCACGTGCTCGGCTGTACCACGTAGCGGATCCATCATAGGGACGCGCCGGAGGGGGTCGGTACCGAGGTCGAACACCAACGAGTCCCAGTTGGCGCTGGCGACAGACGACGCCCAGCGGCGCAGGCACTGCCCCCGGAAATAGGCCCGGGTCCGGCGGGGCGGCTCGGTGACGGCGTCGAGCACCTCCTGCTCCCCCACCAGGCGCTTGGTGTCGAGCCGCGCGAACAGCGACCGCTCGGGGCGCAGGTCGTGGTATTGCAGGTCGACCGCGGCGAGCCGGTGGTCGTCCCAGTCGAGCCCGTGGCGCTCGCGGTAGGCCTCGAGCAGCTGGAGCTTGGCGGCCCAGTCCACCCGGTCGGCCACGACACCGGGGTCGGTCTCCAGGCCGTGGAGCACGTCCTCCCACTGCTGGAGCAGCTCCTGGCCCACCGCCTCGTCACCCAGGCATGCCAGGCCGCGGTCCTCGGCGTACTTGCGGGCCAGGCCGAACAGCTCCCACTGCAGCGCCAAAGCGGTGGCGCTGCGGCCGTCGGCGAGGTCGAGCGCCACCGACAGCGTGGGGTCGTACGACACCTGCCGGATGGCCTTCACCGGGTTGGCGAGGGTCAGCTCGCGCCCTCCGAAGGCGTCGTCCTCGATGAGCGCCAGAACGAGCGCGGTGGTCCCCACCTTCAGGAAGGTGGCCGTCTCCGACAGGTTGGCGTCGCCCACGATGACGTGGAGGCGCCGGTAGCGCTGGGGGTCGGCGTGGGGCTCGTCGCGCGTGTTCACGATGGGGCGCTTCAGGGTGGTCTCGAGGCCGATCTCCTCCTCGAAGAACTCGGAGCGCTGCGACAGCTGGAAGGGGATGTCACGGCCGACGTTGGCCGGGGTCTCGGTCCCCACCTTCCCCGCGCCGGTGAAGACCTGGCGCGTGACGAAGTGCGGGGTGATGAGGTGGGCGATGCGGGCGAAGGGCACGGCCCGGTCCATGAGGTAGTTCTCGTGGGTCCCGTAGGAGTTGCCCTTGCCGTCGGAGTTGTTCTTGTACACGACGATCGACTGGCCCTCGGGGAGCACGCGCCGCACGGCCGCCATGGAGCGGCGCAGCACCTCCTCCCCCGCCTTGTCGTACTTCACGACCTCGAGGGGGTCCGCGCACTCGGGCGTCGAGAATTCCGGGTGCGCGTGGTCGACGTAGTACCGGGCCCCGTTGGTGAGCACGGCGTTCACGAGGTGCGTCTCCACCTCGGGGGGCATGGCGCCCTCGCGCGCGAATCCCCGGGCGTCGTTACCCGGCGACTCGTCCTCGAAGTCCCACCCCGCCCGGGCCAGATCGGACACGTATGCGTTGACCAGCAGCGACGAGGACGCCACGGGGTTGCCGTCGCCGCCGACGTGGTGGATGCCGTACTCCGTCTCGATCCCGCACACCTTCGCGACGGCCACGAAACCGACCCTAGTGCGTGGCGGCTGCGACGGCGCGACGCTCCCCGGCGGCACCGCTGCGCCACCGGGCGTGCGGGGCGCCGGGGCCGGCGGGGTGGGTGGACGGTGCCGGGTGGACGGCGCGGGACGCCTGTTTCCGGCGGGTCAGAGGTACTGGCCGGTGCCGACCCGCTCGATGGAACGACCGCCGCGGGTCTCCTCGGTGTCGGCCAGGAGGGTGCGCACGTACACGATGCGCTCGCCCTTCTTCCCCGAGATCCGGGCCCAGTCGTCGGGGTTGGTGGTGTTGGGGAGGTCCTCGTTCTCCTTGTACTCCCGGCGGATCGACTCCAGGAGGTCGGAGGTGCGCACGCCCTTCCCCTCCCCCGCGATGGCCCGCTTGATGGCGAGCTTCTTCGCCCGGCGGACGATGTTCTCGATCATCGCCCCCGACGCGAAGTCGCGGAAGTAGAGGATCTCCTTGTCGCCGTTCTGGTAGGTCACCTCGAGGAATTTGTTCTCGTCGTCGGCGCGGAACATCTCCAACACGGTCTCCTCGATCATCGCCTGCACGGCCTTGGCCGGGTCCCCCCCGCCCAGGCGGTCGACCTCGGCGCCGTCGAGCGGCAGGTCGGGCGTCAGGTAGCGGGCGAAGATCTGGGTGGCGGCCTCCTCGTCGGGGCGCTCGATCTTGATCTTCACGTCGAGCCGGCCCGGGCGCAGGATGGCCGGGTCGATGAGGTCCTCGCGGTTGGACGCGCCGATGACGATGACGTCGCGCAGGGTCTCCACCCCGTCGATCTCGGCCAGCAGCTGCGGGACGATGGTGGACTCGATGTCGGAGCTGATCCCCGTCCCCCTGGTGCGGAACAGCGAGTCCATCTCGTCGAAGAAGACGATGACCGGGACGCCCTCCTCGGCCTTCTCCCGGGCGCGCTGGAACACGAGCCGGATCTGGCGCTCGGTCTCGCCCACGTACTTGTTGAGCAGCTCGGGGCCCTTGATGTTGAGGAAGTAGCTGCGGATGTTGGCGTTGCCGGTGACCTCGGCCACCTTCTTGGCGAGCGAGTTGGCGACCGCCTTGGCGATGAGGGTCTTGCCACAGCCCGGGGGGCCGTAGAGCAGGATGCCCTTGGGCGCCGGCAGCTTGTACTCGTTGAACAGCGCCCGGTGCAGGTAGGGCAGCTCGACGGCGTCGGTGATGGCCTCGATCTGGGTGTCGAGGCCGCCGACGTCCCCGTAGGTGACGTCGGGGACCTCCTCGAGCACGAGCTCTTCGACCTCGGGGCGCGGCAGCTTCTCCACCAGCAGCTGCGAGCGCGTCTCCATGAGCACGGCGTCGCCGGCGCGCAGGTGCACGCTCAGCAGGTCGTGGGAGAGCTCGACCACCCGCTCCTCGTCGGCCCGGGCGTACACGATGGCGCGCCGGCCGTCCTCGAGGACCTCCTTCAGGGTGACGACCTCGCCCGAGTCCTCGCCCTCGCGCGCCAGGATCACGTTGAGGGACTCGTTGAGCACGACCTCCTGCCCGCGGCGCAGGTCGTGGGGGTCGATCTCCGGGTGGACGGCCACCCGCATCTTGCGGCCCGACGAGAACACGTCCACGGTGGCGTCCTCGTTGGCGTGGAGGAACGTCCCGTACGCGCTCGGGGGCTGGGTGAGCTTGTCGACCTCCTCCCGCAGGGCGGCGATGTGCTCCTTCGCCTGCTGCAGGGTGTAGGTCAGCTTCTCGTTCTGGGAGACGGCCTGAGCCAGCTGCCCCTTGGTCTCGAGGAGGCGCTCCTCGAGGGACTGCACCCGGCCCGGCCCCTCCGACAGGCGACGGCGCAGGATGCCGACCTCTTCCTCGGCCTGACGCGAGCGCTCGCGCAGGAGATCGAGCTCCTCGCGCAGCGCCAGCTGTCGTTCCTCCTCGGACTCGGCCGTTGGAACCACCTCCCGGGCGTGTTTCGGGGCCCTCGAGGGACCATACACCGGCCCCGGCGCCCGACGGCGCGCTCAGGGGCCCGGATGGCGCCTCGTGGACAGGGTACGCCCGCACCCGCCGGTACACTGGTTTTCCCGGGTGGAGCGGGTCGTGTCCCCGCCGCCGGTGGGTGTCCGTCCCGCCCGGAATCCGAGTGGGGACGCGGCCAGTTGACATCCCGAACAGGGCGTCGTTACGGTCCGGAGCCGGCGCTCCACATGATCGAGGAGAGGGCGAGAGCGAGCCGATGAAGGTCTGGATCGACCAGGATCTGTGCACCGGCGACGGGCTGTGCGAGGAGATCGCGCCGGCCGTGTTCACACTGCTCGACGACGGGCTCGCCTACGTCAAGGAGGCCGACCAGGTCCGCAACGACCCGGGCGGGTCGGCCGGGATGGCCCTCGTGCCCGAGGACCTCGAGGACGCCGTCACCGAGGCCGCCGAGGAGTGCCCCGGGGAGTGCATCTTCATCGAGCCGGGCTGATTCATCGAGCCGGGCCGATTCATCGAGCCGGGCTCATTCATCGAGCCGGGCTGAGCCGGGCACCGGCGGCTCGGGCCTCGTCGGGGGGCACCAGCAGCCTCGCCGTCGTGAGGAACCCGGTGTGCGCCACCATCCGGTGGTCGGGCCGCACCGAGCGCTGCTCCACGTGCCAGGTCCGGCGCAGCACCTCCGACGTCTCGGCCATCCCGAACGCGCTCGACGCCATGGCCTCGCGCAGGGTGGCCACCTGCGTGATCGACGGCAGGTAGGCGAGCAGGATCCCACCGGGGCGAAGCGCCCCGGTGGCGGGGCCCAGCACGCGCCACGGCTCGGGCAGGTCGAGCACGACCCGGTCGAGGTCGCGCTCCTCGATCCCCTCGTAGACGTCGCGCTCCTCCACGCGGTAGCGGGCGTCCGCGCCGCACCAGGACGCCACGTTGGCGCGCGCCCCGGCGGCGAAATCGGCACGGACCTCGTACCCGGTCACCTCGGCGCCGGCGCGCAGCAACGTCATCGACAACGCGCCCGACCCCACGCCCGCCTCCAGGACCCGCATGCCGGGCCCGATGTCCGCGGCGAGGAGGATGGCGCCGAGGTCCTTCGGGTAGATGACCTGCGCGCCGCGGGGCATCTTCAGCACCACGTCGGCCAGCGTCGGCCGCACCACCACGAACTGGCGCCCCGTCGTCGCCCCCACCGTCGAGCCCTCGGCGCGCCCGATCACGTCGTCGTGGGCGACGATCCCCGAATGGGTGTGGAACATGGCGCCGGGCGTGAGCGTCGTGAGGTACCGGCGCTCCTTGGGGTCGACGAGCAGGACGCGCTCGCCGGCCGACAAGGGGCCCCGGGCGGCGTCCGCGGCGGGCGTCACCCCCCGCCGGCGGCGGCGGACCCCGAGCCCCGCTCCGTCACCGCCACCACGAGGCGCTGGCCCGGCTCGACGCGCCCGCTCCAGACCACCTCGTCGCGCCGGCTGCGCGCCCGGCGCACCAACCACGCCGCCGCGGCCACCGCCAGCCACACGGGCTCGCCCCCCATGCCGCGCCGCGCCGCGCGCGACGTGAGCAAGCGCAGCACGCGGTCCACGGCGCGGGCTCAGACCCTGCGGATCTCGACGACGGCCGAGCGCGAGCGCCCCCGGCGTCGGCCGAGCAGGTACGCCACCAGCAACGCCAGCACGACCCCGGCCACGGCGCCGCCGACCAGCTTGGGCCGGGCCGCCTCGACCTTCTCGTCGATGCCGCCGGACATGTCGCGCAGCTTCGCCTCGAGGTCGTCGCGGGTGATCCTCGCCGTGGTCGCCATGGTCAGCGCCTCCCGTCGGTACGGTCGCTCCCGGCGGACTTCGCCCCCGGGCCCTTGGTGATCCTCCACGCCGCCAGACCCAGCACGGCCGTGGCCAGCGCGCCGGTGATCACGTACGGCAGCCAGCTGAGGTTGCCGGTGAAGGTCGACCCCGTCTCGGTCTGCAGGGCGCGCAGCGCCGCCAGCACCAGCAGGACCGACCCGGCCGCCAGGGCGATCGACCCGGCCATCCCGAAGGCGAGGAAGCGGCCCAGGCCCTTCAGGGGGCCGAGGGTCTCCTGCTTGGCGTAGTCGATGACGAGCTGGACGAAGTCCCCGCCCGTGGCCGTCAGCCCGCCGCCGCGCCCCGACCGCCCATCTTGACGTCCCGGCACCGACCCTCCTTCGCGAGCGTCCATCCTCCCCTGCCCGGACAAGTGTGGCAAGCACGCCCGTCCGGGGCGCGTGGCGCCGCCGCCCGGTCGCGTCCCGTCGCCGCGCTCGTGGCGGCTTCGTCGCAGCTCAGTCGCGGGGGGTGAGGAGGTAGGTGGAGCTGGCCTTGGCGACCAACCGCCCCTCGTCGTCGGCCAGCTCGGCCTCCACGAAGGCCACGCGCCGTCCTGCCGAGATCACCCGCGACGTGCACGTCAGCGTGCCCCCGGGGCGCACGGGGGCGAGGAAGCTCACTTTGAGCTCGGCGTTGGCGGAGTAGACCTTGCGCCCCTTCGCCCAGGTGACGGTGGCGGCGCCCATGGCCGAGTCACAGCACGCCGCCAGGAATCCCCCCTGGAGCACGCCGGCGGGGTTGGCGAACCGCTCGTCGGCGGGCATCGTCCACACCGTCGTCCCCGGCTCGGACTTGTCGACGCACACCATGCCGAGCGTCAGGTCGCAATTGGGCGGTACCTGCACCCGGGGATCGGCCACGGCGAGACGGTACCGTACGGGTCCCGTGGGCACGCCTCGCACCGACCGCTCCCCCGGCGCCCGCACCACCGTCGTCGGGGCGGCGGGCGTGGTGGCGGCCGACGGGCTGCTCGCCCGGGCCGAGGTGGTGGTGGAGGGCGGCGTCATCACCGACGTCCGTCCCGCCCGGGGCGCCGTGCCCGACGTCGTGCTCGCCCCGGGCTTCGTCGACCTCCAGGTGAACGGGATCGGCCCCGTCGACGTGGCCACGGCGTCGGGCCCCGACTGGGCCGCCCTCGACGCCGCCCTGCTGGCCCAGGGGGTCACCACCTGGTGCCCCACCCTCACCTCGGCGCCGCGCGCCGCCCTCGAGGACTCGCTGGCCCGGGTGGCCGCGGCGCGGCGGCGCCCCGCGGCGCGACGGCCCGACATCGCCGGGGCGCACCTGGAGGGACCCTTCCTGGCGCTCCCCGGCGCCCACCGCCCCGACTGCGTGCAGCGCGACGTGGACCTGCCGTGGCTCGAGCACCTCGGAGGCCTGGTGCGCGTCCTCACCCTGGCGCCCGAGCTCCCCGGCGCCGCCGCCGCCATCGCCCGGCTCAGCGCGCGGGGGGTGCTGGTGGCCCTGGGCCACTCGGCCTGCGACGCCGAGGTGGCGCTCGAGGCCGCCGCCGCCGGGGCACGCCTGGTGACGCACCTCGGCAACGCCATGGGCCCGTCCACCCCGCGCGCCCCGGGCCTCGTCGGCGCCGCGCTCGCCGACGAGCGGCTGACCGTGTCGCTCATCGCCGATCTGGTGCACTCGCACCCCGTGTTCGTGCGGGCCGCGTTCGCCGCCAAGGGGGCCGGCGGCGTCGCCCTCGTCACCGATGCGGTGGCCGCCACCGCGGGGACGGGACAGCCGCCCCGCCTCCCCGACGGGAGGCTGGCGGGATCGGTCCTCACCGTGCCGCGGGCGGTGTCGAACGTCGTGCACCACGGCGCCGCCACCCTGGCCGACGCGGTGGCCTCGGCCAGCACCACGCCGGCCCGGCTGCTCGGGCTGGGCGACCGCGGCGTCATCGCCCCCGGCCGCCGAGCCGACCTGGTGGCGCTGGCGCCGGGCCCCCCGGGGCGCGCCGGAGGTGGAGGACACGGCGGGGGTGGGGACGTCGGGCCCTGGACGGTGTCGTCGGTGTGGGTGGCCGGGGTCCGGGCCTGGCCGCCGCGGTAGCGGCCGGAACCGACGATAGGGTCGGCACCGATGCCCTTCGCGGCCGCCATGAGCGAGCACCCGCTCACGGCCCACGCCGTCGGGGAGGTCGCCGGCGAGGTGCTCGAGCGCATCGGCGAGCGCCCCGACCTCGCCGTGCTCTTCGTCACGCCACCGCACGCCGGCGCTCTCGAGGACGCCATGCGCACCGTCGAGGAGGTCCTGCATCCCCTGGTGGCGCTGGGCGGCGCGGCCCAGTCCGTGCTGGGGCCGCATCGCGAGGTGGAGCAGGGGGCCGCCGTGACCCTGTTCGCCGGGCACACCGGGCCCCTGGTGCCGGTGGTGCTCGACGCCGTGCCGGACGGCCCCGACGACGGCCTGGTGCTGCGCGGCTGGCCGGGCGAGACCCCGTTCGCGCCGCAGGCGCTCGTGCTGGTGGCCGACCCCTACAGCTTCCCGGCGGAGGCCTTCCTGCGGTGGGCCGACACCCACCATCCCGGGCTGCCCGTGGTGGGCGGCATGGCCTCGGCGGCACGCGGCCCCGGCGGCAACCGCATCGCCGTGGGCGGCCGCGTCCGCACCGCCGGCGCGGTGGGGGCGTTGATCGGCCCCGGGGCGACGGTGCAGACGGTGGTATCGCAGGGGTGCCGGCCCTTCGGCCACCCGCTCGTCGTGACGGCCGCCGAGCGCAACGTCATCGCCGAGCTCGCCGGGCGGCCCGCCATGGAGCGGCTGGTGGCCCAGGCCCACGACACGCTGTCCAAAGAGGAGGTGGCCCTCCTCGAGATGGGCGGGCTGCACCTCGGTCGGGTCATCGACGAGCACAAGGCGCAGTTCGGTCCGGGAGACTTCCTCGTGCGCACCGTCGTCGGCGCCGACCGGTCGACGGGGGCCATCGCCGTCACCGACGTCGTGCCGGTGGGCACCACCGTGCAATTCCATCTGCGCGACGCCGCCAGCGCCGACGAGGACCTCCATGCGCTCATGGCCGACCGGCGCGCCGACGCCGCCCTGGTGTTCACCTGCAACGGCAGGGGGACCCGGTTGTTCGGCGAGCCACATCACGACGTGCGCGTGCTGGCCGAGCATCTCGGGGCCGTCCCCATGGCCGGCTTCTTCGCCGCCGGCGAGCTCGGGCCCGTCGGAGGCCGGAACTTCCTCCACGGGTTCACGGCATCGGTGGCGCTGCTGCGCGACGCAGGTGGCGCCCCCGCGCCCCCCGGGGCGCCCGTGTAGGGCCCGCCCGCCACCCGCCGACCCCCTCCCCTGCCGATCCCGACGGATTCCGACCGGGGGCCCGCCGGCGGCACCCCCCGCCGGCGCGGCGATGACCGTCGGCATCACCGGAGGAGCGGGTAGGTTCTCACCGTGACCGACGCGACGCTCGAGCAGCTCGGGATCAACGTCATCCGTGGTCTCGCCATGGATGCTCCCCAGAAGGCCGACTCCGGCCACCCGGGCACGGCCATGGCGCTGGCGCCACTGGCCCACGTGCTGTTCACACGCGTCATGCGCCACGACCCCGCCGAACCGCTGTGGCCCGACCGCGACCGCTTCATCCTGTCCAACGGCCACGCCTCGATCCTGCTCTACTCCATGCTGTACCTCACCGGGTACGGGCTCACCCTCGACGACATCCGACAGTTCCGCCAGTGGGGCAGCAAGACGCCGGGACACCCCGAGGTACACCTGACCTCGGGCGTCGAGGTCACCACCGGACCGCTCGGGCAGGGCGTGGGCAACGGCGTCGGCATGGGCATCGCCGAGCGGTGGCTGCGCGCCCGCTTCGGTCCCGAGGTCGTCGACCACCACACCTTCGTCATCTGCTCCGACGGCGATCTCATGGAGGGCATCAGCCACGAGGCGGCGTCACTGGCGGGGCACCTCGGCCTGGGCCGGCTCGTCTACGTCTACGACGACAATCACATCACCATCGACGGCCCCACCGAGCTCGCCTACGACGACGACGTCGTCGAGCGCTTCGAGGCCTACGGGTGGCACGCCGAGAACGTGGGCGAGATCGCCAACGACACCGAGGCGCTCGAGGCCGCGCTGCGGCGGGCCATGGCCGTCGACGACAAGCCCTCCATCATCACGCTGCGCAGCCACATCGGATGGCCCTCGCCGCACAAGACCGACACCGCCGACGCCCATGGCAGCCCGCTCGGCGAGGAAGAGATCCGGGAGACCAAGGCGATCCTCGGCCTCCCCCCCGACGAGCAGTTCTGGGTCCCCGACGAGGTCGTCGGGCTCTACCGCCGCTGCCTGGCGCGCGGCGAGGACCTCCGCCGGGCGTGGCAGGCACGCTTCGACGCCTGGGACGGCGACAAGGCGGCCTGGGACGCCTGCCAGCGCGGCCGAGGGCTCGACGGGTGGGCCCACAAGCTCCCCGTCTTCGAGGCGGGGACGAGCATGGCCACGCGCGTCGCGGTGAACCGGTGCATCACGGCCACCGCCGACGTGGTGCCGGGGCTCGTGGCGGGCTCCGCCGACCTCACCGGCAACACCGGCATGAAGCTGAAGGACGGGGTCGAGCAGTCGGCCGGGAACCCGGGTGGGGCGCAGGTGCACTACGGCATCCGCGAGCACGCCATGGGCGCGGCGCTGACGGGCATGGCCCGCCACGGCGGGGTCCTGCCCGTGGGCGGGACCTTCTTCGTCTTCAGTGACTACATGCGGCCCTCGGTGCGGCTGGCGGCCCTGTCGGAGGCCCACGTCATCTACTCCTGGACCCACGACTCGGTCGGTCTCGGCGAGGACGGGCCCACCCACCAGCCCGTCGAACACCTCGCCGCGCTGCGGGCCATGCCCGGCCTGCGCGTGATCCGCCCCGCCGACGCCAACGAGTGCGCCCACGCCTGGCGCGTGGCGGTGGACGGCGAGGGCCCCACGGCCCTGGTGCTGTCGCGCCAGGCCGTCCCCGTGCTCGAGGGGACCGCCGAGGCCGTCGACGGCGTGGCGCGGGGTGGCTACGTCCTCGTCGACACGCCCGGTGACGCCGACATCGTGCTGATCGGCACCGGCTCAGAGGTCGCCGTGTGCGTCGGCGCGGCGCTCCTGCTCGCCGGCAAGGGTGCCGAGGGCGATGGCGGGCCGCCCGTGCGGGTCCGGGTGGTGTCGCTTCCCTCGTGGGACCTGTTCGCCGCGCAGGACGCCGACTACCGCGACGGGGTGCTGCCGCGCGGGCTCCCCCGTCTCGCCGTCGAGGCGGCGGTGTCGTTCGGTTGGGAGCGCTACGCCGACGACGTCGTCGCCATCGACCACTTCGGCGCGTCGGCCCCCGGCGCCGAGGTCCTGGCCAACTTCGGCTACACGCCGCAGAACGTGGCCGCCCGGGCGCGTGCCCTGCTCGCCCGTAGCCACGGTGCATGAACCGCTGACACCGACCGACGACCGGGCGCTCCGGCGCGACGCGCCCGGTGGGAAGGGAGCACCATGACCAGGCTGCACGACCTCTACGAGCAGCAGGGCCAGAGCCCATGGCTCGACAACCTGCGACGCGACTACCTGCGCGGCGGGCGGCTGGCCGAATTGGTGGGTGAGGGCATCCGGGGCGTGACGTCGAACCCCACGATCTTCGCCAAGGCCATCGAGGCCGGCTCCGACTACGACGAGCAGTTCCGCGACCTCCTGGCGGGCCACACCGTCGAGGCCGCCTACTGGGAGCTCGTCGTCACCGACATCCGCGACGCGCTGGCGGTGCTGCGCCCGGTGCACGACGCCTCCGACGGCGTCGACGGGTTCGTATCGCTCGAGGTGGCCCCGGCCCTGGCACACGACACCGAGGGCACCATCCGCGACGCGCGCCACTTCCACGAGCTCGTGGCCGAGCCCAACCTGTTCGTGAAGATCCCGGCCACGACCGAGGGCGTGCCCGCCGTCCGGGCCATGATCGGCGAGGGCCGCAACATCAACATCACCCTGCTGTTCAGCCTGGAACGCTACGGCGAGGTGATCGAGGCCTACCTCGGGGGGCTCGAGGACCTCGTGGCCGCCGGCTCGACCGACCTGTCCACGGTGCACAGCGTGGCCTCGTTCTTCGTGAGCCGGGTCGACACCGAGGTGGACCGCCGGCTCGAGGCCCTGGCCGCGGCGGCCGCACCGGGCCGGGCCGACGAGATCCTCGCCCTGCGGGGCACCGCCGCGGTCTCCCAGGCACAGCGGGCCTATGCGTTGTTCCGGGAGCGCTTCGCCGGTCCCCGCTGGGAGGCACTGGCGGCACGGGGCGCCATGGTGCAGCGGCCCCTGTGGGCGTCCACCTCCACCAAGAACCCCGCCTACCCCGACCTCGCCTACGTGGACACGCTCATCGGCCCCGACACCGTCAACACCATGCCTGACGACACGATCGCGGCCTTCCTCGACCACGGCACGCCGAAGCGCACCGTCGACGCCGACCCCGACGGCGCCCGGCGCGCCCTCGAGCGCATCGGGGACGCCGGCGTGGACATGGCCGACGTGGCCCGGACGCTCGAGGACGAGGGCGTGGCCAGCTTCAGCAAGTCGTTCGACGAGCTCGTGCAGTCGCTGTCCGACAAGGCCAACGCCCTGTCGGCGGGCAGCTGAGGGCGCTCGGTGGTCGATGACGCCCGGGCCCTGGCGCCGCGGCTGCTGGCGCGCGACCTCTCCCTGTGGCCCGACGGCAACGTGGCGCCCACCCGGCTGGGCTGGCTCGACGTGCCCCGACGCATGGCCGCCGAGGCCGCCGACCTCGCCGCCTGGGCGGCGGGCATCGAGCAGTCGACGGTGGTGCTGCTCGGCATGGGCGGCTCGTCGCTCGGGCCGGCGGTGCTGGAGGCTGTCCTCACCGCCACGGGGACGCCCGGCGGTCCCGGCGCCTCGCGGCGAAGGCTGGTGGTGTGCGACACCACCCACCCGGCGACGGTCGGATCGCTCGACCTGACCGACGCCTTCGTGGTGGTGTCGTCGAAGTCGGGCACCACGCTCGAGCCCAACGCCCTGCTCGCCCATGCCTGGTCGCAGATGGCGGACCCGTCGCGCTACGCGGCGGTCACCGACCCCGGCACGCCGCTCGCCGTGCTGGGCGCCGAGCGTGGCTTCGCCCGGTGCTTCGAGAACCCGCCCGACATCGGCGGCCGCTACTCCGTGCTGTCGTACTTCGGGATGGTTCCGGCCGCGCTCATCGGCTACGACGTGGCCGAGCTGTGCGAGCGCGCCCTGGCCGTCGACCTCGAGGAGGCGGTGGGGCTGGGCATGGCCATGGGCGAGGACGCCCGGGCCGGGCGCGACAAGGTGACCGTCGTGGTCCCCCCCGAGTACGCGTCCTTCGGCCTCTGGGTGGAGCAGCTCATCGCCGAGTCGACGGGCAAGCACGGCACGGGATGCGTCCCGGTCCCCACCACCGAGCCCGAGGACGGCCCCGACCGCCACGTCGTCCCGCTCCACCCCCAGGGGCCCGCCGGCCTCGGCGAGCAGTTCTTGCGCTTCGAGGTGGCCACCGCACTGTGCGGGCACGTGCTCGGCATCGACCCCTTCGACGAGCCCAACGTGGCAGAGTCGAAGAAGAACACCAACGACGTGCTCGCCCACCTCCCCCTACCCGAGGTCGAGGCGTCGCCGCCCGACGAGGTGCTGCAGTGGCTGGCGGACACGGCGGGGCCCGGGGACTACGTCTCGCTGCAGGCCTACCTCCCCTTCGGCCACGACGCCGAGCTCGAGGCGCTGCGCCGCACGGTGCGCGACCACCTCGGGGGACTCGCCACCACCGCCGGCTACGGCCCGCGCTTCCTGCACTCCACGGGCCAGCTCCACAAAGGTGGCCCCGCCAGCGTGGTCGCGGTGCAGATCGTCGACTCCCGCCCCATGCCGGCGGTGGCGGTCCCGGGCGCGGCGTACGACTTCGGGACGCTCATCGCCGCCCAGGCGATCGGCGACCACCGCAGCCTCCTGGCCCACGAACGGCGCGTGCTGCGCGTGGCCGTGTCCCGCCTCGAGGACATCGGCTGAGCAGACGGGGACGGGCGGACGGCCGGTCCGGCGCAGCGCGCCCCGGCACGAGCGAAAGGGATCGGCCATGAAGATCGGCATGGTGGGGCTGGGGAAGATGGGGGCCAACATGACCCAGCGCCTCGTCGAGAAGGGCCACCAGGTGGTGGCCTTCGACCTCTCGGACCAGGCCCGCGCCGCGGTCGCCGCCTCCACCGGGGCCGAGACCGCCGCCACCCTGCAGGAGATGGTGCGGGCGCTCGACCCCCCGCGCGTGGCGTGGGTGATGGTCCCCGCCGGGCCGCCCACGACGTCGACCATCGACACGCTGAAGGGCCTCATGCAGCGCGGCGACGTCGTGATCGACGGGGGGAACTCCAACTACAAGGAAGCCGCCCCCTCGGCGACCTCGCTCGCCGAGAAGGGCATCGGCTTCGTCGACGCCGGCACCTCGGGCGGCGTGTGGGGACTCGCCAACGGGTACTGCCTCATGGTGGGGGGCGACCCCGCCGTGGTGGCCACGTGCGAGCCGGTGTTCCTGGCCCTCGCCCCCGTGGGCGGCTACGCCCACGTGGGCCCCGTGGGCGCCGGGCACTTCGTGAAGATGGTGCACAACGGCATCGAGTACGGCCTCATGCAGGCCTACGGCGAGGGCTTCGAGATCATGCAGAAGGCGGACGAGTTCTCTCTCGACCTGCACCAGATCGCCTCGATCTGGCGGTACGGGTCGGTGGTGCGCTCGTGGCTCCTCGAGCTGGCCGAGCGGGCCCTGGCGCCGGGGGCCGGCTTCGAGCGCATCGAGGCGGTCATCGCCGACTCCGGCGAGGGCCGGTGGACGGTCCAGGAAGCCATCGACCGCGCCGTGCCGGCACCGGTCATCACGGCCTCGCTCTACCAGCGCTTCGCCTCACGCGACCGGGAGTCCTACGCGGATCGCCTGATCGCCGCGCTGCGCAACCAGTTCGGCGGCCACGCCGTGGTCACCGGGCCGGCCGGGGACGGGCCGGCCGGGGACGGGCCGGCCGGAGAGGCGGGCACGTGACCCCCGACGGCACCGCCGTCATCGAGGGCGTCGACATCGACGCCGAGGAGCCCGCCACCGAGTCCGTCCACGAGCTCGACGCCGTGGGGACACCACCGCCGCTGGCGCTCGTGGTGTTCGGCGCCTCGGGCGACCTGGCGTCGCGCAAGCTCCTGCCCGCCATCGCCGCCCTGGCCGAGCACGGCGCGCTGCCCGACGGGTTCACCGTCATCGGCGTGGCCCGCACCGCGTGGAGCGACACGCAGTTCCGCCAGGCGGCCCTCGACGCCGCCCCGTTCGCCGGGCCGACGTGGCACCAGGCCGTCACGCGTTTTCGTTACGTGGCGGGCGAGTACGCCGAGAAGCCGACGTTCGACCGCCTGAAGGAGGTGCTGGCGGAAGCCGACGCCACCATGGGCACCGCCGGCAACCGCGTCTACTACCTCGCCACCATCCCGTCGATGTTCGGGGCCGTGGCCCGCGCCCTGGCCGAGCACGAGTGCAACGTTCCCGGCCCGGGCGGGTCCTTCGCCCGGATCGTGGTCGAGAAGCCCTTCGGGCGCGACCTCGCCAGCGCGGGCACCCTCGACCACGACCTGCACGCCGCGTTCGACGAGAACCAGATCTTTCGCATCGACCACTACCTCGGCAAGGAGACGGTGCAGAACGTCCTGGCGCTGCGCTTCGGCAATGCCATCTTCGAGCCCATCTGGAACCGGCGCTACGTCGACCACATCCAGATCACGGTGGCCGAGGAGCTGGGCGTGGAGCACCGCGGCGGCTTCTACGAGACCGCCGGGGCCCTGCGGGACATCGTCCAGAACCACGTGATGCAGGTGCTCGCCCTCACCCTCATGGAGCCGCCCGCCACCGTCGACGCGCTGGGCATCCGCGACGAGAAGGTGAAGCTCCTGCGGGCCGTGATGGTCCCCGACGTCAACGAGGCGGTCATCAACTCGGTGCGCGGGCAGTACACCGCCGGCACCGTGGACGGCGAGCCCGTGCCCGGGTACCGCGAGGAGGAGGGCGTCGACGCCCGGAGCCGGACCGAGACCTTCGTGGCCATGCGTCTCGCCGTGGACAACTGGCGCTGGGCGGGCGTCCCCGTCTTCATCCGCACGGGCAAGCGGCTCCGCACGCGCGCCACCGAGGTCGTCCTCCAATTCCACCGGGTCCCCCACCTCGCCTTCGGTGGCCGGCTCACCCGAGACCTGCGGCCCAACCTGCTCCAGCTGCGCATCCAGCCCGACGAGGGGATCTGCCTGCTGTTCGGGGCCAAGGTCCCGGGCGAGGAGTTCCGCCTGCGGTCCGTCGCGATGGACTTCAGCTACGCGGAGGCCTTCCCCGGCACGACCGGCGGCGGCTACGAGCGCCTCCTGCACGACGTCATGATCGGCGACGCCACCCTGTTCATCCGCACCGACGAGGTGGAGCGCGCCTGGCAGATCTGCGACCCCTTCCTGGAGGCCTGGAGCCAGGACGGGGTGCCGCTGTCGCAGTACCCGGCCGGCACGTGGGGCCCGAAGGAGGCCGACCTGCTCCTGGCGCGCGAGCTGCGCCAGTGGCACCAGCCGTGAGCCCGCCGGCGGGCGGGATGCCAGGCGGGGTGCCGGGGGCCGTCGAGATCGTGGACGACCTCGACGCCGTGGCCGGCGCCTTCGCCGCCACCGTGGTGCGCGCCTACGGGGACCGTCCCGGACCGCGCTTTCGCCTGGTGCTGTCGGGCGGCCCCACGGCCCGACGCTGCTACGAGCGCCTGGCGGCGGTCGGGCCGGCCGGCGGGGTCGCGATCGACTGGTCGGCGGTGGACGTCCTCATGGGAGACGAGCGCTGCGTCCCGCCCGACGACCCCGACGCCAACCAGCGCCTGGTGCGCGAAGCCCTCGTCGACGCCGTCGGTGGCGTCGGATCGTTCCGGCCGATGTCGTGCGCCGAGGGGCCCGAGGTCTACGAGCACGTCATCGCCGCGGCGGGCGATCTCGACCTGGTGCACCTGGGCCTGGGCCCCGACGGCCACACGGCGTCGCTGTTCCCGGGATCGGCCGCGCTCGATGCGCCCACGGAGCGGCTCGTCGTTCGATCCACCGATCCCCAGGAGCGCAACCCGCACGACCGCATGACCCTCACGCTGGCCGCCGTCGCCCGGTCCCGC
>Ga0307372_10002490_pt1 | contig 30397 bp, 32 predicted proteins | sample OX1MG_FD_202533 | JGI IMG/M metagenome (GOLD analysis project Ga0307372, IMG submission 202533) | Soil microbial communities from Risofladan, Vaasa, Finland - OX-1 | ecosystem: Environmental > Terrestrial > Soil > Coastal area > Acid sulfate soil | place: Finland: Risofladan, Vaasa | collected... | reverse complement strand
CGTCATCGTCTGGCCACGGGTGATCCGAACCACTGACTCACGGGCGCGAATGAACATCTTCTTGCCTAACTCCATTTCCTTGCCTCCTTGTTTAGCCGCCTTCCAGGCCGCCTTGCGGGGATTGATTCCCCAAAGTTAATCTCCGGATCTTTACTCTCTATATCATCAAGCGAAGTGTCATGTCATCATTTAAATAATAAAAATCACTCTAGACACTTCATCTGAGCTGCTCAGGCATTGGTGAGCAGAGGGTTATCCGCGCTGTGCGCGATTGAGCTGATGTCAGTGCCCATTGACTGGTAGAGTCCGTAGACCGCAACCACGACCGTGGCAATTATCAACGCATATTCGGCCATGGTTTGTGCGCGACCGTGACCAAGCAGGCTTTCGCGAGCTTGGATATAGCACTTTGTTACGAAGCTCATCCGTTCCCCCTTGAAGCATACGGACAGTGATTTAACATGTCAAGCCATCTTTATTCATGTTTTAATATTTTTCTCTGCTGCATAACGCTCCATTTTTACTTATTATAGTGTTATCGAGGTTAACGCATCGGCGTCGAGCACCCTGCGCGGCAATTTGTCGAATCTGGCGTGCGACCTGGTTCTGGCCGAGTTCTCGCTTTCGCTCAACAGATTCCGTTGGTGATTTTGGCGTGCTCCGCAGCCGTCGCAACCGCCCATCGGCAGTGGCCTCCAGGCGCCAGCCAGGGCAGCACTTCGCCGCGGTGCGATCATCGGTAAGTTCGGCTGACAGCCGCTACAATTCGATCGAGATGAATTGATTCCGGCCACTGCCTTCACTATCAGGAGGCTCTGCGAGAGGCCGAAAAGGCGCGCGAAGCGATATGGCACGTTGCGCTCGACCACCATCGTGAGCGACCGGTCATCCGGGGCGGATCGGTCGTAAACGATCTCGCTCTCGCGGATCCCGTTCATCTGTGCCTTGATCCGGGCGGCACTTCGCGCGAGCGCGGGATTGGCCGGCAAATAGATGGCTCCGGACAGAACAGCCGCGTCAGCGGCTCTTTGGAGGCGAGCCGAACTCAGGTAGAGCGACCACATATCCGCTCCGATGCATGCGAATCCCACCATCATGGGTACGGCAAGGCTCAAAGCGATCGCAGCCTGACCTCGTGAGAACTTCAACTGTCTCCCTCCCCTTGCACCCTTCGCTATCCCCTTTTAAGCCCTCAAGGCCGAGGCATAGAGCCCCGTCATGCTCTGAGCTGGCTTCAAAGCCTCAGCACATCGCATGCCACAGCCTTTTTTTAGCTAGAAGGGCCTATTTCGCTTTTTGAAGAAGGGCTTGAACACGCGTAACCGCATCAAAAGTTGCAACAGTGCAACAATTGAGCACGATTTTTCGCCTGCCGGATGCAGCCGAACAGGAATCGATGAATCGATAGCGCGGAGTAGCCGAGAAGTGGCGGCAACCACTTGCCAAGCCTATGGGGAGATGAAATGCCGGGTTTTAGGCTTGCTCACGCCTTGATCGGAGCGGAATCGATATGCTGGCGAGCGAACCGCTGTTAATTAGCCAGGACGCGGTGCATAGCGACCGCCGATAGCTCCGAGAATCGGGGCGTATTCCGTCATCGTCTGGCCGCACTTGAGCGGACAAACCGTTCACGTACCTTCATGAACGCCTTTGTAAACAGATCCTTTTTCTCCTCTTTGACCGCCTCCGTTACATTTACATCGAGGATTGGCTCTGTTTTCGGCTCTATTGCTGCCCTACTTACCAAACCCGCCTTCAAATATGTTACTGTTTTCATTGCCGCACCTGACAGCTACTCATACCTTTTACGCTAGTTTTAAGATGTTATCAAGCTGCGTTCATCTCAAACCAACGACATAACCATGTGTAGCTATCTAGCATCGACCATGCCACGACTAGCTTGGACCTCAGATCAGGTGTTTATTGATGTTTTCAAGAGCACGGCTTGCGCAAGTTGCAATCAGAAGTTGCACGGATGCAACAAAAGCGCGTCATAACGCGAATTGTCGAGCGAATTCGAGTCACATGGAGCAGAGACGTGGCCTACGGCCGTTCGAAGATGATTTGATCACCTAACTCGGTATGGCTGCGTGCCGCACCGCCGGCCGAGAGCTCCAGTGCCTTGCGTGCACCCCAGACGATCGACGAGACGCGCCACGGCCGCAGGTTGCGATTAATCCGAATTACCCTGCCTTGGCGATTCAGAAAAACAATATCGATGGCAAAGCGCATGAACAGCATGTGCATGCACATGAGCGGCTCCAGTCGGCCCGCCTCGAACAGCATCCCGGCCTCCGCTTCGAGCCCATTGCGTCCCAATAGGCCGCGGCTCTTGCCCGCCATCCCACCGGCCTCTTCAAGGCGCTCGCAGAGCACGGTCGCGCGCGTCTGATTGACGGCTCGCAGGCTCGTTGGTCGTTTTTCCTCGACGTTGTCCATCGCTCCCCTCTGCGCTCCTCTTTGGCGCATCGTCCCTAGTGCAAGCCGCGCGCCGCCCGCGATCCTGTCCTCTCAGCGAGAGGCGTAATACAATTGGCGGTCAACAAGTGGAACACGCCAACGCGGCCTCCAGTTGAATTCGGCATCGCGCAGGCGCTATTTAACACCGGGGATGACGCGGCGGACCATCCCGCGCGTGCCGGCGCATAATCAATCGATATGGATACGATCTGGCTGCCGCCCGCCTTGGTATGTTACGCGCTCTCTGCCGCGGGCTTCGTAGCCGGACGCGCCACCAGCCGTCCGCGCTGGACCGATCAGGCGGTGCCGCTGCTGGGTGCGGCGGTGCTGTTCCACACTCTGGACCTGGTGGTTGGCGCGCTCAAGGCCGGCAACATTCCGGTCACCAATTTCGCCCAGTCGCTGTCTTTCCTGGCCTGGCTCACAGCGATCGTCAGCTTCATCCTCATAGTCCGGATGCGGATGCAGGTGTTGGGCGCCTTTGTGGCGCCGGGCGTTCTGGCCGCGGCCGGCGCGGCGATGCTGCTTAGGCGTCGTGGCCGCCTGGTCATTCCCGACAGTTTGCGCAGCGCATGGCTGCCCGTCCATGTGACGCTGGCCTTTCTTGGCGACGCGCTGTTTGTGGTTGCGGCCGGCGTCAGCCTCGCATACCTAGTGTACGAGTCGCGCCTTAAGGCGAAGCGCCCGATGGAGCCCGCGGGACAGACGATGCCGAGTCTGGAGAAGCTCGACCTCATCAACTATCGGCTGCTGGGATGGGGCTTCGTGATGCTGTCGCTGGCGATCATCAGCGGCGCGCTGTGGGCGGAATCGACCTGGGGCCATTTCTGGTCGTGGGAGCCGCAGGAATCGTGGTCGCTGGTGACCTGGCTGTTGTATGCGGCGCTGCTCGAGTCGCGAATCGCGGCGGGATGGCGCGGGCGGCGGGCCGCGGCGCTGACGCTGGCGGTGTTTACCGTATTGTTGGGCTCGTTCCTGAGTGTAAGCCTGCTTTTTCCGGGTAAGCACGGTGGGAGTTTCGGTTAACGCCCGGACGGGCGCGGTTGCTCACAGGATGGACGAAAAACTCCTCATCGTCGGCATCAACCATCGCAGCGCCCCGGTCGCGGTGCGGGAGCGGCTGGCTTATGGCGAGGGCGAAATTGTCGCGGCGCTTGGGCGGCTCAAGGATCGCGCGCCCGCGCTGGCCGAGATCGCGCTGGTTTCGACCTGCAACCGCGTCGAGATCATCGGCGTGGCAGCCGACTCCGCGCGCGCGCTCGACCAAGCCACCGGTTTCCTCGCCGCCGACCGCGCGGTTGACGCGGCCCTGTTCGCCGGCGCGCTCTATCGCCTTGAGGGCCGCGACGCCGTGCACCATCTGTTCCGGGTCGGCGCCAGCCTCGACTCGATGGTCGTCGGCGAGCCGCAAATCCTCGGTCAGCTCAAGCTGTCGTACGGCTACGCGGCCGAGGCGGGCACCGCCGGCCTGGTGCTGCATCGCGCCTTTCATCGCGCCTTCTCGGTCGCCAAGCGGGTGCGCAAGGCAACGCTCATCGGCCACGGCTCGGTATCGGTCAGCTCGGCGGCGGTGCGTCTGGCCGGACAGATCTTCGACACGCTCGGCGACAAGACGGTGATGCTGATGGGGGCGGGGCAGATGGCCGAACTGACCGCCCGCCAGCTCCGCGCGCTCGGCGCCGAGACCCTGTTGGTGACCAGCCGCACCTTCGATCATGCGGTCGCGCTAGCGCGCGCGCTCGGCGGCACCGCCGTCCCGTTCGAGAATCATCGCCCTTACCTCAAGATCGCCGATATCGTGATCGGCTCGCTCTCGGCCGCACGGCCGGTGCTCGAGCCCGACGACTTCGAGGCCATCTTGCGCGAGCGCCGCTACCGTCCGATGTTCCTCATCGACATGGGCGTGCCGCGCAACTTCGACGAGCGACTCAACGCGATGGAGAACGTGTACCTGTATGACATCGACGACCTCGGCGCGGTGGTGACCGAATCGGTCGGCGAGCGCGCGCGCGAGGCCGACAAGGCCGAGACCATCGTGGCCGAAGCACTCGCCTCGTTCATGCGCTGGATGGACGGGCTGGACCTGGTCCCGGCAATCAAAGACATCCGGGGGAGCATCGAACAACTGCGCGACACCGAACTCGGGCGCCATCGCGCGTGGCTCGCCACGATGGAGCCGACCGAGCGCGAGCGTATCGAAGCGCTCACGCGCACGCTGGTCAACAAGCTGCTTCATCGCATTCTGGCCGGCCTGCGCAGCACCGGCGCCGGCTCGCCCGATCCCGTGCATACGGCCGAGATTGCGCGCCGCCTGCTATGCGGCGAGATGGGGGCCGAGGGGCCCGCGCTCGGCGGCACGATCTCCGGCCTTGACTTCGAGATTGACCTCGAATCCGACGACGAGGAAGAATCCTGACCCGCGGCCGGCGCCCACGCGCGGCCGGCGCGATCGACCCGCCATACCCTCGCGCCCCCAAAACACCTATCCCGAAAAAGTAGCGACAAATATATAGATGGCCCCCGTACTTCGTATCGGTTCGCGTCCCAGCCGCCTCGCGCTCGCGCAGGCCGAGCTGATACGGCACAAGCTCGCGGCGCTCGCCCCGTCCGTGACTATCGAGATCGTCCCGATTCGTACCAGCGGCGATCGGATGGCCACGGCCGCGCTCGCCCAGGTCGGCGGCAAAGGGCTCTTCGTCAAGGAACTGGAGCAAGCGCTCGTCGCGGGCCGTATCGACCTCGCGGTGCATTCGATGAAGGATCTGCCGGCGCGACTGGCCCCCGGCTTCCGTATCGCCGCAGTACCCGAGCGCGCCGATCCGCGCGACGTGCTGCTCGCACGCGCCGGCGTCACGCTCACCGCACTGCCGCGCGGCGCGCGCCTCGGCACCTCGTCGGCGCGCAGGCGCTTCGAGGCCCTGCGCCTGCGCCCCGACCTGGAGGTCGTCGCGTTACGCGGCAACGTCGACACACGCCTCGCGCGCCTCGCCGCCGGCGACTTCGACGCCATCATCCTCGCGATGGCGGGGCTGACCCGGCTTGGGCGGGGCGAGGGCGACGCCGCCGCGGGCGGCGTCGCCCTCGCCCCGCTCGACGCGCGCGACTTCGTCCCCTCTGGCGGCCAGGGCGCGCTCTGTATCGAGGCGTCCGTCGGCCGACCGGTTGCCGGCTCGGCCGAACTCGAGGCCGCGGTCGCCGCGCTCGACGATCCGCGCGCCCATCTCGAAACCGCCGCCGAGCGCGCCTTCCTGGCCGCGCTCGGCGCTTCGTGCGTCTCGCCCGTCGGCGTGTTCGCGAGACTCGATGGCGTGACGCTCGGCATGCGCGCGCTGGTCTTCAGTCTCGACGGCGCGCGCAACATGATCGACGAAATCTCGGACACCGTGGCCGACGGCACGCCCGCCACGGCGCGGGAGCGCGCCGCCGCGCTCGGCGCCCGGCTGGCGGCGCGGATGCTCGCGGGCGACGCACGCGAGCTAATCGGCGCCGCCGGCGTCGGCGCGGCGGCGGGTGGTGTGGGGACGAGTCGGGCCGCACCTGCGGCGCGGTCCGACTCGTCTCCATCGAGGCCGCTTCACGGGCGCAATATCGTGACCACGCGCGCGCGCGAGGCCGGCGACTCGTTCGCCGCCGGGTTGCGCGCGCTCAGCGCCGAGGTGATCGAATTTCCCACCATCGAGATCGTAGCGCCCGACGGCTACACCGCAATCGACGCGGCGCTCGGGCGCCTCGCGTCCTTCGATTGGGTGGTCTTCACCAGCCCTACCGGCGTCGAGCGGATGCTGGAGCGGATGAGGACGCGCGGCGACGATCCGCGCGCGCTTCTGGGCGCGAAGCTCGGCGCGATAGGTCCGGTTACCGCCGCACGGCTGACCGAACATGCGCTGACGGTTGCCGCGCTACCCTCCGAGTATCGCGCCGAGGCGATTGTCGAAGCGATTGGCGTCGAGCGTATCCGCGGCGCGCGGATCCTGATTCCCCGCGCGCAGGTCGCGCGCGAGGTGTTGCCGGAGATGCTGATCGCAGCCGGCGCGCGCGAGGTCGTCGTCGCGCCGGTCTACAAAACGGTGAAGCCCGCAAATGCGCCTGTCGAACGGGTGCGTGAAATGGCAAAGGCGGGAACCATCGATCTCGTCGCCTTCACCAGTTCGAGCACGGTGACGAACTTTTGCGAGATGGTCGGAGCCACTATCGCCCGCGGACTCAAGACCGCGGTAATCGGGCCCATAACCGCCGAGACCGCGCGCGCCGCCGGCTTGCAAGTAGTCGCGCAGCCGACTGAGTACACGGTTCCTGCGCTGATCGCGGCGATTCACAACTACTTCGTGTCCAGCGCCAAATAAATACGCATTCCGTCCAGCGGCTGGAAGATGCAAGCTAAGAGGAATATGGAGCAAGTATGGCGAGAGTGAAAAAGGACGTCCCCTACCTTTTCATCCATCCCGCGTGGCGCGGCGCATGGTGCTGGGACCGCGTGCTCGAGATCATGCGCTCGTGGAAACGCGAGGCCTATGCGGTCGACTGCCCAGGCCATGGCACGCGAATTCACGAGATTGAAACCGCGAAGCTCGCTGACTATCCCGAAGCGGTGATCGAATATATCGAACAGCGAAAGCTCGACCAGGTCGTGCTCGTTGGCAATAGCACGGGCGGCCTTATCAACCAGCTTGTGGCACAGGAGATCCCGGATCGAATCTCGCACATCATCTGGTACATGGCGTTCATCCTGAAGGACGGCGAATCGATCCTCGACGCCTGCCCACCGGAGTACAGCGCGGGGATCGGGAAGATAAACGATAACCGCTTTCCGCTTCCCCCTTTCGACCAGGTGAGGGAGCGCTGGATGCAGGACATGAAAGCCGAGGAGCAGACCGCGGATCTCAAACGATGGCAGCCGCAACCGCTGCGGTCGTTCTCGGACAAGCCCGATCTCAAGCGCTTTTACGATGACCCGCGGGTGCAGGCAATTCCCAAGAGCTTCATTAACGGGGTCAAGGACATAACCTTCGATTGGGAATATCGCAAAGCCTGGGACCCCCGGCTTTCCGGCAATCTGCGCGATTTTACGTATGCCGAGGTCCCCGGTAGCCACTGTTGTTTCAACTGCCATCCCGAAGAGCTAGTGCAGGCCGTAATCGAACTGGCCGAGTACGAGTACCGTGGGGAGCTCTATGCCAGGGAGGGGCAGAACCGAAAACTTCTCTACAACACTTGATCTCAGCTGCTGCGCGCCGGGACGTTGAGCGGGGCGGGCCAATACGACGAAACCGATCCGGACATCCTGGGAAACACGCTCCGAAATGATCTGCCGTGTTTAGTTTGACATTGGAGATCGTCCTGAGCGCGCGGCGCCGATGAGCGGCCCCCGAGCGCTGGCGAAAGACGCCGCGCTTTGCGAGACTGAGGCACATTATGGACGCGAAAGTCAAAGCTGAAATTCTGCATGGCGTGATCCGCAAATTCCGCAGCGGCGGAAGCGATATCACCTCCGAAGAATGGGGCCGGTTCGTAGCCGCGCAGAATGACGGCTATCGCACCGGACCGGAAATCGGCCAGCGGGTCCCCGATTTCACGCTGCCCGACCAGCACGGCAATCCCCGCACGCTGAAAGATCTGTCGGGACCCAACGGTCTGCTGCTGGTCTTCAGCCGCAGCGCCGATTGGTGACCGTACTGCCGCAACCAGCTCGTCGAGCTGCAACAGTCGCTGCGGACGCTTAAAGCCGCCGGAATCAACGCCGCGTCGATCACCTACGATTCGCGCGAAATTCTCGCCGCCTTCGGCGACGCCTACAAGATTGACTATCCGCTGCTCTCGGACGCCGGCAGCAAAGTCATTCGCGCCTTCGGAATTCTCAACACCAACATCCCCGAAGATCACCAGATGATGTATGGGATCCCGTTTCCGGGCGACTATCTGATCGCGCCCGACGGCGTCGTTCGCGACAAGCGGTTCCTTCCCAGCTACGAGTATCGCCCCTCGGCGACCGCGCTCGCACTGCGCAACGCCGGCGGCGCTGCATCCGATAATTCCGTCGAGATCGACGCCGGAGCGTTCAGCGCGACGGTTACACTGTCGGCCGATCGAGGCTTCCCCGGACAGGAACTGGCAACCGCACTGCGCATCCGGCTGAAACCGGGCTGGCACATCTACGGCAAGCCTCTGCCCGACAATTATCGCCCGACCGAATTGGTCTTCGAAAGTCCGATCGTCGACGAACAATCGATCGAATTGCCGGCGGCCAAACCGATGCTGCTCAAGGCGCTCGGCGAAACGCTGCCGGTGTACGAGGGCGAAGTTCGCGCGACGGGCAGGCTCGGGATCAAGTGGAGCCCGCCGATGCCGGCGAAATTCATGGAGCCCTTCGGCAAAACGATCGCGCCGGGGCCGTACAAGATCGCCGGCACACTGCGGTTTCAGGCCTGCAGCGAGACCGTGTGCGAGCCGCCGCAGGCCATCAGGTTCGAGCTGCCGCTCGAACTTGAGGCCGGCGTCCCGCCGGCGCCGAAGAAGCCGGGCTAGGGCGCTCCGCGCGGGTTCCTCTTGTCGTAAGACTCAATTTTCGTTCCGGGGCCGAATGAGCCCCGCGCGAATCGCCCCCCGGGGCCGAGTGGCCCGGGGGGTGATCGCCCTGCGCGACGCCGTTAAACGGCACGATGCCGCGCCGCGAAATCGCGCTCACGGGCATTGCTCGCTTCCGACCGTCCGCGCCAGGTCGGGTTCATGGCCGGCCGGAATGAACGCCATTCCGCCCGGATTCTGGAGTCCATTCAGGATCGGGGTGACGAATCCCGTGGTCAGGTTCGTCTGACCCACGAACGCTGCGACGGAAGATCCCGTAATCGGCGCGCTGACCACCACCACCGCGGAGTACGCCGCGCCCGGCGCAAAGTATGGTGCGGCTATCGAATAGACCGCTTCGCCATCCTTGTCGGCCACCAGCAACTCGCCCTGCGGAGCGTCGGCAAAGACGGTGTCGTCAAAAGTGGTATCGCCGATCGTTGGCTCACCTTCCGACGTCAGCGGCACCACCAACGCGTTCTGGCAACTGCGGCCCGGATGCTGCACGATCACGAGTTTGCCGTCCTGCTGGGAGTCGAGCACCAGTTCGCCGAATGGATCGAGAATCATCGAATCCGGATCCGTAAGATTGAGCGTCACGGTATTGCCGGTGGTCACGTCGGTCGCCGACGCGTCATCGTTGAGGATGCCGATCAGTTTGACCTTCTTGTCTTCGGACTTGAACCGGACGATTCCGGCCGCGGTCTCGACGGAAGGGTTGGAGGCGCTTATATAAGTCGCATTGCCGTCGAACACGATGTCGTCGTAGCCGCCGCCGTGAGGCCCGGTCCCGAGCACGAAAGTCTTCTGCTTGCCGGTGGCGGGCTCGATGATCTTCAGCGTCGTATTGCCGTCTTCGTTCTGCAGCGCCCACAGATCGCCGGTTTGGCCATTAAACTTCAGGCCGTCGTTATGACCGGCTACGGTGAAGGTTTTCACCACGGTCCCGTCCATCTTGTACTTGACGATGGTGCTCGTCGCGCCGCCGGAACCGTCGGGATTGCCGCCGTTGCCGTAGCCGACGAAGACGTTGGTGCGCGAAAACGTGATCGAATCGGGTTGGCTGTAACCATCCTCCGACACCGCGAAAGTGCCGAACGAATAGGGGGCGACCGCCGTCGGACCAACCGCGTGGGCGCTCGCCGGCCGCAACGCGGCCAGCAGCATCAGGGACGCGGCGCAGCCGAATGCCTTGGCAGCCATACTGTTTTTCACAAGTCTTCTCCTGTCGTTGTAAGAACCAATTTTTCCTGGTGACGCCGGATTACGCGTCGGAGATAGCACGGCGGGCGCGCGGCGGCGGTTATCGCGAAGTTAATGCCTGATTAAATTCCCGCCGAGGGCGCCCGCATATCGCTCGCGAGCGCCTTTGCGCGGGCGTGTCCGGCCGATTGGCTGCGAGGCCACCCGGAACCGCGCGCGGGGCACGAAACCCAACAGTCAGCCGCGACAATCGCGGATCGAAGTTCATCGCAACCTGAACTTAACAATCGCGCCATTCGCAATTCACTTGCTTCGGCTAAAAGTGCGCCGACTGTTAACCCTTAACCCGACTTTCTGAAGTCCAAGGAGGAGTCGCAAAATGAGAAACCGATCTCTGGGTGTGCTGGCGGGCACACTGCTGCTGGCGGCCTGGTCAGTGCCGAAGGTCTATGCCGCGCACATCAACAATCGCAATGGCATCCGACACGTGCTGCTGATCAGCGTCGACGGGATGCACGCGTTGGACTATGCCAACTGCGCCAACGGAATCAGCGGGTTCAAGGGCGGCACGCCGTATTGTCCCAATCTCAAGGCGCTCGGCGAGCACGGCGTAACTTATCTGAACAGCTCGACCTCGCGGCCGTCGGATTCGTTTCCAGGTTTGATGGCGATTGTCACCGGCGGCTCGCCGCGCACGGTCGGTGCGTATTATGACGTCGCATATGATCGTTCCTTGCAGCCGCCCGCGGTCGATACGGGCAACGGATTGTCGGCGGGTTCGTGCACGCCAGGACAAACTCCGGACGGCACGCGCACCGAATACGAAGAGGGCATCGACTACGACCAGACGCAACTGAACGGCGGGGGAACCGACGGTCAGGCCAATGCGATCGATCCGAGCAGGCTCGAGCGCGACCCGGCCAATGACTGCAAGCCGGTCTATCCGTATAACTTCGTCCGCACCAACACCATTTTTGGGGTGATCCACAAAGCCGGCGGGCGTACCGCCTGGTCCGACAAACACGCGGCGTATATCGCGGTTTCAGGACCCGGCGACGGCACCAACGTCGACGACTTCTATTCGCCGGAAATCAACTCCAACGCCTCCAACTTTGCCACCCAGGCGCCGCCGCAGCTCGTCCTTCCCGAGTGCATGCAGAACGGAGTACCGACCCTGCCGGATCAAAACGCGATCGGCGGTGACTACACCAGCAGCTTCCAGAACATCCAGTGCTACGACGGGCTCAAGGTGATGGCAATGGTCAACGAGATCGCCGGCAAGACCCACAGCGGCACCGGTCACGCACCCATGCCGAACATTCTCGGCATGAACTTCCAGGCCGTGAGCATCGGCGAAAAGCTGGTCTATCAGTACGGCTCGGTGGCGTCCGGCTACAGCACCACGGGCGGTGACCTCGATTCGATCGGAACCCCCAGCGATTCGTTGCTCCAGGAAATCGAGTTCGTCGACAATTCGATCGGCTTAATGGTCAACGAGCTGAAGAAGGAGCATCAGTACGACTCGACCCTGATCATCATCACCGCCAAGCACGGACAGTCGCCGATCGACCCCGCGCGGCTCCTGCGCATCCCGGGGGACAACGGCGGCGAGTCGCCCGCGACCATCATCAGCACGCTGCTTCCCGACTCGGAGGTCAACCAGATCGGACCGACCGAGGACGACGTGTCGTTGCTGTGGCTGGCCAACAACACTCCGGCCGAGACCGCGACGGCGGTCGGAATGCTGCAGAGCGGCACCAACCCGGTTCATGGCGGCTACAACGGCGGTGAGATCTTCTGGGGTCCTTCGCTCGACTTGATGTTCGGCGATCCGGCGACCGACCCGCGCACTCCGAATATCGTCGTGGCGCCAAACGTCGGCGTAATCTACACGGGCGGCAAGAAGAAGGTCTCGGAGCACGGCGGCTTCGCGCACGATGACACCAACGTCATCATGCTGCTGGCCAATCCGGATTTCTCGCCCGAGAGCGTTAACGCTCCGGTGCAGACGGCCCAGGTCGCGCCCACCATTCTGAAGGCGCTGGGCCTCGACCCGCACAGCCTGCAGGCGGTCGATGTTGAGCATACCGCGGTTCTGCCGGGTCTTTCGCTTAACTAGGAACGCACAAGAGCAGGTAAACCCCGCCACAAACGCGACGGGCGTCCCGGTCACACCGGGACGCCCGTCGCTTATTTCGACGTGCGCGGCCAGTTTCGTTCCGGCGCGGCTCATCAATATAATCGGCATCGAATTCCAGTTCCGCCCTTGAGGGGGTGAACATCCCGATGGCGTTTCCAATCAATCGCCCACGGCGGCTGCGCCGCACCGAGACGCTGCGCCGGATGATCCGCGAGACGCGCCTTGCGTCCGACGATTTTATCCAGCCGTTCTTCGTCTGCCCGGGACGCGACGTAAACCGCCCGATCGGCTCGATGCCGGGTGTCGCGCAGCTCTCGGTCGACCAGGTCGTGCGCGCCGCGCGCGAGACGCACGCGGCCGGCGTTCCGGCGGTCATCCTGTTCGGTATCCCGCAGCGCAAGGACCCGCATGGCACTGAGGCCTGGAACGACCAGGGCGAAGTGCAACGCGCGATCCGCGAAATCAAGGAGCATCTGCCCGGCCTCGCCGTGATAACCGACGTCTGCCTGTGCGAGTACACCGACCACGGCCATTGCGGCGTGGTGGCGGGCAACGACGTCGACAACGACGCAACGCTGGAGTTGCTCGCGCGCGAAGCGCTTTCGCACGCGCGCGCCGGCGCGGACATGGTCGCGCCGTCGGACATGATGGACGGGCGAGTCGGCGCGATTCGCAAGACGCTCGACGAAAACGGCTTCACGCACATTCCGATCATGGCGTACTCGGCCAAATTCGCCTCAGCCTTTTACGGACCGTTCCGCGAGGCCGCCGAGTCGGCGCCGCAGTTTGGCGACCGCCGCTCCTATCAGATGGACCCGCCCAACGGCGACGAGGCGATGCGCGAGATCGCGCTCGACCTTGCCGAGGGCGCCGACATCGTGATGGTCAAGCCGGCGCTGGCGTACCTCGACCTGATCTACCGCGCCAAGCACGAGTTCCGCGTCCCGATCGCGGCCTACAGCGTCTCGGGCGAGTACTCGATGCTGCGGGCGGCCGGGCTCAACGGATGGCTGGACGAGGAACGCGCGGTGATGGAAGTGCTGACCTCGATCAAGCGGGCCGGCGCCGACCTGATCCTCACCTACTTCGCCACCGAGGTCGCAAAACGGCTCAAGTGACCGTGGGCCGCGAACGGCCTGCTACCGCCCCGGCAAATACGCTCGAACGACAGGCGCTAGGCCGCCGGGCCGCTGTAAGTGCGATCGACCCCCTCACCCTGACCCTCTCCCCCTGAAGCGGGCGAGGGCATAAAAAAAGGCGGTGGCTTATCTTGCTGAGCCCTCGTCCACGTACCGTCTGATGTCGCCTCCTGTCTGAGCCTCGCCCACATCATATGTGGGAGAGGGTGCGGGTGAGCCAATCCGCGGCGCGAACGTATTCTCCTTCCGCGCCGCGTCCAGTTCCTGCGTCGCGCACAAATGCGCAGAACGGCGCGTGACGGAAACTCTCAGCGGGGGAAATTGCCGGTGGCGCCGCGAATCAGACTGACAGCCGCATCGGGATCCGTGACCTCGACAATCAACTGGCTATATCCCTCGTTGACCAGGTCGATGGTTATTGCATTTTGCGGTCTGGCTACGTCCCAAAACACGTGCCGGCCATCCTTGTAGTACCAGCCGGCCACGATCACTCCCGGAATCGAGGTGCCGCAGAGCCTCCATCCTTTCCACCATTGCAGGGCATCTTCCAGCCCGCGCCGCGCGTCCTTGACGTGCTCGAGCGGAATCAGAAATCCGCGCTTGAACGCAAGTATCTTGTGCCATCCGAGGACTTCGACCTTGAGCATCCCGTCTCCGACCGCCAGATCGACCATCGCGATCTCACTTGTCCGCGCCGCCCGGCTAGCCGCGCCGCCCGGGCAGTTATCCGCGCAGTTTTGGTTTGATGTGCGTCTCGTAGTACGGGCGCATCGCGCGCAGCGCGCGCATCTGATGATACGCGAGCTCGTCGTCGGCATAGCGATGCTCCGGGCCAAGCACGCATCCCACGCGCGCGTGGCATCGCCCGGCGCAATCCGGCTCGACCTCGACCCGATGGGTCAGGCATTTCGGCACGTCCCATCCGGCGGGAAAACTCACGGCGCCGGCCGGACACGCGGCGATGCAACTGCGCGGGACGCATCCGGGACACGGGTCGAAGCCGAAGGCCTCGCCCAGCGCGTCAATCAAAACGTCGGGCGCCACGTCGAGCAGGAGCGCGGCGCGAAATGCGATCCACGGACCGAACACCGGATGAACCACGACGCCAAGGATGCTCGGCCCGGCGATTCCCGCCGCTTTGCCCAGCTCGACGAAGTTGAGCGTCGGTCCGCCATCCATGAACGGATGAACGATGGTGTGGTGGAGCGCGGCTTCGCGCAGCGGCGCCACGACCTCGCGCGCGACCACCTCGCGGGTGAAATCGTCGAGCGGATTTTCGCGCTCCCACCATCCCGGATTGCGCGCGGCGTGCCGCTTGAACGCCGCCCAGAACGCGCCGCCGCCATTGCCCAGCACCACGATCGAGCGCGCCGCCGGATCGATGAGCGACGCGCGCGCCGCGGGCGCGACCGCGTCGTCGTAGCGCGCGAGCGGGAGCGCGGCGCACAGGTTGAGCCCGTGGCGAGCGGCGGCCGCGCGCACCGCGGCGAGTATCGAAGCCTCGTCAGGCAATTTTGTAGGTGACCAGCGCGTCGGCGATGAGTCCGCCCTGCTGGTCGCGGATTTCGACCGCGATGCTGGCGATACGCTTGCCGCCGCGGCGCACGCGGGCGCGAGCGACGAGGTCGGTTCGCACCGCCGGCGCGATGTAATTGACGGTCATCGAGATGGTCGCGCTACTCCGCGTCCCGGGCATCGTCCAGACCGCAGCGCAGGCGGCGAAGTCGGCCAGCGCCGCGATCGCGCCGCCGTGGATCGGAGCGCCGAAGCCGCCGGCGTTGAGGATGCCCTCGCCAAACGGCATCCGCACGGTCACGTCGCCCTCGCCGCGCGCCTCGATCTTGAACCGCAGCGCGGCCGAGAACGGCCCCTGCTCGAGCTCGCCGAACACCGCGTCATGTATCGCCCCAGGCATCGCCGCGCTCTTGCCTCACTCCTTCCCGCTCATTCTAATCCTGCGCGGCGGATCTTGCGCACCCGGTCCTACGCGTCTGCCCTTGCGCACCTGGCGAGCCGCGGCCAGCCGCGCCATCCGCAGCGCCTGGCCGACGGCGACTTCCGGTTCGTCGGCATGCTCGATACCCTCGATTTGCGGCCACGCGCGCAGCGCGACCAGCGGGCGGCCGATCTTGAGCGCAAACCCGATTTCGCTCAGCGTGCCGCCTTCGCCGGCGAGCGCCACCACGGCGTCGGCGCTGCCGATCACCACGGCATTGCGCGCCTCGCCCATCCCGGTCGCGATCGCGAATTCGATATGCGGATTAGCGGCGCCGTGGTCGTAGCCGGGCAGGACGCCGATGGTATGCGCGCCGCGCTCGAACGCGCCGCGCGCGGCCGCTTCCATCACGCCGCCGCGCCCGCCGCAGATGAGCGTCGCACCGTGCGCGCCGATCTCGGCTCCGACCTTGTGCGCGAGTTCGAGCACTTCGACGCTGGCGCCGTCGCCGCCGCCGATCACCGCGATTGCCGGACGACGTTGCATCGCGCGGGTCACACTCCAAGCAGAGCCGGAAGCTCGGCGATATCGGCGACCGTGAGGTCGGGAGGCGGGATGCCCTCGGGCAGCGGGGTTCCGCGCTTGTTCACCCACGCCACGCGCATCGCGGCGCGCCGCGGTCCGAGCACGTCTTCGCGCGGCGTGTCGCCGACGAACAGGACCTCGTGCGGTTCCACTTGCAACATCGTAAGGATGCGCCGGTAGATGAGCGGGTTGGGTTTGCGGAGGCCGGCCTCGGCCGAGATGATCACCGCCTCGAACAGGTCGGCGACGCCGGTATCGAGCAGGACCTCGCGCCCGCACTGCGCGTCGTCGAAGTTGGAAAGCAGACCGAGACGAAAGTGCGGCGCGAGCCGGCGCACGGCGTGCGCGCGCTCGGGCGGCGCGAAGGTGACCTTGCGCACGCCTTCCATATGGACGCGGGTCACGTGGAAGGCCAGGAGACTGCGCTCGGCGGGATTCGAGTAGCCCAGGCGTTCCAGGGTGCGTTCGAAGCGCTGCTGGCAGGTTATTTCGATCCCCTCGCGTTCGCGCTCGGCGTTAATCTCGTCGATCACGTCGTGATAAACGGTGAGGAACGTCTCGAGTTCGAAGCGCGGGCCCATCCGCTCCTGGAGCGACGGCAATATCCACGGCAGCGTGCTGTGGGTGGAATGCTCGCGCCAGTGCAACAGCGGCAGCCGCTCGGGTTCCCACTTGACCAGGGTGTCGAAAAGGTCGAACACCACCACTTTGATACCGCCGTTATCCACCGGAGCTCCTATCCTCGGGGAGTGAGCGCGACCGCGCTTACGAACAGCGCCGCCAGGTCAAGCAGCATCACGCCGCCATTGAGCATGACGGACAGATGATGAAGGCGGTCGAATTCGGCGCGGCGTGCGGGGTCGGGATTGGCCTCCTCGGTCACGGTGCGGATAGCGTCGACCCGGGGCCGCACCACCGCGCCGGCATAGACGGTCAGCCCGAGGGCGACGACCAGCGCCAGCGCCGCAATCGCCCACCACATCCGCTGCGCGCGCGTCGCACAAAGAAAGATCGCGAGAACGACCGCGATCGCGCCGCAGATGTAGCCGAGCAGGTAGTAGCGCGGAAACAACACCGCCTGGAGCTTGCCCGCCTCGGCCATCGGCAGCACCTTGAACACCAGCGGCGCGACCAGCGCGCTGAAAAAGACCATCCCGCCCAGCCAGCAGACCAGACTCAGCAAATATACGAACAACACGGCTGCCATCGATGCGTCTCCTCCGGAGGTCGTCGAGCGAAGATCGAGATGATCAATTCAGATACGGCTTGTTGACGCCGGGCAAGGGCCGGCGGTCGGAGAAACCGGAATCGATAGTGTGCCAGGCGATGATCTGGCGTTCACCGGACTGCCAGCACAAAAAGACCACGTCGTCTTCAATTTCGTAAGGGAAATCGACCAGGCCCTGATCGATATCTTTCAGGAAGCATCCAAGGCCCTCGACCTGCCCCGCCATCTCGGCCATCCGCGTGGCGTTCTCCTTAAGCTGGGGATAGCGCTCGATGAGATCGGACAACGGCATCGCCGCGATGGAGGAGTCGTGACGGCGGGCGAGTTCGCGGATGCGCGCGCGCAGGCCGTCGGCTTCGACCTGAAGCCCGCGCACCAGAATTTCCATCCGCGGGATGAGGGCGTTGGCTTCCTCTACTGTGAAAACTTTCTCGAACTGATGCTTTGCCAAGCTTTTGCCTCGATGATTGGCGCGGTATGCCAATCGTGGCTGGATTCCATTCACTGAGGCCGAGCTTGTTTGCCCGCATAACGTATATTACTTTAATCGATTGCGAGGGTGGAAGCGCCGGCGGCTCTCAGCCGCGAAGTGGGGAGGCGGCTCAGCATCTTATGGCAGAAAAATCCGACAAGGCCAAAGGCGAAAAGCGCTTCGACATCGAAGAAGACCTGAGTAAGGTCGAGGTCCCTGATGTTTTGCCGGTGCTGCCATTGCGCGGCATCGTGATCTTCCCCAACCAGATTCATCCCTTCCTTGTTTCGCGCCCGGCCTCGCTCAGGCTGATCGAGGACGTGGGACAGGCTTCGCGGGTAATCGGGCTCTCGGCACAGAAAAATCCCGAAGAGGAGAATCCGGGTCCCGAAGGACTCTTCCCCCGCGGCACGGCGGTGCGGATTCTCAAGATGCTCAAGTATCCCGACCATAGCGTGCGGGTGCTGGTGCAGGGCATCGCGCGAATCGATCTGGTCGACTTCGTGCAACTCGAACCGTACTTCCGCGCCAACGTGCGGCGGCTGAGCGAGACGGTCGAGGGCGACAAGGAACTCGACGCGCTGCAGGCTCATCTGGTGAGCCAGTTCTCCAAGTTCGTATCGCTGGTGCCCTATCTGCCCGACGAGCTGCAGGTGATGGCGATGCAGGTGCGCGAGCCCGCCCGCCTCACGGACATGGTGGCTTCCTATCTGAAAATCGCGGTCGAGGAGTCGCAGGATCTGCTGTCGACCAACGACGTGCGGGCGCGCCTGGAGAAACTCATCGTCATCCTGGGGCGCGAAATCGAACTGCTCGAGCTGGGCCACAAAATCCAGTCGCAGGTCCAGACCGAGCTCAACAAGAACCAGCGCGAGTACTACCTGCGCCAGCAGCTCAAGGCGATCCAGAAGGAACTTGGCGAGGGCGACGCGCGATCCTCCGAGATCGAGGACCTCGAGAAGAAAATCGAAGCGGCCAAAATGCCCGAGGACGCGCGCAAGGCGGCCGACAAGGAGCTGGATCGACTCAAGATGATCCCGCCCGAATCGGCCGAGCATACCGTGGTCCGGACCTACCTCGACTGGCTGGTCAGCGTGCCCTGGGCGGTTTCGACCGACGACAATCTGGACATCAAGCACGCCCGCACCGTGCTCGACGAAGACCATTTCGATCTCGAAAAGGTCAAGGAACGCATCCTCGAATTCCTTGCCGTGCGCAAGCTCAAGAGCGACACCAAGGGGCCGATCCTGTGCTTCGTGGGACCGCCGGGAACCGGCAAGACCTCGCTCGGCCGCTCGATCGCGAAAGCGCTCGGACGGAAGTTCGTGCGGCTGTCGCTCGGCGGCATCCGCGACGAGGCCGAGATTCGCGGCCATCGCCGCACCTACATCGGCTCGCTGCCCGGCCGCATGATCCAGGGGCTGCGCAACGCCGGCTCCAACAATCCGCTGTTCATCCTCGACGAAGTCGACAAGCTCGGCACGGACTTTCGTGGCGACCCGGCCTCGGCGCTGCTCGAGGTGCTCGATCCCGAACAAAACAACGCCTTCGTCGATCATTATCTCGACGTGCCCTTCGACCTCTCCAAGGTGTTGTTCCTGACCACCGCCAACGTGCTCGATCCGATTCCGCCCGCGCTGCGCGACCGCATGGAAGTGCTGGAGCTGCCCGGCTACACCGAGGAGGAAAAGCTCCAAATCGCCGAACGCCACCTGGTGCCCAAGCAGATTTCCGAGAACGGCCTGGGCAACCTCAAGATCGAGTTCACCAAAGAGGCGCTGTCCGAAATCATCCGCAGCTACACGCGCGAAGCCGGCCTGCGCAACCTCGAGCGCGAAATCGGCCGCGTGTGCCGCAAAATCGCGCGCTCCGTCACCGAGGGCGAAGCCGCTCCCGAGCGCATCGCGCCCGAGGCGCTGCATCGTTTTCTCGGCCCGCAGAAGTTCTTCTCCGAGGCGGCCGAGCGCACCCAGGAACCCGGCGTCGCGACGGGGCTCGCCTGGACGCCCAACGGCGGCGACATCCTGTTCATCGAGAGCACCCGGATGAACGGGCAAAAGGGCGTCACCATCACCGGCTCGCTGGGCGACGTGATGAAGGAGTCGGCGCAGGCGGCGCTCTCCTACGTGCGATCGCGCGCGGTGCAACTCGGCATCGCGCCCGACTTCTTCGAAAAATCCGACCTTCACATACACGTACCGGCCGGCGCGATCCCCAAGGACGGCCCGTCGGCCGGCGTGACCATCGCGGCCTCGCTGGCCTCGCTGCTGAGCGGCCGCCCGGTGCGCTCCGACGTCGCGATGACGGGCGAGATAACGCTGCGTGGCAAGGTCTTGCCGGTTGGCGGGGTCAAGGAGAAAGTGCTGGCGGCGCGGCGCGCCGGCATCAAGACCGTGATCCTGCCGCGGCGCAACGAAAGCGACCTCGAGGATATCCCCGAAGAATCGCGCAAAGAGGTGGAGTTCATTTTCGTCGACACGGTCGACGAGGCCCTGCGCCACGCGCTGCGCGACGGAGCCGAGGAGCATCCGGAGACCGCGCCGGCGAGCGCCGAGCGCACCGTACTGAATTAGCGACTGCCTGCCCGGAGACTCCGCATTGCGCGACGGTCGCCGCGCAACGCGCCTGCGGATGGCCCGCGGCGGACCTGGTTTCCAAGCCTCGCCTTTTTTTGCTTCAGGCTCCCTTGCGAGCTCTCGCTCACAATGTGCAGGATGGGCGCAAAGAGATCGCGGGTGAAAACGTGAAAGTCGCAATCGTCGCCGCCGAGCTCGCGCCCTGGGCCAAGGCCGGCGGACTCGCCGACGTAATCGGCGCGCTACCCGCCGCGCTCAGGCAATGCGGCGCCGAGCCCACCGTGATTGTCCCCGGCTACCGCGGCCTCCTCGACGCGCTCGACCCGGCGCCGATGGCCGAGAATCTTTCGGTCCCGGTGGGCGCCTCCCACGAACGCTTCGACCTGCTGCGGGCCGAGACCCGCGACGGCGTGCCGCTCTACCTGGTCAATCATCCGGGCTACTTCGATCGCCCGGGAATCTACGGCGAGCGCGGCGTGGACTACCCCGACAATCCGCAACGCTACGTGATGTTCGGCCGCGCGGCCGCGCTCGCCGCCGCGCGCTTCATCCGGCCCGATGTCCTGCACGCCCATGATTGGCACGCCGCGGCGGCGCCGATCGTGGCGCGCGCCGACCCGGCGTTGCGCCAGACGCTTGGCGCTACGCTGACGGTCTTCACCTTGCACAACCTCGCCTTTCAGGGAATCCTCGAAGCGGCGGATTTCGAGTTGCTCAATATCGACCGCTCCTACTTTTCCGCCGAGTGCCTGGAGTTCTGGGGACGCGTCAACCTGATGAAGGGCGCGATCGTGCTGGCCGACGGCGTCTCGACCGTGAGCCCGACCTACGCACGCGAGGTTAGCGGCGATCCCGAACTGGGCTTCGGCTTGGAGGGCGTGCTGCGCAACAAGGGCGGCCGCTTCGTCGGGATCATCAACGGCGCGGACTATACCGAATGGGATCCGGCGATCGACCCGACGATCGCGGCCAGGTACACGCCGGCGCGGCGCGAGGGCAAGGCGGTTTGCCGCCGCGCGCTGCGCAAGATGGCCGGCCTGTCCGACGGCGCCGATGCGCCGATTGTCGGGATGGTCACGCGGATGACCGCGCAAAAGGGGCTCGACCTGCTCGCCGACGCGCTCGACGCGGTAATGGGCCTCGACGTGCAACTCGTCATGCTCGCGAGCGGCGATCCGGCGCTGGAAAAGATCTTCAAGGCAGCCGAGGAACGCTTTCCCGGCCGGCTGCGCGTGTTGCTCGCTTTCGACAACGCTCTCGCTCATCGGATCCAGGCCGGAAGCGACATCTTCCTGATGCCGTCGCGGTTCGAGCCGTGCGGCCTCACCCAGATGTATGCGCTCAAGTACGGCACGGCCCCGCTGGTGCGCGCAACCGGCGGGCTCAGGGACACAGTTGTGGAATTCGATCCGCAACACGGCACCGGCAACGGCTTCATGTTCGCCGATTATCGCGCGGACGCGATGGTTGACGCGATGGCGCGGGCGCGGCGGCTCTTTGCGGATCGTGAGGCATGGCGCCGCCTGATGGACAACTGCTTCGCCGCGGATTTCTCCTGGACGGTCTCGGCGCGCAACTACCTGCGATGGTTCGACGACCTGCGCCGCGCGCGCGCAATCTGAGCGACCGGCCGTGCCTACGACACCATCAGCGCCGATCCTGATTTACGCCGACGGTTCCTGCGAGGGCAATCCGGGGCCGGGTGGATGGGGCGTCGTAATCGTTACGCCCGCGGGAACCCATCGGCTAAGCGGCGGCGATTCGCAAACCACCAACAATCGGATGGAAATAATGGCGGCGATCGAAGCGCTGCGCGCCCTCGACGCCGGCGTGCCCGTGATCCTTCGCAGCGACAGCCAGTACCTGGTCAAAACGATGAACGAGGGCTGGCGCCGGACGAAGAATCTGGACCTGTGGAAACAGCTCGACGCCGAGGTTGCGCGGCACGACGTGCGCTTCCAGTGGGTGCGCGGACACGCCGGCGACGCGCGCAACGAAGAAGCCGACGAGCTGGCGCGCGGGGCGGCGCGAAGCGCGGCCCTTGGCCGTGCTCCGCGCCGCCCCGGCACAACCGGCGCCGTTGGCGGCGCCGGCGCGGTGGCGCCTCCAATGGCGCCCTCCGGGACGCGACTCGCCGCGCACGGCGCGGCGGGTCGCGTCCCGGAGGATGATGACGCGGGCGCCGTGGCCGAACTGCGGCCGTTGCTCGGCCACGGCGAACGGATCGCGCGATGCGTCGCATGCGGACGAAGTTTCGTCGCCCGCGATGCGTCGGAGCGCGATGCGTTGGAGCAGGACGACGGCGATGGCGGCGAGCGCCACTGCGCGCTCGCCGTCTGCCAGCTGAAAGCGCGCGCGCCCGCTCCGCGCGTGCAACGCCGGAGTCCCGCGCCACGACACCGATGCGAAGCAGGTTGGCGGGAAAAATCAGTTGCTGGCGGCTGCCGAACGCTCGGCGATCAGCTTGTCGATTTCGACGCGCAGGCGCGTCAACACGTCGTCGTAGCGAAAGTTGCCGAGCTTGCGATCTTTCTTCTTGAGATTCACCGTCGTCGGACCGCACCACAGCCCCAGGTCCGCGTCGTCGGTCTCGCCCGGCCCGTTCACCCGGCATCCCATCACCGCAATGGTGATCCGATGGCGCGAGGCGTAGGCCGTAACTTCCTTCACCTGCTGCGCCAGCTCGACGAACTTCTCGTTCTCCACCCGCGAGCACGACGGGCACGAGATGATGTTGAGGCCGGTGCCGAAGTTGGGCACCGAGATGAAGCGGCCGTTCGCGACGTCGTTGATGATCTGATGGCCGACGGTAACCTCTTCGTGCTTGCGTTCGTTGGGCAGCGTGAGCGAGACGCGGATGGTGTCGCCGACGTGCTGCGCGAGCAGCTTCTCGAATGCGATCCGCGTCTTGATGATGCCGTCGGGGGGCAGCCCCGCCTCGGTGACGCCGAGATGCAGCGGAACGTCGGGGCGGCGCGCGGCAAAGCGCCGGTTGGCCTCCAGCACCTTGGCCGGATCCGAGTCCTTGAGCGAGACCACGAAGCGGTCGAATCCGAGCTCGTCCATCAGCTCGCAGTGCCAGACCGCCGATTCGACCAGCGCGCTTAGCTGGTCGCCAGGATATTTCTCGAGGAATGCCGGCGCGACCGAGCCGCAGTTGACCCCGATGCGGATCGCGAGGTTGTGCTCGCGCGCCACCTCGACCAGCCATCGCACCTTGGCCGGGATGCTCTTGGCTTTCTCGATATGGTGCAGATGACCGGGATTGTAGCGAATCTTGTCGACGTGCGGGCCGACCTTGCCGGCGATGCGGTAGTTCTCCTGGAGGTCCACCGACAACACGACGCCACGGGTCTGCGCGCGAATTTCCTTGAGCGCCGGAACTTCCTTTTCGTTGTCCAGCGCGATCCGCACGATCCCCGCGCCGGCGCGCGCGAGCTGATGCGTCTGTGCCACGGTCTGGTCGATATCGATCGTGCGCGTCGCGCACATCGACTGTACGACCACCGGCGCGTCGCCGCCGACCTTCAGTGTACCGATTCCGATTTGCCGCGTCGCACGGCGCGTCCCTGCCTGCTCCATTACCGACAACTCCGCTCCCGTGCCCGCCTAGTGATTGTGGCCTTCGTGGTCGTGTCCCTGCGCGGCCGCCTTGGCGCGCTGCTCGTCGCTCACCGCCATCGCGATCGAGGAATGGGCAAAGGCCGCGCCGGCGCGCAGCGCCATCGCGACGAACGCCGCTTCGGCGATTTCCTCGTCAGTCGCGCCCTGCTTGATCGCGCGCTTGACGTGGTCCTCGATACACCACGGACAGGCCGTGACGTGCGCCGCCGCAACCCCCATCAGCTCCTTGGTCTTGGCAGGCAGTGCGCCATCCTTGAAGACCATGTCATCCCAGTCCATGAACGCCTTGAAGTAATCGGGCTTGAGCTGGCGCAGCTTGCGCAGGCTTCTGATCGTCTCTTTGGAAAAAAAATCCACCATCGTTGGTCCTCCGAGGCCCAGTCCAATCGCGCACGTTTGTACCCGAACTATAACAGATGGTCGCCGTGCGTCCCTAGGGGAACTTCACGCGGCTGTCCGTTTCAAAGCGCCCTCGCGATTGCGTCACCGGCGCCCCGCGTCCATCGCTCAAATATCGCGCCTAATATCGGACTTAAGACCGTGCTGAATCAGGGCCGGGATTGAGACCTCGGCGCTCCACGGTCATTAGCCACGCTTGTAAAAGAATTAAGCCGGCAACCCTTGAAAAGCTCTGTTGGCATCACTATGGTCTGCTAACCATGCCCTGAGACATAAGGGACGGTGGCTGGGGGGGGTACGCGGGCTAACCCGGGGGAAGTCTGAAGTCCAGTGCGGCGAGTCGCTCGCCCGGACCAGGCGGGAGTAGTTAGCTATGCGGCAGCGCAACCTTAGCGCGCAAGCGCCGGATTCGTTCACGGCCTCGGATCTTATTTTGCCCAGCCAGTTCTTCGAATTGGTGGGCAAGAACCGGTTCACCAGCGAGCAGCGGCTGATGCTCGCGGTGCTGGCCGACGCGATCAACATCCTGCACGACGGGCGCGGAGCACTCAGCGCGCGCAGGCGTCGGCTGTTCATCGAGGCGGCGCGATGGGTGATGGCGCAGGGCGGCAAGGTGCCGTTCAGTTTTGACAACGTCTGCGACGCGCTCGAGATAAGCTCCGAAGCGCTGCGCTATCGCTTGAGCAGTCTGGCGGCCGGCGCGGCCGATGCGCGCCTGCCGCTGGCGCGACTGCGGCTGAAGGAGGCGGGACGCCTCCAGCACATAACGGTTAACCGCAGCCGCCGGGTCAAGCATCCCAACGCGCTGCACGCCCGCAGAGCCTGACGCAGCGGCCGACGGCTCCCGCACCAGTCGTCGAAGGAGCAATCCGGGCTCCCGGCGGCGATGTTTTTGCGGCACGTTTCGCCTGCATTAGCTCAATTCAGCCTTGGTTAGCACCGTCTGCGGTACTTTTCGTTATGCTCTAACCCCTTGAAAAATCGACGTTTTCGGGATTTCCGACGCCTCGTTTGACTGTTTCGCCATCAGCCCTCTATGATCCGTGGGCGCCAATCCGGAGGTCCTCGGTCCGTGCGAATGATCGTTCCACCGATCGTCAATCGTAGGGAGATTGACCGTAATCTCGTGCTCTTTTTCCGCCAGCATCGCGCTGGCGCGTTTCGCCGTGCGATTTCCGATTTCTGCCGCTACTACAGCGTAAAACGCCCGGCGATCGAATGGTACGAATACCTCGACTGGGGCAAGACCGCGGGCAAAACCTTCGAGGACGGCCGGATCCACCTCGTCCATCCCGAAAACTGGAAGCGCGGCCGCGTCTACAACCGGGAACGCATGTGGATCGCGATGGTCTATCACGAGATGGGCCATTACCTGTTCTGGACCGACGCCGAGCGCAAGGCCGACGCGTTCGCGGTCAGGATGGTGCGCGGACTGCGCCGTCCCGAGCGACGTACGCGGCTGCGCGCGCGGCTAAACGCGCGCTCAAAGATGACCGGGCGCACGGCGCGCCGCACGGCCGCCGCGCCCAGGCGTGCGAACCATTCGCCGCGACGCACCGGTTCCTCGATTCGCCGCGTGAGCCCGACGGCCCGGCGACGACGCACGCGCGCCACCCGGCGCCGCGTATTTCACTAACCCTGCCGCGCGCGCCTCCGATGTCGGCGCTTCGAGAGCCGGCGCACGCGCGCTCGCTGCTTCCCCGTCATTGCTCACACGTGCGCTGCCGACTATCACTGACCCTCGCCGCGCGCCTCCGATGCCGCGGCATAGCTATCGCGTGCGAGGCTATGCGGCGGCTATGATGTGAGCGCGATGGCGCAAAAGCCAAACGTCGAAAACCGATGGTGGGTCGAGACTTCGGTCAAGCGGCCGCGCAAGCCCGAACCGGCCGCGCCGGACGCGGCCCGCGCCGAACCGGGCTCGCAGCAGCAGGCCGATTCCGAGCAAGCGGCGATGCAACTTCGGATCGTCGAGGACTTCTACTCGGTCGCGCGCGACTACAACCAGGACCGCGCCAAAGAAGACCTGACCGACAACAACCTGCGCATCGCGCGCGCCGCCAATCCGCAACCCGGCCAATGGGTCTACGTGGCGATGACTGAGGAACACTATCCCGCGCGGCTGATCAAACGCATCAAGGACGAGTTCCGTCTGCCGCGCGAGGCGCGCGGCGTGCTCCTCGACCACGGCCGCCTGGTGCGGCTGCTGGTATGCGGCCCGCAGCTCGAAGACTGGATGATCGACGTGACGCTCAGCGACGAGCCGTCGGTCGACGTCTATGTGTGGAACACGATGCATCGCGAGCGGCTGTTCAAGCGCGCCGAGGAGGCGTTGCGCCAGGCGCGAAGCTGGGCGCTCAGCCTGATCCAGCATCCGCCGGTGCGCGACGAGCCCTTCCGCGGCGCGTTGCTGTAACGGGCGCGCGCGCCGACCCTGCCGTGGGTTGGTTGGCAGCTAGCCGTTCACGGGCGATGGAATAGTGAGGGGCGGTCTCTCGACCGCCCCTACGCCGTTACTACGGGTTCGTGATCGCAACCGGGAAGGTCTCGGACGCTTGCTGGCCGCCCACGTTGACCGTTGCCGTGACGAGGGCCGTGGCCGTCGGGTTCTTCGGAGTGAAGGTGAAGCTGTCACTTTGGTCGTTGTGGCAGAAGAAGTCCGCGCCATACGAGAAGACCGCGACACCGCCCCGATCGAAGGGGGTGGTGTCGGCCACGCCGGCGCTGCTGGGGGAGGTCAGGCTGAAGTCCTGTGAGCTATACGTGAGGGTGATCGTACCTGCCGTGCACGCTGGGTTCGGCTGCAGCACGGTCACGGTGAACGCGGCCGGCGCAGGCATGGTGAGCGACGTCACGGGTGCGTTGGCCGAGTTGTCCCAGCCCCAGCCTCCGGAACCGTCGAGTCCGGCGGGACCCTCGGGCGGAGCGTCAATGCAGAGGGTACTGCTACAGGAGCTCCAGCTCTCGTTGGTGGGGGGGTGGATTACAGTCGGCGGTTTGGCGAACGCGGTCGTCGCAAAGCCCACTGCCAGCACGGCGGCGGCTACGACGGCGCGGCGAAGTGCGATGGAAATATTCATCTGTTCCTCTTGCGATTCCGGTTTTGAAATTGACTCCAACGGTTCTGGACAGATGTGGGACTCGATCGCGCAGATTTCGGCGGGCCGCGTTGCCGCATTTGGTTACCGTGGGATGTCATTCGCTTTAACCTAAAGGGCAGCTCTCTCCCTTTAATTGAGTTCGGTCACCGTTCACTTCCTGCAAACTCGGTTCAGCGATTCACGGACTTCGGCGAAACACGCGAATCGCGCTGGTCTCGGTCGGCTCGGGAAGCCTGGGAGGGGAGCAGACTAAAGGGCAGGTTAAGAGATTTTAGCCGAGATTATGCCCTTATAGGCTCTTTTTAGCTAATTGTGCAAACGAAATGCGTAAATGCTCTCTCGTCATCGTAGATGAGCGCTGTTATGCAAGCGATTGCACGGCCTAGCGCTTCGAGCGCCTGCCCAGCCGAGAGTTGTCGGAATTGGAATTTCGGATTTAGGAATGCAGAGGGCCGCGCGCGAGCGGCCCTCTGCATCCGGCGCGACGGGCAGGAAGTCCTAAATGCCCTCCCCTTGTCCAAGGGGAGGGTCAGGGAGAGGTCATTTGAGGCATTGCCCGATGCGCTTGAAATCCCTGTGCCCCAATGGAATTCAGACTGACCTCTCCCGCCGCTCGCGATGCTCGCGGCGACCTCTCCTAGGATAAGGAGAGGTTCATATGAACTGCGCCGCGGTTATGCAACGTTCTTCAGAGAGAGAGCAGTTGTAGAAAAGAAGCCCTCTTTTACGCAGGGTGTTGAGAATGGAACCACGTCTGCTAGCGAGGTTGCCGAGTTTCTCAACACCCTGCTACGGGAATTCGACGCTCGCGGTGCCGATCACCAGCCGCTCGCCGTCCTCGTTCTCGATCCAGACGTCGATCTCGACCCGTTTCTCGCCCGGCTCGATATGCGTGACGAAGCCGCTCAGCGTGATCGTATGGTCGGGCTGCACCGGCTGCCTGTAGGTCGTACCCAGGCGCGCCAGCCGCGCGCCGCTCGACCCGATCCAGTCGGTCACCAGCCGCGAGAGCATCCCCAGGCTCAGGTTGCCCGGCGCGATCATCCCGGGCAGCCCCTCCGCGCGCGCCCCTTCGTCGTCGGTGAAGCGCGGCACGTCCATCCCGCAGGTGCGCGCGTAGGTTCGCACCTGGTCTTTGCTCAGGTAGACCTCCTGCGGGCCGAGCGTATCGCCGATCTTCACCGCGTCGAATTTCGTGATAGGCATGGACTACCTACGGCCGGTTCATGAAGCGATGGTCGATGTGCGCGACGACCTCGCCGTTTTGATTTTCCACGGTCGAACGCACCACCACGAACACCATCGAGCCACTGCGCCCGGTCTTCTCGTAGATCTCCTTGACGTGGGAGCTGAGCGTTACCTTGTCGCCGGGGCGGATCGGCGCGCCGAACTCGACGTCCTTGCCGGCATCGAAGCCGGCGCGGCCGAAGCGCGGCACGTGGGTAAAGAAGTGGCGTCCGTTGCGGAAGCTGACGGCGTACGAGGGCGGCGCGACGACGGTTCCGTGCGGCCCCTTCTTCGCCGCCGCCTCGTCGGTATAAAGCGGATTGGTCTCGCCGATGGCGACGCAGAACTTGCGGATATCCTCGGCGCCGACGCTGACCGGATCGGTTACTTCGAACACCCTGCCGATGAGCGCCGGATCGTAATCAACCGCCATTGTGCCCTACCTCGTCCGGGACCGCCGCCGGCACGGGCTTGCGCCTGGGGCGGAAGTCGACCGGCTCGTACTTGCCCTCCTTGAGTTCGCGCACCAGGCCGTCGATCGAACGGACGTCGGCCTCGAAGCGGGTCGCGCAAAGCGCGATCAGACTGACCAGGTGGCTGTCCGAGCCGCCCACCGCGCGATAGCCGTACTTCCGCACCAGCTCCATCGAGCGATCGTCCTCGCCCTTGCGTGAGCCGCCGTTCAAGACCTCGACCGCGACCACGTTCTCGAGCGGCGGCTTGGCGGCATAATGCTCGTACAGTCCCACGGTCGGGCGCCCCGGATGGCACGGCACCGCGACTCCGCCCATCCGCGCCACCTCGTCGATCAATTCCTGTGCCTTCAACCGGACGTTGGCGAAATCGAACCGCCGCGTCATCTCCTCGGTCACGCCGAACACCAGCACGTGCCCGTAGTCGGTCTCGACCTCGGAGGCCTTGAGCACCATCAGGCCGAACTTGTCCTCGAGCGCGCGGTAGTCGGGGCCGGCGTTGAACTGGCGATGCTCGGTGAGCACGATGCCGTCGACGGGGCGCTCCTGATGGCGCAGCTTGATCCAGTTGAGGTAGGCCTCCAGCGGCGCGCGACTGTCTTCGGAGGCTTCGCTGTGGCTGTGGAGATCGAGGATTGTGGCCACTTACACGACGTCCCTTACCTCGCCGGGCGAAACTTGAGCAACGTCACTTCGGGCGTGGCGTCTTCGAACACGGCCTCGACGGGCATTCCTATTGTAACCTCATCGGGCTTGCACTCCACAAGGTTGGTCAGCACCTTGAGCCCCTCGTCGAGTTCGACGTAGGCCATGACGTAGGGCAGCGATTCGCGAAAGCCCGCGGCCTGGTTCTGCATCGTCGCGGTAAAGGTGTAGACCGTGCCTTTGCCCGCGCAGCGCACCCACTCGGTGCGCGAGCTCAGACAGTTGGTGCAGAGCGCCCTGGGGTAATAGCGCAGGTCGCCGCAATCGCGGCACTTCTGGATATACAGCTCGTGGCGCTTGAGCGCCTCCCACCACGGGCGGCTCTCCTCGTCGATGCGCGGCAGCGGCTTGGCGTACTTTTTCTTGTCGGACTTTTCGTCAGCCATCGTGGAATTCCTACCTTACCGCCTCGCGACCCTACTGGTTGCTCAGGATGAGCGTCGCGCCCGAGTGCCGGAGGCCGAGCGTGCCGCCGGTGCCGTGGCACAGCGCCAGCGCGCAGTCCTTGACCTGGCGCGGACCGCATTCGCCGCGCAACTGCTTCACCGCCTCGATCACCAGGAAGATG
>Ga0307372_10002489_pt1 | contig 30408 bp, 22 predicted proteins | sample OX1MG_FD_202533 | JGI IMG/M metagenome (GOLD analysis project Ga0307372, IMG submission 202533) | Soil microbial communities from Risofladan, Vaasa, Finland - OX-1 | ecosystem: Environmental > Terrestrial > Soil > Coastal area > Acid sulfate soil | place: Finland: Risofladan, Vaasa | collected... | reverse complement strand
GTGTCCGATGAACTGGCTAGCCCCCGGTGCGCGCCGAGGTCAAGTCAAAGACCTCGGTGGACCGGAAACGACCAAAAAACCACGCACCCAACACGTCCCACCACGTAATTCTTGGACAACCTCCTAGTCCGAAAAGTCAAGCAAAAACCAAAATTAGGTGTGGGCACCGCCTGCAACGGATGGCGAGCAGGAATCCAAAATCGCAACCGATTGGGCGATTCGCCCTCATGCGCCGCGGCGGTTTGCCGTCGGCCCCTTTATTCCCCATGTCGGGTAACACGGGGATCTGGAGGAGGCAGACCACAATACTCCGTATGCCGTCGCGTTCCGCTTGCCGAAGTCCGCTCGCCGAAGGTATGATTTAATTCTGTGACAAGACCCCGTGTCGGGTTGGGCCTTTTTCTACGTCAGTATCGTGGCACACAACACCGGATTTGTCTGCGATCGAGTGGGTATCAACCCCAACGGTTTCACGGAGGTATCGTTGGATGACTTGAACCCAATACATTCGGCACCAAGGCCAGGCATGCCGCCGAACCATGTTTTTCCTGGGACGAGTTCATCAAATGAATGAAAAGCAATCGAGGTGGTTTTCTGTCAGCGCACCTGGCGATCCCTCATTATCTTGCGGTGCGTGCTCTGGCGTCATCACCCTGGGGCCGATGGCGGACCACCATCCCGCTCGCTGCCCAAACTGCGGGATTGAGTGTACCTATCTCAACTGGAAGGGACGAATTGTCATGGTCCTTCCGGAAGCGGCACCGGCCCAACTTGCCGAGCTTGTGCGGTGGATGCAGACCCATTTTGACGAACTCGACTACGTTCAGTTTCTGTGTGCGTTGGAGGAACTCGCCGATGGCGCCGAATTCGTCCTCAACACGGGACCAAGCGCGGCGATCAGCGAACCGGCACACGCAGGGGCTCTTCGATCTTGATCGCGCGGCCCTCCGACACGTTGCACAGCCGCCGCGGCGCGATCCGCAACTCGTGCTCCTGGACTTGCTCCTCGTTCTCGCCCTCGAAAATGAACTCGTGCCGGATTTTTCGGCCGGCAGGGAGGCGGAAGTACGAGCGGATGATCGTCGTGGGGTGGGGAACCATTTCGACCCGGAAGGGCTCCGGCTCGCCCTCGCCCGCGTGCGCCTCGTCGACGATGACTCTCGCGCCGAGATCCCCCTGCTTCTTCTCCGGCGCATCCAGCGAGAACTTCACCTCGGAACCAGCGACCTTGAGAGGTTTGCCAGCCTCCTGTTGGCGCCGAATGCGCTGGATCGATTGCCTCGGCGCCGCGGGCAGATCGCTGCTGGGATCGTCGGCCATGGTCCACCAGAGTCGGATTTCGGCAACCCTGGCGCTGATGGGCCAGTCGCGAGCCTGGCAAACCAGCACCGGGGCGCCGGGTCGCTGAGTGTCGTAGAGCGGATCCTGGAACACATAGGGGGCCGCTTCGTCGGCCGTCAGGGGCGGGTTTTCGGCGTCGGCGGGCGTGATTTCAACCCAGACTTCGGCCGGGCGCGGGCTGAAGTTCGCAGGCTCGTTGTTCTGGATGGCGATCAGGAAGGTTGGGTTTCGGTCGCGCGCCGTGTCGCTGCAAACGGCGGCCACGCGAAAATCGCGCGGGTTCAAATCGTCGTCCTTGCCGTCGGGAAACGCGTTTTCGACGTTGCCGCGGCGCGCATCCGCCTTGGCGCCCAGGTTCCACTCGCCCAGGCCCTGGTACGCGAGGCGCAGCCCGTCGCGGTCGCGGTTGAGATTCCAAGTGACCGATTCACCCCCGTCCACGACGAATTGGCGCTTGACCTGCAACTTGTCGGGCCACGACGCCGGCACGCGAACTTCGTATCGCCGCCGTGAATCGCCAAGCTCCGCTGCCAGCGTTGCCTCTCCGACCCATTGGGATGCGCCCATGGGTTCTCCCTTCGAATTCCACAACTCGTACTTGTAAGCCCCCACCGCCTCCGCCAGTTTATCGGAAAGCTGCCCTCGCCTCGTCGCGCTGATTTTCCGAGGTTTGGCCTCCGGCTCGCGCGGACGTAGTTTTTCGAATACGAGCGAGTCCAACTGCTGATGCGCGTCCTCGGCTCCGCAATTCAGGACGAACAGCCGGAGCTGCGGCCGCGCGTTGAGCGCCTCGACGGCTTGCCTGATCATCAGGGCATCGTTTTCTTTCCCCAGCGTGGCCGTCGGAGCCTGCCCCGCGCCATAAACGGCCCTCAGAAATGGGTCGCCGGACCAAATCTCGTTCTTGCCATCGCTGATCACGACGAGAATTTCCTCGGCCTCCTCAAGCGGCCCGTTGGAACCAAAGCCTTCGCTGGCCGCTTGGGCGACGGCGTAGTAGAGCGGGGTCTCGCCCCAGGGGGTCGCGGAACGCACCGCGTCGCTGATCGCTTCCAGATTTCTTGGGTCATCGAGCGGTTTCAATGGTACGGCGGCGAAGACGTCGTCTCCGGAACGGTTGTTGGGTGGCCGGGGCATTTTCTGATTCACTCCGTAGCCCTTGCCCGAATTGTATCGGGCGCCAAACAGCCAAAGCCCCGCGCGCGCACCCGCCGCTGCCCGCCCAGCGTCCGCAGAACGCCTTTGAGCGCGGCCTTGGCGGCTTCCATGCGCGTCCCATTTTCATTCTCAGCTTTCAGCGTCATGCTACCGGAGCAGTCGAGCAGGAACAGAATGGAGGTCGGCGCGAGGCGATCGTGGGTCACTTTGACGGTCACCGCGCGGTCCTTCGGGCGGTCGTACCGAACCGACCGATACGCACCGCCGCCCGCTCCGATGGGTTCCGCGTGGCGATGTCCCCGATACAGCGCCACCAGCGAGCAACTCGCCGGGTTCGCCGAGGTGTCGTCGGCGAAACGCACCGGCCCATCGAAGTTGGTTAAAGGCGTGGAAGCGGCGCCGGCGCCGTCATCCGCCGCGGCAACCTTCACCGGAAGGCGCGACTTATCTTTCGACCCCTCGGCCGAAATGAAACGCCGCTCGTGGCCCTTGTCGACGACGAACAACGCGGCCTCGCCCGGCCCGCCCCCCGGCCCCAAGCTGCAACTCAATCGCATGACGGCGTTGGGAGCTTCGCCACCCTCGGCGTTGGCTTCCAGGGAGATTTTGAACTGTTCGGCGCGCGTGAGTTCTTGCTCCAGCAGGTCGCGTGCCGGCCAGCCTTCGGGCGCATGCGGGGGGACGCCATGAAGCAATCGCCGGGCGAGTTGCTGGTAATAGTTCGCGTCCGGGGCGGGGTAAGCCTGCTCACCCCAAAAATCGCTCACGGCGCGGTGGGCCTGCCAAACCAGAAAATGCCGCAAGTCGAATTCGACCAGCCGTTCGAAGGGAGGTCGAAGCGCCTCGAAGGCTTTCGCCTCGGCGGCCAGCAGCGAGACCGCCGCCCGGCGCCGCGACTCAGGCTCGCTCAGCTTCGAGCGCAGCTTGCCGATCTGCTCCAGCGCGGGCAATGCTTTGTCGGCCTCAGCCAGCGCTTCGGGAGCGGGAGCCTTCCGTAAGTCCCATAGCTTCTTGCGAACCCGCTTGCCCTCCTTGCGCAACTCGTCCTCACGTTCCGCCGTTTCCTCGTCGTCGGGCGGCGTGGCCTGTTTTCTTTCTTTCCTGGGCGGCGTCTTGAGATCCAACAGGGCTAATGCCGGATGCACATCCCAGGCCCAGACCGGCGCCAACTTCGCCCCGCGCTCCTTGTCTTGACGATCCTTGGGCGTCAAGGGACCGCCCGGCAGGTCTTCCTTTTCACAACGGTCGGCCAGGCTTTCCCAGAGATCGGCCCGGTCGGCGCCGAGCCGCGAGGCGATGGACAGCAGTCCGGTCAAATCGGCCGCCGTCATCGCTTTCGGTTTGTCGACGACGGCCAACGAGTTCAGCATATTCTCAAGCTGCTTGCGCAACCGCTCGAACTCGTTCGACGGAATCGCGGATTCGCCGTCGGCGCGCCGCGCCAAGACCGCGGCGAGGAACGTATCTAGTTCGGCGGTAAGCCGGTGCAGTACACCGATCGCGTCCAGGAGTTGCCGCCGGTAGCCGGCGTCATCGGCCGCGGATTCCGCCCGGAAACGGAAGCGCCAATCGAGCCACTGGGCCCGATAAGGCAGCTCCGCGTAGGCGCGGTCGCGGACGCGAAACGCGGCCCGCAGATCTTCCCCGAGGGTCTGCGCTTCGGTATAGAGGCCCGCGGCTTTCGCGTAGTGATCCGAGGCATGGTCCCGATCGCCGAGGAACAGGCCGTCGTCGGCCCGGCGGCGGATTTCATCGGCCTGTTCGACCAGCGCGCGGACGGCGTGGTGCGCCCGATCGTCGGCGGGCCAGGCGGCTTGTTCCGCGAGGTTGCGCTGGTTCAGCGCCTCGGCCAGGGCGTCGCCGCTCGTCGGCGGTGGCAAAGAGCCGTCGGCGGCCAGCAACCGCAACCAGCGGATCTCAATGGGCTCGGGCGAATCGCCCGTGCCAAGATCGTCGAGTTGGTTCCGCATGCTTTGCCACAATTCGCCCGGGGGCGCGTCCCGCAGGCTTTCCCAAACTTTGAGCATGCGGGCCGACTCGCTCAACGTTTTCGGCGCGTTTTCATGTTGGACCCAGGCCGCGGCCGCGTCGGGCGGGCTGCGATCGGCGCGCCGCCAAGGGCAGGCGCGCCACAGGCTGCACGCCCCCGAAAGGGCCTGGGGCTGTTGGAACTTACGGATTCGTTCTTCGAGGTCGGGCCACTGCTTGTCCGCTTGATTCAGGTAAAAGGGACCGGCCCAGGCCAATTGTTCCCAGCGCAGAAGCTCTTGACGGAGTTGTTCGGCCCGCAAAAATCCAGCGGGACTTTCGCCGCCGGCCGAGGCGCGCCGCGCGCGATCGTCGAGCAGCTTCCAGAGATCCTGGGCTTGTCGCATTTTCCCACGCAGCGCTTCACGGTAAGCCGCGATTCCGGGGGCCAACTCCGCGCCCAGGTCGTCCCAGCCCTCGTCGCCGTCGCTTGGCTTGGCATAAACCAGGTCAAAGTCGTTTTTCGCGTTCGCTTCATCCATCGCAGCCACCCGCATCGGCCGTTGCGAGCAACCACGGTGTCGCCGGCTCCACTCGTCGACTCGAACTTGCAGATACTCGACCAACCCATTCAACGTCACTCGGTCCCTGCCCGGCCGCGTGGCGGCGCCCCGCAATCCGTGCAAGACGGCGCGGGCGAAGATCGAACCACCGACCTTGGGCGACGTCCAGCCGATCTCGCCCGCCGACGTCGAATTGACGATCACCACGCTCCTGGCGTCGCCCAGCGCCTTGGGCAGTTGATCGGCGAAGTCGTTGTCGAGCAGCCCCAGGCCCCAATGGGACGGGAGCCGCGTGGCGTCGAGCAACAGGACTTTTTTCCAACCCGAGGCAACCTCGTCGAGACGCGTCACCAGTTCGGAGACCGGCAGCCAGCGTTCGGGCGCCAAGTGCCGCGGCTCAGGGCCGCCGTCGTCGGCCGCGGGAAGGATCAGGCAAGCGCGACCTTTGGGGTCCACGACCCCGTGAGCGCTGACGTAAACGAGCACGACCGGCAAAGGACGCAGGCCCGGCAATATCCCGCGGTGCCCCGTCGTCGCCGCTTGGACGCGATCGCTCAAGACCGTGAGCCATTGGTCCCGGTTCGAGGCGGGCGACGGCGCCTTTTGCCAAGCGAGATTGGCCCGCGGCGCTTTGGCGGCGGCCTCGAACCAGCCGACATCCTCGCGGGCCCAAGCGTTTGGGGGCAGCGGGGCCTCGTAATCGGTTTCCGCCACGGCGATCAACGGCGTCGGCGGATGCGACTGGTAGATCAGCCAGACCGCCCAACCGACACCGGCCAAGAGCAGGGTCGTCAGTCCCCATCGCCGCGCGCGACTGCGGAAACGGCGGTTTTCGAGCTTCCGCGAGAGCGAGCGTTCATCGGCGCCCTGCCAGGCGGCGCGCGCGCTTGCCGCTTCGGCTTCGCCTTGCCGCGCCAATCGGCGGGACCGCCCGGCGGCGCTTTTTCGGACGGCGGTTTACCGCCGTCGGGACGTTGAGAAGACATGGCAATCGGGTCCGCGAACAGCCCACGGCGACAGCGCGAAGCGGCGCCTTCGCCGCGGAGGGAAGCAACATGCCCATTGAATCAGGCGGCCCGCTGAATTGCAAGCCGTGGCCATCGGCGCCCGGCCGGCCGCGAAAGGCGACGCGGCGCGGTCATTTCCCGCAAACGCGGCTTGCTCTCCGGCATGGGGTTCTCGGAGATCGGGATGGATAAGATGCGCGAAGAAACTCGCAAGCGGATCGCCACCGTTGAAGTCGCGAACTGGTCCGTGAATTTCGCGACCGATGAAATTCGACGCATCCGACGCATTCGACGCATCCGTTCCATTGGCAAGGCCGCCAACGGCGCGATAGAATAGGAGGTTCCACGCTGGGGTGGGTTCCTGATCCGTCGAGGTCGCGTATGAGCAGTCCGTTTCCGGGCATGGACCCGTACCTGGAAGACCCGGCATTCTGGTCGGATTTTCATGTGGAGTTCATCGTTTGCATGCGTCGAGCGTTAAACCAGGTTCTGCCCGACAACTATGAGGCCAGCATCAATGAACGGACGGCGCTCGTGGAGGCTTCCCTGCCGGACACGAGGGTCGTCTTACCCGATCTGGCCGTCACGCGCCGGGACGGTGCGTCTTATCCTGCCGCCCAGGTCGCCGGCGGTGTCGCGATCGAGCCGATTTCGGTGCCGATCTTGAGCGAAGAAGAAGTGCGCGAGGTGTGGATCGAAATCTATCATCGGCCCGAACGCGACCTGGTGGCCGTTTTGGAATTGCTTTCTCCGAGCAACAAGGCGGGCTCGGGCCGCGCCGAATACCTGGCCAAGCGGCGCGCGGTGCTGCGTCAGTCGGTGCATCTGGTCGAGCTCGACCTGCTCGTCGGCGGCCAACGGATCGTCACCGCGCCGCTCCCGAGAGGGGACTATGTTGCCATCGTGGCAAGGGCCCACCGGCGTCCTGACGGCGAAGTTTACGCTTGGAGCGTTCGTAGTCCATTGCCCAAGATCCCGGTGCCGCTGCAAGCACCGGACCCCGATGTACCGCTGGATCTGCAGGCGGCGTTTTCCAATGCGTATGAAGGGGCCCGATATGGGCGTCGGATCGATTACGACCGGCCGCTCCAGGCCCCGCTGGCCGAGGACGACCGGCAATGGGCGCAGCAGCGGGTGCGACGTCCGTAAGTCGTCGATCGTCGAACCTGGGCGAGGAAACCACCATGCACGTAAAATCAGCCATTCGAGCAGGGTATCGTCCCCGCGTCTTGACGCTGATCGTGCTGGTTGTCGTCGCGGCGCCGATCGTCCTCGCCAACGATTTGGGAGGAACTGACAATGAATGCACTGTTGGCGGAAGCGATCTCGCAGCTTCGTCAGTGTTGGTGTTCGATGCCGCCAACCCAGCGGCCACAAACGTCAAGTGGTGATCGCCATGTTGTCGCGGTGGACGACCTCCTGGTAGGGGCAGTGGCCCAGCGCCGTGGCGATGGCTTCGGTCTTGAGTCCCTTGATGGCCAGCACCTCGTTGGCCGCGTAATTGGTCAGCCCGCGGGCAAACTCGGCGCCGCTTGGATCGCGCAGCGCGACGACGTCGCCCTTGCGGAAACCGCCCACGGCGTCGAGCACGCCGATGGCCAACAAACTACGGCCCTGCTTCTCGATCGCACGGCGGGCGCCGGCGTCGAGCACCAGATGTCCGCGCGGCTGGGCGGTAAAGCCGATCCAGCGTTTCCAGGATGGAATCGCGTCGCCTTGGGCGACGACGAGCGTGCCCACCGCTTCGCCGGCCAGAATGCGCGCCAGCGTGCCCGGCTCGCGGCCATTGGCGATGATCACGTTCTCGCCGGCCAAAGTCGCGATCCGCGCGGCGGCCAGCTTGCTGGCCATGCCCCCCTTGCTCAACCCCGTCCGCTGGTCACGCACCAGCGCCAACACCGATTCGTCGAGCTTCGTCACGGTCGAAATCAATCGCGAACCGGCCTCGCGCGGGTCGCCGTCGAAAAGTCCGTCGACGTCGGAGAGCAGTATCAGGAGCGGGGCGCGGATCAGGTTGGTGACCATCGCCGCCAGGCGGTCGTTGTCGCCGAACGTGGTTTGCAACTCCTCGACGCTGACGGTGTCGTTCTCGTTGATGACCGGCACGGCGCCATATTCAAGCAACGTCAGTAGGGTATTGCGGACGTTGAGGTAACGCGTGCGGTCGTCGAGGTCGTCGGCGGTCAAAAGCACCTGGGCGGCGTGCCGGCCGAACGAGCGCAGCGCCCGGTCGTAGGTCTGCACCAGGCAACTTTGGCCGACGGCGGCCACGGCCTGCAAGTGGGCCAGATCGCGGGGGCGTTCCTTGAGCCCCAATAGTCCCATGCCCGCGCCGACCGCGCCCGAACTGACCAGCGCCACCTTGCGGCCGCCGCCGACGATCTGGTGCAGTTCCTCGGCCAATGCCGCGATGCGCGCCTCGTCGAGCGCGCCCGTCGCGCCCGTCAGCACGCGCGTGCCCACCTTGACGACGAGCACGTCGGCGGCGCTCGCGATTTTCTGTCGCACGGGATCGGTCATTTGAGGTAAAAGCAGGTGTCAGGCGATAGGTTTTAGGAATCGTGATACGGCTCGCGAGGCAGAACGAGACAAGTGCATTTCGTAGTTTATACTTCACGCGGCCGACGCAGCGTGCATCGGTGCCCCACGCGTCGAAGCTTTCGTCGGGTAAAGGTACGGTTTTGCCAGTTTTTTCGTGACGCCTTCGCGCCAATCGCGGCGCGAGTTTTAACGTCGCGCCGACGCGCCGCGAACGCTCGCCGGAATTTTTTTCAAAACTGGTCTTTTTAACCCATTGTCCTAGAGTACCCAGCCGACCCGGTCACTCCAATCCCCGGGGCGCCACCGTCCCCTCCTTCCGCCCCATCCCCGCAAGGTTGGGCGCCCTGGGGAACTTTTATTCGCGCTTAGGCAGCCGAATGTGCTTGCCTAGCCTACCCGGTCAGCCGTGACAGTGAAACGGCGAAAACCGCGGTGATTTATATTGAGTTAGTTCGGTGATCGCTATAGCGCGAGCGTTCTGGGCGCGGACAGCGCGATTGAGGAACTCGGGCGCGCGGACGCCGTGGCGGGATATTCGACGCTTTCATCGTTGAACCGCGTGTTAGAGCGAGAACGCGCCGAGGGGGGCCGGCCGCAATACGAGGACTAATCGCGCTCCGAGCATCGGCGCTGCGCAAAAAAAACGATTCCGAAACCCCTCCCAACGTGATCCAAAAGAGCGTGGAGTAGGGCGAAGGGTGGCACGGGAATTGGGTGCCGCTTTCGCGGCTGGCTCAAGACGTCCTGGGTTATCGGAGATCGTTTTTTTTCGCTTCGCGGTCGTCTCGTTTTTCGCACGTTCGTTGCTGCGCAACGAGCGTGCTTTTTTCTGAAAATGATCCCTACCGTTTCGTGGGCCGCGTGGCGGACCCCCCGAGCTTGCGCTGCGGGTTAGTGTGACGGCAGTCTGCGCTCGTTACCCCCCTCAGCCCGGCATGCGACGGTTGGTCGGGCGCCGGACGGTGGGGTTGCGGAACTGCTTGCTGGGGCGTTTGGCGGTGGGTCGGGTCGGTTGTTTGCCCACGGGTTTGCGCGCCGTTGGCGCAGTCTGCGAGTAGCGTGGATTGGCCGTCGCCAAGGCCGGCATTTCGGCCCTGGCGGCCAATTGGCCGGTCAACTCGGCGAACTCCACCCGATCGGCTTCCTCGACGCGATCGAGCTTCTCGGTCAAGGCGCGCATGCCCGCCAGGTTCGCCTCGGCGGCGCGGTTCAAAGCGGCCAGGAACTTGGCCGTCTCCTGGAAATTGTGATCGGCCGAGGCGCCGACCAGCGGCTGAAACGTCTTGGCGAGCATGCCCGCGCCGAGGTGCTCCATCTGCAAGAACGCATCCACCCGGCACAGCACGAACTTTCGGCCGTCGGCTTTGCTGGCTTCGCTGGTTCGCATCAAGAGCAAAACCTTCCCCCTCACGGGCCGGCCGAACAAGGGGCCTTCGTATGAACCTTCGGCGTAGAGCAGGTGCAGCGTGGGACTGTTGTGCAGGAATTCGATGCTGCCCAACGTGCCCGCCCGATCGTCCGCCTCGAAATGTCGCGCGTTGATCCGAGCCAACGAGACATCGCTGATGCCCAGCACTTCCCAGATGTTCACGACCACGTCCGGGTGCTCGATCAGGAACTGAAACAGAACGGGATCGCAGTCGATCCGTTGGCTCGGCAGGCGGCGATACAACGTCGTCGCCGAAAGCACGTTCGAGACCCTCGCCCGCGCGCCACGGTTGAGCTTCGCATAGGGGACGGCGCGCACGGCGTCTTCGCGTGCTTCGCGTGTCGACATGGCTTTGACAGGCTGGGCGGCGCCGGCGCGGGGCGCCGGCATCGCCAAACTTGCCCAGATCGCCAGGATCATGGGGGTCGCCCCAAGTCCCGCGCTGGCCAGCGCTACACTGCGGTTTGCGATTGACATCAACTCCCCCCGGAAAAACGAGCCAATCTGGGCCGATTCTGGCGGTCCTACTGATAATTCGGCTACCGTCGGGCATCAGGGCGAGTCAATTTCCGCGATCCGCCGCGGCCGGCGCGTCACCGCGACCTAGCGCGCCTGGTGCAGCGCGTAGAGCACGATGTTGAGCCCCAGCCTCGCCGCGTCTTCGCGCGTGTAACCGTGGCATTCGAGCGACTCGTGCTTTTCCAAGGCGCAGCTCAGGTCGTAACGCGAAAAGATCACGCCGTAGCGCTCGCCGAGTTTGATTCCTTCCAGTTCGGGCGCGCCTTGCCGCACGTCCGACTTCAACGGCCCACCGCCGCCGCCGCCTGAGACACCGCGCAGCCCGCCGCCTGAAACACCGCGCAGCCCGCCGCCTGAGACACCGCGCAGCCCGCCGCCTGAAACACCGCGCAGCCCGCCGCCTGAAACACCGCGGCGTGGATCGCGGCGGCCGACCGTGCGCACGTCAAATCCGCCCATCGCACTGGTGAACATCGGGTGCGTGGCGGGGATCTCGCCCCAGGCGTCGGCGCTGAACGCGGCCCGCATCTCGCGGCGAAACGACTTGGCGAATTCCTCGCTGCCGCAAACGGCGTCGCCGAACACCACCCCGCCGCGCTCGACGTAGGTCCGCAATTGCTTGCGCTGGGGTTCGCCGAGCCGGAAGGCGTTCCGCCCGTGCAGGAACAGCAGTTGGTAGCCGAAGACCCGCGCGTCGTCCAGCACCAGCTCGCGCTCGTCGGTGCTGACGCGAACGCCGGTCTCACGCGAGACGACCCGCAGCAGGTTGTTCAACGCCCCCGGCGCCGCGTTCCAGGCGCCGTCGTGCTTGATCTTGGCCACGTAAAGCTTCACCCGCTCGAACGGATCGGTCGGCTGGTCGGTCTCCGGCACGCGCTCGATGTCGAGCTTGTACTTCACTTCGCGGTTCGTGGCGTAGGCCATCACGTTGATGCCCAAGGCCAGGGCGCCGTCGATGCGCGCCTGCACCGCGGCCGAGAACTTCCGATCGCGCCCCGGCCGCGCCAGTTCCCAGAGACAGCTCAGGTTGCCGGGCGAATAGATCACGCTGGTGCGGCAGCCGATGTCGATGCCGTACAGCCCCTTGAAGCGAGGATCCTTCAGGAACGCCGGATCGACGCGTTCCTCGGCGCTGTAGGCCGGGTGGCTTTCGTCCAGCAGATGCAGCTTGTATTCCGGCTCGGGAAACAGGCGCTCCATCAGGGCCCGGAAGCCGGCGTCGAAACCGTCGTCGTCGCAGCACGATTCGGCGAAGATGAAGCCGCCGCCGTTGACGTACTCGCGCATCCGCCGCACTTGCTCGTCGCTGAACTCGGGCCGCAGTTGTCCGGAAAGGAACAGCACCGGGGCCTCGAGCAGATCCTCGCTGCGAGCCTCCTGCGAGTCGATCACCTGCCAGGTGAGGTCGCGCCGCCAGCGTGTTTCGACGAAACTGGTCAGGTTGGCCAGGTCGCCGCGGTGGTGGTTCCAGTCGTCGAGCGGTTCGTGTTTGAGCTTGGCCGCCAGCACGGGCCGACGTCCCTTGGCCAGGAACAAGAGGGCCAGGCTCGTGCCGACGTGGGGATGGTCTTCGACGTGGCCGGTGCCGGTGAAGAAGCCCGATAGTTTGTCTTGAGAGCCCACCAGCAAGGCGGCTCCCTCGCGATACCAGTCGTGCTCGCCGATGAAACGCTGGTTGGTGAGCCGGCCGACTCGCTCGACGCCATACAGATAATAGAGCAGCCATCCCTGCCCATGCGAGCCGGGGTTGTTGTGAACGGAAAAGTTGCGGCCCATCCAGGCCAGCGCGCGGGCGACCTCGCTGTTCGAGTCCTGCTGGCCGCAGCACTGGACGCGGTCGCCGTTGACGGTGGCGTCGCTCTTGTTGAGCCGGTCGTTGGTGATGATCATGGCGGCGATGCCCGCGCTGGTCATGCTGCCGGTGCCCGGAAAGCCCGGCTTGTAGCCCCACGAGCCGTCGGGGTTCTGGCTCCCTTTCCAATAATCGCGGGCCAGTTGCCAGGTGCGCGCGTTGACCTCGGCGCCGACGCGCTCGGCTTCGTGCAGGGCCAACAGGGCGAACTGGCTGTTCGAGTTGTCGCCGTCCGATTCCGGGTAGGCCCAGGCGCCCCGCATGGGTCCATCGCTTTTTTGCTTTTGCTGGAGCCAGCGCGCGTTTTCCTGAATCTTCGCCAAATTGTTCTTCGGCTCGGCGGCGCAGAAAACCATCGTTTGCAACGCGGTCGAGTAGGTCTTGTTGGGCTTTTGCTTGCGGAGGAAGTTGATGGCCTTTTGAACGGCGGGATCGCTGGGAGGCGTTCCGGCGTTCAAGAGCGCCAACGTCGCCAGCGCCGTCACACCGCCGGGAAAGCCGGCCAGATCGTCCCACGCGCCGTTGTCGTGCTGTTGTCGCTTCAGATAGCCGCTCGCACGCTCGATCGCCAGGCGGACCTGTTCGGCTTCGATCTCAGCCGCCGCGGCCGGCGGGGCGGCGAGAACCAGCGTGAGCAACCAGATGAGTAGGAAACGCAGTTCCGCCATAAGTTCCGCTGGGACGAGGGTGTCGATGCTCATAACGTCATTGTGCGACGATTACCGGCGAGCCACTCGGCGGCTTGCTCGGCCCAGTAGGTGAGGATGATGCCGGCGCCGGCACGGCGTATCGCGAGCAGCGATTCCAGCGCGGCGGCGCGCTCGTCGAGCCAGCCGCGCTGGGCGGCGGCCTTGATCATACTGTACTCGCCCGACACGTTGTAGGCCGCCAGCGGCACGCCGGGAAAACGTTGGCGGGCGGCGGCAATGACGTCGAGATAGGCCAAGGCGGGCTTGACCATGATGATGTCGGCGCCCTCGGCCAGATCGAGCTCGATCTCGCGCAGGGCCTGGCCCGCCCCGGCGCCAGGCTCCATCTGGTAGCCGCGGCGGTCGCCGAACGCCGGCGCGCTTTCGGCCGCTTCGCGGAAAGGTCCGTAAAAGGCGCTGGCGAACTTGGCGGCGTAACTCATGATCGGCAGATGCTCGAAGCCGGCCGCGTCGAGCGCCGCTCTGATCGCGCCCACCATGCCGTCGATCATGCCGCTGGGCGCCACCATCTCCGCCCCGGCCCGCGCGTGGCTCACGGCCTGCCGGCCCAGGAGTCGTAGCGTGGCGTCGTTGTCGACGTCGACGCGTCCGCTGCGGTCGTTGACCACGCCGCAATGGCCGTGGCCGGTATACTCGCACAAGCAGACGTCCGTGATGACCAGCAGTTCGGGCGCGGCCCGCTTGGCCGCCCGCACCGCGTTCTGCACGATCCCATCGTCGTCGCAGGCCTCGCTCCCCTGCTCGTCCTTGCGATCGGGAATGCCGAACAGGATGATGCCCCCCAGCCCCAGCGCGGCGATCCGCCGCGCCTCGTTTTCGAACAAGTCGAGCGACCACTGGCAATGCCCCGGCATCGACGCGATCTCGTGGCGCGCGTCCTGGCCGCGACGTACGAACATCGGCAACACGAAACCGGCCGGCGAAAGCCGCGTTTCGCGCACCAACTCGCGAACGCCGGGATGATGACGCAAGCGGCGCAGCCGCGTCGTGGGAAAGCCGGCGGACGCCGGGCCAAGAGCGCGGAGATCTCGCTGGGGTTCTTGCTCCATGCTCGCTTCACTCCACGGGCGCTTCGGGTGTGTCGGCCAGGGCGGATCGAGCCCGCTCGACCGCGGCGGCGGCCCACGATCGGCCGTCGTAAAGTTCGATCACCGCTTGCCAAATGGCCCGCGCCGCGGCCGGGTCGCCGGCCTTGAGCCGCTCGGCGCGGTCCAACTGCCGCTCGAGCAGTTGCCGATGCTCCTCGGCGTGCTGCTTGACTTGCTTACGCAACTTTTCGATCCGGTGACGTGCCAATTCCAGGATGTCATGGTTCGCCTCGGTCTCAGAACCGTACACCGCGACAAGGGCTTGCATCTTGCGCAGGCCAGCCTCGGGATAAGACCGCGATTGGTTGTCGGCTTCGACGAAGTCGGCTTCGAAAGCGGTCAACGAATTGAGCCGCAGGCGCCGTTTCAGTTGTATCTCGACCCGGCGTTCCAACTTGTTCGCCTTGATTTCATCCAGGCGCTCCTCGAGTTCACTCCGCTGATCGTCCGAGACGTCGTCGCGCTTCAAGACGCTCTTGATCTTGTCCTCGAATGCGGCAAGGCGGTCGATGCGTTGGTCACTTTCATCGGCGGCGGCTTTCTCGACTTGCTCGACCACCCGGTCGGGCGAGGGCGGCTGACGGAAGTACCAAAATCCCAGCCCCACCGAAACGAGGGCCGTTAAGATCACCAAGGTGCCCAGCGACCAGGCGGCCGAGTGTTCCGGGGCCGGTTCTTGACCACGCTGTTCGTGCAGATCGACCGTGGTGAAGCGTGGACCGGCCGGTTTGATTTCGATCGGTTTCACGACCGATGCGGCGGCGGGCGCCGGGCCCGACATGTCGGTGGTCATGCTCAGTTCCGAGCGCATCTCCTTTTGCGCGTTGGGCGACGAGGCCCGCGGCCCCATGTCGGCCAGCTTGTACATGTCGGCCAGCTTGTATTCGTCGCTGCCTGGAATGCGCACGCCGGGCGGCACCAGGTCGGCGGCGGCCATCGTGGGCGAGGCGGGGTTCGGGGCGCCGTCGTCGGACGAAGTGGATTCGCGCCCCTCTTGTTGACCCTCTCCGTGCAGCGAAAGTCCGTGCCGCATCGACTCCAGCCGGCGCGAGAGCACCGTCGCCGTCGGAATGCGCCGTTCGGGATCCTTTTCCAGCAGGGAGGCGATGATGGCCTCCAACTCGGCCGGCGTATCCGGCGCGAAACGCCGCACCGGCTCGGCGTCGGCGAAGCGCTGCAATTGCAGCATCTCGATCAGCGTCTTTGCCCGGAACGGCGGACGCCGCGCCAGAAGCGCGTAGAGCACCCCGCCCAGACTGTACAGGTCGCAGCGGTGGGTCACCGGGCGGCCGTCGGCCTGCTCGGGGGCCATGTATTCGGCCGTTCCCAGCACACCGCCGTCGGCCGTCATGGCCGTGTTGCCGAACAGCTTGGCGATGCCGAAATCGGAAAGCTTGACCACGCCGTCGTCGGCCAACAGCAAATTGGCCGGCTTGATGTCGCGGTGGATCACGCCGCGGTCGTGCGCGTGCTTCAGCGCCCGGCAAACCTGCACGCCGATGTCAGTGACCTCGCGCCAGTCGAACGTGCGGCTGGCTTGCAGTTCCTCTTCGAGGCTGCGCCCCTCGACCAGTTCCATCGCGTAAAACAGGTACTCGTCCTGCTCGCCGAAACCGAACAGCCGCACGATGTTGGGGTGGCTGAGCATGCGCAGGCTCTCGATTTCGGCCTCGAAGCGGTCGCGGAAGCCCTCCTCGCGGGCCAGCGCCGCCGACAGAACCTTGACCGCCGCCGTTTCGCCCGTCTCGTTGGAGACGGCGGCATACACCGTACCCATTCCACCGCGTCCCAGTTTGCGACCGACGCGATAGGGGCCGAGTTGTTCGAGTTGCATGGTTGGGACCGAAATGCGGGATACTCATTCATAGTAGCCTCTTCGTCAAGGGGGTTAAAGGGGTTATGATGGTGACCAATGACCAACCTCCTTTCCGACCCTAAGCTGCGCCGATTCGCCCTGGTCGGGGCGGCCGGGTGCTTCATCGGCGCGCTCGTTGGCCAGTTGCTTCTGGCCGCCACGCGCGGCAAGCCCGTCGCTTCGCGCGCGATTTGCCTTTTGATCGACTGTTCGGGCAGCATGCTCATCAGCGGCAACGCCCGCGAGGCCGCCGGCGCGAAGCTGCACGAGGTCAAGCGCGCCGCGACCGCTTTCGTCGAGCGCCGCAAGGATTCCAACGACCTGATCGCGGTGATTGGTTTCGGCGACGAGATCCACCGCACATCGGGGTTGACCCATGATCGGCAACAACTCCAAAGTGCCATTGCGGAGGTGTTCGACGGCAGAGGCACTCGCATGGACAAGGCGATTACCGCGGGCGCTTCCGAATTGAAGGAGCTACCCGGCGGGCTCGGCGACGACGTCCCCCGTACGGTCTTATTGTTCACCGACGGCATGCCCGACGACCCGAACGCCACGCTGGCCGCCGCGCAAAGCTGCCGCGAGCGGAAGATCCAACTCGTGGCGATCGGCACGGGCGACGCCGACACCGAATATCTGGGCCAGCTCACCGGCGATCCCCACTTGGTGTTCCACTGCGAATCGGGCGGTTTCGACGAGGCGTTCAAGGATGCTGAGAAAGTGATCGGCGGCGGCTCGCTGGTCGAATCGTCCGGCGCGCACCAGGGCTTCGTTCGTTCGCTCGTGGCCACGGCGGGCTGGACCGCGCTGGTGGCGTTGGGCTTGTCGCTGGCCCTGGTCGCGGGACAAAACCTCTACGTACACCGCTCGGCCTTGACCGCTGCCGAGGCGGCGCTGGTCACGGCCGGCGGCCTGGCGGCCGGCCTGGCCGGCGGCGTCGTCGCTCAGGTTCCCTTCTACGTCGTGACGTCCCTGGCCGGGCCGGCCTTGGGTTGGTTCGTTTCGCCGCTGGGGCGCGTTGCCGGCTGGGTGATTCTCGGCGCTCTGGTCGGCCGTGGACTGGCCTGGTTCGTACCCAACCTCGACTCGCGGCGGGCCTTGGCCGGCGGCGCGGCGGGCGGCGCGGTGGGGGCCATCGCGTTCCTCGCGTTCTCTTTCATGGACGAGACGGCCGGGCGATTGCTGGGTGCCGCACTTTTGGGTGCGGCGATCGGGGCCATGCTGGCCTTCGTCGAGGCCGCCTTCCGCCAGGCCTGGCTCGAAGTCCGCTACGGACTCAAGGAAGTGATCACCGTCAGCCTGGGCGACAAGCCCGTGCGGATCGGAAGCGACAGCCGCGCCTGCCAGGTCTACGCTCGCGGCGCCGCGCCGTTGGCCTTTCAATTCAGGCTCGAAGAGGGCAAAGTGGTCTGCGTCGATTACGCCACCGAGACTTCGGCGGTGGTCGAGCCGGGCGATGAAAAGACGATCGGCGCCGTGACCGTCACGGTGCGCGCCTCGCGCCAGGCGGCCGGCGGAATGCCTTCGTGGGCGGGCCTTTCCAGGCCGTCCTGTGCGGAAGACGGCCTTGCAAGGCCGGCCCACGGCGAGTCGGCGCCGGCCACTGGGAAGCCGGCGCCTCCACCGCCGCCGCGCACGTCACGGCCCGCGGCGATTCCGGCCCCGCCCGGCGCCATCGCTCCCGCTGCCGCGGCGCCGGGCCGGGTGCTATCGGCGCCTGCACCGCGAACCGCCCCACCACCCGTTCCGTCTCGCCCACCGGCGTTGCCGACGACTCCTGCCGCTGGCGGTGGCCTGCCCGCGCCGTCACAGCCGACCGTCACCCCGCCGCCGGCGCCACATCCCGGCCGCGCACGGCCCCCGGCGCCGCCCCCTGCGGGCCAACACCAAGTGATCCGCCCCATTCCTCCCCCGCCACCGCCGAAGGAAAAATCGTAGCATCCACTTCGCGACACCGCCCCTTCGGGGCGGACGGCAGCCGGAGTAGCTCGTCGAGGTGATAGGCCATGTTCTTATGAACTTGACCAGGATCGCCGTGAGATGTATCATTTGATATATATCATTGAGTGCCACCTATTGGAGACATGAACGTGCAAAAGGCCAAAGTCTTTCAAAACGGGCGCAGTCAGGCCATTCGCCTGCCCAAGGATTTCAGGGTGGAGAGCGAGGAAGTCTATCTCAAGAAGACGTCCGAGGGCTTCTTGGTGATCCCTTGCGATCCGTGGGAGGTTTTCTTTGAAGGTGTGCGGGAATTGTCGGATGATTTCATGGCCGGCGGCCGGCGACAGCCGAAGCCGCAGAAGCGGACGTGGAAGTCATGATCCACCTGCTCGACACGGACATGTTGATCTTCATGATCCGCGGTCTGAAGCCCGGCCGGCGAGCGGCGCAAAGACAACGAGCCGACGAATTGGTCGAGCGTTGCCGCCGCGCCCAGGCCGAGAATGATTCCGTGGGACTGTCGGCGATAACCGTTTCCGAGTTGGAATTTGGCGCTCGAAACAGCGATCGATACGAAGTCGAAATCACCGCGGTCCACAAGGTGTTGTCACCATTCACGATTTACGATTACGACTCCGTGTCGTGCCCGCGGCACTACGGGAGAATTCGTAACGAACTGGAGACGCAAGGGGTGGCAATCGGCTCGATGGACTTGCTCATCGCCGCTCATGCTCTCGCTCTGAGCGCCACGATCGTGTCAAACAATCTCGCGCATTTCTCCCGCGTCGCGGGGTTGCAAACGGCGAATTGGCTCACCAGGCCGAGCGTCGGTTAGCCTTTCCAGTGTCCATGATGACATGGGGTCGAGCAATCTCGGACGTTCGCGGATGTTTGTCGGCCAGACCTACGCGCGCACGGCGTAACGCCAGCGCACCGTGCGCGGCCACAGCCCGGCGACTGCCGGCGGCTCGATATCGAGTTGGCCGTCGACCGACGTGACCAAGCGGCCCAATTCGCCGTCGATTGGTTCGATCGTCAGGGGCGGCAGGAAGCATTCGGCCGCCGCGGCCGAGAAGCGGTAGCGGCTGCCGAGCCGCTCGGGCGCGCCGCGCAATCGGCAGGCGACGTCGAACGTCAAGCGGCTGGCCGCCGCGTCGAGTTCGACCGAAAGCGACCAATGACTCTTGCCGGCCATGCCGACCAAGAGCGCCAACCGCCGGCCGTCCGCGCGGTCTTCAAAGTGCAGTTCTTTCAGCGCCGGACTCGCCGGCCATTCGTCGTCGGGCGTGCCTTCGATGGATTCAAGCAGCGCTCCCTCAGCCCAAGCCAGCGACGGATCGGCTGGAGCCGCCTTGCTTGCGCTTCGTCTTGCTGTGACGGCGCGGAACACGGCGTGCGCGTAGCGGTCGGCGTGGCGCGTGAAGACGACCCGCAAACCGCCTCCTTCGAGCGACGCGGGCGAGATCATGGCGACGAGACCTCCTTTCCCACGCGCCAGCGGAGAAACGCATCCAAGAAGCCCTGCAGCGTGTTGCCGTCGAGCACGCTTTGGAAGTTGCCGACCAGGAAGCCGGTTCGGGAGTCCTTGACGCGCTGGTCGGGGTGCAGAAAGTAGTTGCGGATTTGCGAGCCGAAGCCGGTTTTGGCTTGCGACTGGTACTTGGCGGCCTGTTCCGCCTCGCGCTTCTCTTCCTCGGCACGGGCAAGGCGGGCGCGCAGCATCTTGATCGCCGTGGCGCGGTTCTTGTGCTGGCTGCGCTCGTTTTGGCACTGCACGACGATGCCGCTGGGCAAGTGCGTCAGCCGGATCGCGCTGGAGGTCTTGTTCACGTGCTGGCCGCCGGCGCCGCTGGCCCGGAAAACGTCCTCGCGGATGTCGTCGTCGCGAAGTTCGATTTCGGCGCTTTCGCCGACCTCGGGCGCGACGTCGACGGCGGCGAAGCTGGTCTGGCGCTTGCCTTCGGCGTTGAACGGGCTGATCCGCACCAGGCGGTGCATGCCCGTCTCGCCCTTGAGATAGCCGTACGCCATGGGCCCCCGCACGGCGATGGTGGCCGTCGAGATGCCCGCCTCGTCGTTGTCCTGCCGGTCCAGAACTTCGGTCTCATAGCCGTTCTTCTGCGCCCAGAGGATGTACATCCGCAGTAGCATTTCGGCCCAGTCGTTGGCGTCGACGCCGCCGTCGCGGGCGTTGATCGAGAGGATCGCCGGGTTGGCGTCGTGCGAACCGTCCAGCAGCGCCTTCAACTCCAGGTCGGCCAGCCGTGTTTCAAGCGACTCGAGCTCGCCCGGCAACTCGCCCGCGATCTCGGCGTCTTCGTCGCCCATTTCCAGCATCACCGCCACGTCGTCGCACGAACTCAGCAGGGCCGTCATCGGTTTGATCAGGGCGGTCAGGGCCTTGAGTTCGGCCACGGTCGACTGGGCTCGTTCCTGGTTGTCCCAAAACCCAGGCTGGCCCATCGCGTGTTCGATGGCCGTGGCGCGCGCGCCCTTCGTATCGAAGTCAAAGAGAGTCCCTCAGTTGCGTGATTCGCTCCTGAATGGCCGCGGCCCGGTCGCTCAATTCTCGATCCATGGAAAAGCACTCCTTGGGTTTCTGTAGGCAACGCCCTCCGTGGCGTTCCGTGAAGCGGTTGCGACGTCTGCAGGCAGGACACGGAACGCCACGGAGGGCGTTCCCTACAGAGTTAGCGGTTCAGTATGAGCACATTATAGCGTTTCGACGTCCTTTGGGGGAGGGAAGTTCAGGCCGAGCGGCTGGTTTCTCCAATTTTCCAGGTTCGCCGCGACCGCTAAGGTTCAAGCCGGACATTCGGCACAGCCGATACGTTCGATACCATCGGAATTCCGGGAAATCTCTGGGGGGACGTTGCTATGTTCAATGTTCGAAATCTCGCGGCCTGCTTACACGGCGGTCGCCAACCCCTCGACGTCGCGCTGGCGGTCGCTTTGGGACTGCTGGCCGGGTTCGTGACGGGCTGGAACCTTACACTGGCGGCCGTGCTGCTGGCCGTTGTGCTGATCAACGTGCGCACTCGCACGTTCCTCTTGGCCTGGGCGAGCGGCCTGGGCGGGGCATGGCTGCTGGCCAGACTCACCTATCGTCTGGGACAATTCCTGCTCGATTCGACTCCCTTGGGCGAATGCGTCGCGGTGTTGGGTGACGGCCCTTGGGTCGCGCTCTTGGACTGGGACCGTTACACGCTGGTCGGCGGCGCCTGCCTGGCGGCACTGATCGCGCTGCCCGCGTCTCGCCTGGCCGCTAACCTGGCGCGTTCGCGCGGCGGACACGAGGCGGCCCATTCGGGTCGGCTTCGGCCGCTCGGCGCGTTCGGCGCCGCGGGCGTGCTGATCGCCACCGGCGTGGCGACGTCGCACCTCGTTTCAGCGCGGGTCGAGCGCGAGCTCTTGAGCCAACTTACGGAAACCAACGGAGCGCCGGCGGCGGCCGGCGAATTCCATTTCTCGCTCTTGACGGGAAGTCTGCGCATGAGCGACCTGCAATTGGCCGACCCGCGGCGCCTCGATCGCGACCGGTTGCGAATCGGCCGCGTGACGGCCCAACTGCGCGCGGGCGACCTGGTGCGCGGCCGGTTGAACGTCGACACGCTCACCTTGGAGCATCTCCGCGGCGACGTCGCAAGACGGCAGCCGGCCGAGTCGAACGAGTTCGCTCCGCCCGTCATCGAACTCCCTTCGTTCGATGAAACGGCCGCCGCGCCCACGCGAGAGACCATCGAACTGGACGGCTATCTGCGCAACTGGCCCGCGCTGCGCGATCGGCTCGCCGCCTGCGGGCCCTGGGTCAAGGCGCTGGGCGGCCTGCCGGCCTGCGACGAAGACACCATGACGGCGCGTCGCGAACGCAGTGACCTGGGGCGACGGCGGCCACGCGTGTTCGTCGCCAAGCTCCATGCCGCGGGTCTGGCGAGCAGTTGGGGCCTGGGCGCGCGGGCGACACTCGAAGTGACTCGTCTGTCGAGCCGGCCGAGCGGTCTTGAAGGGCCGACACGGATCGAGCTCGTGGCGCCCGAATGCGGCACCGAAATCTCCGCCGAAATGGACCCGCGCGATGAGTCGGGACGGATCGCGATCAAGCTGCGCAGCCACGGCCTGGCGTTGGACGACCTGGTCGACCCGCACCAGACCGAAAGTCTGCTCGACGTCGCCGGTGGCGACGTCCGACTGGCCGGCGAAGGGTGGATCGACGGCAGCCAGCTCGAACTGTCGGTGCACGTCGAAATCGACTCGCTCGACGCGCGTGTGACTGGGCAGCAGACGCTGGCCGGCCTCTCGGCCGCCGTCTGGGACGACGGCCTGCGGCGGCTCGGCGCGCTCAGGACCGAAGTGCTGCTGTCTGGAAGCTGGGATTCGCCTACCGTGACGGCCGATCGCCGGCGGGTCGTCGAGCAGTTCAAACACCAGCTTCGCGCGGCGGGCGAACACCAACTCGTGAAAGCGATCGAAGAGCAATTGGCGCGGGCCGAAACCCCATCGGCGCCCACGGAGTCGAAAATGGCCGACGCCAACGATGCGCAGGAAGCCGGCGACGATGCGCGGTGCCCCGGCGACGATGGGCTCTGCCGTGTCTCCGACGTGAACGACGCGCCCTTGACGCGTTATCCCTATCCCTCGACCGACGGGAACCTCGTCGACGAAACGGTCATGACGTTGCCTCCCATCGACGACGTGGCGCCGGCTCCAGCACGCAAACCCCAGCCGACCGCACACGGATCCATCGACCTGGTCCAGGAAACCCGCACCGAAGGCGCGGTGCCGACGATTTGCGATTTATCCACGCCTGTGGTCTTCCAGCCGGACATTACGGCGACCGGCGAGCCTGAATCACCGAAAACCGCCGGGCCTGCCACTCCACCGGCCGCCCCGCCGAACGAGCCCGACCAGCCAAGCGGGCCAACCACCCCTGATCCTCCAGCGGAAACCCAAGACAAGTCGGCGACGCTTGACATCCGCCTGCCGGCGGCTGACGACGCCGCGCCGACCGACGCGACAACGCGAACGGGGGGCGTAAGCCCGCCGGTGACACAGCCGGCGGCTGACGACGCCGCGCCGACCGATGCGACGGCGGATCTGGCCAAGGCTTCCGAGGCTGCCACGGTTCGCCCGGCGCGGCCGTCCGCGGCGCGCTGGCGGGTACGCGGCGCCGCCGAAGTCAATTCCGCACCGGCGCCGCGCTGGGCGCCGAAGACCGAGCCGGACGCGAGCACGCTTGTCGAGCCGACCCTCGGGGATGACGACGAATCGACGGAGCCGGACGCGCCGGAGGAGCGGCAAAACCTGTTCTCACGGATGTCGAAGGGAATTAGGAACCGATTCAACCGCATGTTGCCTCCGCGTCGTCCCGAGTCCATCGCGCCCGACGAAGCCGACCTGAGCGAACCTGACCTGGGTGAACCCGACCTGGGTGAACCTGACCTGGGCGGATCTGCCGACGACAAGCCCACGGTCACCGACGCGTCCGCCACGCGCTCCGAAACCAGGAAACCGTGGTTCAAGATCTTCCGCCGTTGATGCGCGTTGCGCAGCGGGTTAGCTCGGAAGAGGATTGTTGTTGAAAAGGAATCCCATCAGGTCGCGCGTGCCGAGCGTTTGCGGGCTGACGAGCAGTTCGCCGGCATCATAACCGGCGGCTTGTCCTTGCTGCGTCGCAAACGCGCGAATCCGCTCAAACAGGGGCGATTGTCGGTGGGCGAACTGGGTCTGGTAGCAACCGACCGCGGCGAGCTTGGCGTCGAGCGTATCGGCGATGTCAACCACCAGGTGCCCGCCGCCTTCGGGCAGCCCCAGCGAGCGGAAGGCCAAGGTGTAGTAAAGGTGGGCCGCGATCGCGTGGGTCGGCAGGCCGTCGAAATGCTCGTCCCATTTCGTGAGCCGCGAATAGAACACGGCCGCGTCGGTGATCTGCATCGCCTGCCAATGGTCCGGCGAGGCGAGGGGAGTCTTCTCGCCGAACCCCAGAACCAACCGCGGCCGGTAGCGGCGGAACTCCTTGGCCAGCGCCACGCGCGCCTCGAACGTATCGAACAGCCGCCGGTTGGGCAGGTCAAGCTGCACGCGCGTCGTCACGCCCAGCGCCTCCGCCGCCTGCCTCGCCTCGGCCAGGCGTACCTCCGGTCCCGGCGAACGGGGCGTCGGCTCGCCGTCGGTCAAGTCGACGATCCCCACGCGGTAGCCTTGCCTCGCCAGCTTCGCCAGTGTCCCGCCGCAGGCGATCTCGACGTCGTCGGGATGCGCGCCCACCGCGATCACATCGAGTTGAGTCATGGGATCCATGGGAATGGATGGAGAAAGGAGAAAGGAGAAAGGAGAAAGGAGAAAGTTAAAATGATCCGGGTTTGAGAATCGCCAACAAGAACGTCGGATTGAGCGCGTCGAAGCGGACTCGTTCGAGTTGATACGTTCCCCGCGCGACGTTGATCAACCAGACCTTGACGTCGGGCACATGGCGGTGGAGGGTGGCGTGCAGTTCGGCCAGGTTCTCGATGCTGCCGACATTCGCCACGAGCCGGCCGTGCGGCCTCAAGCGGTCGTAGGCCAGTTCCGCCAGCCGACTGACCTCGCGTCCACTGCCGCCGAGGAAGATGCTGTCGGGGTTGGGCAAGCCGCTCCAGGCCTCGGGCGCGCGACCGAGCACGGGCACCAGGTTCGCCACGGCGAATTTCGCCGCGTTGGCCTTGATCAAGTTGTGGTCTTCGGCGTCCATCTCGATCGCGTAGGTCGTGCCGGCCGCGGCGAGCTGCGCCGCCTCGATGGCCAGCGAGCCGCTTCCGGCGCCGATGTCCCAGACGGTGCTGGTTGGTCCCAGGTCCATTTCGGCCAGCGCCAGCGAGCGGACCTCGGCCGGCGTGAGCAGCCCCTTTTTGGGTTTCGACTGCAAGAAGGCGTCGTCCGGGTTGCCGAAGGCGCGGTGTCCGATCCGTTCGCTCGGCCGGTCGGGCAAGCCCGGCTTGCGCACCAGGATCATGACGTTGAGGGGTGAGAATTCCTGCTCGGCCAGTTCCGCCAGTTCGCCCTGCGTCACGCGCTCGTCGGGCGCGCCGAGGTTCTCGCAGACATAGGCCGAGAAGTAGTCGATCCGCCGCTGCAACAGCGCCTGGGCCACCGCCGCGGGCGGGCATGATTCGCTCGTGAACAGCCCCACTTTTTCCGCGGTGCGGATTTTCTCGATCACATGGTCGAGCGAGTGGCTCGCCAGGTTCGTCAGGTAGGCTTCTTCCCAGCTTTCTTTCACGCGCGCGAAGGCAAGCTGCATGCTGCTCACATGCGGCACGACCTCGAACCGCTCCTTGCCCAGCTTGTCGCAAAGGTAGCGTGCCATGCCATAGAACAGCGGGTCGCCCGAGACCAGCACCGCCGCGCGGCGCCCCTGGCAGGCCGCCAGCCGCTCGACGGCTTGGTCGAGGTTGCCCCCCACGACCAGTCGCTCGGCCTTCGATACGGGCACGCGGGCCAACGTGTAATCGGCGCCGACAAGCAGGTCCGCCTGTTCGATCAGTTGCCGCGCGGCGCTGGTCGTGCCTTCCAGCCCGTCATCGCCGATTCCGATGATGTGAATCTTTTCCGTCGTCGACAAGGCAAGCTCGCTTTCCGCTGAGACACGGCCACCGGATGGCCGGAAAACGTGGATTCTATCGGCTAGCGTGCCGGGCGTCCAACGGGAGGTGCCGGCTCGCGTCGACTTGGGCTATACTCTATCGCATGCTCCGCCAATCTCCTTGGACTCGCTTGTTGCTTGTCAGCGTGGTGTTGCCCGCGACGATCGTCGCGGCCGACTCCTTGGCGTTGTCCCATGCCCAATCGCAATCCTGGTCCACCGAGGCCACGCTCGTCGTCTTTGGGCTGTTCCTGGCGCAGGTAGCCTTGATGGGTCATTTCGCTGGTCGATACCTGCCGAACTCCACTGCAGTTTTCCATCGGCCACATGCTGATCTGGACGGCCGCCGCCACCATGATCGTCGTGGCCGCCAAACAAGTGGTCTCATCGTCGGCGCGCGGCCACGATTGGCACGGATGGGTTCTCAGTGCCATTGATGGAATGGTCCTGGCGTTGGCTGATAGGGCTGATACACGCGGTGAAATCTTCCAAGGAGTTGACGATGAAGACGAAAACATGGGCGACCGGGATTGGGCTTGTCCTGCTGCTGGGCGCTGGGCCCAAGGAGCGGCCCGTCGCCCGCGCAGCGCCTGACGACGCCCCAGGCGAGGCCGTCGGCGCCGAGGCGGTCGAGGCGCGGGAAACGATGCTCAGGGCCGCGCGCAGGACCAACAACACCACCGAGGCGGCGTATGATGCCGGGAACCGTCCGTTTTCCGACCTTTACGCATGGTCGCGCCGTTGGCTGGAGGCCGAGCGCGCCGGGGCGGAGGACAACGACGGCGAATTGGCCGCCCTGAAAGACCACTCGGCGCGGATGACGCAGTTATACCGCAAGGTCAAGGCATTGCACGTCCACGGCGTCCGGGGGGGCGAAGCAGAGAGGTTCCATGCCGCGCAGTTCCAGGTGGCCGAAGCCGAGCTTTGGCTGGTCGCCGCCGGTGGCACGGACGACGATGCGCCAGGCGTGGACGCCGGCGCCGCGGCGACCAAGGCGCGGCAAGCGATGCTCAAGGCCGCCAAAAAGACCTACGCAGCCACGCAAGTTTCGTACCAGGCCGGCAAGGCGCCGTTCTCGGAGACTTACGCCTGGTCGCGCCGTTGGCTGGAAGCCGAGCGCGCTCTCGCGAAGGATAAGAACGGCGAGCTTGCCGCCCTGAAAGACCACTGGAAGCGGATGAGGCCATCGTACCTCAAGATCAAGGCGTTGTATCTCGGCGGTATCAAGGGGGGTGAGGCGGAGACGTTCGGCGCCGCCGAATTCTACCTGGCCGAAGCCGAGCTTTGGCTGATCGAGGCCGGAGGCACCGTTCCCGACGATCTGGAGTAACGCCATGCATGCCGCCAACGCGCCTCGCCGCCGCCCTTTCCAATTCAGCCTCAAGTGGCTCTTGATTTGGGTGGCGATCGTCAGCGTGCCGTTGGCGTGGTTCGGCATGAAGCTGCACCAGAAGCGCATCGAGCGCGCGGCGGTCGCGGAACTGAAAAAGGCGGAGGTCAATGTTCGTTATCATAACTCATCTCCACGGGCTAACCTCGCTGCGAATGTTGGACCTGGAAGGCACCAAGGTCACCGACGCCGGCGTGGCCGAACTCGAAAAGGCCCTGCCCAACTGCGAAATCATTCAATTCGATTACCGTTGATCGCGCTGTTGTCGATCGTCGCTTTGCCCCCGCTCAACCTGTGTAAAGCGAGCCGTCGGCCCGCCTCACCACGCCGTTGCTGGCTCCCGACTACGTGGAGGTGTTGAGCCTCTGGCGCTTCCGAAAAAGTCGCGACGATTTGACGTGTCGCTCCCCGCTAGACCAGCCGCGCAGCGGCGACAGAGTATAGCCTGGGGCGTAAGCCCTCGTTGTTCTACACATCTTGTAAAGAGGCCAGGGGCTTGCCCCCTGGCCTCTTACGAAGAGACCGGGATTTCCCAACGCCCCCATTTCACCACCCGCAATCAAAAGATGTGTAGAACAACGAGGGCGTAAGCCCCAGGGATCCGCCTTGCTGAGGCTGGATCGCGCTGAAGTCGCCGCAGTGATTTGCCGGGTGCTGATAGAAGGAGGGTAATTCAGCGTCCGGAGCGTCCGCACACCAGTGGGGGGTGGCTATTAGTCTTTCGCAAACTGTTTCAGTTATTCGACTTGCGCAGTGCATGCACGCATGCGCCAATGACCTGGGCCCAAGGGCAGCGTCCGCACACCAATGGGGGGTACTCGGTTGCGCGTCGCAAGTAGCGGCTGCTGTTAGCCTTATGGCACGAGCTCCGGATCGCGGCGACATCACTTCGCACGGCGGCAGCGTCCGCACACCTGTGGGGGGTAACGCACCGCTGCACGCTCAAGGTGCTTTGACTGCGATCGCGCCGCCGGGCGTGCCCAGACATGACGAACCGAACGGGGGCTTCAGCCAGACGATTCGATCAAACGCCTGGCCAAGTCCACATGCCCAGACATGACGAACCGAACGGGGGCTTCAGCCCGTGTCCCCTACGCGACACTGCCTAAAAACTGGGCACAACCAACCGCCCTCGGCCGCGGCTGAAGTGGCTGGCAAATCGACCGAAATCCTTGACCCGAAAAACTGTTTTCTATGGATTTTCATGGGCCTTTTTCGCTGGGCGATTACTGGTCTACTGCGTCTTGGTTCATCGCTTTGGCAGCGGGCTGCCTACGGTTTGCGCGGCTCTGCCCAAAAAATAGGCACGACCTCCGCGTGCCAATCCGGCATTATTTCGACAGGTGGGTGGCCCCACCTGCGATGCCTGGCGCGCGCGGACTGACGACCGCCGCCAGCCAGAACGGCCCATTCGGTTCGCATTTTTCGGCGAAATCGCTGCATTGGCCGCCGATGGGCCCGACTGCGGGCCGATCACGGTTGCGGAGATCGGAGGGTCGTGATGGTTTTGTCGGCGCCGCTGGTGGCCATGCCGACCTGCGGCGCACCCGTGACGTGAAGCGGTAAAGAGTGCCATCGATACCACCGACAAATGACAAATGACCACGAACCCAACTGTATTCTACCTCTGTACGTTCGTGCGGGCAAGAGGCGGTCGGCGAGGCGCGGCGATGCGTTTCCATGTCGTAAAGCCCTGAAGGGTCGGTCGACGAGCCCGGAGGGGGGTCGATGCGCCGATGGACGTCTTGGAACCGTCTTTTGGAATTCCGAGCGAATCGCGTTCCTCGCTCGCGCCGATTTATTTCCAAATTTATCTTCCGCAGCCCATTGCAACCGCCAAAATCTCCGATACAATGCGGACATCCTTTCAAGCTTTCTGTATGCGTCGGGTTGTTCAAATCGGTTGAGGGCGTTGCGATGCTGAATTCAACGCGTCGTGGTTGGCGAGGTCGAACAAACCCCAATCTCCGCCTCGGTATCCGCGCAGCGCGTCCTCGCGTCCTCGCGTCCTCGCGTCCTCGCGTCTAATTGTAGACCGGTTCGCCTGTCTCCGCCAGCACCTCGTTCACCCGGCGCCGGTCGCGCATCGTTTCCGCGATCATGGCCCTGGTCTTCGGCGCGCTCTCCGTATTGCGCCGGCTTTTCGCCACATCCCGCCGATTCGGCAACGAGGTTGCCCGAGGGGGCGGCCGGCATTTTGGGAGAATGAAATATGACGCTGATCCTGCGAGAATCGCGCGCCTTGGACGCGGCCGAAAGGCGGCCGCCCTACGCTGCGCCGTTGGACGACACTCCGCCAACCGGGGCGCCAGGGTCCGAGAAGGCCGCCGAACCTCCGCTGCCGCGGGTGGCCAATCCGCGCCGCCGCACCATTTTGTCCCAACTCCTCGCGCTGGGTGGCGGGCCCAACGGCAGGGCCATCGACCCCAACGGGCTTTGCCTCGACTTGCCCGGTGAATACGATCGGATCACAATCGACGACGAATTCGCGCTGGCCTGCCCCAAAGTCGCCAAGGAAGAGTCGCTGGCGTTGGAACGCAACCTCGTCAAGAGCAAGCGTTGCAAAGTCGCGCTCGTCCTTTGGCGATTCAACGGCCTTTACATCCTGATCGAGGGACATCACCGGCTTTTTTACTGCCTCAAGCACCAGCTTTCCTTCCGGGTGGAGTTTCTCGACTTGCCTGGCAGGGAGGCGGCGCTGCAATATATCCGCGACGAGCAGATCGGCCGGCGCAACCTTTCCGACGAAGGCGCCGCTTGCGGGCGCGGCGATCGCTACAACAGCGAAAAGCAGGCGCACGGCGGGCGAAACTGCAAAGCGAGTGCGCAAGTTGCGCACTTGAAGACCGACGAGTGGCTGGCGGCGGAATATGGCGTTTCGGCCGGTACGATCCGACGCGACGGCAAGCTGGCCGAGGCCATGCGAGGGATTGTCGGAAACTGCGGCCTGGAAGCGCGGCACGCGCTGTTGGCTCGCGGTAGCGGCGTGAGCCGCGCCGCGATCCACCGGTTGGCCGAGATGGAGGCCAGCGAGCAACGCGATGCCGTCGACAGGTTCTTCGAGATAGAGAAACTGCCGCCGGCGCCGATTGACGACGACGGTGGAACGGTGACCTTCGCCTTGCCGACTCGGCTGGCTGAAAAGCTCCTTCGGCACTTCGGCGCGAGCGATGAAGCGGAACTCGTCGACGCCCTCGGTCGACTTTCAGACAACCAAGTAGGGTGGGCAACGCCCACCAGCCCGCCCCGACAACTGACAACCAGCTACTGACAACTAACCACTGACCACTACCCCCATGAGTCCCAACCATGTTCTGGCTCAATCACGAAAAACGGAAAGCGAAACGAAAAGTACGCGCGGCACGGCGCGCGGGATTTGAATCCCTCGAAGCGCGGCTTTACCTGACCGGCAGTCCAACCGTTCAGAA
>Ga0307372_10002488_pt1 | contig 30412 bp, 26 predicted proteins | sample OX1MG_FD_202533 | JGI IMG/M metagenome (GOLD analysis project Ga0307372, IMG submission 202533) | Soil microbial communities from Risofladan, Vaasa, Finland - OX-1 | ecosystem: Environmental > Terrestrial > Soil > Coastal area > Acid sulfate soil | place: Finland: Risofladan, Vaasa | collected... | reverse complement strand
TGCTCGGGGAGGGCCCCACCGCTCCGCCCGGCGTGCGGGCGTGCGGTGCGGCCGCCTGGGAGGCGGTGCGCGTCGAGGCCGGCATCCCGGTCATGGGGGCCGAGCTCGACGAGCGGACCATCGCCGCCGAGGCCGACCTGCTCGAGCGGTGCGTGAGCTTCACGAAGGGGTGCTACACCGGGCAGGAGCTCGTCGCCCGCCTCGATGCCCGGGGCAACCGCGTGGCCCGGCACCTGCGCGGGCTCGTCGTCGATGAGCTGCCCGGGGGTGCGGCGGCGCCCCTCGGCGCCGAGGTCGTCGCCGACGGGAAGGTCGTCGGGTCGGTGACCTCGGCGGCTTGGTCACCGTCGCTGGGCCGTCCGGTGGCGCTGGCCTACGTGCACCGCAGCATCACCCCGCCGGCGCGCGTCGAGCTGCGCCCGGCCCCGGAGACGCCGGTGGCCTCGTCCCGACCGGCCGCCACCGACGACGTGATCGGTGCGGAGGTGCGGGCACTCCCGCTCGTCTGAGACCGGACCCGGCCTGTCACGCCGGCCGGATCGAGCGGGGCCGCTCCTGCGGACCCCGGCCTGTCACGCCGGCCGGATCGAGCGGGGCCCGCTCCTACGGGCGAAGCGCCTGCAGGATCACGTCGGTCAGGTCGGGGCGGCACACCAGGAGGTCGGGGAGCCACGGGTCCGGGTGGTTGTAGCTGAGCGGCGAGCCGTCGAGACGCGAGGCGTGGTAGCCGTGGGCACGCGCCACCGCCACGGGGGCGGCCGAGTCCCATTCGTACTGGCCGCCGGCGTGCACGTAGGCGTCGGCGGCCCCCCGGACGACGGCCATGGTCTTGGCGCCCGCCGAGCCCATCGGCAGGAGCTGCGCGCCGAGCCGGCGTGCGAGCTGCTCGGCTTCGGCGGGGGGCCGGGTCCGGCTCACCACGACCCGCAGCGGGCCGGGGTCCCCCGGGGGCGCCGACGGAGGGCCCGGGGACGCCGCGCCGGGCGGGGAGGCGGGTGCGGGCGGGCCGGGGGCGCCGGTGCCGAAGACCAGGCCCTCGCCGGGCAGGGCCACGGCGCCCACCACCGGCTCGCCGTCGACCACGAGGGCGACGTGGACGGCGAAGTCGCTGCGGCCCTCGGCGTACTCACGGGTGCCGTCGAGGGGGTCGACGACCCAGACCCGGGCGGCCGCTGACCGGTCCGGGCGCCCGGGGGCGGTGCCGCCCTCCTCCGACAGCACGGCGTCGTGGGGACGGGAGTGCGCCAGGGCGGCGTTGAGCAGCTCGTTGGACCGGCGGTCGCCCTCCGAGCCGAGCTCGCGGGCGTCCCCGCCCACCCCCTGGGCCCGCAGCTCGAGGAGCACCACGCCGCAGTCCTCGGCGATGCGGGCCGCCAGCGCGTGGTCGTCGGTCATGGGCAAACTCGCACCTGGGGCGATGTGGCGTCCGGGGATGGGAAAGCCCGCAGACCGTACCGGAAAGCGCCCTGACCGGACTATTCTCGTCCTCCTATGGGGGGACGCGCGGAGGCTGGCCAGTACCAGCTCTCCCATCTCGAGGCGCTCGAAGCGCAATCCGTGCACATCATGCGCGAGGTGGTGGCGGAGTTCGAGCGCCCGGTCCTGCTCTTCTCGGGGGGGAAGGACTCGGTGGTCATGCTGCGGATCGCCGAAAAGGCCTTCTGGCCGGCCCGGCTGCCCCTGACGGTCATGCACGTGGACACCGGGCACAACTTCCCCGAGGTGCTCGAGTTCCGTGACCGCCGGATCGCCGAGCTCGACGCCCAGCTGAAGATCGCCTCGGTCCAGGAGTCCATCGACAGGGGCCGGTCCGTGGACGACCCCGGCTCCAATCCCTCCCGCAACCGCCTGCAGACCCGGACCCTGCTCGACGCCATCACCGAGCACCGCTTCGACGCCGTGTTCGGGGGGGCCCGGCGCGACGAGGAGAAGGCCCGGGCCAAAGAGCGCGTGTACTCGTTCCGCGACGAGTTCGGGCAGTGGGACCCGAAGAACCAGCGCCCCGAGCTGTGGGGGCTGTACAACGGCCGCCACCGCGCCGGCGAGCACATCCGGGTGTTCCCCCTGTCGGACTGGACCGAGCTCGACATCTGGCAGTTCATCGCCCAGGAGAAGGTCGACATCCCGTCGATCTACTTCGCCCACCGGCGCGAGGTGTTCCGTCGCGACGGCATGCTCCTGGCCGTCAACCCGTTCCTCACGCTGCGCGACGACGAGGAGCCCTTCGAGACGATGGTGCGCTACCGCACCGTGGGCGACATGACCTGTACGGGCGCGGTGGAGTCGAACGCCGTCACCGTCGACGAGATCATCGACGAGACGGCCGTCTCCCGGCTGACCGAGCGGGGCGCCACCCGGGCCGACGACCGCTTCAGCGAAGCCGCCATGGAGGACCGCAAGCGCGAGGGGTACTTCTAAATGGAGCTCCTGCGATTCGCCACGGCCGGCTCGGTGGACGACGGCAAGAGCACGCTCATCGGCCGTCTGCTCTACGACTCCAAGGCCATCTTCGAGGACCAGCTCGAAGCGGTGGAGCGCGTCAGCCGCCAGCGCGGTGACGAGTACACGGACCTGGCCCTGCTCACCGACGGCCTGCGGGCCGAGCGCGAGCAGGGGATCACCATCGACGTGGCCTACCGCTACTTCGCCACGCCGCTGCGCAAGTTCATCATCGCCGACACCCCCGGCCACATCCAGTACACGCGCAACATGGTGACCGGGAACTCCACCGCCGACCTCACGCTCGTCCTCGTGGACGCCCGCAAGGGGATCGTGGAGCAGACGAGGCGCCACGCCTTCCTGGCTTCGCTCCTGCGGGTGCCGCACCTGCTGCTGTGCGTCAACAAGATGGACCTGGTGGGGTACGACGAGGCCGTCTTCCGGCGCATCTGCGAGGAGTTCAAGGCGTTCGCCACGCGCCTCGAGGTGGGAGACCTCGCCTTCATCCCCATCTCGGCGCTGAACGGCGACAACGTCGTGCAGCGGTCGCTGAACATGCCGTGGTACGAGGGGCAGTCGCTGCTCCACCACCTCGAGCAGGTGTACATCGCGTCGGACCGCAACCTGATCGACGCCCGGCTCCCGGTGCAGTGGGTCGTGCGGCCGACGGCGTCGACCATCCCCGACTTCCGGGGCTACGCCGGGCGTGTCACCGGGGGGGTGTTCCGGCCCGGTGACGAGGTCTTGGTCCTGCCGTCGGGCCTCACCTCCACCATCGCCTCGATCAGCACCTTCGACGGCCCCGTGGACGAGGCGTTCGCGCCCATGTCGGTGATGGTGCGCCTCACCCACGACCTCGACGTCTCGCGTGGCGACCTCATCTGCCGGCCCCACAACCAGCCCACCGTGGGTCAGGACATCGACGCCATGATGTGCTGGATGTCGGACCGCCCCCTGGCCGAAGGTGACGTCGTGGCCCTGAAGCACACCACGCGCTGGGTCCGGGCGCAGGTGCGCAAGGTCCACTACGACCTCGACGTCAACACCCTGCGGCGCGACGAGGCGGCCAGCACCCTGGGCCTGAACGAGGTCGGGCGCGTCAGCCTGCGGGTGACGCAGCCGTTGTTCTACGACAGCTACCGGCGCAACCGCTTCATGGGCTCGTTCATCGTGGCGGCGGAGGACACCAACGTCACCACCGGGGCGGGCATGATCCTGGGCGCGGACTGAGCCGTGGTCGTCCCCGCCTCCGACCTGGTGTGGGCGACGAGCCGCCTGACGCGGCGCGACCGCTGGCGGTGGCTCGGCACCCGCGGGGTGACGGTGTGGTTCACCGGCCTGTCGGGCTCGGGGAAGTCGACGCTGGCCGCCGCCGTCGAGGAGCACCTGGTGGCGAACGGCCGCGCCGCGTACCGCCTCGACGGGGACAACATGCGGTCCGGCCTCAACGGCGACCTCGACTTCAGTCCCGAGGGCCGCGAGGAGAACGTCCGGCGGGTGGCCGAGGTGGCCCGCCTGTTCGCCGACGCCGGCATCGTGGCCCTGGCCGCGCTCATCAGCCCCTACGCCGAGGGGCGGCGCCGGGCGCGCGCCCTGCACGAGGACGCCGGCCTGCGGTTCGTCGAGGTGTACGTGTCGACGCCCATGGCCGTGTGCGCCGAGCGGGACCCGAAGGGCCTCTACGCCCGGGCCTCGGCGGGGGACCTGTCCACCTTCACGGGGGTCAGCCACCCCTACGAGCCACCGGAATCGCCGGAGGTCGTCGTGGGCCACGACCTCTCGCTGGCGGAGGCCCTGGAGCGGGTCCTCGTGGCCCTCGGGGCGCCCGGTTCAGGGATCTAGCCACAAATTGAGGTCAGAATCTCACGGAGTGTGGGATTTACCCTTCTGGCCACCGGGGGCGTCTCGAACGACCGACTGGTTGACGTTGACTTCGCGCGGGGAGTGGTGAGAAGCTTGGTCGTTACAGGACGGGCGTACCGGGCCGGTGAACAGACACCGGCCGTGGCGACCTGGAACTTGTAGGGGGGGCCTTCCTTGTCTGCGTTCCAACCCACAGTGCTGCAGGACTCGGTCCTGGTCGTCGACGACGACCAGGCCACGAGGGACAGCCTGGCGTCGGTGCTCAAGGGCGCCGGCATCGAGGTCTTCGTGGCGTCGGACCCGACCGAGGCCTTCACGTTGCGGGGGCTCCAACGCCCTGCCGCCATCGTCGTCGACCACCAGCTCGCCGACCAGACCGGCGTGGAGCTCGCCCAGCGCATGAAGGAGGAGGACCCCGACACGCCGGTCCTCCTGCTCACGGGGTTGGCGTCGCTCGACAGCGCCCTGGCCGCCTCGGCGCAGCTCGACGGCCTGCTCGTCAAGCCGCTCGTCCCCCAGGCCTTCATCCAGACCGTGCGCAACGCCCTGGCCCAGCGAGCCCTCGCCGTCGAGAACCAGCGCCTCGCCGAGCGCATCGAGGAGCTGAGCGCCCAGGGCGCGGCGGCACCCGCGCCGGCGGCGCCGGCGACGCCTGTGGCCCCGGCCGCACCGACGGTCTTCACCGAGCCGCCCAACCGCGCCCTGCTCGAGGACCAGCTGGACAAGGCCCTCACCGCGGCCCGGCGCGACAGCGGCTCGCTGGCGGTGCTGTTCGTGGAGCTCGACGGGTGGCAGGACGTCCACGCGCAGTTCGGCGGCGGCGTCGCCGAGCAGGTGGCGCGCGAAGTGGCCAGCCGCCTGTCGGTGGCGAGGCGCAAGTCCGACATCGTCACGCGGGTGGCCGCCGACAAGTTCGCCGTCGTGTGCGCCGACGTGAATTCCGAGGCTGACGCCCTGCGGATCGCCAGCCTCGTTCTCGACGGCGCCGGCCGGCCCGTCGTGGTGGACGGCGTGGAGCACTGGCTGCGCGCCACCGTCGGCATCGTCCTGACGGACCCCGGCGCCACCGGGGAGACCGCCGACACCGTCCTCGAGAACGCCGAGCTGGCCATGTACTGGGCCCGCGACGAGGGCCGGGCGTCGCAGGTGTTCGACGCGTCCATGCGCGATCGCGTGGTGTCGCGCTACGAGATCGAGCACGGGCTGCAGAGCGCCATGGACAACGGCGAGCTGGCGCTGTTCTACCAGCCGGTCGTCGACCTCCGCAGCGGCCAGGTGGTCGGTGCCGAGGCGCTGCTGCGCTGGCAGCGGCCGGAGCAGGGGGTGCTGCTGCCGGGTGAGTTCCTCGACGTGGCGGCCGAGGTCGGCATGGCCGACGCCATCAGCCGGTGGACCCTCGACCGCGCCCTCACCGAGCTGGTGCTGTGGCGGGCCGCCGAGAACCTCCCCGCGCAGTTCCGGCTCACCCTGAACGTGTCGGGCCGCCAGCTGACCGACCCGCACTTCGTCGAGATGTTCGAGGGCCTCACCCGCAAGCACGGGGTGTCGCCGGCCATGATCAGCATCGACCTGTCCGAGGACGCGGCGCGCGCCGCTGCGGGCGCCGAGGGCGTGCTCGCCCGGCTGAGCGCGGCGGGGGTGCAGTTCAACCTCGACGACTTCGGAGCCGGCGAGTGCAGGCTGGCCTGGCTCCAGGAACTGCCGATCCACGCGCTCAAGATCGCACCGGAGTTCGTGGCCACCCTCGACTCCACCAGCAACCCGCACGGCGCCGCCATGGTGCGGGCGCTCATCGCGCTCGGCCACGAGCTCCATCTGTCCATGGTGGCCGAGGGCGTCGAGACGCCGGCGCAGGCCGCGGCCCTGCGCGCCATCGGGTGCGAGCTCGCGCAGGGGTACCACCTGGGCCACCCGGGGCCGCGCGAGCAGGTCTGGGCGGCCCCCGAGGCCTAGGCGCAGCCCGTACCGCACCTCGCACGGCTCACCGACGTGAGCCGTGCCGACGCGCGCCCGTGCACATGGTGATTTCCCTGGTGGCGGCACAGAATTCCTCAATCGTGATGATGCCAATTCGGTGCGCGACTCCGTAACGTCTGACCCAGGTGTTGCGAGCGGACGCCCGCGCGCGTCATGGTGTCGCCCCGAACGGGACGGCACCGGGCGCACGGGACGGTTCGCACGCCGGCCCGGACGACCGGGGAGGAACGTGACGCCGGTGGATCCGATGTCGGCGCCAGATAGGGGGGACACGATGGCAAGGTCGAACAGCAGGCGACGCGGCGTCGCAGCTGTCATAGCCGGGGTGGTCGCGGGAGGCGGGAGCGTGGTCACGCTGTTCGCGGCGTCCGCGACGCCGGCCTTCGCCGACTCGTCCGCGTACGAGCTGTACTGCCCGGGCACGCCCGTGGGCAACATCGTGCTCAACGACGTGATCACCACCGGGACGATCACCCCGGCGAGCCCCGCGTCGGGCTCCACGTTCAACCTGACCAACTACCAGTCGAAGGTGTCGCTGCCGACGTCGATCGTCTCGGCTGCCGCGGCCCTGGGCAACTCGGCCATCGTGGGCTCCGCCGTCACGAAGATCGACGCCACCGGCGCCACGCCGGCGTCGATCGCCAGCGGGACCCTGGCGATCAACGCGCCCATCCCGAGCCCGGTGCCCACCACCGGCCTGCCGCTCATCCTGCCGGCGACGCCCAGCTCCATCGGCCCCTTCACGGCGTCGGGTGGCACCATCACGCTGACGGTCGACCCGACCGTGCAGCTGACCCTGGTCGTGTCGGGCAGCAACCTGAACGTGACCTGCAAGCCGTACCCGAACAACGCCGCGCCGACGGGCATCACCTCGACGGCCCCGACGGGCTCGGCGGCGTCACCGGTGATCGCCACGGCCTCGGCGGGCACGGCGACCCCGACCACGGCCGCTCCCACGACGGCCCCCGTTGCCACGCCGACCACGGCGCCGCCCACGGCGGCGAGCGGCGGGTCGCTGGCGACGACCGGCCCCGGGCCGCACCTGTGGCTCGTGGCGGTGATCGGCTTCATCGTGCTGTACCTCGGGTCGGTGGCGCTGGCCCTCGTGGAGCGCCCCCGGAGCCTGCTGCGGCGCATGCTGCGGATCTCCCGGCCGCTCCCGGCCGTGGCCGGGCCGATGGACTTCGCCGCCGAGCCGGCGCCGGTGGTCCACCCGCCCGTGCGCAGCGGGCGGCCCGACCTGCCGAGCGTGCGGCCCGTGTACCCGAAGGCCGGCGGCTCGCACGGCCTGTGGTTCGACGGCTGGGAGCCCGAGGGCCGCACCAAGAACTGACGTCAGGGCGCTTCCCCTACGCAGGGGGGCGTAGGGGAAGCGCCGACGTCGGTATCCCGGGGTCCCCGGGGGCCGTGACCCCGCCCGTCGGCCCGTGGTGGCCGCCGGGCGCCGGGTCGCTCGCCAACCACACCGCCATGCGCGCCCCGCGCCCCGCGGCGGCCGGCGACTCCGCCGTGACGGTGGCGCCCATGGCGGCGGCCAGCTCGGCCACGATCGCCAGCCCGAGCCCCGCACCCGCCTTCCGGGCCGGCATGCGGTCCGACGTGTAGTGGCGCTCGAAGACGTGCGGGAGGTCCTCGGCGCCCATGCCGGGGCCGTCGTCGGTCACCCATACCCCGGTCCACGCCCCGGCGCGCGCCGCGCCGACCTCGACACGGCCCGCCGCGAACTTCAGCGCGTTCTCGACGAGATTGGCGATGATCTGGCCCAGGCGGTCGGGGTCGGCGTCGACCCACAGCCCGGCGCCGGGGGCCACGGCCGCCACCAGCGCCACACCGGCGGCGCCCGCCTCGGGCCGGAACCCCTCGACCACCGACGCGGCCACGTCGGCGCAGTCGACGCGCTGGGTGTGCAGGGAGAACTGGCGCGCCTGCACGCGGGCGAGGTCGAGCAGGTCCTGCACCAGCCGTTCGAGGCGCCGCGCCTCGGTGGCGATGATGGCGACCGCGCCGGGGACGTCGTCGGTGGCACCCTCGGCGATGGCGTCGGCGTAGCCGCGGATCGAGGTGAGCGGCGTGCGCAGCTCGTGCGACACCGACAGCAGGAACTCGCGCTCGAGCCCCTGCGAGCGCGTGAGGTTCTCGCCCAGGGTGTTGATGGCCTGCGCCAGCTCGGCCAGCTCGGGGTAGTCGTGGGCGCTCACCGCCACGGTGGCCGCCAGGTTCCCGCCGGCGATCTGGCGCGTCGCCCCGAGGGCGCGCACCAGCGGTGCGCTGATCCGCCGGGCGAGCACGGTCGCCACCAGGACCGCCGCCGCCAGCACGGCCCCGGCCACCAGCACGAAGTAGAAGACGCCGTTCACCGGGTTGGTCACGTGGCGGGTGACCACCAGGACCGGCGTGTCCGCGGCGGGGAGGCCGCCCGCCAGGGTGACGCGTTGGCGGGCCGTCAGGGCCAGGGGCTGGGCCACGAACACGACGTTGCCGACGTGGCCGGCGACGGTCGCGCCCGATTGCAGGGCGCGGGGCCGCAGCACCGCCGGCACGAGCGGCGCGGGGACGGGCCGGACCCGGGCGTCGGTCCCGAGCCCCACGAGGGTCAGCCGGTCGAAGGCCCCCACGCGCCGCAGCACCGGGAGCACGGCGCGGTCGCTGAAGGCGGGGTTGCTCGACATGAGGGCGCCGATGGCCTCGGCCTCGGTGGTGAGCTCGTTGGCGGCGGTCTCGATGGCCGCCCCCCGCACGAGCAGGACGCTGCCCGCCACGGTGAGGACGAGCGTGCCGAGCACCACCGCGAGGATGGCGACGGTGATGCGCCGTCGCATGGCCGTCGCTCAGCCGAGCCGGTAGCCGACACCCCACACGGTCGTGAGGGGGAGCGAGTCGCCGAGCTTCTTGCGCAGTTGCCGGACGTGGACGTCGACCGTGCGCTCGTCGCCGTACCACCCGTCGCCCCAGACGCCGTCGAGGAGCTGACGTCGCGACAGGGCCAGCCCCCGGTTGAGGGCGAGGTAGGTGAGGAGGTCGAACTCGCGCGTGGTGAGCGCCACGACCGCGGCGCCGCTGCGGACCTCGCGCCGGCCGGTGTCGACGGCGATCTCGCCCACCTCGAGCACGGCGGGCGCGGCCCGGGGCGGGGACCCGGCGCGGCGCAGGATGGCGCGCACCCGGGCGACGAGCTCACGCGCCGAGAACGGCTTGGTGATGTAGTCGTCGGCGCCGAGCTCGAAGCCGATCACCCGGTCGACCTCGTCGTCGCGGGCCGTGAGCATGACGACGGGGACGTCGCCTCCATCGGCGCGCAGGCGGCGGCACACGTCGAGGCCGTCGAGCGCCCCGGGCAGGCCGATGTCGACCACGACCAGCTGGGGACGGTCCCGGTCGACGTAGGCCAGGCCGCCCTCGGCGTCCTCGGCCTGCAGCACGCGGTAGCCCTCGCGGCGCAGGTACAGCGCCACCAGGTCGGAGATGTTGCGGTCGTCCTCGATGACGACGATGGTCTCTCCGTCCCCTCCCATCGCCCCCAGCCTGCCACCGGGGGGGATGGCCCCACGGGGACCCTCGTACCGTGCGCGCACCGTGCCAGGAGACCGCGGCGCCGTGCGCGGGCCGTGATGCCCCTATGAGGAGAGTGTGAGGGCCCGGGGCGCGCACCACCGCCCATTAGGCTGGCGCCGGTGCCGGCCGACACCTACCTCTCCACCATCCTCGCCACCCACCGCGCCCGGGCCGCGGCCGACGACCGCAGCCTGGACGAGCTGCTGGCGCGGGCCGAGGCGCAACCGCCGACCCGACCCTTCCTGGGCGCGCTGGCGGCCCCGGCGGGGGAGGCGCTGGCCGTCATCGCCGAGGTGAAGCGGCGCTCGCCCAGCAAGGGGGTCATCGCCGCCGGCCTCGACCCCGCCCAGGTGGCCGCCGACTACGCGGCGGGCGGTGCGGCCTGCCTGTCGGTGCTCACCGACGAGGAATTCTTCGGCGGCTCCGCGGCCGACCTGGCGGCCGCCCGCGCCGCGTGCGCACTGCCGGTGCTGCGCAAGGACTTCACCGTGGGCGACGCCGACGTGTGCGACGCCCGGCTCATGGGGGCCGACGCCGTGCTGCTCATCGTGGCCGCCCTGTCGGACGCCGAGCTCCTGGGACTCGTGACCCTGGCGCACGAGCTGTCGCTCGACGCCCTGGTGGAGGTGCACGACGAGGCCGAGCTCGAGCGCGCCCTGGGTGCCGGGGCCGAGATGGTCGGGGTCAACCAGCGCGACCTGACGACGTTCGCCGTGGACCCCGGGCGCGCCGAGCGGCTCGGGGGGAGGATCCCCCCCGAGGTGGTGGCCGTGGCCGAGTCGGGGATCACCGGGCCCGACGACGCCCGCCGGCTGGCGGGCGTCGGCTACCAGGCGGTGCTCGTGGGCGAGTCCCTCGTGCGGGCCGCCGACCGGCGCGCCGCGGTCCGGGATCTGACCGGCCAGCGCATCGGGGCGCGCCACGCCCCCCGGGACGCCTACCGGGCGCGGGGGTGACGCCGTGCTCGTGAAGATCTGCGGCATCACGTCCGAGGCCGACGCCCTGCTGGCCGTGGGCCTCGGCGCCGACGCCGTGGGGTTCGTGTTCGCCCCGTCGCCCCGGCAGGTCGCGCCCCAGGCCGTGCGGCGCATCATCGAGCGTGTCCCGCCGGAGATCCTCACCGTCGGGGTCTTCCGCAACGAGGCCCGCACCCGCGTGGTGGACATCGTGAACGGCATCGGCCTGCGCGCCGCCCAGCTCCACGGCGACGAGACGGCCCAGGACACCGCCTGGGTGGCCGAGCGCATCCCCGTGACCATCAAGGCGTTCCCGGTGGGCCACCCCGGCATCGCCCGCATCGACGACTACGGGGTCGACGCCATCCTGGTGGACGCCCTGTCGCCCGGGTCGGGCGAGGTCTTCGACTGGCAGCTGGCGGAGGGCGTGGTCGACCCGGCGCGTCTCATCGTCTCGGGGGGCCTGCGCTCCGACAACGTGGCCGACGCCATCGCCCACCTGCATCCGTTCGGGGTCGACGTGTCGACGGGGGTGGAGTCCGAGCCGGGGCGCAAGGACCCCGGCAAGATGCGCGCCTTCATCGCCGCGGCGCGCGCCGCGGCCGGCGAGGCCACCGGGGGCGACGTCGAGGACGGCGCCCCCGAGGACGACGACACCGGCGACCGCCCCTTCGACTGGCAGGAGGACGAGTGAGCGGCGCACGTGTGGGTGCCATGGGGGAGCCGTCACCGGGAGGCCGCTTCGGCGACTTCGGAGGCCGGTTCGTCCCCGAGTCGCTCGTCCCCGCCTGCATGGAGCTCGAAGCGGCGTTCCGCGCCGCCTGGACCGACCCGGCCTTCCACGCCGAGCTGGGCGCCATCCTGCGCGACTACGGGGGCCGGCCCACGCCCGTCACCGAGTGCGCCCGGCTGTCGGAGCGCCTCGGTGTGCGGGTGCTGCTCAAGCGCGAGGACCTCGCCCACACCGGGTCGCACAAGCTGAACAACGTCATCGGGCAGGCGCTGCTGGCGCGGCGGATGGGCAAGCAGCGCCTCATCGCCGAGACCGGTGCGGGCCAGCACGGCGTGGCCAGCGCCACGGCGGCGGCGCTGTTCGGCATGGACTGCGTCGTCTACATGGGCGAGGTCGACACCGAGCGCCAGGCGCTCAACGTGTTCCGCATGGAGCTGCTCGGCGCCGAGGTGCGGCCGGTGTCCTCGGGCAGCCGCACGCTCAAGGACGCCGTCAACGAGGCCCTGCGCGACTGGGTGGCCAACGTGGAGCACACGCACTACTGCCTCGGGTCGGTGATGGGCCCGCACCCCTATCCGTGGATGGTGCGCGAGCTGCAACGCGTCGTCGGCGACGAGGCCCGCGAGCAGTGCCGGGCGCTGCTCGGAGGTGCGGACCCGGACTGGGTGGTGGCCTGCGTGGGCGGGGGCTCGAACGCGGCGGGCACGTTCGCCGGGTTCGCCGACACCGACGCCGTGCTGGTGGGTGTGGAGGCCGCCGGCGGCGCCGCCATGGGCCGGGGCGTGCCGGGCGTCGTCCACGGCATGAAGAGCTACGTCCTGCAGGACGAGGCGGGGCAGATCCTCGAGGCCCACTCCATCTCGGCGGGCCTCGACTATCCCGGCATCGGCCCCGAGCACGCCCACCTGTCGGCCATCGGCCGGGCCCGCTACGAGCACGCCGGCGACGACGAGGTCCTGGCCGCCTTCGGGCTGCTGGCGCAGACCGAGGGCATCATCCCCGCCCTGGAGCCGGCGCACGCCCTGGCGTGGCTGGTGCGCGAGGCGGGTCGGTCGGTGCCGGCGGGCGCCACCGTGCTCCTCACCCTGTCGGGGCGCGGCGACAAGGACGTCGCCCAGGTGCGCGACATGCTGCGATGAGCGCGCCCGAGGAGATCGGGTCGCTCGAGGCCCATCTGCGGGCGCGCCGGGCCCGGGGGCGCAAGCTCCTCGTCCCCTACGTGACCGGCGGGATGGGACCGGACTGGGCCGAGGCCGTGCTCGCCGTGGCCGACGCCGGCGCTGACGCCGTGGAGATCGGGATCCCCTTTTCGGACCCGATGATCGACGGGCCCGTCATCCAGGAGGCGTCGCTGCGGGCGTTGCAGCGGGGCACCACGCCGTCGTCGGTGCTCGACGTGCTGGCGCGCGCCGACCTCCCCGTGCCGCTGTGCGTGATGACGTACTACAACATCGTGTTCCGCGCCGGCCTGCGCCGCTTCGCCCGCTCGCTGGCCGACGCCGGCATCGCCGGGGCCATCATCCCCGACCTCCCCCTCGAGGAGTCCGGCGAATGGTGCGAGGAGGCTGACGCCGCCGGGGTGGCCACCGTCCTGCTGGTGGCGCCGTCCACGCCCGAGGCCCGGGCCCGGGCCATCTGTGAACGGTCGCGGGGCTTCGTCTACGGCGTCGGGGTCATGGGGGTGACCGGCGAGCGTTCGGAGCTGGCGTCCTCGGCGCGCCACGTGGCCGCCACCGTCCGGCGGCTGACCGAGCGCCCCGTGTGCATCGGCATCGGCGTGTCGAACGCCGCGCAGGCGGCCGAGGCGTGCACCGAGGCCGACGGCGTGGTGGTCGGCTCGGCCCTCGTGCGCCGGCTGCTCGACGGGGCCGGTCCCGACGGCGCGGCCGCGTTCGTGTCGGAGCTGCGCGCCGGTATCGACGCCACCTCCTGACCGCGCGCCCCTCGCTCCGGAGGCGTCGCACCGGCGCCGCCCCGGGAGGGACGTCGGGACGAAATGAATTCGCCACTGCACAGTTTCGCCACAGGAACGGTGCGTACCGTGATCCTCAGGTCGGCGCCGGCCTACCGGCGCCGGAGGAGGAGGCAGACGATGCACGACATGCCGGTGAACCCGCCGGGGGCGCCGTGGGGCACGCCGCCCATGGGGGCCGCACCGACCGGGGGGCCGCCGCCCACGCCACCGTCCCGGCGTCGCCTGCTGAAGGCGGCCGTGGGCATCGGGGCCGCCGCCGGCGTGGCGGTGGGGGCGGGGGCGCTCGCCAATGCCGCCACGAGCTCGAGCGACACGTCCACGTCCACGTCCACGTCCACGTCCACCACCGCCACGGACCCGGGGTCCTCGTCGACCTCCGCGCCGTCGGGCTCGTCGTCGATCACGACGCCACCGGCGGCCGCGCCGAACGCCCCCTTCGGCCCGCGGGGACGCATGGGGCACATGGGCGGGGGACCCTTCGGCGGGGGGATCGGCGGTCCGGTCGTCCACGGTGAGTTCACCGTGAACGGCCCCAACGGCTACGAGACCGTCACCGAGCGCACCGGCACGGTGTCCGGCGTCACCGACACGGCGGGGAGCACCTGGACCCTGACGGTCAAGAGCGCGGACGGCACCTCGGGCACCTTCACCGTCGACGCCGGCACCAGTGTCAACGGTGGCGAGATGGGCATCGGCAGCGTCAAGCAGGGCGACACCGTGCGGGTGGAGGCGATCGTGTCGGGCAGCACCTCGACCGCCAAGCAGGTCGTCGACGAGACGACCCTGCAGGCCAACGCCGGCACCTGGCGGCCGATGGGGCCGCGGGGCGCGGCGGGCGGTCCGTCGTCCTCGACGTCGGCCCAGGCCCCGCCCGTCTAGGCCTCGTCGGTCTCCTCGCCCGGTCTCCTCGCGGGCCCCGCCGGTGCGGGGCCCGTCGGTGAGGGGCTTGCGCCCGACGTGCCCGGGGAACGGCGGCGCCGGCGGCGGCGCCCGCCGCGCTGGTGCTGCTCGAGGCGACGGCGGATGAGCTCGCGGCGCTCCTGCAGCTCGCGGTACGTGAGCGTGTCGACTTCCTCCGACACGCCCAGCGAGGCGCGGATGCCGGCGACGTCGACGCCCGGAATGGTGCCCGGCTCGACGCCCATCTCGAGGGCGATGCGCTCCCCGTGGCGCTCGTGGAAGTACAGCACGACCTTGACGATCTCCCCGATGACGTCCACGTTGGGGGCCATCACCGCCAGGGCGCCGTCGAGGAAGAGCATGTCCTTCACGTAGAGCATGAGCTCCTTGGGCATGCGCGCCCCGTAGCCGAGCAGGCCCTTGGTGATGTCGCGGATCTCGGCGGTGAGCTCCTCGGCGGTGAGCGTGGTGGGGTCGATCGGCGGACGGTCGAGCCCGAGGTCGCGGATCACGGCGTCGATGTCGACGTCGACGGGGAGCGCGCCGAGGTCGCGCATCGCCGCGATCTGGCCGGGGACGTCGTTGGCGGACGCCGCCACCACGAGGCGGAGGAACGCCAGGCGCCTGGCCTCGTCGAACCGCCCGGTGATCCCGAAGTCGAGCAGCGCCACGCGCCCGTCGGGCTGCACGAGGAGGTTTCCCCCGTGCAGGTCGCCGTGGAACACGCCGTAGAGCACCGCACCCTCGAGGAAGGCGATGAGCGCAGCGTGCAGGACGGCCTCGGTGTCGATGCCGGCGGCGCGCATGGCCTCGGCGTCCCCCCAGGCGAAGCCCTCCAGGCGCTCCATCACGAGGACGCGCCGGGTGACGAGCGACGGGTGCGGGCGCGGCACCACGATGGCCTGCTGGCCGGTGTCGGCGAGCACGCGGGCGACGTCGAGCATGTTCTCGGCCTCGAGGCGGAAGTCGAGCTCCTCCACGATCGTCTCGGCGAAGAGCTCGACGAGCGCCGGAGGGTTGGCGAGGGCGGCGACGGGGATCCGCCCCACCAACAGCGGGGCGATCCAGCTCATGGCGGCCAGGTCGTGGCGCACCAGGCGGGCCACGTCGGGCCGCTGCACCTTGACCACCACCGCCTCGCCGGTGTCGAGGGTCGCGGCGTGGACCTGCGCCACCGACGCCGCCGCGATGGGCCGGCGCTCGAAGCTGCTGAAGCGCTGTTCGAGGGGCATGCCCAGTTCCGCCTCGACGATGCGGCGCACGTCGGCGAAGGACTCCGCCGGGACCTGGTCGCGGCACAGGCGGAACTCCGCCACGAGCTCCTCGGGGAACAGTCCCTCGCCCGACGACAGGATCTGCCCGAGCTTGATGTAGGTCGGGCCCAGCCGCTCGAAGGCGCGCCGCAGCCGCCGCGACAGCCCGGCACGCGAGGCATGCCGACCCTGGCGTCGGTCGCGCAGGTACCAGCCCGCCACCGCCGTCCCGAGCAACGCCCCCACCCGCACGACGCGCACACCGGGGGGGAGCCGGCGCCGGCGCGTGAGGCGCGGCGCCTCCGCCCGGGTGCGGGCGCGCAGCGCCGCGATGCCGGTGCGCCACACCAGGTGGTCCGGGTCGACGAGCCACGGTGGGTGCGCGGAGAACGCCCCGACGGCGAGGTCGGCCGGCGCGGGGCCCGGGGGCGGCCCGCCGGCGGTGGGTGTCATCGTGCCGACCGTACCGTGCCCGGCGGGGCCTCCGTTCCGGGCCCCGCCGGCGGGCGCTCAGGCGGGGGGAGGCCCGATGACGAGGCAGCCGTTGTGGCCGCCGAACCCGAACGAGTTCGACAGCGAGGGGGCGGGCTCCCACGGGCGGGCCGAGCCGTGCACCACGTCGAGGTGGATCTCCGGGTCGGTCTGCTCGTGCCCGGCGGTGGGCGGGATCAGGCGGTGGTGGATGGACAGGGTCGTGGCCACCGCCTCGATGGCGCCCGCACCCCCGAGGGCGTGCCCGGTGACGCCCTTCACCGACGTGACCGGAGGTGCGGGGGCCCCGAACACCTTCTCGATGGCCTGGGCCTCGGCCAGGTCGTTGAGCGGCGTCGAGGTGCCGTGGGCATTGATGTGGCCGATCGCCGCCGGAGCGAGCTGGGCGTCGGCCAGGGCCAGCTCCATGCAGGCCGCCGCGCCGTTGCCCCCGGGGGCCGGCGCGGTGATGTGGTGGGCGTCGGCGGTCGACCCCGCGCCGAGGAGCTCGCCGTAGATGCGCGCCCCGCGCCGGCGGGCGTGCTCCAGGTCCTCGAGCACGAGCGCGCCGCCGCCCTCCGCGCAGATGAAGCCGTCGCGGCGCACGTCGAAGGGCCGGGACTTCCCCTCGCTCGACAGCGCGGTCATGTTGGCGAAGGCGGCCAGCCCGACGCCGACCATGGCGGCCTCGGCCCCGCCGCCGACGACGACGTCGCACCGGCCGCTCGCCACCAGGCGGGCGGCGGCGGCCACGGCGTGGGTGCCGGCCGCGCACGCCGTGGTGATGGTCTCGCACGGGCCGTGCCACCCCACTCGCATGGAGATGTTGGCGGCGCCGGCGTTGGCCATCATCATGGGGATCAGGAACGGGGACACCCGGCGGGCGCCCTTGTCGAGGAACACCCCGATCTGCTCCTGGAGGGTCTCCAGGCCGCCCACCCCGGTGCCGAAGATCACACCCGAGCGGTCGGGGTCGGCGTCGATCTCCCCGGCGTCGGCGATCGCCATGTCGGCCACGGCCACCGAGAACTGGGCGAAGCGGTCGACGCGCCGGACCTCCTTGGGGCCGAACCAGGCCGTGGGGTCGAAGTCGGGCACGCGCCGCTCGCCCTCGGGCGCGGGACGCTGCAGGCCCTGCCAGAACGCGTCGAGGCCGATGCCGCAGCAGGCCAGGACGCCCATGCCGGTGATGGCGACACGCCGTCCCTGCAGGGGACCGCCGGGCCCCACCCCGAGGAGCATCAGAGCTTGGCCGAGATCAGGTCGTAGGCCTGGCCGACGGTCTCGATGCCTTCGAGCTCGGACTCGTCGACGGTCACGTTGAAGGCCTCCTCGAGGGCCATGACGAGCTCGACCAGGTCGAGGCTGTCGGCGTCGAGGTCGTCACCGAAGCGCGCCTCGGGGACCACCTTGTCCGCGGGCACCTGCAGGACGTCGATCGCGCACGCCTTGAATTTGTCGAAGGTGGCCTCGTCGCTCACCGCATCCTCCTTGGTCGTGGTGCGCTCCGGTCGCCCGGCGCACCGGCTTGTTCCACCGGCTTGTTCCACCGGCTTGTTCCACCGGCTTGTTCCACCGGCTTGTTCCACCGGCTTGTTCCACCGGCTTGTTCCACCGGCTTGTTCCACCGGCTTGTTCCACCGGTTTCACCGCCGCCCGTGTGGCCGGCGGTCGTGTCACCGCCGGCCCTCGTTCACCGGGGGTGGGCCTGCTCCGGTGCCTGCTCGCACCTCACATCCCCATGCCGAGGCCACCGTCGACCGGGAGCACGGCACCGGTGATGTAGGCGGCGTCGGCCGAGGCGAGGAACGCCACCGCCCCCGCCACCTCCGCGGGCTCCGCCCTGCGGCCCAACGGCACCATCGCCTGGAGCTGATCCACGCGCTGTTCTCCCAGGCCGGCGATCATATCCGTGTCGACCACGCCGGGCGCGACAACGTTCACGGTGATCCCCCGGCTGCCGACCTCGCGCGCCAGCGAGCGGGCCAGGCCGACCAGGCCGGCCTTGGCGGCCCCGTAGTTCACCTGGCCGGGTGAGCCGAGGAAGGCCACCACCGACGACACCAGGACGATGCGCCCCCGGTGGGCCCGCACCATGGGCCCGAGGCCCCGGCGCACCACGCGGTAGACGCCCGACAGGTTGGTGTCGAGCACCTCGTGCCACGCCTCCTCGCCCATGCGCAGCAGGAGGGTGTCCTTGGTCACCCCGGCGTTGGCCACGAGGACCTCGACGGGGCCGAAGGCCTTCTCCACGGCGGTGAACGCCGCGTCCACCTGCTCGGGGGCGCGCACGTCGCATTCGACGGGCAGCAGGTCGACGTCGTCGGGCCCGGTCCCGGCGAGCCCGGCGGGCGGCGCCGTGCGGTAGGTGACGGCGACCCGGTCCCCGAGGGACTGGAAGCGCCGGGCGCAGGCGAGGCCGATGCCGCGCGACCCGCCGGTCACGAGCACCACCCGCCCCGCGCCGGTCCCCCCGGCGCCGCCGCTCACCGGCCACCTCCGGTCGGCCCCGTGGAGCCGGTACCGGTGTCGACGACCCACCGCAGCACCATGCTGGCCCAGGCCATGCCGGCGCCGAACCCCGACAGCAGGACGTTGTCGCCGGGCCGGAGCCGGCCGGCGTCGGCGGCGTCGGCGAGGGCCAGGGGCACCGAGGCGCTCGACGTGTTCCCCGTGCGGTCGAGGACCACGGCCACGCGGTCCATGGGGATGCCCAGGCGCGCCACGGTCGCCTCGATGATGCGCAGGTTGGCCTGGTGGGGGACGAACAACGCCACCTCGTCGGCGGCGATCCCGGCGCCCGCCAGTGCCGCCGATGCCGAGTCGACCGTCACGCGCACGGCCCGCCGGAACACCTCTTTGCCCTCCATGGCGATGGTGCCGCCGTGCGGGCACGTCAGCAGGTCGTACCCGCTGCCGTCGATGCCGAGGTCCACCGACAGCAGGCCGTCGTCGTCGCGGGCTTCGAGCACCACGGCACCGGCGCCGTCGGCGAAGAGGACGGCGGTGGCACGGTCGGTGGGATCGGTGATCCGCGACAGGCAGTCGGCGCCGATGACGAGAGCGTGGGCGGCGCCGGTGGCCCGCAGGGCGCCGTGGGCGGCGACCAGCGCGTAGACGAATCCAGCGCACGCCGCGTTGACGTCGAAGGCCCCGCCCGACAGGCCGAGGGCGTGGTGCACCGTGGCGGAGGTGGCCGGCACCGCCATGTCGGGGGTGGAGGTGGCCAGCACCAGCAGGCCGACGTCGGCCGGCGACACCTCGGCGCGCGCCAGGGCCCGCCGCCCGGCGTCGGCGGCGAGCGACGACACCGTCCCGCCCACGCGCCGCTCGCAGATCCCCGAGCGCTCGACGATCCACTCGGCGGAGGTGTCGAGGCGGGATTCGAGCTCTGCGTTGGTCACCACGGTGTCGGGCAGCGCGGTGCCCCATCCGGTGATGACGGCGCCCCCAGCGGTCGTCACGCGCCCTCCGTCGGGACGCGCAGCCACGCGATGGGCTCGCCTCCCGAGACGCGCTCGCCCGGGTGGGCCAGGAAGCCGACGACGATGCCGGCGAACGGCGTGCGGACCTCGGCGGCGCCCACCGTGCCGAGCAGGTCCCCGACGGCGACCGGGACTCCCTCGTGGCCGGGCTGGGCGGTGCCCGCCGCACCGAGGCCGGCGGGGCCCGGTGCGCCCAGCCCCGCCACGGGCTCGAAGATCCCGGCGGCCGGGGAGATGACGACGCGTTCGGAGGTGTAGAGGTGCTCGCCCTGGTGGGCGGCGGCGTAGGCCTGCCACGTCTCACTGCCGGCGATGGCGTTCACCAGGGTGTCGAGGTCGTCGGGGGTGGCCACCGCGCTGGCGGCGGCACCGGGGAGGGTGCGCCGGGCCAGGCCGGTGAGCACGCCGCCGGGACCCACCTCGACGAAGCGGGTGGCGCCCAGGCCGGCGAGGGTCTCCAGGCTCTGGCGCCACCGCACCGGGCTGCACAACTGGGCGGAGAGAAGCCCCGGCCACTCGTCGGCGGCGCTGTGCGCGCGGGCGTCGACGTTGGCCACCACCGGGATCTCGGGGTCGGAGAACGGCGTGCCCGACAGCGCCTTGCGCAGCCACGCGCGGGCCGGGCTCATGAGCGTGGTGTGGAAGGCGCCCGCCACCGGGAAGGGGATGACCTTGCGGGCGCCGAGCTCCTTGGCGATGGACCCGGCGACCGTCACCGCCTCGGCCGTGCCGGCGATGACGACCTGGCCCGGCGCGTTGTAGTTGGCCACCCACACCTCGCCCTCGGCGCGCTGGCAGGCGGCCTCGGCGGCATCGTCGTCGGCGCCCATCACGGCCGCCATGGTCCCCGGCCGCTCCTGGGCGGCGTGGTGCATGGCCGCGCCGCGCTCGACGACCAGACGCACGCCCTCGTCGAAGCCGAGCGCACCGCTGGCGGCGAGGGCGGTGTACTCGCCGAGGCTGTGCCCGGCGCACAGGGTGGGCTCGATGCCGACGCGCTCGATGGCGTCGAGGACCACCAGGCTCAGCACGAACGTGGCGAGCTGGGCGTTCGCCGTGAGCGTGAGCTCCTCCTGGTCGGCCTCGAGGAGGAGGCGGGCGACGTCCTTGCCGGCGACCGCCGACGCCTCGTCGACGACCTCCCACGACGGGTGCTCGAGCCAGGCGCGACCCATGCCGGGTCGCTGCGAGCCCTGACCCGGGAAGGTGAACGCCAGCACTCGGACTCCTCTTCTCCCGTACCGATCGATCGGGGGCGTGCCCCAGGGTGACACGTCTCGATCGGGGGCGTGCCCCAGGGTGACACGTCCGGGAGGCGCCGGTCACGTTACCGGCAGGTCATCAGCGCCACGTCCGGGTGCGCCCCTCCCACTACCATTCGGCACGCGCCCGAGTGAGGGAATAGGCAGACCTGATGGCCTCAAAAGCCATTGTCCGCAAGGACGTGCGGGTTCGAATCCCGCCTCGGGCACCGGCGGCCGCCGCCCCCGAACGGGTGTTCGGCACGGCGCGCCGAGGGCCCCGGGTGGGATGTGCGTAGAATTCGCCCGCATGCGCAGGTCCCTCGTCGAACGATCGTTGCGTGACGTCCACGGTCGGCTGGTGCGGGTGCGCGAGGAGCTGGCCGTGCTCGACGAGCAGCTGATGGTGCTGAACGACGCGGCCGACGACGCCAGGATCCGCTCGCTCGTGTCCGAGACGCCCCTGGCGGGGCACGACTACACGGACGCCCAGCGCACCGCCGACGCGGCCCAACGGGCGCGCGCCGCGCTGGCGACCACCATCGGCGAGCTGGAACGTCGCCAGGACGAGCTCCTCGGCCAGCTGGCCGTCGAGCCCCGATAGCCGGACCCCCGGGCAAGGAGAGAAACCGCCGCATGGGCAAGCGCGTCGTCATCGCCGAGGACGAGGCCATCATCCGTCTGGACCTGAAGGAGATCCTCGAGGCCGAGGGCTACGAGGTCGTGGGGGAGTCCGGTCGCGGCGACGAGGCCGTGGACCTCGTGGCCGAGCACGAGCCCGACCTCGCCATCCTCGACATCAAGATGCCTGGCATCGACGGCATCGAGGCGGCCCGGCGCATCTCGGCCAACCATCGCGTGGCCGTGCTCATCCTCACCGCCTTCAGCCAGCGCAACCTCATCGAGGAGGCGCGTGACGCGGGCGTGGCCGCCTATCTGGTGAAGCCGTTCCAGCGCGGCGAGCTCGTGCCGGCCATCGAGGTGGCCATGGCGCGCTTCGAGGAGTACCGGGCCATCGAGGACGAGCACGCCCGCCTCTCCCAGGAGGTGGCCACCCTGGAGGAGAAGCTCGAGACCCGCCGGATGGTGGACCGGGCCAAGGGCGTGCTCATGGACCGCAACGGGCTGGCCGAGGCCGAGGCCTTCTCCTTCATCCAGCGCAACGCCATGGACCGCCGTGTCCGGATGCAGCAGGTGGCCCAGGAAGTCATCGACGGGGCCCTGTCGCCCTGACCCCGGACCACCGGCCCGGGCCTGTCGCGCCCTGACCGGGGGCGGGTGACGGCGAGCAGCCGACACCTAGGATGCCGGGCATGGGTGACCGGGGCGCGCTGTACCTGCTCGACGGCAATTCCCTGGTCTTCCGGGCGTTCTTCGCCCTGCCCATCGACCTCGCCACCAAGGCGGGCCAGGTGACCAACGCCGTGCACGGCTTCACGTCGATGCTGGTCATGCTGTTGCGCGACAACCAGCCCGGCGGGATCGCGGTGGCCTTCGACCGCCCCGAGGCCACCTTCCGCGACGAGATCGTGGACGAGTACAAGGGCAACCGGCCCGAGACCCCCGACCTCCTCGTCCCGCAGTTCGGCCTCGTGCGCCAGGTCCTGGGGGCCATGGGCATCGTCATGGTGGAGAAGGCCGGCTTCGAGGCCGACGACGTCCTGGCGACGCTGGCCACCCAGGCGCGCGACGCCGGGCGCGCCGTCGTCGTGGTGAGCGGCGACCGCGACACCTTCCAGCTGGTGGAGGACCCGCACGTCACGGTGATGTACACCCGCCGGGGGATCTCCGACACCGTCGTCTACGACGAGGCGGGCATCGTCGAGCGCACCGGCGTGCCCCCGCGCTCCTACCCCACGCTGGCGTCGCTGCGCGGCGACCCGTCCGACAACCTCCCCGGGGTGCCCGGCGTGGGTGAGAAGACGGCGGCCAAGCTCGTCACGGCGTACGGCGACCTCGACGGCATCTACGCCCATCTGGCCGAGCAGACGCCCAAGCTGCGCCAGAACCTCGCCGAGCACGAGGAGCAGGTGCGGCGCAACGCCCAGGTGATCCCGCTCGTCCGGGACGTGCCGCTCGACGTGGGGATCGACGACTTCGCCCTGGGGCGGTGGGACGCCGACGAGGTCAAGCGGGTGTTCGGCGACCTCGAGCTGAAGTCGCTGTGGCAGCGCCTCGCCCCCCTGATGGGCGGCGACGGCGATGAGGCGTTGCCCCGGGCCCCCGGCGTGCCCGCCCCGCCGGGCGTCGACCTGACCTCGGTGGTGGCCGAGGTGCTGCCGGACGCGCCGGCGGCGGTGGCGGCCCTCTCGGCGTTGGCCGGGGCGCGCCGTCCCGTGGCCCTGGCCCCGGTGTGGTCGGGGCAGGCCGGCCGTTCCCCCCTCGTGGGCATGGCCCTGGACAGCGCGCCCGCCGACGAGGGCTCCGGGGACGAGGGCTCCGGGGACGAGGGCTCCGGGGACGCGACCGCTGCTGCCCGGCCCCTGTGGCTCGACGGCGCCCTGCTCGACGACGACGCCGTGCGTGGCGCCCTCGGTGCCCTTGTCGGGGTGGGCGGCGCCCCCGTGGTGGCCCACGGGTCGAAGGAGCTCATGCGCACGCTGCTCCCGCAGGGCGTCGACCTCACCGGCCTGGAGCTCGACACGGCGGTGGCGGCCTACCTCCTCGACCCGTCCTCGGGCCGCTACCGGCTCGAGGACGTGGTGGACGTGCAGCTGGGCATCGCCCTCGACGCCGGCGTGGCGGCCGAGTCGGCCGGGCGCCTGGCACTCGACGGCGCCGTCGAGGAGGAGCTGTCCACCGCCGCGGGGCGCCACGCCACCGCGCTCGGCCTCCTGCTCGCCCCCATGCGCGCCGCCCTGGCCCGCGCCGGGCTCGTGCGCCTGCACGACGAGGTCGAACGCCCGCTCGTGCGCGTGCTCGCCCGCATGGAGGTGGCGGGGATCCGCGTCGACGCCGAGGAGCTGCGCCGCATCGCCGACGGGCTGGTCGCCGAGTGCGCCCGGCTCGAGGCGCAGATCCACGAGCTGGCGGGGGAGACGTTCAACGTGAACTCCACGCCGCAGCTGCGCGCCGTGCTCTACGACCGTCTGGGCCTCACGCCGGGGCGCAAGACGAAGACGGGCTTCTCGACCGACGCCATCACCCTCGAGAAGCTGCGGGGCCAGCATCCCGTCGTCGACACGCTGCTGCGGTACCGGGAGGTGGAGAAGCTCCGTTCCACCTACGGCGAGAGCCTGCTCGCCGAGGTGGGCGACGACGGCCGCATCCACGCCACGTTCCACCAGACGGTGGCCCGCACCGGCCGGCTGTCGTCGGACCGGCCGAACCTCCACAACATCCCCGTCCGCACCGAGGAGGGGCGGCGTCTGCGCAAGGCGTTCATCCCCGCCGACGGCTGCCGGCTGCTCGTCGCCGACTACGACCAGATCGAGCTGCGCGTCATCGCCCACCTGTCGCACGACCCGGGGCTGGTGACCGCGTTCGCCACGGGGCAGGACATCCACCGCACCACGGCGGCGCGCGTCTTCGGCGTGATGCCCGAGGACGTGACCACGGCCCAGCGCAACCGGGCCAAGATGGTCTCCTACGGCTTGGCCTATGGCATGGAGGCCTACGGGCTGGCCCAGCGCCTGTCGATCGAGCCGTCCGAGGCCCAGGTCATCCTGGACGCCTACTTCGAGGCCTTCCCCGCCGTGCGGGCCTACATGGACACGACCGTGGCCGAGGCGCGCTCGCGCGGGTACACCGAGACGCTCTTCGGCCGGCGCCGGCCGCTGCCCGACCTGCACTCGCCGAACCGCAACCTGCGCATGGCGGCCGAGCGCCAGGCCATGAACGCCGGCATCCAGGGGCTCGCCGCCGACCTGTTCAAGGTGGCCCTGGTGCGCCTCGACGTCGCCTTCGAGGAGAAGCGGCTGGCGGCACGCGTCGTCCTGCAGGTGCACGACGAGGTGCTGGTGGAGGTGCCCGCCGACGAGGAAGCGGTCACCGGGGACCTGGTGCCCACGGTCATGGCCGGTGTCGCCGACGCCGCCGAGCTGGCCGTGCCGCTCGAGGTGTCGGCATCGTGGGGCGCGTCGTGGGCGGACGCCAAGGCCTGATCGCGGACGTGCCCCGATGCGCCACCGGCGCAGCTCAGGACGGTTGTTGCTAGGCTTGTCGACCGGTCGCCGCCGGTGGCCACCCGCACGCCCTCTCGAGGCGTGCGGTGCCCTTTTCCCGAAAGCGAGTTCCGAAGTTCATGCCCGACGACGCTGCCGGTTCCACCGGCACAGTTGACCCGGCGGTGACACCCGCCGCGGCGGCCGGTGAGGTACCCGGCGCCACCGCACTGCTCTCCGGCACCCCCATGGGGTCCTTCGACGAGACCGGGGCCTACGTCCCCCGGGCGATCGTGGAGGACGACCTGGGCGGCGCTTCGCTCGAAGAGGCCATCGACGCCACCATCGTCGACTTCGACGACGGCGACATCGTCGAGGGCAAGGTCGTGAAGATCGACAGGGACGAGGTCCTGCTCGACATCGGCTTCAAGTCCGAGGGCGTCATCCCGTCGCGCGAGCTCTCCATCCGTAACGACATCGACCCCTCGGAGATCGTCAGCCTCGGTGACCACATCGAGGCCCTTGTCCTCCAGAAGGAGGACAAGGAGGGACGCCTCGTCCTGTCCAAGAAGCGCGCCCAGTACGAGCGGGCGTGGGGCACCATCGAAAAGATCAAGGAGTCCGACGGCGTCGTGAAGGGCCCGGTCATCGAAGTGGTCAAGGGCGGCCTGATCGTCGACATCGGCCTGCGCGGCTTCCTGCCGGCGTCGCTCGTCGAGCTGCGGCGCGTCCGCGAGCTCCAGCCCTACGTGGGCCGGGCCATCGAGGCCAAGATCATCGAGCTCGACCGGAACCGCAACAACGTCGTGCTGTCGCGCCGGGCGTGGCTCGAGGAGACCCAGAAGGAGCAGCGCGGCGAGTTCCTCGTGAACCTGAAGCCGGGCGAGCGCCGGCGCGGCACCGTGTCGTCCGTCGTGAACTTCGGCGCCTTCGTCGACCTCGGGGGCATGGACGGTCTGATCCACGTGTCGGAGCTGTCCTGGAAGCACGTCGACCACCCGTCGTCGGTCGTCTCGGTGGGCGACGAGGTCGAGGTCGAGGTGCTCGACGTCGACCTCGACAAGGAGCGCATCAGCCTCTCGCTGAAGGCGACGCAGACCGACCCGTGGCAGGACTTCGCCAACACCCACCAGGTGGGAGAGCTCGTCTACGGCCGGATCACCAAGCTCGTGCCCTTCGGCTCCTTCGTGCAGGTGGGCGACGGCATCGAGGGCCTCGTGCACATCTCGGAGATGGCCGGGCACCACGTCGACCTCCCCGAGCAAGTGGTGACCCCGGGCGAGGAGCTGTGGGTCAAGATCATCGACATCGACCTGCAGCGCCGGCGCATCAGCCTGTCGATCAAGCAGGCGGCCGAGGGCGGCGAGGTCTCCGAGGAGTACCGCGAGGCCTTCGGCGAGCACGCCTACGACGAGCAGGGCAACTACATCGGCTTCGACTACGGCGGGACGGAGTTCACGCCCGAGACCGAGGCCCAGGCGGCCTGGGCGGAGTACGTGGCCGAGCACGGAACCCCGCCCGAGGGCGTGGAGGCCCCGGCCGGCGTCGCCCCTGCGGGGGCTCCGGACGGGCCGGTGGCGGCACCCGCAGGCGAGGCACCCGCAGCCGAAGCCGCGGCACCGGCGGCACCCGCGGCCGAGGCACCCGCGGCCGAGGCACCCGCGGCCGAGGCACCCGCGGCCGAGGCACCCGCGGCGCCGGCCGAGCCTGCCGTCGGCGATGCCGGAGGCGACGCCCCGGCCTGATCGGCGCGACGCCGTCGGTTTCGTCGTCGGCAGGCGCGACACCGGCGGTTTCGACGTTGACGGTTCCGTCGCCGGCTGTTCCCGCGGCGGCCCGCGTCGGGACCGGGACCGGCGGGACTACGGGTTGAGCCAGAGCGGGGGCCGCTCGCTCGGCTCGTCGGGCGGGGACGGCGGCACCGCCGACTGGGGTGCCGGCGGCTGCTGCCATGGTGGTGCCACGGCCGGGCTCGGCGGGGGCGGGGGCGGGGGCGGGGGAGCGCTCGGCGTGGCCGCGATCTGCGACGGGGGCCCATCGGCGGCCTGACCCGGGCCCTGCGACCCGAGAGGGAAGTGGCAGGCGACGAAGTGGTCGGGCCCCATGGCGCGCATCTGGGGCTCCTCGTCGGCGCACGTCTGCTGCGCGTACGGGCAGCGGGTGCGGAACCGGCACCCCGAGGGCGGGTTGATCGGCGACGGCAGGTCGCCCGACAAGGGCGCCGCCCCGTTCCTGGCGGAGGCGGGGTCGGGCTCGGGGATCGACGTCAGCAGCGCTTCGGTGTAGGGGTGCTGGGGCCGGTGGTAGAGGGTGTCGGGCGGCGCCACCTCGCACAGCTTGCCGAGGTACATCACCGCCACCCGGTCACTGACGTTCTTGACGACGGCGAGGTCGTGGGCGATGAAGACCATGGTGAGCCCGCGGTCACGCTTCAGGTCGTGGAGCAGGTTGAGTATCTGCGCCTGCACCGACACGTCGAGCGCGGAGACCGGCTCGTCGCAGATGAGGACGGTGGGGTCGAGCATGAGCGACCGCGCGATGCTGACGCGCTGGCACTGGCCGCCCGACATCTCGATGGGCCGCCGACCCCCGGCGCTGTCGGGGTCGATCCCCACGGCGTCGAGCGTGGCGCGCGCCTTCGCCCGGCGCTCCTCCTTGGTGCCGATCCCCCACACCGACAAGGGGTCGATGACGGCGTCGAGGACCCGCCGACGCGGGTTGAGCGACGAGATGGGGTCCTGGAACACCATCTGGACCTTGGTGCGGGCTCGGCGCAGCTCGCGTGCCGACAGCGCCGTGAGATCGGTGCCGTCGAAGGTCACGGTGCCGGAGTCGGGCGTGTGCACGAGGGCCACGGCGCGCCCGGTGGTGGACTTGCCGCACCCGGACTCGCCCACGAGGCCGAGGGTCTCGCCCGGCGCGACGTCGAAGCTGACGTCGGAGACGGCCTGGACGCGGTGCCCCCCCGACCCGAACTCGACCACCAGGTGCTCGGCGCGCAGCAGGACGTCGCCGCCGCGCATGTGGGCGGTGCCGCTCCCGGCCATCAGCGGTCCGTCCCGCTCACGGCCCGCCCCGTCACGCCCTGCCCCGTCATGCCCTGCCCCGTCACGCCCTGCCCCGTCATGCCGGCGCCCGGGCCCCGTCGGGGGCCACCGCCACGTCGCGCACGCGGGTCCCGGTGAAGGCCAGGGCGGCGGGCACCATGGCGGTCACGTTGCGGGCGAGGGCGTCGGCCCCCTCGGGGGACCCCACCGGGTACCAGCACCGGAAGACGTGGTCCTGGCCGGCGGTGCGCAGGGGGGGCTCCTCCGCCCGGCACCGGTCCTGGACGTAGGGGCAGCGAGGGGCGAAGCGGCACCCCTGCGCCTCGGCCGCCAGGTCCGGGGGCCGTCCCGGGATGGCCCGCAGGCGTGTGTGCGAGGGGTCGGCGATGCGGGGGATCGAGCGCATGAGCGCCTCGGTGTAGGGCATGCGGGTGTGGGCGAAGAGCTCCACCGTGGGCGCCCGCTCCACGATGCGCCCGGCGTACATCACGGCGATGTCGTCGGTGCGGTTGGCGACCACGCCGAGGTCGTGGGTGACGAGGATCATGCCCATGTGCCGTTCGCGCTGCTGCGTGGCCAGCAGGTCGAGGATCTGGGCCTGCACGGTGACGTCGAGGCCGGTGGTCGGCTCGTCGGCGAGGAGCAGCTTGGGGCCGCACGCCAGGGAGATGGCGATCATCACGCGCTGGCGCATGCCGCCCGACAGCTCGTGGGGGTAGCTGCGCAGGCGCCGGACCGGGTCGGGGATCCCCACCGACTGCATGAGCGCCACCGCCGTCTCCTGGGCGCCCTTGCGGTCGAGCCCGGCCCGCAGGCGCAGCGACTCGGTGATCTGGCGTCCCACGCGCACGACGGGGTTGAGCGCCGTCATGGGGTCCTGGAAGACCATGGCCACCTGCATGCCCCACACCTCGCGGAGCTCGGCGAGGCTCATGGCCGTGAGGTCGTGGCCCGAGAAGCGCACCGTCCCCGAGCGCTCGACGTTGGCCCCCGGCAGCAGGCCCATGATCGAGCGGCCGAGCACGGTCTTGCCCGAGCCCGACTCGCCCACCACGCCCAGGGTGCGCCCGCGCGCCAGCGTGAACGACACCCCGTCGACGGCGCGCACCACGCCGCGTGCCGTGCGGAACGAGGTGTGGAGGTCCTCGACCTCGAGCAGGGGTCCCTCGAGCGAGGCGACGTCGGGGAAGCTCAGCTGCGGCCGGCGGCGCAGCGACATCACAGCTTCACCTCGCGGATGTCGAAGTACGAGCGCAGCCGGTCGGCCATGAGGTTCAGGGCGGTCAGCAGCAGGAAGATGTAGAGCGACGGCCACAGCGCGATGTACGGGTTGAGCGTCAGGTTGTCGTTGTTCACCCCGGCGTTGATGATGTTGCCGAGCGAGGACGTCGGGAGCGACACCGACAGTCCCAGGAAGGCGAGGGCCCCTTCGAGCACGATGGCGATGGCCACGCCGATGAGCGCGAACGAGGCCGCCGCCGGCAGCGTGTTGGGCAGCAGCTCGCGCAGCAGGATGCGCCGCGTGGTGGCGCCGGTGGCGCGCGCCGCCACCACGAACTCGCGGCCCGCGTAGGACAGGGTGGTGGCCCGCATGACGCGGAACAGCTGGGGGGCGGCCACGATGGCGAAGAGCACGATCAGCTTCAACAGCGAGATGGGCTGCCAGAAGCGCTCGATCACCATGATGGCCAGCAGGGCCGGGAACGCCAGGATCACGAACGACAGGGCGTTGAGCAGGCTGTCGGCGACCCCGCCGCGGTAGCCGGCGAGCAGGCCCAGCGACCCGCCCACGGCGAGGCCGATGGCCACGGGGGCGAACCCGATGACGAGCGACACGCGCGACCCGTAGATGATGCGGGCCAGCAGGTCCCGCCCGAGGTCGTCGGTGCCCAGCAGGTGGTGGACGCTCGGCCCCACGTTGACCGCCGAGTAGTCCTGGAAGTTCGGCGCCTTGAGCGGGAGCACGCCGGCGAGGATGGCCAGCAGGGCCATGAGCGCCACCCAGCCTGCGCACACCCAGAACAGCGCGCCCAACCCCGTGCGCCTGGACGGGGCCGCGCCGGTCGCCCCGGGGATCGCCTCGATGGCGAGGACGCTCTCGGTCCCGGCGTCGGCGGCCACCATCTCACCGGGGGCCGTGGACACGCGCAGGTGTCCGTCAGCCACGCCGCACCCGCGGGTCGAGGAGGGTGAGGAGGAAGTCGACGCCGAAGTTCACGACCACGAACGCCACGGCCGCCACGAGCGCCATGCCCTGCACAACGAGGTAGTCGCGCGCGTAGATCGCCTGCACCAGCTGGTACCCGATCCCCGGCAGCTGGAACAGGACCTCGACCACGAAGGCCCCGGTGAACAGGGTGCCGATGCTGATGCCCGCCCCGGCCAGCAGCGAGAACGACGACGGGCGCAGCACATGG
>Ga0307372_10002487_pt1 | contig 30413 bp, 18 predicted proteins | sample OX1MG_FD_202533 | JGI IMG/M metagenome (GOLD analysis project Ga0307372, IMG submission 202533) | Soil microbial communities from Risofladan, Vaasa, Finland - OX-1 | ecosystem: Environmental > Terrestrial > Soil > Coastal area > Acid sulfate soil | place: Finland: Risofladan, Vaasa | collected... | reverse complement strand
GAGCCCGCGCCGGGTCAGGATGCTGAAAAAGCATTCGGCCAAGTTGACCCAGGAGGCGTGCGTCGGAGTAGGGTGGAAGTGGACCTGGGGATGATGCCCGAGCCATCGTTGGGCGGCTCCGCCGCGCTGCGGAGACCAGGAGATTCGTCTCCACGGGTTTGGTGGTGAGGGCCTTAACGAATACGATGTTGGGTTCACGGTCGGAGTGCTCCACCTTGAACCACGACGGGTCACCCACCGCCACCGAGTTCACCGCCTCCGGCATACGGATCGCGGTCACGAAGTGTGCCCTGACTTCAACCACCGTGACCCTGCCGTCTACCGGTTTCGACACGATCTGCGGCTTGATGGTCTGGGCTGCGGCGCCGAGCGCGCAGCACAACCAGATGCTTACCAGGAACCTCATCGCTCACCTCCCGAAGCCGGAACCGGCGATAAATCGCAGCCACCCGGTACACGTATTCGCAAACAGAAGAATATGCGAGCTGCCGCGCCTGGATGGGCCCGGCTCCCGCGTAATAACCGGCCACCGCCAACCGCAGGTCTCCGTGAAACACCTGCATCAACCACGCCAGGTACTACACACCCGCGCTGATGTTTTCCGAGATCACAAAGCGGTTGCGCACGCCAAAGTCATAGGCCGTTTCCGGCATCAACTGCATCAATCCCACGGCGCCCTTGGGAGAGACGGCATACGGCTGCCAGCCCGACTCGGTCTCGATGATGGCCTCCACCAGTTCCAGCGGCACATCGTCCGTGCGAGCGTAATAGGCCGCCCAGCGCACACCGTAGTTCGTTAACGCTTGTGATTGTGCCTGCGCGAGCAACCAAAGATATGGACCTCGGCTTGGGCGGCAACCGCGCCATCACGTCAGCCAACGTATGGCATGAAGACTTCGTTCAGCGTGTCGGGGTATTTTCTCGAAACGGTTCGCTGTGGTAGTCTGTCTGCCGGTGGCCAGGGGGATGGGTTCCGCGCTGGTGGCCTCGCCAAGACCCAGATGCCAAGAATCTTCGACAACATCGACCAGCAACTTCTGCCCACCCTGAAGGAAACCATTGAATTAGCTGATCGCGCCGATTTCTGCGTCGGTTATTTTAACTTGCGCGGGTGGAAGCAGCTTGACTCTTCAATCGATCATTGGTCTGGCGGTGAGGGCCACTGTTGCAGGCTGCTGGTAGGGATGCAACGGTTGCCCTCGGAGGACCTTCGCCAAGCCCTGAGCCTTACCAAGCATGCAGAGGAGATCGACAACCAGACAGCGTTGCGGCTCAAGAAGAGGCTTGCCGAGGACTTCCGAAACCAGTTGGCAGTTGGAGCGCCCACGGACGGCGACGAGGCCGGCTTACGGAAGCTCGCGGCGCAGATCAAGGGCAGGAAGGTCATCGTCAAACTCTTCCTCCGCCATCCTCTCCATGCAAAACTCTATCTGCTTTTCCGCCCAGACCCCATTAACCCCACCGTGAGTTATCTGGGCAGCAGCAATCTCACGTTTGCTGGCCTTTCAAAGCAAGGCGAGCTCAACGTTGACATTCTCGATCATGACGCCTGCCTGAAGCTTGCCAAGTGGTTCGACGACCGCTGGAACGACCGCTGGTGTCTGGACATTTCTGACGAGCTGGTTCAGATCATCAATGAAAGCTGGGCGCGCGAGGAACCCATCCCGCCCTACCACATTTATATCAAGATGGCCTACCACCTCTCGCAGGAGGCACGCGCCGGGCTGGCGGAATTCCGCATTCCTAAGGTCTTCGAGAAAAAGCTTCTTGAGTTTCAAATTGCGGCGGTGAAGATTGCGGCACACCATCTGAACAAGCGCGGAGGCGTGCTTATTGGGGACGTGGTTGGCTTGGGCAAGACCCTAATGGCCACGGCGCTGGCGCGCATTTTCGAAGATGATCAGAATCTTGAGACTCTGATTCTATGTCCCAAGAACCTGGTGTCAATGTGGGAGGATTACGCGCATCAGTACGGCCTCCGTGCCAAAGTGCTTTCCATCAGCCAGGCGATTAATGAACTTCCCGAAAAGACGCGTCGTTATCGCGTCGTATTGATTGATGAAAGCCAGAACCTGAGAAACCGGGAAGGCAAGCGCTACCGGGCTATTCAGGATTACATCAAGAAGAACGAGAGCAAGTGCATTCTGCTCTCCGCCACACCGTACAACAAAACTTACCTTGACCTCTCCAATCAGCTTCGGCTCTTTGTCAAAGAAGAAAAAGACCTGGGTATCCGCCCTGAAGCGCTTTTGCGCGAATCAGGCAAAATCGAGTTTTTGGCGGAGCAGCAGGTGAACTTACGCTCGCTCGCCGCTTTTGAGAAAAGCGAGCATACGGATGACTGGCGCGAGCTGATGCGCCTCTACATGGTTCGACGGACGCGAAGTTTTATCAAAGATAACTACGCCCTGACAGATGAGAAAAATGGCCGCAAGTACCTCACGTTTGAAGACCACTCCCGCTCCTATTTCCCGGTCAGGCACGCGAAGACGGTTAAGTTCAAGATTGACGAAAGCGACCCACAAGACCAGTACGCGCGCCTTTATTCACCAGACGTAGTTAACACCATCAATGCGCTCAACCTGCCCCGCTACGGGCTGGGGCTTGCCAAGTATTTGGCTTCGACCCCTCAGGAACCGCCGACCCCGGCTGAAGCCAAGCAAATTGAAGACCTCTCGCGCGCTGGTAAACGGTTGATGGGGTTCTGCCGCACCAACCTCTTTAAGCGTTTGGAAAGCAGTGGTCAGGCTTTCCTCCAGTCCGTCGAGCGGCACATTCTGAGGAATTATGTGTTCTTGCACGCACTGGAAGAGGGTCTCGCCCTTCCCATTGGCACACAGGACGCGGCGATGCTTGACGCTCGCCTCTATGACGCAGACGCAGATGCGGAAGACGTAACCGGAAATGTCTTTGAAGAAGAGGACGTTGTAGCGGCGGTCTATGACCGCCGTTCAGATTCAGACAGCCCGGCGGTCATAGACCGCCGCTACAGCACGGAGGCGGACTTTCGCCTTCGCGCCGCTCAAATCTACACCCTGTACTCGACGAAGTTTAAGAAGCGATTCAAATGGTTGCGTTCCGGTCTATTCGTCAAAGAACTTCCCAAAGACCTGCAAAGCGACTCGTCTGCCCTGATGTGGGTCTTGCGCAAGAGTGGCGACTGGGACGCATCCCGAGATGCAAAGCTGAAATCGCTCAACGATCTCCTAACGAGGCGGCACCCGAACGACAAGGTCCTCGTTTTTACTCAGTTCGCCGACACGGTCCACTATCTATCCTCTCAACTGAAAGCCCAGGGTATCTCTCAACTCATTGGCGTAACCGGAGAATCGGAGAACCCAACCGCCGACGCCTGGCGCTTTAGTCCGGTGAGCAATAACAAGCGGGATTTTGTTAAACCTGAAAACGAGCTTCGAGTGCTCATCGCCACCGATGTACTGAGCGAAGGACAAAACCTTCAGGATTGTTCGATCGTTGTCAATTACGATTTACCCTGGGCCATCATTCGGCTGGTCCAGCGTGCCGGCCGCGTGGACCGCATCGGGCAGCAGGCTGAGAATATTTATTGCTACTCTTTCCTTCCCGCCGACGGCGTGGACCTCATCATCAAGCTTCGGTCGCGCGTGCGCCAAAGGCTAAAGGAAAATGCTGAAGTCGTGGGGGCCGACGAGGCTTTTTTTGAAGACGACGGTAACGATAATGCGGTACTCAACCTCTATCACGAGAAAGCGGGCATCCTCGACGGCGATGATGACACCGAAGTTGATCTGGCTTCCTACGCCTATCAAATTTGGAAAAACGCCATCACCGCTGACCCCAAGCTGGAGAAGACGGTCGCCGATCTTGCCAACGTGGTCTACTCTACTCGGGCTCATCAACCGAGCGATAAGGCGCCGGAGGGTGTGCTGGTTTATCTTCGCACCGGAGAGAGCAACGACGCTCTGGCATGGATGGACAAGCAAGGCAATGCCGTTTCTGAATCTCAGTTTGCCATATTGAAAGCGGCGGAATGCTCGCCCAACACCAGTGCGCTACCCCGCCAGGAAAACCATCACGAACTCGTCCAGAAAGCCGTTGAGCTGATAGTCCAGGAAGAAAAAACCGTGGGCGGTCAGTTGGGGCGGCCGTCCGGCGCGCGTTATCGCACTTATGAGCGGCTTATGCGGCACGCGGAGGCGGTGAAAGGCACACTCTTCGACTCAAAGGAGCTCGTCAAGGCGATTGAAGAAATCCACCGCTTTCCGCTTCGCTCTTTGGCCACGGATACCCTCAATCGTCAACTGCGCTCTGGCATTTCCGATCACGCCCTCGCCGAGCTTGTCATCGCCCTGCGCGAAGATGGCCGCCTCTGCCTGGTTCAGGAGGAAGAGCAGGTTCAGGAACCTCAGATTATCTGTTCCCTGGGCCTTCGCGCCCCCTGATTATTTCTGTAGCGGCGGTCTCTGACCGCCGTTTAAGAATCGTTTGTAGCGTCGATCTCTGATCGACGAAATAAGAAACATCGGCGGTCAGAGACCGCCGCTACAACAGAAAAACGAAGATGCCCGTCAACGTCGCCAAACTGCGCGAACGCCTCCAACAATTCGAATTCCAGCGTCTTTTTATCGAAGAGCTCGGCTGGGACCATCACGCTGCAAGCGTTCAGGCCTTGGCCGAAGGCCAAGCCTATAACCTCACTGCTTTTGCCGAAAAACGCGGCTTCCAGGTGTTTACTTGCATCCCGGCGGCAGGGCGCCCGATTCCTGATTACGCCACCCGGCGCAAGATCGAAACGCAGCTAACAAAGAGCGCGCACGAGCACCTGATTATTTACACGGACTCCGGCAGATCTACGCAAGTCTGGCAATGGGTGAAGCGTGAAACCGGCAAGCCCACTGCCTGCCGCGAGCACACCTACCACCGCGGCCAGCCTGGCGACGCACTGATTCAAAAACTACAGAATTTGCTCGTCGCGTTTGAAGAGGAAGAGGTTCTCACCCTGGTGGACGTTACCATGCGCACCCGCGCTGGTTTCGACGTTGAAAAGGTTACCAAACGTTTCTACGATCGGTTTAAGGAGGAGCACTCCGGCTTCCTTAAATTCCTTAAGGGCATTCCCGAAGACGAGATGCAGCGCTGGTATGTTTCCGTGATGCTGAACCGCCTGATGTTTATCTATTTCATCCAGAAAAAAGGTTTTCTGAACAGCGATACGAACTATCTAAGAACGAAGCTCGCGCAAAGCAAACAGCGCGGAAGAGATCGTTTTTATGCCGACTTTCTGTGCCCTCTTTTCTTCGAGGGCTTTGCCAAAAAGGAAAGCGCACGGTCATCCGCCGCCAATCATCTTCTTGGCAAGGTTCCATACCTGAACGGCGGATTGTTCCTACGCCACCAAATTGAAGAGCTTCATGATAAACAGATCCAGATTGGCGACGGAGCGTTTGAAAAACTTTTCGAATTCTTCGACCAATATCGCTGGCACCTGGACGAACGTCCGCTGCGCAAAGACGACGAAATTAATCCTGACGTCCTCGGCTACATCTTCGAGAAATACATCAACCAGAAGCAGATGGGGGCGTATTACACCAAGGAAGACATCACCGGGTATATCAGCCAGAACACGGTGATCCCGTTCCTTTTTGACGCCGCCCGGCAGAAGTGCAAGATTGCCTTCGAAGGCGACCACACGTTTTGGCGGCTGCTCGAGGCCGATCCCGACCGCTACATCTATCCCGCCGTCAAACACGGCATTGTAGCGGCGGTCTATGACCGCCGTTCTGATGAAACTGCGCTTTCCGACCCGCATTCTAACTCAGCGGTCATAGACCGCGATACCGATTCGGCGGTCACAGACCGCCGCTACAAAGGCCTTCCACCCGAAATCGCCGCTGGACTCAACGACGTTTCAAAACGCACGCAATGGAACAAACCCGCGCCGGCTGAATATGCATTGCCCACAGAAATCTGGCGCGAAGTAGTAGCGCGGCGCAACCGCTACCAGGAAGTGCGAGCCAAGCTCGCTGCAGGCGAAGTGCGGTCCATCAACGACCTGATTACCTACAACCTCGACATCCGCCAGTTTGCTCAAGATGTGATCGAGAATTGCGAAGGGCCGGAACTCCTGCGTGCGTTCTATCACGCCATTGAACAGGTGACGGTTCTCGATCCCGCCTGTGGTTCCGGCGCATTCCTTTTTGCCGCGCTGAATATCCTGGAGCCGCTCTATGAGGCCTGTCTTGACCGGATGGAGGCATTTTTGGAGGACCTGGAGCGTGAATCCGTAGGGGCAGGCCTCGTGCCTGCCCAGGAAGGGCGACCACAAGGGTCGCCCTTACATACGAAAAAATATTCCGACTTCCGCAAGATTCTCGATCGCGGAGCACAACACCCCAACCGCCGCTATTTCATCCTGAAATCCATCATTGTGAACAACCTCTACGGCGTGGACATCATGGAAGAGGCGACGGAAATCTGCAAACTCCGGCTCTTTTTGAAACTTGTGGCCCAGATCGATACTCCCGATAAAATCGAGCCGCTGCCCGATATCGACTTCAACATCCGCGCTGGGAACACGCTGGTCGGCTACGCAACCTATGATGATGTAAAGCGCGCCGTCACCAGCAAGTTCGATTTCGAAGGCACAATGCAGAAGATCGAAGAAAAGGCGCGGGAAATCGAGCGCCTGTTTGTCCTGTTTCGCCAACAGCAGACGGAATTCGGCGGTACGGTAACGGCCTCGGATAAGCAGGAGCTTCGGAAACGCCTAAAGGTGCTGGAAGATGAATTGAATCGCCATCTGGCTGGTGAGTATGGAATCAAACCTAGTGACAAGACCGCCCACGAAAGGTGGCTCGGGTCTCATAAGCCGTTCCATTGGTTTATTGAATTCCACGGAATTATGAAAGGCGGCGGGTTCGACGCCATAATCGGTAACCCTCCGTTCGTCGAGCTCGCGAAAGTCCAGAATGACTATAAGATCCGCGATTACAAGACGGAAAAATGCGGCAACCTATATCCGCTGTTCCTTGAGCGTGCCATCATGCTAGCAGGAATCTCGTGTCGGTCAGGGTTCATTATCCCTATGGCGGGTGTGGCATCACGTCGCACACAGGAACTAAGGAACCTCCTGACTCAGTCCGCGGCGGCCCTGCACGTCAGTAGTTATGCCGGCGACACGCATCCGTCTATCCTATTTGAGGGTGTGCGGCTACGTCTCTCGATTGTTATCTGGGCTCACAGCAAGACCCCGCAACCATCAATCTTGTATACGACAGTCTTTCAACGTTGGTATTCGGCAGAACGTAGCCAGCTATTTCCACGCATCACGATGTCGGCAACGGCTGCAATGCCGTTATGGCACATTTTCCCGCGGCTCGGTGGCGAGTTAGCACATTCCATATGGCTTACTCTCCTCGGGATTGGCGCGACAGAACGAATCACAGCCTACCTAGGAACAGGCGCCAGCGTATTCTACCAAGAAGCCGCCCAGTACTTCGTCAAGGCTTCCCACCGGCTTCCGTACTTTTCCAAGAATGGCAACATCGGAGCACCGCCACACGGGCGTTTCCTTACTTGCGCCGAGGCGCAGGCGCCGGCACTAATGGCGCTCTTAACAAGCACGCTTTTCTACGTTTGGTACCACGCTGTCTCGGACTGCTACCATCTCAGCGACGCTGTCGTTCAAGCCTTCCCATGCCCACGATCCGTCCTGTCTGACTTGCGATTGCGGGACGTTGGGGCGCGTCTCGAGAGGGATCTCCATGAGCAGGCGAAAATCGTAGAAATATCGACCGGTACAGGCGACAAGATTGCCTATGCCGCATTCAACTATCAACTTTCGAAGCGGTTAATCGACGAAATCGACCGCGTGCTGGCGAAGCACTATGGTTTTACGGACGAAGAGCTGGACTTCATCATCAACTACGACATCAAGTACCGCATGGGCCGCGACGCGGAGCTGTAGCGACGGTCTATGACCGCCGATTAGAATTCGTTTGCAACGCCGATCTCTGATCGATGACCAGAATCAATTTGTAGCGGCGGTCTCTGACCGCCGATTAGAATTCGTTTGTACCTTCGATGTCTGTTCGACGAAATAAAAAAACGGCGGTCATAGACCGCCGCTACAAACGTCGCTACAAACGCTGCTCCGGTTGCTGGTGGAAGAGACGAGGGACGAGCACGTTGTCATCACGGTTTACATTACGTCGAAAATCGATAAGTATATGAAGGGGGTTGCCCTATGAAAGTGACTTATGACCAGGAAACGGACACCATGACCATCTCCCTTCGCGACGAGCGCATTAAGGAGAGTGACGAAGTGCGTCCCGGCGTTATCGCTGACTTTGGTTTCGACGGTGGAATCGTTCGCTTCGAGATTCTCGATGCCTCGAAGGTGGTGAAGAACGCCCGGGAAATGCAGTTCGCCGTTGGGGAGTGAGCAACCGGTGTCCCCCGCGGACCGTTTGCCAGTGAAATTGGCGTGCGATTCTCCCCTATATCCGCAACAGGTTCGACTCTACCTCCGCAGCCGCGCGCCCGCAACCATCACCGCACTGGGAAACCTTGAAATACTCAGCGCCCAACGTCTGGCCCTCTTCTGCTCGGTCAAATGCCCCGGAAAACTCATCCTTGAAACTTACGACCTCGTCCAACAGTTGAAGCAAGAGGGTGTGGCCGTCGTGGGCGGCTTCCACTCGCCCATGGAACGCGAATGCCTGGAGATTTTGCTGCGAGGAACAGCGCCGGTGGTTGTGTGCCCAGCGCGCAGCATAGTGAAGATGCGGGTACGGCCTGAGTTGCGGGAGCCGTTGGAGAACGGCCGCCTATTGTTCCTTTCACCTTTCGACGACAAGCAGCGACGCGCCACGCAGGAGAACGCGATGGCGCGAAACCGCTTTGTGTCCGCTCTGGCCGACGCGGTTTTCATAGCCTACGCCGCGCCAGGCGGAAAAACAGAGCAATTTTGCCGGGAGGTTCTTGCTTGGGGCAAACGTCTGTATGTCTTCGATTCGCCCGAAAATGCCCACCTGATAACCATAGGCGTTACACCCGTCGCTCCAGACTCCGTCCTGCACGAACTCAAGAATATTGGGTTTTAGCTCCCAGTAAGCCTGCACGGGCTGTCACGCCCGCCTGCGCGCCGGACTCGACGGGCTTGTCGCCCACCTTTATGGCCTGACCGAAGGCGAATTCGCCCACATCCTCGGCACCTTCCCGCTTGCCGACGCGTCCGTGAAAGAAGCGGCGCTGGCCGGATTCAATGCTTGCGGATCATCTCAAACCAGCGGCGGCGAGAGCGGGCAGCGGCAAGCTCGGCTGGCACACGTTCAGGCACACAAACTCGACACTCCTACATGCTCTAGGCACTACGCCAGCCGTTCAGAAGGAACTCTTACGGCACGCCGGCATTCAAACCACGTTGAACATCTACACTCGAGTGATTTCCGCGGAAAGGCAGGAAGCCGCATCGAAGGTGGTACGGGAACTGTGGGAATCTTGATCTTGCACCGACTTGTACTTGCCGCTGAGCTGTTGTGGCGGCTAAGTTCTTTAGAATGAGAATCGGGGCGAGAGGATTTGAACCTCCGACCTCTTGGTCCCGAACCAAGCGCGCTACCAGGCTACGCTACGCCCCGATAAAAGCAGTGACAAGTGACAGGTGATGAGTGACGAGCAGCAAATCAAGAGGGAAGTCCAGTTTTCACTGTTCACTTACCACTCGTCACTCACCACCGTTGTTCTGGTCGGGACGGCCAGATTTGAACTGGCGACCCCTTGCACCCCAAGCAAGTGCGCTACCAGGCTGCGCCACGTCCCGAAAGGCAGGTACCCGGCACCAGGTAGAAGGTGTCGGGGGGAATCCGATGACGCATCTTTCGGGTTGTCCGCCAAACTCTGACACCTAACACCTGAAACCTTAGACCTGTTTCTCGACGCTAACATTTGCGGGAAAGGATTGTCAAGATTGTCTCCAACTCACGGCGAATGGCTTTGACCCCGGCGGGACTTGGACCGGGCTGAAACAGCGATTTCTGTTCGGGTTCGCCCTTGGAGTTTCCTGCAAGTTTCTTGCGCGCGCCATCGATCGTGAATCCCTGCTGGTAAAGGAGCCTCTTGATTTCGAGAATAGTCTCAACGTCCTTGCGGCGGTAAAGGCGGTGCCCGGTGGGAGTCTTCTTGGGTTTCAGGCTGGGGAATTCTGTTTCCCAGTAGCGCAGCACGTAGGCCTTGGTGCGCGTGATGCCACTGACCTCGCCGATCCGGAAGTACGTCTTGTCAGGTATCAGGGGATCGGTGAGGGCTGCCTGCGCTTGCGCATTTGCCGATAGATTGGAGTTTCTCTTCATCGATTCTCAAGTCAAAGCCGAACTGCCTGAAGCCATCTTAAGTAACCCGGAAGGCATCGTCAAGGCGCGTTATTCGGCATGTCGCAGCAAAGTGAGAAGATCCTATTCGAGCCAAGTAGAAAGTTCCTGTTGGTGTCCGACACCCTGGTTGGATGAGACCAGCGGAGGAGGTGGTGTTAAGCAGGAAAGATCGAGATCGTTTGAAGGTTTTACATGAAGCCGAACGAGGCCATCTGGCGCAGCGCGAAGCTGGGGAGTAACGGGAGCTGAGTGAGCGTTGGGCACGGAAACTGCCCGCCCGGCTGCGGCAGGAGGGGAACCGGGGCATTGTGCATCGGTTGCGCGGGCAGGCGTCGAACCGGCGGCTGACCAGGGCGGTGCAAAAGCGAGCCGTAAAACTGCTGAAGACCCGATAGGGGGATTCGGGCCGACGCGGGCGGCGGAGTACCTGGAGGAGAAGCACGGTCTACGGGTGAGCAGGGAGACGCTACGCCAGATGCTGATCACCGAAGGGGTGTGGCGGGCCCGGCGGAGTTGTTGGGGGGAGTGGGTGTGGCGTCGTGGACCACCGCGTCGTGGCCAACGACTCCACGCTGCGCGGGGAGGGTCAACTCCACCAGATTGCTTAGGCCGACATCCGGGGCGGGCTGCGAGGCGCACGGGTGCGCCTCGACATACGCTTGAACCGGAGCATCGCGGTAAAGTTTCGGGACTGCTGCTTGAGGGTGAGCGAATGTCGGTCGGTGGCCCGGCACGGTGCCGTTTTGGGGGCGAAGCCAATCGGGCAATGCCTTTGAGCGGCACCGGGAGTTCTTGAAATTCCTGCGCCATCTGCATCAGGAATTCCCCGGAGAGGCGCCGTTGCACTTGGTGATGGACAACTACGGGACCCACAAGCATCCCAAGGTGCAGGCTTGGCTCCAACGCCATCCGCCCTTCATCTCCATTTTGTGCCCACCAGCTCCAGTTGACTCAACTTGGTCGAGCCATACAAGGGATTGTATGTCCGAACCGAATTATGCGCAATATTTAGTGTAGTCAACTGAGTGCCCACTTGAACGGGCGCGTCGTCCTGATCTCGCGGACTTTACCTTGCTCAACCAGGCGATCCAAGTGGCCTTTCAGGGGAAACATGATAAATACCCACATATTCTGAGGCCAGTCGCCGAAGGCTCTGCCGATCTCATTGATCAATTCTTGCATCCCGACCCCGGCCGGCCGGCTGGCCAGAGTTTTCAGGATAACCTCGTCAAAAATCTGCACGGTTTGCCGTGATACGGCAATGAAGTCGAGAATTTCAGCTCCGCGCATAGTCGGCCAGTGTCCCGTGTAAAGTGTGTCGATGGGGAGATTTTCAAAGAGGGTCAGTGTCGAAAGGTATGCATCCACATAGTAGTAGGTAACGGGCAACGCCATAGTTCCATCAGCATTCGGGCAACCCCGTCCATGAATAGCGTCACCGGCGAACGCCGCCTTCTGCTTGCGGTCAAGGAGCGCGAGATGGCCGTGCGAGTGACCGGGCACATGAAGCACTTCCATATCCCAATCGGCACGAATCCGGATTGGCTCGCCGCCAGTGAAGCAAACATCCATGCGGCGTGGCCGTCCGGCGTCAGGCGAGGGATCAGGGTCAATCCCGACTCCATAGTCCTGCTTGAGGAAGTTATAGCGTTGGTTCCACAGGGTGCGCGGGTCTTCCACCAAGGCCCGGTCCGCTTTTCCGCACGACAGCCAAGTCCGGGGTGATTCACGTTTGATGGCGTCGTTGCCGCCTTGGTGGTCTCCGTCTGCGTGAGTGGTAATAGCGAGCTTGATTTGTCCGGGGTTGAATCCAAGCTGCTTGAGAGCTGGGAAGATCGTCCGTTCAGGGGTGTAAGCCAGACCCGTATCGACGAGAACCGTATTATCCCCCACGAGGAGGTACTGAAACAGGTTCCTGCCGCCGAAGAGGGAGTGGATTTGATACGCCCCCGGATAGATTTCTCGCACTGGGCCCTCCACCGGCGGAACGCTGCCTCGAGACAGGATAGAGCCAGGACGCATCGCTAGTCCGATCGCTCCCGCTGAATTTCTCACAAACGCACGACGAGTGAGTGCGGGCTGATTTGGATCTGATTTCATGTTCTCGCTCCAGGAAGGCTCGCGATTTGGACTTCCCGTGCCTTCACGTCGTTCGAAGCCGTCCTCTATTATCTTAATACCTAAATTTGCAGCCGGTTTCAAGAAAAAGCGGAATTAGTTCCGAATATATTTGAATACCCCTGTTCACCTGTGTTAACTTGCCTTTAAGTCCGACGGACGGCGCTCCACAGACGGCCGTCTGAAAGGGCCCTCTTTGGACCCTAACAAGGATCATGATTTCTTGGAGTTCAGAAATGGAGGATAGAACATGGCATCATGGCTACGGGGCGTTATTCCAGCAGTCATTACTCCCTTCGATAGCGTAGGCGGGATTGACGAGAAGGCTTTGCGGGGGGAGATTGAATTCCACCTGAGTTGTGGTGTTTCGGCTCTTTGTGCTGGCGGGAGCACGGGTGAAGGTGCAGGTCTCAACCGGGACGAAATCCACCGGCTTAATTCCATTTTCGTGGATCAGGCCAGGGGCCGGGCGCCGGTGATTGGCGGCGTTATTCCCGACACAACCGATGAAGCCGTGGAGTTGGGTTTGGCAGCCAAAGAAGGGGGAGCTGTAGCTCTGCAAGTGACGCCACCTCATTACTTGTTCCAGCCGGAAATTAGCGAGTTGGTTGCATACTATTCGGAGATCCACAGGCGGACGGGGTTGGGGGTGATCCTATACAACGTACTGCCGTGGGGGCAGGTGACGCCGGACGGCGTGGCGAAACTGCTGGAGGCAGACGCGATCATCGCGGTGAAACAGAGCGGCTCGAACCTGCACCATGTGGCAGATCTGGTGTTCCGGTTCGGCAAAAGGATCCCCATTCTGAGCGCGGTCGATGACTTATTGTATCCGTCGTTTGTGCTGGGAGCCCACGGAACGCTATCAGCCATTGCCAGTGTCTTGCCGAGGCAGTGTGTGGAGCTGTATGAAGCCTTCGAGCGAGGTAACCATGCACGGGCCTTGGAGTTGCACAATCAACTTCTCCAGGTCTGGCGAGCGATCGAGGATATGAGTGGGTTCCCTGGCCGTGTGAAGTGTGCCATTGAGCTGCAGGGGCGGCCAGCGGGCTTGCCTCGTCATCCCCATCGCGCCGCGCGTGCAGACGAACGAGAGATCGTCCTGCGAGCCTTTCACGAGGCCGGTCTGCCTGTGGCCCTGTCGCAGGCGATTTAAGGATGCACTCCCCGGAGTGCATCCTTAAAAGGCGCGGGCCGCGAGGGTGTCTGATGAATCTGGTGGATGACGCAACGGGGACGACACTGCGCCGGATGGCGGAAGTGGAGACGGTTGGCACTGCAAGTTGAAATTTTTGGTGTTGGAGAAGGAGGGGGCGATGATTAACCGTCGAAGATTCATGGCCACGGTCGGAGCCACTGCCATCCTGCCCGCGGCTTCTAGAGCCGTAAGCGAGCCAGCGGCCGTTGCACCCATGCAGCAGGGGGCAGGTCGCATCCACATTGACCTGGCAGGCGAGTGGGAACGTTATGTTGCTGGAAGTCTTTACGACCGCATTCCGGTTCCTTCCTCGCAGCGTCCGCTTGGTTTCTATAGCCTCCAGCGCAACTTCCTTCTCCCTCGCCTCTCGCCACGTCAGCGAGCGATCCTGCATTTCGATGCGATCACCTATTACGGCCGAGCTTCCGTGAATGGAGCGGAACTGGGAACGATGGGTCCGTATGTGCCGTATGAGTTTGACTTCTCCACTCATGCGAAAGAAGGCGGCAATCGTATTGAGGCGGCGATCGCGGATCTGACGCCCGCTCCCAGCGGGGCCGGAAAAGATGAACTGGCTTTGGGGTTGAACCCTGGATGGGAGGCATACGGAGGGATCATCCGGGATGTGTACGTGGAAGTGCGGTCGGCGGCTTTCATTCACAATGTGAAGTTTGGCTACTCCTTGAGTAGCAACTATACTCGGGCAGACTGCCGGGCCACCGTGTTTGTCTCCTCGCAGGAAACAAGGTCAGCACGAATCGAACTAAGCTTGGAACAAGGGCAATCGGAAGTGGCTCATGCAGAGAAGAGCTTCCGGGTCACACCAGAAATGACCGAAGTTGATTTGCAGTTTAATGTCCACGCGCCGGCGCTGTGGTCGCCGGAGGCGCCGAACCTGTATCACTTGAAAGTAACACTGCAAAGCGAGGGTGGGGAGGACGAGTGGAGAACGCGGACGGGATTTCGGGAAGTAACGATTGACGGAAACGAGTTTCTGCTGAACGGGAAGCCTGTGGTGCTGAAAGGGGTCTGCCGGCATGACATGTGGAAGGATGAAGGGTTCACGCTGACGCGACCGCAGCGAGAGCAGGATATGCGGATGATCAAGGATCTGGGGTGCAATTTTGTGAGGCTGGTGCACTATCCGCATGATCGGCAGGTGATCGAGCTGGCGGACGAGTTGGGATTGCTGGTGAGTGAGGAGCCAGGGTACTGGGGAATGGACTTCACGACGATGCCGCGGTCGATGATTGAGGTGGGATACAACATTCTGGAGCGAACGATCCGGAGGGATTGGAACTCGCCGTCGGTATTTGCGTGGTTGTTAGGGAACGAATGCAAGCTGACGGTAGAGTACTTAAGGGAGGGAAAGGAACGGTGCCGGAGGCTGGACCCGCTGAGCCGTCCGATTTCGTTTGCGAACGACATGCCGATGGAGCAGGCTAAGCCGATTTTCGAGCAAGCCGGCCTGGACTTCTTCGATGAACACATTTACACCTTTAATCCCGATGACTTTACTCGCGCCGCTCACTTTTATGGTGCGAGTAAGCCCTTTATCGCGAGTGAATGGGGCGCCATGGTCTTCGGCCAGTCGCGTCCAATTATGGAGCAAACAGTTGACATCCTGATAGAACTGGCAACAACGAAGCAAATGGCGGGGCACTCCTACTGGGAATGGGCAGACATGATGGAGTTTAGCCGCACGGGATGGATGCTGCATGACGGAGTGCTGGGTGAAGGCGTGGTTACCCAGAGCCGCGAGCCGCGCGAGGAGGTTCACATGGAGTTGGGACGGCTCTTCGAGGGGCGACTCGAAGCAAGGGAGCAAGAATCCATCCGGCCCACCGTGATTCCTCTCCAGCGTTCTGTCGCCTCATTCGAGAGCAAATTCACTCCCGTAGACCTCCAGTCTCAAGTTGATGGATCGGATAGCCGAAGCTCCTGGGCTGCGTTTGAGGCTAGCATGGCGAAGCACTGGGCGGGAACGCGGATGGCGCGCCATCAGTGGCAGAAGACCGGGGCGCAATTTTTGCTTTGGCAGGCACCTGATGTAAAGGTTGCCGGTATTCCATTCCGCACTCCGCTCGTGGGCAACCACGTCCGTCCGCTGGTCCTGACACCGGAGACGCCCGAGATCACGATCCCTTTACGCTTGGAATGTCAGCGCCTGCACATTCTGGGTCAGGTGACATTTCCCGAAGGCTTTCCGATCGTGGGACGGGAAGGAGAACAAGTGGCCACTTATCGCCTCCGTTACGCTGACGGAAAAGAACAGGTGATCCCAGTGCGGAACGGGTTCGAAGTGGCCCAAGCGAACCTGATATGTGGGGCCACGCGAGTCAACCCTGTGGCGACTGCAGCACCGCGAGCACTGCTGTTTGTGAAGGACGCGGCCCTCGAGCACTATCAAGTTCTGCTTCTGCCGTTGCCAGTCAGAAAGGGAACCATTGAGAGCCTGACATGCAAACTGGAAGGGCAGAACCCGCCGCTCGCCATCTTTGCCATCACCGCCGAACACGCATGAGCGACCGGTGGACAAGGTCTGGCGCTTGCCCTCAGATTGAGCCGGGAGATTGAGCGATCCCAACCAGGACCTGTGGTTGACAACCCTAGTACGCAAAGGTAAGGTCGAAGGGTGTTTTTCGTCCACCTCGTTCTAGCCTTGGCGCTCCTCCAGGTTACGCCTTCCGCTAACCAAGTTATCAATCTGGTCCGGCAAGACATTCAAGCCGGCAAGTTTACGGAAGCGAGGGAAATGCTTCAGCGCGCTATCCAGCACGCTCCTCAAGACGTTGGATTGTGGACTTACCTCGGCGAAGTAAACGTCAGGCTACAAGATACCGATGCGGCGATCGCCGCGTTCCAAAAAGTTCGTTCTTTGACACCTCGGGACGCCCGGATCTACTTTGACCTCGGGGTGCTCTACTTGCACAAAGGCGGAACTGGTGAAGCCCTGGAAATGTACCGCCAGGGACTTGCCTTGGATCCCAGGAATGTGGCAGCCAACCAGAACTATGCCCTCTTATTGATGCATGAGGGGAAGTATCGCGAAGCTGTCGCGCCGTTGCAATGGCTCAAAGGCATGAAAGGCGGGGATCTCGCGGTGCGCGCGGCGCTGATCGAGTCGCTGTTGAAGTGTGGGGAAAAACAAGTCGGAGAGCGGGAACTCAAAGAGTTCCTGGATTTGCCCTCCGCAACGGTCGAAGACCGGATGAAACTTGCCAAAGTCCTGGTCCAGGACCATCTTCCCCAGGCGGCCCAGGCAACGCTCGATAACGTTATTCGGATTTCACCTGACTTTGCCGAAGCCCGTGCCGATCTGGGGTTGCTGCTTTTGCAGGAGAGGAAATTCGAAGAGGCGGTGCGCCAGTTGGGGCGGGCGGTGCAACTGGTGCCTACAAAGGCGGACTACTCCATGCAATTGGCCGAAGTCCTCCTGAAAGCGGGACAGTATCCCACCGCCCTTGAATTCCTGAAAGCAGTCAAGGACCGATTCGGAACACTTCCCGATTATCAATACAGGGTGGCTTGGTCCTACTATGGGTTGGGGCAAGTCCCCCGGGCGACTGCGGAGCTGGAACCACTGGTTCAACAGCATCCCCGCCTGGATCGGGGCCGCTACTCGTTGGGCGATTGCTACCTGGCTCTTGGGCAACTGCAGAAAGCCGAGTTCCAATATCGCGAGGCCATCGCCCTGAATCCGAAGAACGCGTCCTATCACGCCGCCCTCGGGCACGTGCTCAGGAAAGAGGGAAACGGTCGGGTCGATGAGGCCGTCGCTGAGTTGGAAAGGGCCTTACAACTCAATCCCTCTGACGTGGACAGCCGAGTCCAGCTCGCCATTTGTTACGAACAAAAAGCGGAACTCCCCAAAGCCGAGCGAATTTTGGAGGCCACGATCCAGATGCGACCGGGCCTGCTATCGGCGCATCGCGTGCTTGCCCGAGTCTACTATCGCCAAGGGCGGGAAAAACAAGGCGACCGCGAGACGGCGGTCATTTCGAAGCTGGATTCGGCCGAACAGCGCCGTCGCGCCAAGTTGATTGACTTCTCTCCTTGATGCGGCAAACTTGTTGGGTTTGAGTCAAGTTTTCAGGCAGCGAGCTTAGCCTGCTCGACTCGCCGATTGATCTCGGCCTTGAGTTGCTGGAAGCAGCGTTGCAACGCGAAATCCAGGGGTGGTGCGTTCGGCATCGCTTCCGAGAAACCGGGACGGAGAATCCGGGCATGGATGCGTGTGAAGAACAACGAAGCGCGCAGCCCGAACTCCGTCACCTGGTAACGATGCGTCCTCGGGATCCGCTCAATGAAGCCGTGCAGGCGGAGCCGCATCAGGTCACAGGTCATCCGGCCGGGGGTGATGGATTCGGGCTTCTGCCCGGTGAGCGCGGCGACCTGCTCGCGCCCATGGAGATGAGCGAAACCGCACGGCCGGAGACGAAACAAAGCCAAGTCGGTCCATAGACCAGTACACGGGGGTCGGTGAGGCGCAGTGCCAAAGCTCGCTGCCCGTTCACCTCCCGGGGACGATTGACTTGCTGGAACGCTTCTTCTCCCATTCTCGGCAAGATTCCGCCCTCAGTCAATATCATTACCTCTTTTACCACGTCAACCGTTTCGTCAGTGAGTCTTGCCTTTTTGTAGGAAATGGAATAGATTCCGGTTTCCGATAGAGGCCATCTCTGACCGCCATGCTCACAACTCTTGACTCGCGGGGGTTAACCGGACGCAATTATCTTCCGGGGCGGGCATCCAAACTGAGCGGCTTCAAAGGAGAACAATGAGTGACCTAACGCGTCGAAGGTTCATTGAAATGATGGCCACCGCAACAGGTTTACCCGTTTCGCTACACGGAGAGACATGGAGACCGAATCAAAAGATCGGTGCGAGTTCGCCAACGGGAGAACTCCGGAGGCCCTCTCGAAAGTTGGATTTTGGTCTGGCCCAAGGCCCATCCGCTCCCCAGCTCGAAAATTTAGCCCTGCACGCCCAAGCGGCCGGCTCACCTGGAGCAGTCAGCGAAGGATCGCCCTATCCGGCGACCGGAAGCGCGGAGGTTATCGCCGGGTATGTAAACGATGGAGATCTGGACACTTTGTGGGGATATACAGAGCCTGCTCCCACTGGGGCCTGGCTGTCATTGACATGGCCGCAGCCGATTACCTTTCGCCAAATCCTCGTGCGTCAAAATCTGGATAGAGACTTGACGCAAATCACTCTGGAAGTTCGAGAGGGAGGGCAGTGGAAGACACTCAAGATGCTCGGTGATGGCAACATTCCACTTCCCAAGCTGATCCTGATCGAGCTTCCGGCCCAAACCACAGACGCTATTCGGCTGACGAGGCTCAAAGGCGTCCCGAGCTTCTACGAGGTGGAGGTCTACGAAGGGCCGAATCCTCCCGTGATCAATCTCGCCGGGGATGCGGCAGGGCGCATCATCGGGATGGTATCTGACGCATTCGGGGCGGGGCCCAAGACTGGCGCCCCCATTACGATTTCCGGTCAGGCAGGTCACAAGCTGTGGCAAGTTCGGCTGTGCACCGATGAGCATGGAATGTTCACCGTCGCCACGCCCGCGGGACTTCTAGGCTTGATCCGGGTGGACGCGCAAGTCGGCGCGGAACACATTGAGCACAAGGTTGATGCGGCCGATCTTGCCCTTAAGTTGACGCCACCGAACGACCTTGAAAGCGCCATCGATCTGAATGGAAGTTGGAAATTTGCGCCCGATCCACCAGCGGAGTTTCATCGTCCTGACTTCGCCGATGTCCGATGGAGGGTTATCGAAGTCCCTTCGCACTGGGTGATGCAAGGATTCCAGTCGGAACATGGAGTTTGCGGATATCGCCGTCAGTTCCAATTGCCGACGGCCTGGACCGGGCAAAGAATCAAGATTCGCTTTGAGGGAGTCTATAGCGGCGCGGAGGTGTGGCTTAACGGCCAAAGAGCGGGGTGGCATGAGGGGGGATTTACGCCGTTTGAGGTGGACATAACCAACGCGGCAAACCCCGGTGTAAATGTGTTGGCGCTGCGAGTTACAGAAAACACCCCTTCAACCAGCCTGGATCATATGTCGTTTTATGCGGATTTTCCTTTGGCAGGGATCTTTCGCAGGGCTTACGCCTTTGCCGTGCCCATCGCCCACGTGGAAAGATTCCATATTGCCACTCTCTTCGATTCTAATTTCCAAGATGCTGTGCTGAGGATTGACCTGCGACTGGTGAATGAAGGAGCGGAGCGGTTCCGGAATGCAGAAGTGCGCTGGGAATTACAATCACCGGATGGAACGCCTGTGATGGCTCCATTCAGCAAATCGCGATTCAACTTGCCAGCATGGTCCCATCTGGAAAGGACCATCGACATCCCTATTTCCAGGCCGCAGCACTGGGAAGCTGAGCATCCAAAACTCTACCGGCTGACAGCCTCGCTTTATGTAAACGGCACGAAAGTAGAACAGGTGAGCCGTCGGATCGGCTTTCGGCAGGTCGACATTCGCGGAACGCAAGTACTTATCAATGGAACGGCCGTGAAGTTCCGAGGAGCGTGCCACCATGATTCGCATCCCGTCATGGGGCGTGCTGTGACGCCAGAAGTGACTCGTCAGGATTTGGAGCTTATCAAGGAGGCGAACCTCGACGCTTTACGCACTTCCCATTATCCGGCGGTTGAAGAGCTCTACGATTACGCCGACGAGATGGGAGTTTATATCGAGGCGGAAGCGCCTTTCTGCTGGGTGGATCGATCTCACGACTTGCGGCTTGTTCCCCTGGTCGTCCAGCACACGGCCGAGCTCCTGGAGCGCGACCGGAGCCATCCTTCGGTTATTTGGTGGTCGCTGTGCAATGAGAGTTCTTGGGGGCCCGTTTTCGAGCGCTCGCACGAATACGTCAAACGCTCGGATCCCACGCGGCCCACCAGCGCCGCCGCCACCCAAGATCTTGATCTTGCGACGCGTCACAATCCGATTACGCTCGACCGCATGCAACAGAGCAACTCATCGAAGGTTCCGGTGATCTGGGATGAGAGTTTATGCGTGTTCCAGGGTATGTATCAGGACGGCCCGGAGCTTTGGCGTGATCCGGGCGAAAGGGATTACTACATCGTGCCCCTGATTCCCATCTGGGACGCGCTGCTCGCGAGCGACGTGATTCAGGGTAGCATGATCTGGGCCTGGTCCGATGATATTTTCCAGGTCCCGGGCCGAGGTTCGGAGTTTGGCCGTCGCCAGACCAGGGTGCACGGTGTTGATCAACTTTATGGAGCGCCTGGGAAGGGGGTTGTCGGCGACGCCCCCTGGGGTGTGGTGGACGGATGGCGCAGGAAGAAACCGGAATTCTGGCACACGAAAAAGCTGCATTCGCCGATTAAAGTCCTGACCCTGGAGCTCCCGGCTCCTTCAGCGGGAAATCTGCCTCCGCTTCGGATTCACAACCGGTACGAATTTACCAATCTGGAGGAGTTGACGCTTTCATGGGAATTTGGCGAAGAGAAAGGGCAGATCCATCCGCGGATAGCTCCCCAGCGGATCGGAGAGGTTCAGATTCCCGTGAGGCAGGCTGCCACCCCGGGCAGTTATCTTACCATCCGCTTTCTAAACAGGGACGGCAAGCTGGTGGATGAGGAAGAAATTCGGGTTGCCTCCGAAGCGATCCCGGTGAGGAGGCCGGTCGTGACGCCTCTGAAACATCGCAAGGAGAAATTGCTGGAGGGCAATCTCCTCTGCATCCGAGGTGAACACTTCGAAATCGCATTTGAAACGGATGGATCGGGTATTCGGCGGCTTCTTGTGGATGGCCGCGCCCTGCTTTTTGAGACACCCGTGCCGCACATCCTGCCTACGAATCCGAGCCAATCTGAAGTGCCATCGACGTGGTCGTGGCAGCCGGTCAAACCCGTTGCGGTCGCACGGGAAGGCGAGAACATGATCGTGACTGCCGCTGTGCGGTATAGGGAGGTGGAAGGGAACGTAACGTATCGCATCATGCCAGCGGGAGAGCTATTGGTATCCTACGACGTGAAGTACCTCGGACCAGAGCTTTACGCGCATGAGGTTGGATTGCGTTTTGGACTTCCTCCTTGGATGGATATTTTGGAATGGGAGCGGAAAGGTGAATGGTCCGCCTATCCCGAAGACCACGTCGGCAGGAATCGCGGAAAAGCAAGCGGGCACCCTGGAATTCAGACCGAAATTCCGCCGGTCCATTCCTTTTCGCAGGACGACTCTGCTCTCGGGAGCAACGATTTTCGGAGCATCAAGCGCCATTTCAAATGCGCCTCTTTGGTCAGCCGGGAGGGATATGGATTGCAGATTCTTTCCGATGGCAAACAGCACTTGCGAGCGATGGTCAAGCCGGATCACATCGCCGTTCATGTTTGTGACTGGTTCGGCGGCACGGCTTCGACGGCGGAGGAATGGAAGCTGAATTATGGGAACGGGCGGGTGCTCGAAACGAACGACACCCTGAAGGGAGCGCTCCACCTACGATTAGTGACGCCTGGGCTGTAGCGGCGGCCGCTGGCCGGTGATTTCAGCGGGCGTAGCAAGCAGCACCCTTACAGGAAGCCCTACTTCATGTTGGGATCCTGTCCTGGACCACCGGTCCAAACCAGTTTTGGAATCCTTCTCTCAACGGGTGGCAGGGGTGGCAACGGTTCGTGTGGCTCGAGTTGATACCAATAGGCGACAGAGTAAATGTTGTCGGAGCGGAGATTGGCATGACCGTCTTCGATCGTCACTTTGATTGACTTTCGGAAGCGAATAGGAGCTTCCAGGTGCCAGCGGTACAGGGAAAACCGCGAGCCCGGCTCCCAACCGCTAAATTCGGTCAGCCCGACGAGCGGCAGCGAGTAGAGCTTGGAAAATCCCCAGGCGCCGTTGAAGTAATCCTCACCCCCGGTTCCATGGATGCGAGGTTCCTTCTCGCCATCCACCCAAATCATCTCGTCGCCTTCGTTCCATCCGCCCCACTGGTTTTGAAACACTGACAGTGTAACCCCGACGAACTGTCCGTCACCCGTGGCATCAAGAATCACATAATTGCCATCGCCGGACTTGTTGAACCAGCGTGGGTCCTTGCGCGCCTCGGAAAAGTCATTGTTGTAAAAATTGCCCTTATACCACCCCTTGCAAGGGGTACACTGGCGATATTGAGCGTGGAAATAGGCAATAGTGGGATCAAGGGAAGCCGGCCTGATCCAGTCGATGTTCCAATAGTAGTCTGAGATTTCTTTGGAGCCTTCATTGGTTACGGTGATGCGCCCGTGTTTGCGAAAAGGCATGGGAAAATAGGCATTCATCGCTTGATCAGGGGCCACCACGAGCAGTGCTGAGTGAAAAAGAGTGTAGGTTCCAAGCCCGAGCCCGAAGAAGTCACCCATGGGGGCCTCGACGCTGGGCTGCTTCTCACCGTCCCAATACATTCGGAGCACGACCTTCTTCAGATTATACGCTTCAGACCACGGTGGGATGGTCGTCCAGATGTGGCGGATTTCGCCCGGGCCGTCTTCATTGAAGATTTCTATTGTTTCTCCAGCCTTCAAATGACGATAGTCGGCGTTGCCACCACTACGATCATAGCTGCTGGCCCTCTCCGACTCATAATTACCCAACTGCGGCAGGCTGCTGATGGGAATCTGTGCAACGAGGAACTGAGAATAAAGCAGGGAAAGAACAGTGCAGAACCAAGATTTCATTGTGGGATCTCCTTTCCAATGCGCCCGTAACGGAAGCCGGAACTCCTGTCTTCTGGTCTCTGGTCCACCCCTATCATCGTAGGATTACCAGCCAGAAAGCCCGCCATCGTAACATAAATCGTGTGCGGAATGTATTCCGCCAGCCATTTTACTTGACTCACTGGAACGAATATCATATATCTGTTGTTCCGTTCTGCCGTCAACTAGATACTCGTGGGGAGAATAACGGGAAGATGAGAATCACAGAAATCAAGACTTATCTGGTAGGAAATCCCTGGAAAAGCTGGCTATTTGTCCGGGTAGAAACGGATGACGGAATTCATGGGATTGGCGAAGGGACCTTGGGACAGATGTCCCGAACGGTTGAGGCCGCCGTCCACGAGATGAAGCCGCTTATCCTCGGATATGAGCCGTTTCAGACGGAAGCGATCGTTCACCGCCTGACGCGGGACGTTTTCGCGGATGGTGGACAGATTAAAATGTGCGCCATTTCGGCCATTGAGATCGCCTGTTGGGATATCGTCGGTAAGGCCCTGGGCCAGCCGGTTTATAACCTGTTGGGCGGGCGTTGCCGGGAGAAGGTGCGCGCCTACGCCAACGGTTGGTATCGTTGCCCGCGGACGCCCGAGGACTTTGCGAAGAAAGCGAAGGAAGTAGCGGCGGCAGGCTATACGGGGATGAAGTTCGATCCTTTCGGTGTAGCTTGGAGAAAGATGACGCGCGCCGAAGAGGACCTTTCCATCGATATTGTGACGGCCGTCCGCGAGGCCGTCGGGCGCGACGTGGACTTGGCCATTGAGGCGCACGCGCGCTTCAGTGTGGAGACCGCAATCCATGTGGGCAAGCTTCTAGAACCCATCAATCCCATGTGGTACGAAGACCCGGTACCGCATCACAATCCACAGGCAACCACTGAAGTGGCGCGCCACCTTTCGATTCCGATCGGGACGGGAGAAAGCTTCAGTGCCAAACAGCAGTTCGTGGAACTGCTCCGTGACGACGCCGTCAGCGTGGTTACGCTCGAACCTCTGAACATCGGTGGCATCCTGGCCTGCCGCAAAATCGCCGACATGGTGGATGCTCACTATGGTGTGATCGTGCCTCATAGCGCCCAAGGACCCATTTGCACACTGGCTTGCTTGCAGATTGCTGCATCGACGCCCAACTGCTTCATGCAGGAGTATTTTGACGCGTTCAACGTGGGCTGGGAAAAGGACATCCTGACCTGGAATCCCCGTTTGATAGATGGACACCTGGAACTGCCGTCCGCTCCGGGACTGGGCGCGGATCTGAATCTGGATGTTGTCCGTGAACACCCTTATTCCGGAACGGACATCACCCTGTGGGACGAGAATTGGCACTTCCGTAAGGATGACCGGACGTGAGGAAACCACTCGGCCACTGTAACCAGCAGGAGCGCCCTCAAAGGCCGCAAGTTCTTGGCCGGGGATGAGTGCCACCGGCCATTCTCAAAATTAATACTAAGGAACAAAACATGAAAGTTCATGGTGTTATACCGGTCATGATGTTGCCGCTTAAGGCGGACGAGAGTATTGACGAGGCGGCTTTTCGAAAGCAAGTTGATTTTGCCATCGACTGTGGCGCTGCCGCCGTCTGCGCCCCGGGTTTTGCCACTGAGTTCTACAAGCTGACGGACGAGGAGCGCCGCCGCGTTATCAAGGTTCTGGCAGAGCAGGCGGCGAAGCGAGTGCCCGTGTTCGCCAGTACCGGATGCGGATCGGCCTATGCCACCATTGAATTGTCGCAGTTCGCGGAGTCGGTGGGTGCTGACGGTCTGATGGTTGTTGCACCCAAGTGGTGCGCACTCGGTGTGCGCGAGCAGGTGAACTTTTACGAAGCCGTCTGCCGCAATGTCAAGATTCCGGTGATGCTGCAAGACGCCGACTTTACCGGTAGCGGCCTGCCGGCCGCGCTCTTTGTGGAACTGGCCGAGCGTTGCCCCAACCTTGAGTTCGCCAAGCTGGAGACCCTCCTGCCCGGTGGCAAATGCGCCGAGATCATTCAGCGGTCGGCGGGTAAAATTCAGGTGTTCTACGGATTGGCAGGCGTGGCCCTGCTGGATGGCTTGGCGCACGGCGCCGCGGGCGTCATGCCAGGGTCCGGTTTCGTAGAGGCCTACGCGCGCCTCTTCGAACTCCACGATTCAGGCCGGATGAACGAAGCGAAGGCTTTGTTCTATCGAATGCAACCGTATCTGGTCTTCGCTCTTCAGCATCTGGAGATTGCGATTCAGATTGAAAAGCGTGTCATGGTACGGCGCGGCGTTTTCCCGTCAGACCGTCTGCGCGAGCCGACTCTGCACCTGGATCAGGCGTACCAGAAGCAGATGGACGAACTCGTGGATCTCATTGTAGGACTTTGCCTGGAAATAAGAACGGCCAAGGCAGCAAACCCCTGAGGCGGACCACTAGTCCGGATTATTCACGAACCTCTATGGAAAACCGTGCCCTGACGGGTCCCTATCGGAAGTTCGTGAATAATCCAGGCTGGATGATTTCCCGATCCAATTGCGATCGAGCCGCAGAGTAAGTCCACAATTCTGCTTCAAGGACCGATTCACTGTGTTGATGAAGCTCAGCTTGCTGGATTTTACCATCATCGGTTCGTATTTTGTCCTCGTTCTGGCCGTTGGATACTACCTCAAAGGCAAGATTCGAAGCTCCTCCGATTTTCTTCTCACCGACCGGTCACTCTCCCACTGGATCACCGGCATCGCTTTCATGTCCGCCAACCTCGGGTCACTCGAGATCATGGGTTTTATTGCCAACGGCGCTAAGTATGGCATGAGGACCAATCACTGGTATTGGGTCGGGGCCGTTCCGGCCATGGTTTTCTGCGGGCTCTTCATGGTCCGTTACTATTACGCGAACGGCATCCGCAGCGTGCCTGAATACCTGCGGCTGCGTTTTGATCACCGCGCTCACGTGCTGAATTCTATCAGTTTTGCCGTTGTCACGGTCTTGATGTCCGGCCTCAACATGTTCGCATTTGCCGTGGTGTTCCACAGCATGCTGGATTGGTCCTTCACTTCGAGCATATTGCTCTCGGCAGGCGTCGTTTTGATTTACACCTTCTGGGGAGGGCTGGCTTCATCCATTTACAACGAGGTCTTGCAATTCTTTTTGATTATTGTTGGATTCCTCCCGCTGTCGTTCATCGGCTTGCACGATGTAGGAGGCTGGAAAGGACTGGTGGCGCGATTGCCTGAGCAATATCTCCATACCTGGAAGGGTATGGGAGGACCGGGTGATCCATTGGGCGTCGATTGGTGGGTGGTGGTCATTGGGCTGGGATTGGCAGCCGGACCGTCTTACTGGTGTACGGACTTCCTGCTCGTGCAGCGGGCGCTCGCCGCCAAGAATGTGGACGCCGCACGGAAGACACCGCTGGTAGCCGCCATACCCAAGATGCTATTCCCGGCTATCGTCACCATGCTAGGCATGATCGCCCTGGTGGTGGCTCCCCAGATTGTCACCAAAGACTACAACCTGGCTCTACCCCTGCTGCTCGGGCGCTACTACCACAGCGGCATGTTGGGTGTGGGACTGACGGCGTTGCTGGCCAGTTTCATGTCGGGCATGGCTGGCAACATCACGGCTTTCAACACGGTCTTTACCTATGACCTGTACCAGACTTATCTGGTCAAGAATCGTCCCGACTCCCATTATCTCCGAGTGGGAAAAATGGCGACGGTCTGGGGCACGCTTCTGGGCTGCGCTACTGCTTACATTGCCCTCAACTTCGACAATCTGATGGACTACATGCAGTTAATCGGAATTCTCTTCATCTCCCCCTATTTCATCGTTTTCCTGCTCGGCATGTTCTGGAAGAGGGCATCCGCTACGGCGGGATTTTACGGCATGCTGGCAGGCACTTTGGGGTGCTTCACGGAGTACATTCTCTACCGCTTCCACTTCCTGCATTTCAGGACGGCCATGGCATCAAACGTATGGACCGCCGTGTGGGGACTGGTCGCGGGCCTGACCGCAATGGTGGTGACGACTTACCTCACCGACCCGCCAGATGCAAAGAAACTTGAAGGCCTCACCTATTCGTATGCTGCCCGCTTGGAAAAGGCGGGGGCGTGGTACCGGACACCCGAGTTCTATGCTCTGGTCGTCGTTGCGGCACTGATTTTCCTGAATATCGAGTTTTTCTGACCTTCGCAACATAAAACTTCGGGCAAAGGAAGCGAGATGATTAATCGACGCAAGTTTGTGGCAACACTTGGAGCCTCAGCGGTCCTGCCGGCTGTCCCGATGTTCGGCGGCCGGCCCGAGTCGATACCAGAGAATCGTTCCAGGTCGCGTGTCAATTTGAATGGGGAGTGGGAGCGCCATATCGATGGGAAGCTTTATGACCTTGTTGCCGTTCCCTCCTCTCGCCATCCGATCGGATTCTACAGCTTGAAAAGAAGCTTTTTATTGCCCCGGCTCGCGGTACAGGAGCGCGTCTACGTTCACTTTGAAGGGATCACCTATTTTGGACGAGTGGCGGTGAACGGAGTGGAGCTGGGGACGATGGGGCCGTATGTGCCCTACGAGTTCGAGTTCACACCTGAAGCCAAGGAAGGGACGAACCAGATCGAAGTGGCGATTACCGACCTGGTGCCGGGTCCGGATGGAGCGGGAAAGGATGAGCTGGCCTTGGGTGTGAATCCAGGGTGGGAAGCGTACGGGGGGATCATCCGGGATGTTTACGTTGAACTCCGGCCCTCGGCATTTATCGGGAACGTGCGGTTTGGGTACGAGTTGAGTGGGGATTACAGCCGGGCGGAATGCCGGGCGCAGGTGTATGTTTCAAGCCGGGAAGCCGGATCGGGGGAAGTGGAAGTGGTGCTGCAGCACGGGGCGGCGGAGGTGGCGCGAGGGGAGAAGACAACCGCGCTGCGAGCCGGTGAGAACGAAGTGGAAGTCATTTTTAGGTTGAACGATGTGGCGCTATGGTCCCCGCAGAGTCCGCAATTGTACGAACTGCAGGCGCGGCTGAAGTCTGGAGGAAGAGAAGACCGGTGGGGGTGCCGGACGGGATTTCGCGAGGTGAAGACAGCGGGAAGGGAGTTCCGTCTGAACGGCAAGCGGTTGGTATTGAATGGGGTGTGCCGGCATGACATGTGGAAAGAACAAGGGTTCACACTGACGCGGGCGCAGCAGGAACAGGACATGCGGATGATCAAGGCGTTGGGGTGCAATTTTGTGCGGTTGGTGCACTATCCGCATGACCGGCACATTGTGGAGTTGGCGGACGAAGTGGGACTGCTGGTGAGTGAAGAGCCGGGATACTGGGGCATGGATTTCCAGACGATGGCGAGGAGTGAGATCGAGTTGGGCTACCGGATTCTGGAGAAGACCATTCAGCGCGACTGGAACTCGCCCTCGGTCTTGGCGTGGCTGCTGTCGAATGAATGCACGCTGACGGTTGAAGTGTTGAAGGAAGGCAAAGAATGGTGTAACAAGCTGGACCCGATTCATCGCTTGGTCTCGGCTGCCAATAGCATGAGTGACGAGAAGGCCAAGCCCATCTTTGAAGCGTCCGGCATGGACTTCTTCGACCAGCACCCGTACACGTTTAACGTCGATGACTTCAACAGAGATGCCGATTTCGACGGCCCCAGCAAGCCGCTCACCTTTACGGAGTGGGGCGGCAAGGCCATCGGCCAGTCACAGATCGTCATGCGGTTTACTGTGGACCGTCTGCTGGACTTGGTTGAATCCGGACAGCTTTCCGGCCACGTCTTCTGGTCATGGCAAGACATGCGCCAGTACAGCCGTATTGACGACGAAATGAAGAACGGCGTCCTGGAGTCTGGCGTTGTGACCGAGGGCCGGGAGCCTCGTGAAGTAGTTTACATGGAGCTGGAGCGGCTTTTTGAGGGGCGAAGGCACTTCGCCGCTCCTTCCGACACCCAACCCCGGGTCCTGCCACTTCGGTGGATACCGTGGTCGCAGGCAAGCGCGTTCCATTCAATCGACCTCGAGTCCGTGTTGACCAGTGGCTGGGGAAGCCAGGCTTGGGCGTCATTTGAAGCGCGAATGGCCAAATATTGGGCCACGGCTCCCTACGCCCGCGACCAGTGGAAGCGCACAGGCGAGAAATTCCAACTGTGGCCGCAGATCGAGATTGAGATCGCTGGCGTACCGTTCAGCACTCCGGCGGTTAATGGTTATGTGCGACCCCTGATGGTGACTCCGGAATCTCCTGAAATCACCATCCCCATCCAACAAGAGTGTACCCGGCTCCACATTTTGGGTCATGTGACGTTGCCCACGGGCTACCCTGGTGTGGGCAGTGATGGTGAAACAGTTGCCACCTATACGCTGCGCTCTTCGACAGGAAAGGAACTGAATATTCCCTTGCGCAGTGGATATGAGGTTGCTCGCGCCAACCTGATCGACGGTTCGACCCGGATTGAGGCTGTAGCTACGAACGCGCAGTCGGCGCTTTACTTTCGGAAGGACCTTGCACGCGAGCACTATCAGATTCTGTTGTATAGCCTCCCAGTAACCATCGGACCACTTTCCAGCCTCACCTGCAAACTCCACAACAACCAACAACCCTTGGCAATCTTTGCCGTCACGGTGGAGCGAGCCTCGCCCTGATAAGAACGTCCGAAGAAAGCGTGGAAACAATCATGAATCGAGCCTACGCGGGACCCGTGCGACCCGGCGAGAAGATTTGCACCCCCAGAATGTTTGAACCCATGAAGGTTGACTCTTTGGCCTTCCCTGCTCTTGGTGCGGTCCCGTCACCCCCGAATGCTTCACGTTCACGCCTAGCCTTGGGAGGCAGGTGGGAGCGCCACGTCCACGGCAAGATACTTGACCTTATTCAGGTTCCGTCGTCGCTGCACCCCCTGGGCTACTACAGGCTTCGCAGGGAGTTCTTGCTTCCCAAGCTCTCATTGCAGGAGCGCGTCTACGTTCACTTTGAAGGGATCACCTATTTTGGACGAGTGGCGGTGAACGGAGTGGAGCTGGGGACGATGGGGCCGTATGTGCCCTACGAGTTCGAGTTCACACCTGAAGCCAAGG
>Ga0307372_10002486_pt1 | contig 30419 bp, 34 predicted proteins | sample OX1MG_FD_202533 | JGI IMG/M metagenome (GOLD analysis project Ga0307372, IMG submission 202533) | Soil microbial communities from Risofladan, Vaasa, Finland - OX-1 | ecosystem: Environmental > Terrestrial > Soil > Coastal area > Acid sulfate soil | place: Finland: Risofladan, Vaasa | collected... | reverse complement strand
CGCTCCAACAGACGGTCGTCCAGCGCTACACCCTTCCGGGCTCTATCACCGCCGTGGCCGCTGCTACCGGAACCCTCATCGTTCCGGCGGCACCGACAGGAACCCCAGTCGGAGGACTACTGCTGGCCACTATCGGTCCTGGGGCTACTCTCCTCGCCTCAGGGCTCGCCACGATCCTGGCGGCAGCAGTTGGGGCGATGTTTCTCTTGGCTCATACCAAGTGGGGAGCGGCGATACACACCTTGAGCCGACTCTCCCCTGTGCTGTCCGAGACGCCGAGCTGGCGTCTCAGTCGTCTTCGGATGAGCCCACCCATGTTCAACCGGACTCGCGCCGTCAGACGGGCGGCGCCTCGACATCGACGATAAGGTCGATGGTGAGTGGCAGCCCTAGGGCACAGGAGGCGACTCCGATCGTCGTGGCCTGGGCGATGGGGCGGCCAGGAAACACCTCTACAAACATCCGGGAGGCGCTCTCTGCAACCAACAGGTGAGCACTCGCGTGATCAGCTAGAGCTACGACAAAGCATCGGATCTGCGAGATGCCGACCACCCTATCAAGGTCGCCCAGCGCCTCCCGCAGGCTGGCCAGGAGGTTGAGGACGGTTGTCCGGGTAGCGCTGCCTGCATCCTCGTCAGATAGATTGGCTCCAAACTGACCCGTCAATTCGGGATGGCCGTTCTCCCCAAGCGGCCCGTGCCCTGACACATACGCTCTGTTATGGGCGACGCGAAGCGGCACATAAGTCGCCAAGGGCGGACGGGGCCTGGGCAGTTCAATACCCAACCGCGCCAGTCTTGAATCCATGTCTTCCAACCTTCCCACCAGTTTGACCAGACCCGATGATCTACCGGGACGTCGCTTTCCACTGGCCGAGACGAGCCTATGTCCAGCGGCGACGGCGGCATATAAATTAGGCGGATAGAAGGGCTTGCTTGTTTGTCCTATGATCGCCCGACAGGGACGGTCCACGCTGAACAGGGAGGGATGGATCCGCGTCCGCGAGACCGTTGCAGCCTCGATCCACCACCACCCATGAATCCACTTACTCGCTCCTCAGCACCTATCGCCCTCACCAATTGTCGCGTTATCGGAGCAGGAGATTCGACGGTATCCGGCCCGGCGTACGTTCTGCTTGAAGGGCGCCTCATCACTCGGGTCGGTCCCATGGCTGAGCTAGCCCTGCCAGATCACGCCGGCGCCTACGACTTGGCCGGCGCCACGCTGATGCCGGGACTTATCGATGGTCACGTCCATCTGCTCGCCAACTCGAGCCGGAACCAGCAAGACATTCACCTCTGGAATGTCACGACGTTTATAGAAGAGCAGACACTGCACGCTGCCAGGAATGCGGAGATCGCACTTGAGTCCGGCGTAACCACGGTACGTGATATGGCCGGCTCTCGGCCGGAGATCGCGGTAAAACATGCGGTCGATGACTTTGTGGTTCGGGGCGCGCGGGTAATCGCATCCGGGTTTGTGGGGATGACCGCGGGCCATGGCGATATGTTTTGCCCTCCCGGTATCGAACGTAGGCTCTGGAAGACCGCCGATGGACCCGCCGCATGTCGGCAACTGGTTCGCGAGTATGCGCGGGACGGCGTTGACTTCATCAAGCTCTGTACCAGCGGAGGAGTGCTGTCCATCGGGGATCGACCCCATTGGCGCAACTACTCCTCCGAAGAGACAGCAGCGATCGTGGACGAAGCCCACGCCTTGCAAATGCGCGTAGCAGCTCACGCCCATACGGCCGCCGGCATTCGTCAGGCGCTCGAGGCGGGAGTCGACACTATCGAACATGGATCCTACCTAACCCACGAACTAGCTGCCCTTATGGCGCAACAAGGTACTTGCCTCTGTCCCACCCTCACTCTCTCGACATTCATCGTTGAGAGTGGGGAGTCACGCGGGATACCACGCGACTCGCTAGAGAAGGGGATTGAAACGCACCGATCCCTACTCACGAGCATTCGCGTGGCGCACGAGGAGGGAGTCAAGATCTTTGTTGGCACCGATTCATGCAATACGATGGCCTTCGGCGGTCATGCACGTGAGTTGGAGCTGCTTCAGGCTGCGCTCGGGCTGAGCGGTAAGGACACCATCAAACTTGCTACCCAGTCGACCGCCGAAGCGGTTGGTCTAGGGGAAAAGACCGGCCGCATTTTACCCGGCTATTGGGCTGATCTACTGGTCGTCGACGGGCACCCTGAAGAAGACTGCACGCTCCTTCAGGACGCTCGGCGGATCCAGCTGGTCATTCGCGACGGCGCTATCCTCCTCTCCCGCCTGAGGGATGTCCCGGGTGTTTAGCCAGATCTCGCCCGGACCGAAGGGGCAGCCGATGCGCCCCAGTCGTAGCTGCTTGCCGGCAGGCTATCTAGTGGACCACGCGGGGACGCTCGAGTTGGCTGTGGAACTGGCTGATGCCGCGCGGACGCTGCGTCCAGTTCAGCCCCTGTCGGAGCGATATCCTGAGTTCACCGTGGACGACGCCTACGAAGTCCAGCAGGCCCAACTTTCAGCCCAGGCTCAGGCGGGGCATCGCCTGGCTGGCCATAAGATCGGATTGACCTCCTTGGCCATGCAGCGGCAGCTCGGGATCGATTCGCCCGATTATGGGTATCTCCTGCACGAGATGCTCTGGAAGTCCAACGACACGATTCCTGGAAACGCCTTCATCCAACCTCGGGTCGAGCCTGAGATTGCATTCATCATGGGCGACGACGTCTACCAGAAATCGCCAACGCGTGAGCAGCTGACCGCCTCCATCCGTTCCGTGGCACCGGCCATCGAGGTGATCGACAGTCGCATCGAGGGATGGCGGATCAAGCTTGTGGACACGATTGCAGATAACGCTTCGTCCGCCGCTGTCGTCCTCGGCCAGCAAGTCGCTTGGGCCGAGGCACCGGAGCTGAGTGAAGTGGGATGCGCGTTGTACTGCGACGACGAGTTGGTGGCCGAAGGTTTGGGCTCGGCTGTGATGGGCGATCCTCTCAATGCCTTGGCCTGGCTGGCGCGGCTCCTCGCCGGCAAGGGTAGGCGACTGAAGCGGGACGAAGTAGTCATCCCGGGCGCTTTGACCGCAGCGATTCCCGTGGCCAGCGGAGCTACCGTGCGCGCGACCTTCGCCAGTATTGGCGAAGTTACGTGCACCTTTAAGTGAGGACGCAAATAAGTGAGGACGCAAACACAAAATGAGTAAGATCGCTGCGGCCATAGTGGGATCCGGGAACATCGGCACTGATCTGATGTTCAAGCTGCAGCGAAGCGCCCGGCTCGATCTTCGCTGGATGGTGGGAATCGACCCATCATCCGATGGCCTCCGGACGGCACGCGCGCATGGCCTCGTGACCTACTCGGATGGCGTCAAGACTCTCCTGAGTGGGCCTGACGCCCCCCAGATCGTGTTTGAAGCGACCTCCGCCGCCGTCCATCTTGCTAACGCACCACTCTACGCCGCGGCGGGCATCCGGGCAGTCGATCTGACACCGGCCGCCATCGGCCCGTTCGCCGTTCCCAGCGTGACAACCCAAGAGGTACGGCTGGCGCCCAACGTCAACATGACAACCTGTGGCGGTCAAGCCACGATCCCGATCGTGGCGGCCGTGAGCCGCGTGTGCCGCGTGGAATACGGGGAGATCGTCTCCTCTATAGCGTCTCAGTCAGCTGGGCCGGGAACTCGGGCCAATATCGACGAATTCACCCGTACAACCGCTCGCGCGATTCAGAGAGTCGGCGGTGCCGAGCGCGGCAAGGCGATCATCATTCTGAACCCTGTCGAGCCTCCAATGATGATGCGCGCCACTGTCTTTTGCTCTATCCCGCCTGACTCTTCGACTGAAGAAGTTACCAGTTCGATCACGGCCATGGAGGCGACGGTGCGAGAGTACGTGCCCGGCTATCGCCTGAAGGCGGCGCCTCAGTTCGACGAGCCAGACAGCCGGTGGGGAGGGGTTGGCCGGGTCACGGTACTGATCGAAGTCGAGGGGTCTGGTGACTATCTACCGAAGTACGCAGGCAATCTTGACATCATGACCTCAGCTGCCGTCCGCGTCGGTGAGATCATCGCTGAGGAACTGAGCGGCGAGGTGGCCGCATGACCGCCAAGACTGCTCCTGATGCCATTCGAATAACCGACTCCACCCTTCGCGATGGCAGTCACGCGCTATCCCACCGCATTCGCGTCGAACAGGTCCAGGCCGTGGTCACGGCCCTGGATGCAAGTGGCGTACAGGTCATTGAAGTCACTCATGGCGACGGCCTCGGAGGCTCGTCGTTCAATTTTGGCTTCAGCGAGGTCGACGAGATTGACTTGGTACGGTCAGCAGCCGAAACTGCCGCACACGCCAAGATCGCCTGTCTTCTGATTCCTGGGATAGGAACTGTAGACGACCTCAAGGCGGCCCACGACGCAGGCGCTTCGGTGGTCCGCATCGCTACTCACTGCACGGAGGCTGACATCTCCGAGGAGCACTTCAAGGCTGCGCAAGCACTGAATCTGGAGACCGTCGGCTTCTTGATGATGAGCCACCGAATTGGCCCCGATGAACTCGCCAGGCAGGCCCGAATCATGGTAGACAGCGGCGCACGGTGCGTTTACGTGGTCGACTCCGCCGGTGCACTCACGCTGCAAGGGACCGAAGACCGGGTGGGCGGTGTCGCTGCCGAGATCGGCGGCCAAGCCCAAGTTGGCTTTCACGGCCATCAGAACCTGGGCTTGGGCGTGGCCAATTCAGTAGTCGCCTACGGAGCCGGGGCCCGCCAGATCGACGGCTGTTTGATCGGTCTGGGTGCGGGAGCCGGCAATTCCCCTACCGAGGTTCTGGTTGCCGTCTTCGATCGGCTGGGGATTGCAACGGGCATCGCGCTGCAACCCATCTTGGCAGCCGCGGAGGAAGTGGTCCGCCCCATGGCTATCCGCGATCCATTCATGGACCGTGGGGCCATAGTCCAGGGGTACTACGGTGTGTACTCAAGCTTCCTCCTCCACGCCGAAAGAGCAGCGGCCCGATACAACGTCCCGCTCCACAAGATTTTGCAACGGGCTGGTGAGGCAGGTTACGTCGGTGGCCAGGAGGATATGATCATCGACGTTGCTGTCTCCATGAGACAGCCAGCTGAAGTAGGCTAGCCGTGGTACCTAACAGCCGCGCGTGCGACATTGGACGTACCATCGGCATCCTACCCCGAATCCTATCTCGTGTGAGGCTGGCAGCTGTCGCTAGAAACACCGAGGCGCACAGCCACTATGGTGGAGGCTCAGAATGAGCGAAGTTACCTCTCTCGGATATCTCGTCCTCGAAACTAAGGATCCAGAATCATGGGCCGCCTTCGCAGAAGAGGTCCTGGGACTAGCTGTAGAGCGGTCCGCTAAAGATGCGACAATCAGATTGCGGATGGACGATCGCTGGGCTCGGCTACTGGTTGTCGCGGGCAGTGAGGAAACGATCGCCGCCTACGGCTGGGAGGTGGCGGATGAGGCAGCCCTCAAAGCACTTGTGGAACGACTCCAGGCAGCAGGGTGCAACCTTGAGGAAGGGAGTCCTGCGGACGTCCAACGGCGACAGGTACAACGGTTGGTCCGCTGCACCGATCCTGCTGGAAACCACCTTGAGTTCTACCACAGCCAACGGAGAATCTGTGAGCTCTTCCACCCAGCACGGCACGTCAGCGGTTTTGTTACCGGAGTGCTAGGGCTGGGTCATGTCGTCCTTGCTGTTCCTCAAGTCTCCGAGGTCATGGCGTTCTATACGGACATGCTCGGTTTCAAAGTGACTGATCAGCTCGCGCGTCGCCTCTTCTTCCTACGCTGCAACCAGCGGCATCACAGTTTGGCCCTAGCTGACCTCGGCGGATCCAGCCGCGTTCTCCACATCATGCTCGAAGTACCGACGCTGGATGATGTTGGCCGAGTGTTCGACGCCTGTCTCGACCGGCATCTCGGGATGTCGACGATCGGCGTTCACGTGAACGACCTGGTGACTTCCTTTTATATCAAGAACCCATCTGGCTACGAGATCGAATACGGGTGGAATGGGAGATTGGTCGACGACCGGACGTGGACACCAACAGAGATCGATCGACCTTCGCTTTGGGGTCATCGCGTGGTCACCGAGGGAATTGAGTTCAGGCCGCGTGCCTTCCAGCAAATCGCTCGTTTGGAGCAGGACCTCGAGGCGCCCGAACCGGTGGGAATGGGGGCTCCAGCGGAGTAGCGGGCGAACCTCGGATCCGCGGCCATCGGATACCAGGCCCAGCCCTGTTCTTACTCCCACTGGGTCAGAGCTCCGAGGCCGTGGCGCTTGAGGAGGCAGTCCACTGGGCGAAATGCCCTAAGCCACTCCCGGCCAATCACTGCGATACTGATATATGCTTGATCTGGAGGATTGGCAAAGATGAAGCGTGCTCTGGCGGCGATGGTGGTAGCGGTTGCCTTCGGTGCCACTCTCAGGGTTCCCGCCGGTCGGTTGCTGGCCAAACTGGGTAACACCATGGTGCGGAGCGAGCATGCTCGGCCGGGCACAAGCGCTTCGTCCACCAAAGTGCCGCCCGAGGCCCTTTAATGCGCCCCGTAACTGACGAGCAACAACGTTGGATTGATGCGGCCTGGGATGCCATTGACGCAGACGCACTGCGCGCGACCGTGGTTGAGATGACCAGTATTGCCAGTCCTACCGGTGAGGAGGCAGCGCTAGCAGGTTATTTGACCGCCCGCCTTGCGCGACTGGGGCTCAGCGCCCGGTACCAAGCCATCGACGAGCGGCAAGCGAACGCCATCGGGACACTTCCGGGTACGGGAGACGGCAGCGACTTGCTCCTCTACGCTCCTATCGATACCCTGACCACCGGCACGGCAGCCGAGGACGTGCCATGGATCGGTCCGGAGCTTCGTGCGGACATGCTGGCTAATGCAGAAGTCAAGGGCGAGTGGGTCGTCGGTCTAGGCGCTTCCAATCCCAAGGCCCATGGAGCCTGCGTCATTGAAGCTGCTGCGGCGATTGGTCGCGCACACGTTCCTCTAGCGGGCGATCTCATCGTCGGCCTTGGAGCGGGCGGTATGCCCACGAATCGTCACCCTGCGGGCACCTTGAGAAACAACGCTGGCCAAGGTGTGGGCTGCTCCTTCATGCTCGAACAGGGCGTCTATCCAGACTTTGCAATCATCGCCAAACCCGGCTGGGCCGTGGCCTGGGAAGAGGTCGGACTGTGCTGGTTCCGCGTTGTTGTCGGTGGGACCTTCAACTACGTCGGCAGCCGGCATCGTTTGCCATATCGGAACCCGATCGTAGGCGCCGCCGATTTCGTCAGAGACTTCGAGCAGTGGCTGCCTTCCTATACCGAGCGCAACTCATCAGGCTTGGTATCGCCTCAAGGAAACGTGGGTAACATTCGAGCAGGTTGGGAGAGAACGGGATCCTTAGCCCCTGCCCAGTGCTCGATGCTGATCGACCTGCGAGTCAGCCCCCGGACGCCGCCACAGGAAGTACGGCGTCAGTTTGCGGAGTTTGTCGACACGGTGCGCGTTCGCCATGCCGACTTGTCACTGCACTGGGAGATGGTCCTATCGATTCCAGGTACCAGCACACCTGTCGAGAGCAAAGTCGTTCAGTCTTGCATCAACGCTTGGGAGACAGTCGAAGGAAAGCGCCACGAGGCTATGACCGGCACTAGCGGTGCTACCGACGCGAATATCCTCCGCAACCGGGGTATCCCGACTGCCCGGGTCGGCATGCCGAAGGCGATCGATGACCAAGGCATAGAGGTGGATTTTGCCATGGGTATGAACGCGGCGGATATGAGGCACATGAGAGCACTGACGCGCCTCTTAATTCACAGTTCGATCACCATTTGCTCTACGCCGCCCGAAACCGTTCTCCCGGCTGGTGCACGGTGAGCGTAACGCCGGGATCGCTAGACGGGCTGGAAGCTGCTAGTCGTGGGGTCTCCACTTGGGACGCGTGGCCCCGGTACCGCGACGCGGTCCTAGGGTTGCCGGGATCGTACTGGTACCCGGTTATGTGGAGCCGCCAACTGAAGTCGCGACCGGTTCCGATTGACATGCTCGGCCAGAAGCTGGCGTTCTTCCGGGAGGGCGAGCGTGTTCATGCACTGCGGGACCGTTGTCCCCACCGTGGCGTACCGCTTTCCCTGGGCTCGCGAGAGTTCCCTGGGACGATCAGCTGCCCATACCATGGTTGGACTTACAACCTCGACTCCGGACGCCTAGTAGCGGTCATCACCGACGGCCCCGACTCGCCGATCTGCGGCAAGATCCGGGTCGAGACCTTCCCGACAGCTGAAAGGCTGGGTTTGATCTGGGTGTTCATCGGCCCAGGTGGGTCCGAGAGACCTGGCTCTGGTGCCCCCCCGCCGGTAGAGACTGGCATCCCGCACGAACTCTTGGAGCACGACTTTGTCATGGGCGGGAACATCGAGGTACGTCGAGGCGGCTGGCGCTTTGGGGCGGAGAATGGCTATGACGAGGGCCACGCCAAGTATCTTCACCGGACGTCGCTCTGGCGGAAGTTCAAGTTGATGCCCACGTGGACCAAAACGAAGGTAGTACCTGAGTCAGGAGGCTGGATAACCCGCATGCAGCAGGAAGTGCACTGGGAGGCCACGTTTCCAGGAGTCGGGACCTGGTCGAACAAGCGCTGGTACCGCTCTGGCTCCCACGCACAAGTCCTGGGCAGCTCCCCTTCAGCGGCGGCCGCAGCGAACCCGGTCATCGCTTCAATGCACGTTCTCGGTAACCAATCGATCAGACTCCCTGGTCTCTTGAGAATTGTTCATCAGAAATTCATTCACTATGAATGGTACGTACCGATGGATGACGACCTCTACCGCTACGTCCAGGTGATGGTTCGATTCGAGACGGGCCTTCGCGGGACCAGAGCAAAATTGCAGTACCTGCTCGCCGACCGGTGGTTGTTCCATGGCGAGTTTAGTGGTCAGGATGCTTGGATGGTCGACGTGATGGACGCTCCTCCGGAGAAGCTCTATCGCCCGGACGTCTCAATCACCACGTGGCGTCGGCTCTGCGAAACTGCTCCGGAAGATGGTTTGCGCGGTTTGGTCGCTCGCGGCCACAACTCGCCACCGGATTTTGGCGCCACGATTGAGCCGACCATTAGTGGGAGTGACAACAATGGCTGAAGGATTTTGGTCCGAACTACTTGGCACCTCCTATTCACAGCGCTTCTACGATGCGGGTGGTGTCAGAACTCGCGTCCTCGAGGCCGGCAATCCCGGCTTACCTCCTCTCCTCTTCTTGCACGGCGTCAACGGTCACGCGGAGACATTTATTCGCAATCTCGTTTCGCATGGGGAGAACTTCCACGTACTGGCGCTGGACTTTATCGGGCACGGGTATAGCGATAAGCCTCTGGATCGCAACTACGAAATCGCGACCTACGTCAAGCACGTCCTCGACTTTATGGATGCGATCGGCGTTCAGCGGGCATCGATATCCGGTGAGAGCTTGGGCGCCTGGGTAGCGACCAGGCTGGCTGGCCAGTTTCCGGAGCGGGTCGAGCGCTTGGTGCTCAATACCCCCGGCGGCATGAACGCGAACCCTAAGGCCATGGAGTCTCTCCATCGCCTAACTCTGGAGGCTGTAACCAACCCCACCGAAGAGAAGGTCCGCAAGCGTCTCGAGTGGCTCTTCAAGGATCCCATGCAGGTGCCTCAAGACTTGGTCGACACGAGACTCCGTATCTACTCTCAACCCGACTACCGCAACGCCACCCTTCTCACCTTGTGCCTCCAGGACCTTGAGGTTCGACTCCGGAACATGATCACCGCGGAAGAATTGCAGCGTCTAGCCGTTTCCACCCTCCTAATCTGGACAACGTCCGATCCCGTGGCCGGTCTTGACGTGGGGCACTGGTGCCACGGCTGCATTGCAGGAAGCCAGCTGGTCGTGATGGAGAACAGTGGTCACTGGCCTCAGTACGAGGAAGCTGAGAGGTTCAACCGAGTGCATCTCGGCTTTCTCAAGGGGGAAGACATAAGTCAGGAGACGATTGTCGGCGAACCTGAAGCCGGGGGGAAGCCGGAATAGGATGGCCATTCTGAGGACCGTAGCCGAGAAGGTCGACGCCAGTCACACCGCTATGCTGATCGTGGATGTACAGCGGGACTTCTGCGCACCCGAGGGTGCCTTCGCCCAAATGGGACGGGACCTCACACGCATTGATTCGATGCTCCCTCATCTCCAGGTTCTGGTTGCCTCAGCTCGCCAAGCAGGCGTGATGTTGGTGTTCCTTCGTTACACCCAGACGCCCCTGACCGAGTCTGAGGTGCACTTGGAGCAGAGATCTCGCGGCCGAGCGGACATCCCGTATTGCCGCGAGGGTAGTCCCGGAGCGGAGTTCTATGCGGTGCTTCCCGAACAAGGTGATGCCGTGGTCACAAAGCACCGGTACAGCGGCTTTGTTCACACAGATCTCGACGTGATTCTTCGGAGCCGCGGCATCCGGACGTTGGTGATGACTGGGGTGGCGACCAACGGATGTGTCGAGGCCACCGCGCGTGACGGATTCATGCACGACTACTACATAGTGTTTGTTGACGACTGTGCCGCAACCTACATAGAAGAGCTGCACCAGGCGACCCTTACTAACATCAGAGATGCATCCGGCGTTGTGGTCACAGGCGAAGAGCTGAGTTCGCTCTGGGCCGCCACGCCGGCCGCCGTTTCTGCGGGACGGGCAAACTTGCACGCCGGTCAGGCTGCCACGGGAGCGCCCGGTGATTGAGGAGCGCTTGCGCGAACTTGGCTTGGTCCTCCCCCCTCCGCTGCCTCCAATCAGTGCCCATGCGAGCGTGATAGTAAGTCGGGGGATCGCATACGTCGCCGGCCACGGCCCGATGGACAGCCAGCGCCAGCCCGTTTGCACCGGTGCCGTGGGTTCAGCGGTGAGCGAGTCCGAGGGCAAGGCCGCCGCGCGCCTCTCAGCCCTCAATGCAATCTCTTCGCTTCGAGCGGAGCTGGGAGATCTCGACCGTATCGAGATGCTCCTAAGGTTGACGGGCTACGTTCTCTCCGCACCCAGCTTTGTGCGTCAACCCTGGGTCACCGATGGCGCCTCGGAGCTACTCGTGGAAGTGTTTGGCCCCGAGCGCGGGTGTCATGCTCGAACGTCGGTCGGAGTCACCACGAGCGCCCTCAGCATGTCGGTCAGCATCGACCTCATCGTGGCAGTGTCCTGATCAGACGCTGCCGCGGTGGCGGCACTACCCGTAACAACCGCAGTTGAAGAGGGGCTCACCGCTGCCTGCGAGTGGTAGTGCGAGGGGCTCCCAATTGCTCGGATATTCCTTGAGCCGCTGCCACTACCAGAGGGGCGAGGCCCTCTATGCGGACGATCCGGTGGACACCAAGGCTGACAGATAGAGCGGCTGTCACTCGGCGGTCAGCATCGATCACGGGGGCGCTGACGCAGGAAAGTCCGAGAACCGCTTCCTCTCTGTCGAACGCCACCCCTTCCGCCCTGGCGGTAGCAACTGCCTCGCGTAGATGATCGCCAGTCGTCAGAGTGTTTGAGGTGAGCGGCTCGAGGCCGTGCTCGATAGTTGCTTCCAGTAGGTCGTCCGGCTCACCTGCTAGCAAGGTCTTTCCTAAAGCTGTGCAATGAAGCGGCATGCGCGAGCCCGTCGCGGTAGGAACGCTGCCCACCCTGTGACCCCGCAGCTTCTCCACGTAAACGAGGTCGAAGCCATCGCGCACTGCTAGGTGGACTGTCTCATGGGTCGCCTCGAAGAGATCGGTCATGAAGGGCATGGCAGGCTCTGCCAACCTCCTCCTTTGGGTTGTTAGCGACCCAAGCTCAAAGAGACGCAGCCCCGGGCGGTAATATGGTCCAGTCCGGTCGAGAAACTTCCGTCCGACCAGGATCTGGATCAGGCGGTAGGTAGTCGCCTTCGGTAGCCCTGCCGACGAGGCGATGGCGCTCAGCCGCATCTCCCGTCCCCCGCTCCGGCCAAAGACCTCCAGGATCAGGAGGGCGCGACCAACCACGGAGTCACGATCATCGTCATGGGCCGTGAATCTCATGGCGCCATGCTAGGCGGGGACCCTCCGGCCGTCAAGCGCAGAGGTCCCGCAACTCGCTATGATGGAGGTTCGCTTACGAGACTGGCTCCCTCCGTCGAGCGGCATTTGGGATCGCGGGCTGGGCTGGATAGGGTTGAGTCAGCCTCAGCTTTGGTGGGACCCTCGCTAGGCTCGGGTGGCCGCCCCCCCAGTCGATGTCTACTCGGCGGACAGCGTGAGGCTCACAGGGCTTAGGAACGCGGCGCTGGCAACCGTTCGAAGGCGGTGTCCACCGGCAACGGCTCCGGGTGGGGCCGCGTACCCAGACCCAGTTCGCCGCCGCCAGCGGCTATCAACCGCCGAGCACCACCATGGGCGTCCGCCAGTTCGAGGCCGCCGGGTTCGTGGTCCGTAAGCCCTCGCTCACCGACGGGTGCGCCAACATCGTCGAGCTGAGCGACCAGGCATGGGAGCTCCTCCCGAAAGTGAAGGCTGCCTGGCTCCAGCTCGCCGAGGAGACGGTTTCCGGGCTCAGTTCCACCCACCTCGACCAGCTGAGCAGCGCCCTCTCTGACCTGGCCGCCAACCTCACGCGCATGGGCGGCTTCGGTTGAGGATGTCCCCCACTACATTTCCCGGTCCGAACACCCCTAAGGACCCACAGGTCGGTCGCCCAGACGGCGCGGACTTACGTCGGCATCGCTCCGAGCCTTCGCCTGGACGCAGCACTGCGGTCTGATCTTGAAGATTTCTGCGGCGGCTCACAAGTGGGGTCGAAATTCGGGTCTGCCACTTCGAAGCGAGGTGACGATGATCTCAACACGAGCGCTTCCTCTAAGCCGTGTGTCGGAGGTTCGAGCCCGGGCGGGGGCACCACTTAGATCTCGTGTTGGCCGTCGGCGGTGTCCGCCAATACCCGCCCCTGACGGGCATCAGGGACGGTGAAGCTCGGGCTCGAGCCAGGAGTGGCCCCGGCGCCGAGACCTAAAGTTGCGACCATGGCTGCGCTGACTGAGGGGCGCGATCTGGTTCGACGCGCCGGGCCTTGGCGATATGGTCCCGCATCGAGCAGCCCTACCGTTCGCCCTTTGGAAAGGGGAGCTAGCGCTCTCGATTGGGGGGTTTTTGAGGCGACGACTCGATAAGGGGTGCTGGAGGCTCGCGGACAAACGACATCCGAGCGTCCCACTGGGTGGAGCATTTGCTCCGGCCACCCACCCGCAGTCAGTTAGCGTCTCTGAAGGAAAACGAGATGGGCAGAACTAGCATCGGCGACCTCTGCGCCGAGCCCAACGAACGGCGTAGCGGCCGGCCTTCGGGCCAGCTTGGGATATGCGGGCCGTGGCAGTGCCCGGGCCGACCTTGGCGGCGGTCGTGAGCCGGCTGACCCATTGGCTCGTCCCATCCATGCTGCAGGGCACACCCGAGGCGCCATCTTGGTCAACGCTCACAGGTTCTCCGCGGATTCCGCCTAGGCCAACGCTCGAAATCTCCGCCACGTGAACTGGGCCATTGCCGGAAACCCGTACCGCGGGAATCCGGGGCAGGTCGCCAAGTACATGCTTGCCGAGGCGGACAGTCCAGCCGTCGCTACGAACCTTCGGGACCGCGCTCTCTGCGAGGCTGCCAAGGTTGGTGCGCCACCCGAGCAGGATGGCACCTCTGGTATGCAAGCCAGGCGCCTCGCTGCAGGCCTCGGTCTGGATAACGTTGACGAGCACCCGGACCCCAGGCTCCATTCGAGTCCCGTGAGCGGCACGGGAAACCTGCAGCGACTCGGGTGGTGTCCCTGATGCCAGTTATGGGCGCGTCCTGCCGATGATCGGCTTCATCGTGCGGCGCCTAGCTCAGTCCCTGATCGTCATTATTGGCGTCAGCATTGTGACCTTCATCCTTCTCCACCTTCTCCCGGGGAGTCCAATCCGGGCCATCCTCGGCCCACGGGCGACACCGGTAGCAGTACATCAACTGACAGTCCAACTGGGATTGAACAAGCCCTTGCCTGTGCAGTACGCCGTATGGGTCAACAACCTAATCCACCTGAACCTCGGGTACTCCTACAAGCTGGATCAGCCGGTCACTGCGCTGCTCGCCCAGCGTCTCCCGAAGACGTTGTTCTTGGTGGGGACGTCCCTAGTTCTGGCGGTCGTGATCGCCGTGCCCTTAGGGGTGCTGATGGCGGTCCGCCGTGGCAAAGTCGATGACTACGTCCTCACCGGTCTGTCCTTCGTCTTCTACTCGATGCCCAGCTTCTGGCTCGGTCTCCTCCTAATCGGACTCTTCAACGCCACCCTCAACTGGTTACCGTACGAGGCGCCGCAGGACCAGGTGAGCGTCCTCTCGCAATTCAACGGCATGGTGCTCCCCGTTGCGACCCTAACGCTCGTCACGGTTGCGCTCTTCAGCAGGTACATGAGAAGTTCCGTCTTGGAACAAATCGTTCAAGACTATATCCGCACAGCACGCGCTAAGGGGCTATCTAACCGTACGGTGCTGACCAGACACGTACTCCGCAACGCGTTGATCCCGGTGATCACGCTTTTCGGACTCTCCCTGGGCGGAGTCCTGAGCGGTGCCGTGGTAGTTGAAGAGGTCTTCAATTATCCGGGTATGGGACTGCTCTTCTTCCAGTCTGCGGTGAATGGCGACTTCCCGGTCTTGTTGGGAGTCAGCGTCGTGGTAGCGGTCGCAACCGCGGCGGGGAACCTCGTGGCGGACATTCTGTACGCAGTGGTCGATCCCCGGATTCGATACGTCTGATGCGCCTGAACTTGGTGACTGAGGCTCACGGCGATTGGTTCACTCAGCCATGAGCCTCATTTCCCAGCTCCGACCGGTGTCGAACGACGGGACTAGTGAGGGCGGAGAAGTGGCCGCCTCTGGCTCGATGTGGCGTATGATCGCAGAGATCTTTTTGGAGAACCGTCTCGCGGCGGTTGGGCTAGGCGTGATCGTCTTCATGCTGCTGTTCTGCTTTCTTGGCCCGTTGCTCTACCACACGCAGCAGATCTACAATAATCCCTACCTCGCCAATAGGTCCCCGAGCCTGGCGCATCCCTTGGGCACCGACCAGGTGGGTTACGACGTGTTAGGCCGTCTCATGGTTGGTGGCCAGAGTTCACTCGAGATTGGGTTTGCCGCTGCCCTTATCGCAGTACTGTTGGGCGTGATCTGGGGGGCCGTGGCTGGTCTGGTCGGCGGATTTCTGGACGGACTCATGATGCGGATTGTTGACACTCTGTTGGCGTTCCCATTCCTGTTCGCTCTGATCCTACTCGGAGCAATCTTCAGTACTTCGATTCCCGAGTTGATCCTCGTGATCGGCTTGGTAGCGTGGCTTGTCCCCTCGCGGTTGGTCCGAGCCGAGACCCTCTCACTCCGGGTCCGAGACTACGTGCAAGCGGTCGCAGTGATGGGGGGAAGTCGGCGTCGGGTTCTCCTCCGCCACATCGTTCCCAACACCGTGGGTACCATCGTCGTGAATGCTACCTTCCAAGTCGCAGATGCCATCATCTTTGTAGCGACTCTCAGCTATCTCGGCATCGGGGTGCCGCCCCCCGCAACCAACTGGGGAGGTGAGCTGGCGCAGGGCCTGAACTACATCTTCGACGGCTACTGGTGGCTTATCTACCCGCCCGGACTAGCGATCGTGATCACAGTTGTAGCCTTCAACTTCGTGGGCGACGCCCTCAGGGACGCGTTGGAGGTGCGGCTCCAGCGCCGCTAATCCCACCGCCTCGCCAAGGATGCGCGCTCACCGAACCATGCAGAACTCGATCCGTCGACCGTGGCGGCTTCCCGCCTCTTGTTCCGCCGTAAACCTGGAAGTTCGCCTCCCAGATCCGCTGGATCTGCGGCCTCAACTCCCGGTCCCGCAGCTCCTGTGCCGAACGTCTCTGGAGCTCGCCGCGTAGTAGGTGGCCGGCGGGAACTGCAGCACCAGGCAGATCGGCTCAATCCCCAGCGCTCTCAGGTGTCGGCAAGGAACTTCACGGCTTGGGCGGCCTCGGGTCGAGCTCCCGGGCGCAGAAAAGGGATGCTGCTCCCAAGATTTCGTTAGCCCGCCGCAGCTCACGGTTCTCCCGCTCCAGCTCCCGGATCCGCTCCCGCGCCAAGGTGGTCACTCCAGATCGCAGACACGCATCCACCTGCGCCCGCCGGACCCGTCGCCGCAGCGGCTCCTTGGTCATCCCCAACTTAGTCGAGATCGACTTAATCGCTGCCCACCCCGAGGCGTTATCGCCTCCGTGCTCCCAGCACCAGCCTCACCGCCCACTCCCGCAGCTTCTGCGGTACCTCGTCGTGCTTGTCATCTCTCCATCCTCTCAACGAATGGAGTCTCCAACTTTCCCGGGGCGTTTCGGACACTCGCCCTTGCCGGCCGGAGAGTCACCGCTCCCGGAAAACCGATGTCGCCGGAGACTCTAGAGCTAGAAGGCTGGTCGACCTAGCCATGGGGGCCGTTCTGGGAGCGTCCGCCGCGGGATCGCCCTCTAGTTCCACGATAGTCACGGCCTCTCCCCTGGATCGCGCACGGATCCGAGAATCGGCCAGTTGGGAGTGGCCACTTCTGGGTCGAAACCGTCGTAGCGGATGGCGTGGATTTGGACTCTGGTTCACTGAGCGGAACCGCCGTCAGCAGACGAGCTATCTGGCCAGTATGTTCCTAATGCAAGGTTGCTTGGGCTGGAGTTGGGCCCAAGCCGTATTCTGACTCACCATGAGAGTCGGTAGCGGGGAGGAAAGTACGTAGTGAGAGATCACCGCCGCAGTTCCTTTGGCGGTTTCGCCCTGGCTGTCCTACTGTCGGCTGTGGTTCTAGGCACAGGCGTCACTAACTTCAACTTCGGAGCCGCTTCAGCTGCGAAGCGTGGCACGGTCACCTTCGCTGAGCAACCAGGCAATATCCCGAACTACATCAATCCGATGCAAAGCGCGGTCTATCTGAACTTTACCAACGCGAGCCAGTTTTCATTCATGATGTGGATCCCACTCTACGAGACACCCGCCGGCAAGCCCGGGATCGACGAGAACCTGAGTATCGGGGAGCCACCTGTGTACTCAGACAACAACACCGTGGTCACCGTCACGATGAAGCACTGGATCTGGTCAAACGGGCGGCCGATTACAGCCCGGGATGTGATCCTTTGGATGAACATGCTTAGCGCGGTAAGCGATCCCCTGGTCCCCGCGATTGGCAGTTCGAGCGCACCCGGACCCGGCTGGGGGGAAGCGGTGCCAGGGTTGTTCCCCCAGAACGTGGTTAGCTACACACAGACCGGCACGTACTCAGTCGTCTTTCACCTCAATGCTTCCTATGATCCTACGTGGTATACGGACAACGAGCTGACACAGATTTGGCCTGTTCCCACCGCCTCTTGGGACAAGCTGACCAGCGCCAGCCCTGTGGGGAACTACGACGCATCGGCCGAGCCACGGGAATTGCTCCCTTCGGGCACCAATCCCCCATGCCCGGGCTGCTACGTTCCGGTTAACCCGGGCACCGCCACCAGCGGAGCTCTCGGCGTAGCCCAGTTCATCAATTCCGAGTCGCAGGACGTCTCGACCTTCGCTACCAACCCTATCTGGCAGGTGGTGAGTGGGTCGGTATTACTAAAGAAGTACACCTCAAGCGGATACGTGGAGTTTGTCCCGAACCCGAGGTTCTCCGGCAGCCCCAAGGCGACTGTCACCCTGAAGGAGTTCCCCTTCACGAGCGACGCCGCCGAATTCAACGCGCTCCGGAGTGGCAGCCTGACAATCGGGTATATACCCGCGGGGGACTTCAACCAGAAGGCCACCCTCGAGAAGGAGGACAAGTACAGCTTCAACCCCTGGTACTTCTTCGGGATCAACGTGCTGCCCTACAACTTCACCAATCCGACCGTAGGCCCGATCTTTGAGCAGTTGTATTTCCGCAAGGCGCTCCAGTCGCTAATCAACCAGCCCGAGTACATCAAGGAATTTGCCTCCGGCGTGGGCACGATCTCGAACGGCTTCGTGCCTACCTTCCCAGCGAACAACAAGGATGCGAGCTCTCTTGAAACCACTGGGCAATTGGACCCGTACAAGCCGGCACTGGCGGTCAGACTGCTGAAGGCTCATGGTTGGTCGGTCCATCCCGGCGGCACCACGGTCTGCAGCAATCCCGGGTCGGGTGCCGATCAATGCGGTGCCGGGATCAAGCTCAACCAGCCAGCCACCTTTAATATGCTGTACGCGGCTGGCTCGGCTGAACTCGAGAACGAGATTGAGGCCATGCAGTCCGCGATGAAGTCGCGAGCCGGAATCACGCTCTCTTTGTCGTCGGTACCTACCCCCGAGGTCTACGGTCGGATCTACACGGCCTGCACGTTCGCGGCACCCTGTCCGGGATGGGAGATCGCTGACTACGGCACCGGCGTCACTCAGTCGTATCCAGGTGGGATTGCAACTGGTGAGACGCTGTTCTCCCTCCAGGCAGACAACGTTGGGGACTACCAGAACTCCACCAACGACACGAACCTGCAAGCGACCTATGATTCCCCAACTCAAGCCGGGGAGTTCAGGGCCCTCTACAAGTACGAGAACTATATCGATGGCCAGCTGCCCTACATGCTGCTGCCGTTCGGACCCTACCAACTCACCATGTACAAGACCGCCCTGAAGGGACTTCTGCCCCAAGACATGTACGGCGGACTGTTCCCAGAATACTTCAGGATCGGGGCTAGCTGATCGTCGCGCCCCTGTGCGGCATGACACGCCGGGGTTCGCGGCGGGACGCAGCGCCCGACCCCGACTCCTCGAACTTGCGGCGACAGGACTCGCCGCTACGATGGTCTCAACTTGGAGACATAGCTTGTGTGGGAGAGAATGCCTGTGGCTGAAGCCGAAGACCAAGCTGAGGCGGGATTTCCGTCATCGGACGGACCGATTCTGAAGAAACGGGACATTGAGGCTGAGGAGAGAGTCCTCGAGGAGATTCTCGGCAGTCTGGATGAACGACGAACTCGGCGCGCTTTCGAGATCCCGGCCGAAGTGGCGGCGGCGATCTTCCGGATCGGCCACGACTGGGGACGCACCGAATATGCTGCTGAGCTTGGAGTGGCCGAGCGCGCCGAACTAGTGGTCAAAGCGCTGGCTGACCCCGCGGCCGTGGAAGTCGCGGCAGGGTACCTGGCTCACCTTCAGGAGCACCGCGCAGAGTTCTTCGACAAGCTCATCCATCCGACTCAGCCCAGCGCCCAGGACTAGAGCGACGGCAAAAGCGCGGGATAGCCCATCGGTATGAAAATGGCAGTCGTTGTACGGGTGAGGATCGTTGACCACTAACCTCAGACTCTTGGACGCCAGCGACCAGGCGGCCCTGGTGCACACCGGCGAAGTTTCCCCACTGGAACTCGTCGACAGTGCGATCGAGCGGATCAATGCCCTCAATCCCCCACTCAATGCAGTGATCTATGAGCGATTCGAGGAAGCCAGGGAGGAGGCGGTGAAGATTCCGTCGAGCCTGCCGTTCGCCGGAGTGCCCTTGCTCATCAAAGATCTCGGCTGCCCGGCCGCACGTGACCCCTATCATCAGGGCAGTTTGGCGCTGAAGAAAGCGGGCATAGTTGCAGATCACGACTGCGCGATCGTAAGGCGGTTCAGGGCTGCCGGATTCATCATCGTAGGGCGGACCAACGTGCCGGAGTTCGGGGTGGTCTCTGACACGCAAAATAAGGCGTACGGCGTCACCGCCAATCCGTGGAACCCTGCCTTTACGCCGGGCGGCTCCTCCGGGGGATCCGCGGCCGCGGTGGCCTCCGGCATGGTGCCCGTGGCCCACGGCAACGATGGAGGCGGGTCAATTCGGATACCTGCCTCGCACTGCGGGTTGGTGGGTCTGAAGCCCACCCGGGGTCGTGTGAGTCACGCGCCGGATAGCGGGGACCCGATGTTTGGTCACGTGACCAGTGGGGTCCTGACGAGATCGGTCCGCGACACCGGGAGGATTCTCGACCTTTTGGCTGGCCCCGAACCAGGCGATCCGTCTGTGGCCCCCCCACCGGCGGGCACATTCAGCGAAGCCGTATCCCGGACCTCAGGCCGGCTTCGCATCGGGTACGTCTCCCAACCTCCCGGTTCGCGCTGGACCACTCATCCTGACTGCGTAAGCGCGGTTGCGACCGCCGCAACCGTCCTCGAGGGACTGGGCCACACAGTGGAGGAAGCACATCCGGCGGCGATGTTTGAGGAGCAGTACTGGGCAAAGTGGTTCGACGCTCTGAGTCCAACGGTGACCTCGGTCATCGAGTGGGCTCGCGAGATGGACCCGAATCATGACACTGAGTTCGATCCCATCACGCTTCATTGGGCCGAGCGAGGAAAGTCGATGTCTGCTCCGGATCTGGCGGACACTCTCGATTGGCTGGACCGGTTCCGCCGCCGAGTGGCCTCGTGGTGGTCCGAGGGCTTCGATCTTCTCCTCTGTCCGGTCTTCATCACACCACCACCGGTGCTCGGTTCGTTCTGGGCGTACCCGGAGGGGATACAAGATTCGGTGGACATCCTTCGCTTCACGCCCCAGTTCAACAGTACAGGGCAGCCTTCCATATCACTGCCGACCTTGTGGACGGGACAGAATCTCCCCGTCGGAGTGCAACTGGTCGCGGCGTTTGGCAAGGAGGAGCTGCTCCTCAGCGTTGCAGCAGAGTTTGAGGTGGCTCGCCCGTGGTACGCGCGGTACCCGGTGGCTAAATCGGGTGATCCCCTGGAGACCGCTTCCTAGCGAGGGGTCTGGCCGCTCCCAGTCGACCGCCCTAGGCCGGTCTAACCTCACCTGTGGAGTTGACCCGGTAGTACGGACCACCATCAAGGCCGAGGTGGTTGGCCTGGTGCGGACAAGAGGCCAGAGCATCCCGGAGGTCAGTCGGGATCTCGACCTGACCGAGAGCGCGGTCAGGGGCTGGGTTCAACGCGCCGAGACGCAGACCAGCAGGCCAGGCGGTTTGACAACAGCTGAGCGGGAGGAGCTGGGCCGCCTGCGGCGCCAGGTTCGGCAGCTGGAGGAGGAGCGGACAATCCTCAAGAAAGCTGCGGTTTACTTCGCCAAGGAGGCCTGGTGTAACGGCAATCTAAAAGGGACCCACTTGGGGCGGGAATGATCACCTAAAAAGGGACCACCTTGATGGGCTCCGGATCCTCTCTACGTTGTTGGCTAGTTGACGGCCGGCAGCGAGAGGAGCGGAGGGATGATCAAGGTGGCTGAGATTGAACGTATCCGCTGGCCGCACCTTCGGGAAGGGGTGAGCGTGCGGGCGCTGGCGGCGGAGTTCGGACGCAGCCGGCGGACGATCCGGAGAGCGCTGGCGGACCCGGGGCCATGGAATACTGGAGGCAGCGGAGCGACACTCCGAAGCGTATCGCGCCCAAGTTCAAGGAGAGGACTCGCCTGGGGGGTGAGGGCTTCCGTCATCTGACCCGCCTTTAGTCGTACCTAGAGCAGGAGGTGCTGTGCCTCGGCTTAAGCCCTTATGCCTGGCCGGAGTTGTCCACACCGTCGGCTCTGGCTAGGTCGACGAACAGGGCTGCCAGCCTGCTCGTAGTGTCGCTCCACATGCGCGATCCGATCTCCACCGTGGCCGCACTGGCGTCCGAAAGTGCTCCGGTGTCAGACATTTCACTAAAGAGGAAGACTTCTCCTTGTTCTCGGTAGCGACGCTCCAAATTGGCAACCGTCGGAGGCCGGTGATTCTCCATGCGCACCAACTCCTCCCGGCCAGAGAGGCAAAGTGCCGTTTCGATTACGCCCGCATGAGCCGAGTCCACCCCAGGGTCGTCCGGGAAGAGACTCTCGCGGGAGGGGCGCCAAAGGTCGCCGACCCCGAACTGTCTCAATACCAGCCTCTGGCCGGCCTTAGCAGCCTCAGCCTTGACATCCCAAAGAGCGCCTGGTACAACCCAATGGCCGCCACATCCGTGTATGACTACGACGCGCCAGAAGCCGCTGTCCACTACGCTGTGAACAATGCCTTTAACCACCTGCAGGTAGACCGCAGAGTCTACGTGGATCGTTCCTGGATAGCCATAGTGCTCGCTAGTCGGACCGAACGGCAGCACCGGAACTACCAGCACGCGGAACCCTCGTCCAGATGCTACCTCCGCTCCCTCCCGCGCTAGTCGACCTACCTGATATGTATCCGTGTCGACTGGGAGGTGATCCGCATGCTGCTCTGTGCATCCCAGCGGCACCACGGCAAGCGCGCCGCCTCGGCCCGCCTCTCCAATCTCTCGACTCGTCAGCTCCGCCCAGATAACTGTCGCCATCACTCCTCCAAGAAGACGCTTATTACGGACTGCGACATACCGGTTAGGCGAAGGCGCGCATCCAAGCACTCAGCTCAACCAGCTTTTGTACATCACTGCATTTCGGGACATGTCAGGTCAACATCTACCCAGTATCGGTCGTACCGAGAATGGCCGCACGGATCGCTTCCCTTGACTGTACCGCGACGCGCTGGATTTCAGAACCCTGTAGCTTGCCTGGGAAATGGCAGGCTGCCAGGTGGCCACTGCCATAGTCCACTAGAGCGGGGCGCTCTGCTGAGCAGATCGGCTCTGCGATCGGGCAACGAGTGTGAAAGCGACAGCCCGAAGGCGGATTGATCGGGGAGGGGATTTCCCCCTGCAGAAGAATCGGGGCTCTGCGTCGCTCCACCTCCGGGTCCGGAACTGGCATCGCTTGTAGCAGCGACGTCGTATACGGGTGAAGCGGATTCGCGTACAGTTCATTGCAGTCAGCGACCTCAACTATTATCCCCAGATACATGACAGCAACGCGGTCACTTAGATGGCGCACCACTGCGAGATCGTGGGCAATGAACAGATAAGTCAACTTGAGGTCTCTCTGTAACTCCCCAAGAAGATTGATGATCTGAGCCTGAATCGAGACGTCTAGGGCGGAGATCGGCTCATCCGCTACCACAAAACTAGGGTGTAAGATGAGGGACCGGGCGATGCCAACGCGCTGTCGCTGTCCGCCGCTAAACTCGTGGGGATAGCGATTGTTGAAGTTGGGATTCAGGCCACAGATCCGCATCATCTCCTGGACACGAGCGGTACGCTCAGGTCCATCGGCCAATCCGAAGTTTCGAATTGGCTCGCCTATGATCGCTCCAACAGTCATGCGGGGATTCAGAGAGGAGTAGGGGTCTTGGAAGATCATCTGAACGCGCCGCCGCAACTGGCGGAGTCCCTCCCCGTGTAACGGGCCCAAGGCGCGTCCATCAAAGAACACGTCGCCGCGGGTGGCGGCCTGTAGCTGTGCCACGATCCGCCCCAAGGTCGTCTTACCTGATCCCGACTCTCCGACTAACCCCAGTGTCTCGCCCTCCGCAATCTCTAGGCTCACCGAATCGACTGCGTGAACCCAATGCGATCCGCTGGCGAAGTCCTTGGACACTTCTCGGATCGTGACCAACGCGTTGGCTCTAGGCGAACCCTCTACGTCGGCTGTCTGACTTACCAGAGAGACTCGGGGCACCTCGTGGACACCGCTGCCAGGTATAGGCTGGTCCATATCGCCGCGGCTACTGATAGCTACGTTCGCCATCTGGACCCAGCATCGAGATGAGTGGGCTGGTCCGACGTCGATGAGGTCGGGCTCGTGACCGACGCACCTCTCAACGCTGAAGGGGCATCGCGGGGCGAACTTGCATCCGATCGGAAGGTTAGTTAGATCCGGCGGGGTCCCCGAGATGGCAAGTAGCGCCCCGCCACGGCCCGTGTCTATTCGCGGGATAGACCGAAGGAGGGACCACGTGTAAGGATGCTGTGGGCTCTGAAAGATCTGGTCTGTCGGTCCCTGCTCGACGATTCTACCAGCGTACATGACCACGACCCAGGTGCACAGGCTTGCAACCACGGCCATGTTGTGCGTAATCAACAGAATCGCGGTTCCGGATTGGCGGTTCAGTTCACGCAACTGCTCGAGTACTTGGGCTTGAATCGTGACATCAAGCGCGGTGGTCGGTTCATCCGCAATCACGAGTCCCGGTTCATTGGCCAGTGCCATAGCGATCATGGCCCTCTGCCTCATGCCGCCGGATAGTTGGTGGGGGAACGATCGCATGCTGCGCTCGGGGTCGGGCATCCTTACGCGTCTCAGGAGAAGCGGAACGCGCGACTTTGCCTCAGAGCGGCTGAAGCGCCGGTGGGCTTGCATCGCCTCCCCGATCTGGACGCCGATCCTAAGAGCCGGGTTGAGGGATGACATGGGGTCCTGAAAGACCATCGAGACGTCGCCGCCACGAAAGTCACGTAGCTCCGCCTTGTTAAGAGCGAGCACGTCGCGACCCTGATAGGTAATGCTCCCTCCGACGATACGCCCCGGTGGTGGAACCAGGCGAAGGACGGAGAGAGCCGTAACCGACTTACCCGAGCCCGACTCTCCGACCACTCCGACCATCTCCCCGGGCTTCACCTGTAGGGTCACGCCGTCAACGGCCCGCACCACGCCCCCCCGGACTCGAAACTGGGTACTTAGGTCCCGAATCCGAAGGAGAGCCTCCATCAGCGCCCCCGCTTCGGGTCTAAAGCGTCCCGAAGTCCATCACCGATAAAGTTGACTGCCATAAGGGTCACCAGGAGAGCCATGCCCGGAATAATGATCGTGTGGTAAGCCTCGAATCGGTCTTGAAGCCCATTGGAAATCAACGCACCCCACGACGCATCAGGTGAGGGGAGGCCAAGCCCTAGATAGCTCAGGAATGCCTCGAAGAGAATCGCCTGCGGAATCAGAAATGTGCCCTGCACAATAATTGGACCCAGGGCATTCGGCAGTATGTGCCGCGCCATGATGACCAAGTCCTTCGTTCCCGATGCTCGTGCCGCCTCAATGAAGTCTCGTTCGCGCAGAGAAAACGTCTGCCCGCGGACCAGCCTCGCCATATCCATCCAGCTAGTCACGCTAATGGCGATGATGATATTTAGAATGCTCGGACTATTAGTGAGAAACAGAATCAAGAACGCCACCAGGAGTCCCGGCATACCGTAGCCCAGGTAAGTGACCGAGCTCACAACGGTATCGACCCACCCCCGAAAGTACCCGGCGAGGAGTCCAATAGTGACTCCGACCAAAGAGCTGACTATGGCAGTCAGGACTCCGACTTCGATCGCAATCTGTGCTCCGACCATGACAAAACTAAGTTCATCGCGACCCAGATCGTCGAACCCGAAAGGATGCTGCCAAGAAAACTTGCTCGTGAGGTTCCCAAGACCCTCGGCATACAGACTGTACGGGGTCCAGAACGCGCTTACGATTGCGGTTATCACGACGAGCGTGAAAACCGCGGTGCCGACGAGGGCCAGCTTGTTCCGGCGAAACCGACTCCACGCATCACCCCACAGCGTTGCCTGGGCAGGTGCCATTAGCATGCCCGCGGCCTCTAACTGGTCCTCCCCCTCCCGGCGTACCCCCGGCTGAATGAGGCTCATGTATAGCGTATCGTGGGATCTAAGAGCGGGTAGATGAGGTCCACCGCAAGGTTGGCGAGCCCGACCAGTAGAGCGTAAAAGGTGTACAGCCCAACGACGATGCCGTAGTCGCGCGTTAGGATCGAGTCGACGAATTCCTTGCCCAAACCGGGGATACCGAATATCGCCTCGATGACGACCGATCCTGTAATGAGACCCGTGACGAGTGGGCCGCCAATGGTCACTACGGGAATTAGTGCGTTCCGCAGGATGTGTCGCATGACGATGACGCGTGATGACAGTCCCTTTGCCCACGCCGTGCGCACATAGTCCTGATGAATGACGTCAAGCACGCTCGCGCGTGTTAGGCGCGCTACGACAGCTGCGTAGGGCAGACCTAGAGCGATCGCGGGCAAAGGAATCTGGTTTGGGGAGCCCCATCCAATCAAGCCTGTCCAGTTGGGCAGAAGGACCCCCATCGCGATTATGAGCATCGTAGCTAAAACAAAGCTCGGGAGGCTATACCCGAAGACGACAAAACTCGACAGCGCGTAGTCAAGCCAACTGTTCTGACGTATCGCAGCGGTGATTCCAACAGCGAGGCCCACAACGATCGTAACCGCCAGAGCGAAAAGGCCGAGCGTAAGACTGTTCCTAGCCTCCCGCACTAGGAGCGGAGTGACTTTAACGCCCTGGTTTACGTACGAATATCCGAGATTGAGATGGACCAGATTCCAAACGAAAGTGCGGTACTGAACCAACAGGCTCTGATCGAGCCCGTAGACCTTGGCTTCGTGCAGGCAAGCGGCCGGGTTCCGTTGGCAGCTGAAGGGGTTCCCTGCCAGGGCGTGAATAAGGAGGAAGGTCACGGAGGAGATCACGATGGCCGTTCCCAGGACCATTCCAAACCGCTTTACTGCGTACCGGAGCATTCCGCGACTCACGGCTGCCGTGGGGCGCTTATCATCAGGCCCAGGGTTCTCCCAGAGCCCCGCCTTCTGCGCCTAGGCACTGGCGTCCTAGATGACGGGGCTCCGGCAACAATAACGTCAGTGTTTTAGGATGGTGATCTGGGTCCAGGAATTGTCGTAGAGCGCGTTGCCGCCTCCGCCCTTGACATAGGGCTTGATGAAGTACTGGTTCGCTCCGTACTCAATGTTGGCCATGGCTACGTCGTCGATGAGGTAGCGACTCGCCTTCTTGAACTGGGCGACTGACTGAGCGCCCGCTGAGCTCTCAGCTTTCTTGACCGCTGCGTCGATGCGGGGATCGCAGATCCCGTCATCGTTCCCTAAACCCACTGCCGCCTGGGAGCAGATGAAGTTATTGTCGAACCAGTCTTGGGGATTGTCATAGTCGGCACCCCAGGCATCGAGAAAGAGCATGTACTTGGATTTGTCCTGGAGATCAGTCAGGAATGTTGGGAAGTCGGTTGCCTGGATGTTCACATGTACGCCTAGGTTTTGCTGCCATTGAGATTGGAGGTTCTGAGCTTCGGACTCCGTAGCACTGCTCGCGTAGGTCCAATATGTAAGGCCCCTACGCTTGGTGCCTTTCGGATCCCAGATCTTCAGGTCCTTGCGTGCTTGTGCGGGGTTGAACTTGGCCGTGGGGTCATTGCCGTCCCCGAGATACCCCCCTAGCCCTTTGGCGATAACACCTCCAGTAGCTGGTTTACAGGTTATGCCCCCGTGGCCGCAGGTCACGTTCACCAGCTCAGTGCGATTGATCGAAAGACTAAACGCTAGACGACCCGCCTTCGCCACGCGGTCGCCGACGTTACTGCGCGGATTGGGAGCGAATGGACCGGTGGTGAAATTGAACCCTACCCATGTACTGCTGCCCCCAGGCACGTTCACGTATTGCCTCTTCAACGATGGTGTCCGAAGGAACTTCTCGACTGCGGACAAAGGTGGATAGTTCGCGCCTGGCCCCAGCTCGTCGAAGCCACCATTGAGGTACTCAGTTACCTGACTGGACTGGTCAGGGAGAACGGTCGCCTTCACCTGAGTCAGGGACCCGGTACTGCCGCCCCACCAGTTTGCCACTGGTGCGAATGTGAGGTAGTTCTTGGGTACATATGAGGTCAGTCGGAAGGGTCCCGTCCCAGCCGCGGTTGAGGGGTCTGTCCACCAGGTCGTGTTGGTGTCGTTTGGAATTACGGCGGGGTCGACTATGTCTGCTGTCCACAGTGCGAGCTCTGTAAGCCAGTAGCTAGCGGGGGCGGTCAACGTGGCCACGACGGTGTAAGGGCCGGGGGCGGAGAGCCCGGCGAGCGTGGTGGCTGTTGGCTGGCCGCTCGCCGGGGCGACTGCCGAGTACCCAACCACCGGCCGGAAGACGTAACCGTAGCTCCCATTTAGCCTGGCAGCGCGGCTCCAACTGTAGATCACATCTGCGGCTGTAACGGGGTCGCCGTTCGAGAAGGTGACGTTGTGGCGAAGGTGGAACGTATATGTGAGGCCGTCGCTTGAGATCGTAGGCAGGCTGCTCGCGGCGTACGGGACTTCGACCAGCTTGTTATTGAATCGATAGAGTCCACCGTACAGATTCTGGACAAAAGTAATGTCATTGGCCGACTGTACAAGCGCCGGGTCGAGCGACTTTACATCGCTTGTGATCGGAAAGGTCAGAATTTGGTGAGAGGACTGCTGGGAGCTGGCGTGCTCAGCTGTCGTCCCTCCGCCGGTGCAAGCAACTACAAGCATAGCTGGCAGGATCACACCGACCGTGAGCCAACGAGCCTTCACAACGCCACCTCCTTGTTGGAGCACTCGCGTAGGCTCAAGTTCCTCACGAGCGAGACTGGTTCATGGTTCCCTGCAGAAAGGTAAGGGCGGGAGTCCCGGCGGCGTGAAATTCTGTTCCACTGAATGGATTCGGCCAAGCCGCTGAACAGTGGCCCGCGACGAAGGGAGGGCAGTGTGGTCCCAGTGCCACGTCAAGTTGGGGCTGTCGGGGCCATCCCGCGCTGAGTTCGGAGCAGACGCCATCAACCAAAGTATCTGCCTTTGGGCCATCAAAAACCGCCGCGCCCCCCGTGGCAGGATTGTCGGGCCGTGGTCGGCATATCGGGCAAACACCTAAACCTCGCTAGCGACCAGCGGCTATGTTGGCTGATCACCTCTGCCCTCTGCCCGGAGTCAGGCCAACACCGTGGTCAGCGCCAGGTCGCCACCTCCCAGCACGGTGGCGACTACCTATGGGTTGTCTACGCGCGCGCGGCGCGAGCGGGCGAGAAGGCGAGCGCAAGGCCCGGCGATTGAACGCGACCGCGTCTTGCAGGGTCCCCAGAACATAGCGGTAGGCCTCCAGCTCCGACAGCTGCCCTGCCCCCTCAGAGAGATCTTCCTGGGGGTGCCTGGAAGCAGCGCCCGGAAGCAGGCGCCAGCGGCGCGGCCCATCCCCAGGGCGGGCAGGTAGCAAAGCCTTGTCTGGGGGGTCCCGCCCAGTCGGTGTTGAGGATCGCCAATTGTGCAGAGACCTAATCACGAATAGTGCAGAGGTCCGCAGCCTGGTTATCCAACCACGGCACGTCCTCCCTTGGGGGTGGCTGGTTCTTGGTGGGCGCGCATCCGGTAGCTGTGGCCGCGGATGTTCAGGACAGTGGCGTTGTGCAGCAGCCGGTCCACAATCGCCCCGGCCACCACCTGGTCCGCAAAGACCTGGTTCCAGTCGGAGAAGCCCCGGTTGGAGGTCAGGATCACCGAACCGCGGTCATAGCGCCGGCTCACCACCTGGAAGATCCAGTTGCCAGGCATCTGGTCCAGCGGCATGTAGCCCAGCTCGTCAATCACCAGCAAAGAGGGCCCCGTGTAGTTGCGCATCTTCAGCTGCGCCAACCCCTCCAGGTGGGCCGCCTGCAGGGCCTGGACCATGTCGGTGGCGCTGGTGAAGCAGGTCCGGTACCCGGCTTCGGTGGCAGCCACCCCCAGGGCAATGGCGAGGTGCGCCTTGCCCATTCCCGGCGGCCCCAGCAGGATCACGTTGCGGCGCTCCTCCATGAACCTAAGGGTGGAGAGCTCGGCCACCTCCTGTGGCGGTCCAGGTGGGGCTGGAAGTCGAAGTCGAAGTCAGAGAGGGTCTTGTGCACCGGGTAGTGGGCCCAGCGCAGCCGGCCCCGCAGTCGTCTTGCCTGGGTCGCCTCCACCTCCAGCTCCAGCACCTGGGTCACAGACAGCTTCTCTTTGGTGGCCAGGTCCAGCTCCTGGCTCAGCTGCTCGGCGGCGGTGTCCAGCTTGAGATAGGCAAGGTGCTCCCGCAACCGCTGGTAGCTGCTCGCAGGGGCAGTGGCGGTCATCGCTGCACCGCCTCGTACTCCGCCAGGTCTCGGACCTCCACCCGCTCGCCCAAACGGCGCTGCACCGGATCCGCACCGCCGCCGGAGAGCACCAGGAGAGGCGGCGCCTGCAGGGTCGCCAGGATCCGCGCCAGCAGCGGCCGCAGCCTCGGCCGCTCCTCCTCCCAGGCTTCCCAACCACCCGGCCCGTGGTCCGGTGCCGCCGCTGGCACACCACCTCATCCACCCAGCGCTTGGCCATGGCGTCGTAGTCGGCCAGGGTGGGCTGGAGCGGCAGCGGTTGCCCGCTCAGCCAGGGCAGGCAGCCCTCCTTCAGCCCCCAGCAAGGCCGCCAGGTCCACCCAATCGGGGGCTAGGATCGCCTTCCCGTCCCCGGTCTGGCCCACGCAGAAGGCCGGGTCTCGGTCGGTCAGCACCTCCCGCGGCGCTCCCCCCAGGTCCTGCAGGCACCAGCCGAGCTTCTCCAAGGTCGTCGTCCGGGTCAGGTCGGTGGCGAACCGAAACGCCGGCTTCCGGCTGTACCCCAGGATCGCCACCATCCCGTACAGCTCCACCAGCCGCTCTCCCAGCGGCCACAGCCCCAGGTGCCCCCAGTCCGCCTGCACCTGCCAGCCCGGATCCGTCTCGAGCCGGATCTCCGGGTCCGCC
>Ga0307372_10002485_pt1 | contig 30422 bp, 23 predicted proteins | sample OX1MG_FD_202533 | JGI IMG/M metagenome (GOLD analysis project Ga0307372, IMG submission 202533) | Soil microbial communities from Risofladan, Vaasa, Finland - OX-1 | ecosystem: Environmental > Terrestrial > Soil > Coastal area > Acid sulfate soil | place: Finland: Risofladan, Vaasa | collected... | reverse complement strand
CGACGTGCGCGCCGCACTCGACGCCCACGACCAGATCAAGATCGAGTACGCGTCGGGGCACGACGGCGAGTCGCGGGAACGCTGCGTCGAGCCCCGCGAGATCCGGGTCCTCAACGGCCACGCCCTCGTGCGCGCCTACTGCACCTCGCGCCAGGACTGGCGGACGTTCCGCGTGGACCGGATCGTGCGGGTGCTGGCCCGCTCCCCGGTCACCGAGGCGCGCCCCGCGGACCCGGTCGCCAACTGGCTGACCCAGGTTGGTGAAGAGGGCGAGGAGGTCGTTGTCGTCGTCGAAACGTTTCGGCGATGGCTCTTCGAGCCCCTGCCCGGGGCCCGGTGGGCGGTCTTGGACGACGGGCGCCAGGCGGTGCGATTCCGGCTGTCGGACGAGGACTTCCTCGACAATCTGATGCTCCAGGCGGGCGCCGGCGCGGTGGTGGCCACTCCGCGTTACGCCAAGGCCGGGCACGCGCTGGCCCGACGGATCGCCGCCGACCTGTAGATACCCGTTTCACCGAGCGCGCTGGACGTTCTGGTCGGGCGTGCTCGACGACCGTTGGGTCACGAAGAGGTGAGACGTGTTGCGAGTCATCGTTCGTCGGTCGCGCGATGCGACCTATCTGACCCAGGACCCTGCCCACGAGCTGGACGGGGTCCGCGCGGGTGGTTCGCAGTGGTGGTTGCGCTCAGGGGCGGGACACGACGTCAGTGACGTCTTCAGTTCGACCTCTCGCTCGGACGTGGTGGGTTACGACCTGGTCGTCGCAGCCCCTCGGCCACTGTCCATACTTCTCGCGCTCGATGAGCGCCACGCGTCCGAGGTCGTGGCCGCGCATCGTGCATCGGTTGCCGCCACCGTTGACTACTTGGAGCAGAGGGCGCTGGTCGTGCGTGACCGGCGCGGGGGAGGGGACCGCGACCTCCCCGCCCAGTGGGGTGGCATCGTGAGTTTCACTCATGGGCTCAATCGCCACGGCGAGCCACACCTGCACGACCACGTGCTGGTCGGAGCTCGACCCGACGGTGCGACCAGCGTGCTCGACGCTCGCGCGCTCTTCGCCCACGTGCCGGCCGCCGACGCGCTCTACCGTTCCTCGCTACGCCACGAGGTGGGCGAACGCACCCCGTGGAAGCCGTGGCGTTCCTTTCGGGGCGTGGAGATGGTCGCCGGGCTCGACGAGGGTTACCGCGCGTTGTGGGGGGGCCATCACGCCGAGCGAGGCGAGAAGTTGCACTGGACGCGGCGCGAGACGCTGGATCGGTGGCGCCACGACATGGAACGCTTCGAGACCGCCGGTGCACTGCGCGCACCGCCGGTGCGCTCGACGTTGGACGAGCACGCGTTCGCCGGTGCGCTCGAGGGGGTCTTTGCGCCAACTCGACGCGACCTCGTCGCGGCGTGGGCCAACGCCGCGGTCTACGGGCAGTCCGCGCGCGAGCTCTCCAGGTCGATCGACGACCTCTATCCTCGGCTCGCCACCTCGCGTGGCGTGCGCGAACCGGGATTGGGGCTCGGAGAGGCGCGCATGACCGCGCAGGTGCGCGAGCGTGGGCCGCGACCACTCGTCCGAGATGAACTGTCGCGATGGACTCAGCGCTCGCGCGAACGAGAGGCCTCGCGATCGGACCGCTCCAGGTAGGGCCGAAAGCGCGCGTCGCGGTGTGCGGGCGTGAGGGGCACCCACTGCATGGACTTGTCCGCGGCCAGTCCCAACGCGAATCCGGCACGCCCGTGGGCCATGTCGGCGACGCTCGCCCGGTCGCGCTCCACCCACGAGGTCGCCGTGCCGGTGCGCCGACCCCGGGGGCCGCGTTGCAGCGAGGTCACCGGCTCGTGGGACCGGCCCGCGAGGCGACTCAGCAGCTCCAGGGTGGCTCGGTCGGCGATTCCCGGTAGGACCACCGTGGTCGGAAACAGCGAAAGGAATCCCTCGGCCGATGAGCCCCAGCGCCCGCGGGCCTGGCTCAGGTCTTGAAGGCAGGCGAGGGTGAGGACGCCCTGGCCGCCTCCTTCGGACACGACGCTGGCCAGGCGCGGCAGCGGGGCCACGTTGGCCAGCTCGTCGAGGGCGAGCAGGAGCCGCGCGCCCTGATCATGACGGTCGTAGGTGGCGTGGACGAGCTCGTCGATCAGTCCGACCACCAGGGGTACGCACACCATCTGATGTCGACTGGGCGCCACCACGTGTAGCTGGTGCGGTCCCGAGAGGAACGCGTCGACGTCAAGGGGAGCCTCGCGCGCCGACGCCCGCGCCGCTTCGGTGCGAACGCCGGAGAAGAGACCCGACGCGGTGGACCAGATGCCCGAGCGCTCGCGATCCTCGGTGGCTAGCACCCCGCGCAGGAGTCCGACGGAGGGGTGCAGGTCGCCGTATCGCTCGGTCAGCTCGTGCAACACGTCATCGGCTCGGCGCTCGTCGATCCTCGAGGCGAGCTGGCCCAGCGAATCCTCGCGCAGGGCGGTCGCGTGCAGCAGCGGCGCGACCAACGCGCTGGCGCGTTCCGTCCAGTGATCGTCGCTGCGTTCGAGTCGCCCACGCCGGGCCACGTCGATCAAGGTGCGCGTCGCCAGCACCGATCCGTCCCACGTCAGGGCCTGTCGAACAGGTGAGTACCCGACTCGTTGAACGCCGAGCGGTGTCTCGACCGTGCCGGACGGATCAAAGAGCAGCGTCGCGCCGTCGTGGCGGGCTCGAGCCATCTGTGCGACGACGTCAGTCTTCGTTGATGTCGTCACACTGGACTGGGACGCCATCAACAAGTTCGGGATTATGAACGACGACGTCTTGCCACTTCGCGTTGGACCGAGCACGAGTGTTGATCTCTCGGCTCCACTTGTGATGTCACCTCGCGCACCACGTCCGAGGTAGATGCCGCGATCAAAAGTCATCGTGAAGCAATGGTCGTAAATAATCTTCGAAATGCTTGACTTGTGCGCGCATAACGAGTGAACTTTTAGATGTCCTTCTGCGGAGGAGGTCAACGTTGTACGTCGTCGTCGATGACGAAGACGACGCGGAACGCTCCTGCGCACCTGGACCGTGGACTGCGAACGGTTATCGCACAGCTGTGAAGTTGGGCGTAATACGGGCGAGTACGCGATGTGTCAATGCGGTTCCTATTGTCGAGGCACCACGGTGGTGCGCTCGCGGTTCCCATTTGATTCAACGATGAGTCCCAAGGAGGGAAAGTGGCACCAGCCGCGAAGAAGAAGGCTCCGGCCCGCAAGGCCCCGGCCAAGAAGGCAGCGAAGAGGAAGGCCCCCGCTAAGAAGGCTGCGGCCAAGAAGGTTGCCCGCAAGGCCCCGGCGAGGAAGGTAGCCAAGAAGAAGGCTCCCGCCAAGAAGAAGGCTGCGGCGAAGAAGGCCCCGGCGCGGAAGGCCGCTAAGAAGCGCGCTCCCGCCAAGAAGGCCGCCAAGCGCCCCGCTAAGAGGGCAGCTGCCAAAAAGAAGTAATTCCACTCTCAGAGTGAGCATTTGAGGGGGCCCTCGGGCCCCCTCAAATGCCGTCCGGGGAGATTTCCAAGTCCTCAGGTTGGTCGATATCCAAGGTCCAAGGTCCCTGGGTCGTCACGTGGACTACCAGTCCTAGTCGCTCGGCCTCGAGACGGTGGAGCTGGGCGGAGTCGGATCCGAAGTGAAAGTGAAAGTCCAGCCCACTCGGTAGGGCGAGCAGATTCGTTCCGGTGCCGTGGTGATCCGTGACGATGGTGACACCGTCGGTCGGCTTGAAGGCACCGAGTCCGTCCGGGTGACGCAGGTCGCCCGGAACGATGCACACGTGGGCGAACCTCTCTGCGAGCGCGGTGTACGCGCGTTGGAGCGCCTCGTTGAGGTCACGTGCGTCGCTCAACCACACCTGCGCACCGATTTCTTCGGCGAAGTCGGCCACGTCCGTGCTCTCGGTGACGATCACGACCGGGACGGGAGCGCAACTGTGCACCACTGCGGCCGCGAGCCGAGCGGCCAGTGCGGGTACGTCAATCGCGGGATTGGCGCGCAGACGTTCCTTGGCCCGGTCGAACGCCTTCAGTGGGATGAGGAAGGCGTCAGGGCTCACCCATGAATGCTACGGGCGTCGTCGCTCAGTACCGTAGGAGAGTGCGTGTTGCGACCGATCTGATGGTCCACGAACGCGAAGCCCTTTACTCGGGGCGCGTCGTGGTGGGCATTGACGAAGTCGGTCGAGGAGCCCTGGCCGGTCCGTTGTGCGTCGGCGCGGTGGTTCTGGAGAGCGACGTGGAGCCGCCCGCCGGACTAGATGACTCCAAGGCGCTGAGTGCCGCTCAGCGCGACGCCCTCGTCGACCCACTGGCGGAGTGGGTGGCCGCGTGGTCTCTCGGCTGGGCCAGTGCGCAAGAGATCGACTGGTGGGGACTGCGCGTCGCGCTCGCCGTTGCCGCGAACCGCGCCCTCGGGAACCTCGCGGTACGGCCGAACTTCTGTCTAGTCGACGGCGCGGTGAACCTCCTGCGCGCCCCGCTCGACCAGATATTCGAGGCCCCGCCCGCGCCCGCGCTCTTCTACACGACGCTGGACTGTCGACCCGTGGTGCGCGGCGACGCGGCGTGTGCCTCGATTGCCGCCGCCTCCGTCCTGGCCAAGGTCTCCCGGGACCGCGCCATGGTCGACCTGGACGCGTCTCATCCGGCGTACGGGTGGCGGCGCAACAAGGGCTACGGTGCCCCCGAACATCTGGCGGCACTTCGTCGGTTCGGCCCGACGGCCCTGCACCGCCGGAGTTGGCATCTGCCCGAGCCTGATGGACCCGCGGGCAGGACCCGTGCACCTCAAGGCTTTGGTGCCGAAGGGTAGGATTGGCCGGCTATGTGTCCGCTACTTTCCGTCACGGATCTAAAGGTTCAGTTCTCAACCCGAAAGTCGTTCGTGACCGCCGTAGACGAGTTCTCGCTCTCGATTGAGCCGGGAGAGTGCGTGGGCTTAGTGGGTGAATCGGGGTGCGGCAAGACCACCACGGGCCTGGCGGTCATGCGACTCCTGCCTAATAACGGCAAGGTCGTCGGTGGATCGGTGGTTCTCGATGGTGTCGACCTGGCGACGCTGCCCGAAAAAGAGATGCAGAGCCAGCGCGGCCGCACCGTCGCCCTGATCCCTCAGGACCCGATGAGCTCGCTCAATCCGACGATGAAGATCGGGCGCCAGATCGGTGAGGGACTTCGAATTCACGACGGCGCCACCGAGGAGGAGGCCCGCATCCGGGCCCTCGAGGTGCTCGAGATGGTCGAGATGCCACGACCGGCCGAGCGACTCCAGCAGTACCCGTTCGAGCTGTCCGGGGGGCTTCGCCAGCGGGTCATCATCGCGATGGGTCTCGTGTGCCGACCCAAGCTCCTGATCGCCGACGAGCCGACGACCGCCCTGGACGTGACGATCCAGGCCCAGATTCTCGACATCATTGACAACCTGCGCGAGCAACTTCACATGAGCGTCTTGCTGATCACCCACGACCTCGGGGTCATCGCGGGGCGCGCCGACCGTGTCGTGGTCATGTACGCGGGTCGCAAGGCCGAAGAGGCCGAGACCCACCAGTTGTTCCACAACATGCGCCACCCCTACGCGCAGGCGCTGCTCGCCTCGATGCCCAATCTGGAGAACACCTCCAAGCACGAGCTCGCTTCCATCGCTGGTCTCCCGCCCGATCTGGGCAAGGAGATCGTGGGGTGCCGCTTCGCGCCTCGCTGCTCCTACGCGACCGACAAGTGTCGCGCCGAGGATCCGCCGCTCACCTTCGAGGCCGACCACGCGTACGCCTGCTTCCACCCGGTCGAAGGACCACGGCCCGTGGTCATCCGCGAGGACGCGGCGCTCGTCGCGCGCGCCCAGTCCACCGAACTGCTGCGCGTCGAGAATCTCGTCAAGGAGTTCCCGATCAAGGCCGGATTCATCCGTCACAAGGTCGGCGCGATCTCCGCGGTGTCTGACGTCACCTTCACGATCAACGAGGGCGAGACCTTCGGGCTGGTGGGCGAGTCGGGATGTGGCAAGACGACGATCGGGCGCATGGTGGTGGGCCTCGAGTACCCCACCAACGGCAAGATCATCTTCAACGAGAAGGTCGTGTCAGCCCGCAATCACCACCCGACCCGCATCGAGCGCCGCGACCGCCAAATGATGTTCCAGGACCCGTATTCGAGTCTGGACCCGCGCATGAAGGTCGCCCAGATCCTCGCCGAGCCGCTGATGGTCCAACGCGTGGGCAGCCGCGCCGCGCAGGCTCAGCGCGTGTCCGAATTGCTCACACTGGTCGGCCTGGAGCCCGCGGTGGCCGACCGCTACCCCCACGAGTTCTCCGGCGGCCAGCGCCAGCGCATCGGCCTGGCCCGGGCACTCGCGCTCAACCCCCGCCTGATCGTGGCTGACGAACCAGTGTCGGCGCTCGACGTGTCCATCCAGGCCCAGATCCTCAACCTGATGAAGGACCTGCAAAAGGCGCACAACCTCAGTTACGTCTTCGTGAGCCACGACCTGGCCGTCGTGTACTACATGGCCGACTCCATCGGCGTCATGTACCTGGGCAAGATCGTCGAGATTGGCGACGCCGAATCGGTCTTTCGCACCCCCGCTCACCCGTACACGCAGGGCCTGCTGGACGCGGTGCCGATCCCGGACCCCGAACTGGCCCGCGGCCAACGTGGCCACCAGGTCAAGGGGGAGTTGCCCTCGGCGGTCAATCCACCCTCGGGCTGTCGGTTCCGCACGCGCTGCCCGCGAGCCCAGGACATCTGCGCCAACGTGGAGCCGCCGCTGGACGACTTTGGGCCGACACACCGCGCGGCCTGCCACTTCCCGCTGCGTACGCCCGTCACGCTCGCCTCCAGCAGCTCCCAGGCCTAGCGGCGCGTCACCCTGGGTCGATGTTCGTCGCCCAGTTTCGGGCGAGACGACTAGCGCTCGATGAGGCGAACTTCGAAGGCGTCGCGCATGGCGTCGCCGATGTAGTTGATCGAGACCACCACCAAGATAAAGACGGTGGCCAGCGGGAAGATCTCCCACCAGAAGCCGTTCTGAATCTGGGAGGTACCGAGTTGGAGCATGGTTCCCCAGTCGGTCTGCGGGGTCTGGATGCCCAGGCCCAGGAAGCCCAGCGCGGAGAGGAAGAGGATCGCGTCGGCGACCGAGAACGTCGCCACCGTCACGATGTTGCTGATGGAGTTGGGAAAGACGTGGCGCCGGATGATGTGCAGTTTCCCCCCACCCATGGAGGTCGCGGCTTGGGAGTACTCGAGTTGGCGAATCAAGAGGGCGTCGCCGCGAATGATGCGCGCATTCGGCCACCACAAGGTGAATCCGATGATGCAGATGAGAAAGACCGTAGACCGATTGAAGATGGCGATCAGGGTGATGAGCAGGAAGATGTAAGGAATCGACAGGAAGGCATCGATGATGCGCATCATGATCGTGTCGGTGATGCCGCCGAAGAAGCCGGAGATCATGCCGTAGATCGTGCCGACGACGATGGTGATGAATCCGGCCAGGAATCCTAAGATCAGCGAGTATTCGCCGCCGTAGAAGATGCGACCCAACTCGTCGTAGCCCGAACTATCGGTGCCTAGCCAGTGATGCCACGACGGTGCGGCGTTCCACACGGTCCCGAAGGTGGCCGCCTGGTTGGTCTGATTGGTCGGGTGGATCAAGGGCACGAGGAAGCAGGCGGCAGTCATCAGGACCAGGTAGCCGACGGAGGCGAGGGCGAGCTTGTTGTGCGAAAAGATGCGCAGGCGCTGCTTCCACATTGTGACGACCTGTTCGTCCCCCACGTCGCTCCCGGTTGGGCCGCCACTGGCAGCCGCGGCGACGCCGGGATCGAGTTCGAACTTCAGCGGAGAGTCGTCCACGACCATCGCGTTGACCGCGAACTCCGGGCTGACGGTCGCGTCGGTCATCGTCCGGCCCCTTCAATACGGATCCGAGGATTGACGAGTCCCAGGGCGATGTCGGCCATCAGGTTGCCCGCCAGCGTCAAGATCGCCACGAGCAGCGTGATGCCGAGCACGGTCGGAATGTCGAGGTTGGTGGCCGCGGTGACCGTCTGAATTCCTAATCCGCCGTAGTTGAAGACGCTCTCGATGATGAGGGCGCCGCCGAGCAGTGCGGGAATCGATAGGCCGAGAATCGTGATAATTGGCCCGAGCGCATTGCGGAACGCGTGGCGGAACAGAGTCCGGCGACTCGTGCAACCCTTGGCCTTGGCGGTACGCACGTAATCCTGGACCAACACCTCGAGCACCGTGCCACGCATAAATCGACTGAGACCGGCAACGGACAGCATCGTGAGACAGGCCACCGGAAGGATGAATCCGACGGGGTTGGTAAACATCGCCCACGGCGCCACACCACCGGGCGGCGAACTTGGCAGGTGGGGCCAGTGGAAGCTAAACGCGTCGAGGACCAGCATGCAGAGAAGGAACGACGGCATGGCGTAGAGGACGAACGCCGAACCGGTGGCCGAGTAGTCGAAGACCGTGTTGCGCTTCGACGCCTGGAAGATCCCGAGGGGAATGGCGATGAAGATGGTCAGGATCAGGGCTGATAACGCCAGCCAGATCGTGCGCGGCACGTAGAGCTTGATAATTCCCCACACCGAGTTGTTCTGCTTGTAGGAGCGCCCGAGGTTGAAGTGAAAGAAGACCTGGGTGACGTAGTTCCAGAACCGAACGATGTACGGGTGATTCATCCCATTCTGGGCGGCCCAGTGGGCGACGTTCTTCGGCGTGGCGTGAACTCCAAGGATCTGATAGGCGGGGGCCAAAATGCCGTGGACTTGAAAGTACGGAAGTGTGAACGTGACCAGCATCACGATGAGCAGCACCAGGATCGACTGAGCGATCCTGCGGAGGATGTACGCCAGCACGCGACAAGTTTATCAATGCCGTCCCGCAACTGACTGTCGACCAGATGGGCCGACCGACCAATAGGAAGAGGGCCCCTTGCGGGGCCCTCTTCCTATTTCGAGTCGCGTGCCAAGGGCACGTACGACGGTTTAGAAGTGGTAGTACTCCGGCATGAAGTTCTGGAGCGGGGTGGTGAACCCGACCGAACTGTGCACCGACTTGAGTACCTCACCTGGGTCGAAGCCCTGGGGCACGTAGAGGACCGGCAGCTGCTGGGCCGCGTACTTGCCGTACGCCTCCAGGTTCGCTGTGCCGAAGTCGGTCTGCGTGATCAGGCTCGTCATCTGCGTGTCGAGGTACTGGCCCACGTTGAACCCACCCTGAGGCGTGAACAGAGTCTCGCCCGACGGGTAGAAGTCCGGTGCGTAGATCCAGCCACCGCCCCACCAGCAGATCTGGTAACCAGAGCCGCTGGAGCAGTCGCCGATGACGCTGTTGAACGACTCGGTGCTGAACGTCACGTTGATGCCGATCTGCTTCCAGTCGGACACCATCGCGGCCACCGTGCTGTCCTCAACCGGGAAGCCACTGTTGTAGATCAACTTGAAGTTCAGCGTGTAGCCCGAGGTGATTCCCGCGCCGCACTGGTTCGCGCCAGTGCCCGGGTTGGTGCAGGTGTCCACACCGCCCTGCACGGTCCAGCCGTGTGACGTGAGCAGTGCCTGCGCGGCTGTCAGGCTGAACGGGTACGGGTTCGGGAACGGCTTGGCAATCACCGACGGAGTGGTCGGGGGCAGCGGGCTGTAGTCCGGTAGGCCGTAACCCTTGTTGATGTTGTTGATGATGCCGTTCTGGTCAACCGCAGTCTGCAGGGCCTGGCGGATGTACAGCTGGTTAATCGCTGCCACCTTGGGGTCATTGGAGCTGAAGTTGAAGGGCATGTAGTTGAAGTCCCACGCCGGACCGACGACCATGTTGTAGCGCGAACCCAAGCTGCCCCAGTTGGGACCGGGCTTGAGGTTGCCGGGCGACGGTGAGGTCAGCACGTTCGGGTCGACGAAGCCCTGCGAGAGCTTGCCGGCCTGAAGGTCGTTCTCTTCCGCCTGGGTCGAGGTGTAGGCGACCAGCTTGACCTGGGCGACCTTGGCCTTCACCGGGCCGGAGTAGTGCCGGTTCGGTACGAAGGTTGCGTTACCGAGGTCATCGAACTGGGTCAGCTTCCACGGACCGCTGTCGCCACTCTGCCAGAAGTTGCTGGTGTAGGTGCCGAAGTTCGCGGACTGCTTGTTGAGGTAGGCCTCAACGTTCTTGCACGCCACCTTGGTGGAGGCTGCGCCATACCGCCCGCCGGCACAGTTCGCCTTCTGAGTGGCTGATGTCTTGTCCCATGTGTTGGGCATCGGCGTGATGAACGAGAGGTTGTTGTACACGAGGAATCCCGGGTTGATGGACCGGGTGAAATTGATCGTGACGGTGTTACCCGATCCGTGTGCGCTCTTGATCAGCGTCGGGATGGAGAAGCTGCCGTTGTTACCGCAGTAGCCACCCGGGTCGGCGTCGAGCATGTTCAGGAAGAACATGACCGATTCAGCGTTCACTTTCTGGCCGTCGGCGAACTTCCAGCCCTTCATCTTGATGGTGGCGGTCTTGTCGCCATGGCTCATCACGGGCTTGTTACCGGTGGACAGCTTGTACTGGACGGCGGCAGATTTGCCGAGACCGAACCAGTAGAGGGGCCGGAACATAAGGGTTTGGAACTGGTTCAGTGTCGCAACCGAGAAATACTGGCAACTCACGTACGGGAAGATCCAGTTGGGGTTAGCCCCTGGTCCCTCGGCGAATGACAGTGTTCCGGAGGGAGCGTTGGCGCCACTCACGGTCGGAGCAACGAGCCCTAGCGACAAGGTCGCCGCGACGGCTCCCATTGTCACCGCGAGCCCTAGTTTGCGTCTCAGTTGCATGGTTGAATTGCCTCCCAGTGCCACCGAAGTGGTCACAATCAATTTTCTTGCCCATCACTGATGGATTAGATGCCATGGTAACCCTAGATAAGAAGGTCAACAAGTTCACCCCAACCAGAAACTCGTGGAATATCACGATTTCGTAATGTCTCGGCGATGACGGAACAGGCCGAAACATAAGAAAACGGCCAGTTTTTGCTAACAGCGTCTCGGCGGAAAGTTTGTGTCCGGTAGACGCCAGTCGCAGCGGTCCTATCTCGGCGGCCACGACGTCGTTTGGGTCCTTCCGATCTCCACCACTATGAGGGCGCCACTTCGCCCGTCCAGCAGGTTGGTGGTCGTTTCGGAGGCGAACGCCCGGCACCACCGGAAATCCCTGATCCGGGGCTCCGGACCGCTGGTCAGACTCAGAAGTGGAAGTACTCGGGCATGAAGTTCCCCAAGGGGTTCGGCGCGAAGCCCGCCGAACTCTTCAGCCCCTTGGCGACCTCTTGGATCACGGTCGCTTGAGGTTGGTAGAGCACCGGGAGCTGGTGCGCGGCGTACGTGGCGTACGCCGACAACGTGCCCGAGCGGTGGATGGATGCGCTGATGAGGCTGGTCATCTTCGCGTCGTCGTAGGTCCCAACGTTGAAGCCTCCACCGGGCGCGAAGAGCGCCTCGCCGGACGGGTAGTAGTCCGGTGAGTACGTCCATCCGGTGCCCCAGGCGCAGATCTCAAAGCCGGTGCCCCCCTGGCAGTCCGCGGCGACGTTGGCCAGGGAGGCCGTCTGGACGTCGACCCCGATTCCCAGCGTGCGCCAACTGGCCGCCTCGGCGTACATGACGAGGGCGAGCGACGGCGAGTTCCCCGCCACCACGACGTTAAAACTGAGCACGTAGCCGGCGGCGATGTCGGAGCCACATTGGCCGGTTCCTGTTCCGGGCGACGTGCAGGTCAGCACGCCGCCGACATTCGTCCAACCGTGACTCGCCAGTAGCGCCGCCGCGCCAGCCGGACTGTAGGGATAGGGATTGGCCACGGCGCGGGCGAGCGCCTGGGGGGTCTGGGGAGGCAGAGGGCTGTAGACCGGGGTGGCGTAACCCTTAAAGACGGTTTGAATGAGGGTGTTCTGGTCGATCGATATCTGCAGGGCCTGTCGGATGTAGAGCTGGTTGATCGCCGCCGATTTCGGATCAGCCGTGGAGAAGTTGAGCGCGGCGAAGTTAAAACTCCAGGTGTTGCCGACCGTCATCACGTAACTCGACGCTAAGGGTGCCCAGTTGGGTCCGGGCCGACCCGGTGTCGACGCTCCGGCGCTCAGCACGCTCGGATCGAGGTACCCAATGGAGAGCCGACCGGCCTTGAGGTCGGCCTGCTCGGCTTGGCTCGTCGCGTAGGCGATCTCCTTCACCTTTCGCACCTGCGCCTTGCGCGGACCCGAATAGTGGGGATTCGGCACGAAGGTCGCGTCGCCCGCGGCGCTGAACGCGCTCAGTCGCCACGGCCCGTCGACCCCGCTCTGCCACAGGGGACCAGTGAAGGAGCTCGTCACTGCGGCGCGCGAGTCCAAGAATTCGATCACCGCATCGCAGGAGGTCTTGGTCGACGCGGCCCCAAAGACGCCGCCCGCGCAGTTGGCCGAGTGGGTGGGCGACGTGCGATCCCAGGAGTTCGGCAGGGGAGTGATCTGGGAGAGGTAGTTGTACAGCAGCCAGTTCGGATTGACGGGTGCGACGAAGGTGATCCTCACAGTGTTGGCGGTGCCCGTCGCCGTGCGGACCTGATCGGGAACGCCGAATCCGGCGTTGTAGTCGCAGTAGGCGGTGGGATCGGCTCGGTACATGTTGAGGAAGAACATGACCGCGCGAGCGTCGACGGCCTGGCCGTCGGCGAATCGCCACCCCTTCAGAGTCACCGTGACCGTCCGATCACCGTTGCTGAAGTGCGGTGAGTTCGCTGGAGAGAGCGCGGGAACCAACGCGGCCGAGCCGCCCAGTCCGAACCAGTAGAGGGGCCGGAACATGAGGGATTGGAACTGATTGATGTTGTTGGTCGACTCGTACTGGCAGCTGGCGAAGGGAAAGATGTAGTTCGGACTGGCCCCCGGGGTCTCAGCGAAGGTGATCACGCCGTGTGCGACCCCGCTCCCTGAGGCGCCACTCACCCCGAAGCCGGCGACCGCCAGCACGACGGCGGCGACCGTCCCCGCAATCTGTCGTCGTGTCATGCAGAAATGCCCATCTCCGATGCCGAAGCGGCACCCGTCACGTCCTCCCCACCAGGTGGACCGACTCGAATCGTACCGTTCGGCGCTTGCGAAGTGTCGTCGCCGACGGTGTTGGCGGCTACGAAACCGGTGAAAGAGCCGAGCGTAGTAATGCGTCGATGTCCGCTGCGTGGAACTCGAAGCCGGATTCGAGCAGGACCTTCGGCGCGACGCGTTGGCTGGCGAGCACGACGCCGTCGGTGAGTGCTCGCCCCAGCGCCAGACGCAGCGCGGCGGCGGGCACGCGCAAGAGTGCCCGACGGTTCACCGCTCGCGCGATCGCCGTCGTGAAGTCGCGATTCGTCACTGCGCACGGTGCGACCAGGTTGACGGGACCGTCGACGCGTTCGTCGAGAACGAACATGATGGCGCGCACGGCGTCGCCAAGCGCGATGGGACTGATCCACTGCGTGCCGGCTCCGAGCGGGCCACCGAGCCCGTGGCGAAACAGGCCGAGTTGTCGGGCGAGCGCGCCGCCAGTAGCGCTGGCAACGATCCCGGTGCGCAGCGTTGCGACACGCGAACCACTGTCGCGAAGCGATGCGGCTTCTCGCTCCCACTCTCGACACACGCGGGCCAAGAAGTCATCGCCCGGCGAAGAGTCCTCGTCGAGAATCTCATCGCCGCGCGAGCCGTAGTAGCCGACCGCCGAACCGCTGGCGAGAAAAGGGGCACCCTCGGGCAGTTCGCGCAGTGAGTGCACGAGCAGGCGAGTCGACGCGGTGCGCGACTCGAGGATCTCTCGCCGACGCGCGGTAGTCCAGCGCCGGTCACCTATGCCCGCGCCCGCAAGATGGACGATGGCGTCGAGGTGTCCCGCGCGGCGTAGGTCGCCAACATCGAGTTGGTCGTGCACGGGGTCCCAGCGCACACTCAGTCCTGGGGACGGCCGACTCTGGGGACGCACGAACGTGACAATGTCGTCTCCGCGTTGGGCCAGCGTCGACACCAAGGCGCTCCCGATGAAGCCACCGGCGCCCGTCACGCCGACGCGCATTGCTCCTCAATCAACCGGGTGATGATTTCGCCAAGCGGTCCGGGCCGTGACAGGTGCGCTCCGTGGCCGGTGTGCGCCATCTCTATCGTCCGGACCTTCGGGCGGCATGACGCCAACTTCGCGGAGAGCTCGCGGTAGTGCTCGCCTAGGTGCGCGTCGCCGTGGATGAGCACGACCGGTGTTGACATCGCGGCGAGATCGAAGGGAGCCGGTCCGCGCATCACCGCGAGATCCGCCAGCAGGGCCGGGCCGTCGAGCCGGCGTGACTCACGTTCGTTCTCACTGAGGCGCTCCCACGCGGCGTCGGACATCACGCGGCGAAAAAAGAGTTCGGCCTCGCGGTCAGGGTCATTGGTCGGCTCCGGCCGCCCGCTCTGGCGTGCCAGGATCCACGGCAAAGGCGACTCAAAGAGAATGACCAAGGAAAAAAGGCTGGGCTCGCGTGCCGCGGCGGCGAGGGCCACGACGCCACCGAAGCTGTGACCGAAGACGACCACCGGCGCCGCCGTGGCTTCGCGACGCGCGATCGCCACGAGGTCGCCGACCAGTTGATCCAGTGTCGCCGGACCCAATGACCGAGAACCTCGGTAGCCGCGCCGGTCGTACGCGACGACGTCGACGCTCTCGAGGCGTCGAGCTAGGCGACTGAAGGAGCCCCCTCGGTCCAACCCGCCGTGCACACACACCAGTACAGCGAGCGAGTTCTCGACTCGGTGCTCGAACACGGCCAGTCCCGGCACCGGGGACGCACCCGCGACAAGGCCGACGGTGCTCGGCGAGGTGGGGTGCACCCACGGAATCTACCGGTCGACGACCACGACGGCCTTCGACCAAAAGGTCCCTCACCCCTAGGCTGGTGGGGTGAGCGCGCCCTCCGACACCCCGTCTACGACGTCCAAGGGATCGTTTGGTCCCAACGCCTGGCTCGTCGACGACATGTACGAGCGCTATCTCGCCGATCCCGAGTCGGTGGCTCCGAGTTGGCGCGAGTTCTTCGTGGACTACCAGCGTTCGACCGTTCCGACGGTGACAACCGCGCACGCGGCGTCGGCCGCGCCGGTGCCCTCGGCGCCACCCGTCGGGTCCCTGGACGCCGACGCGGTTCCCCTGCGCGGTGCCGCGGCGCGCATTGTCAGCAATATGAACGACAGCCTGGCCATTCCCACGGCCACGAGCGTTCGCACGGTGGCCGCGCGACTGCTCGAAATCAACCGCGTGGCGCTCAACGAGGCGCTGGCACGATCGAGCGGCGCCAAGGTCTCCTACACGCACCTCATCGCCTTCGCGGTCCTGCGGGGTCTCGTGGCGCTTCCGCATCTCAACGCGACATTCGTCGAGTCGGTGGACGAGCGCGGTACTCCCGGCGTGCGTCGTCACGAGCACGTGGGACTGGGTCTGGCCGTGGACGTCGAGCGTCCGGACGGCTCGCGCAACCTTCTGGTACCCGTCATCCGCGACGCCGACACCCTGAACTTCCGCGACTTCCTACTGGCCTACGAGGACCTCGTGCGCAAGGTGCACGCGGGATCCTTCACGGTGGACGATTTCGCAGGAGCCACCGTCACGCTCACCAACCCCGGCACCCTCGGCACGGTCCAATCGGTGCCGCGCCTCATGCCGGGCCAGGGCGTCATCGTGGGCGTGGGGTCGCTGGGCTGGCCCGCGGGATTCGAGGCGGCTGACCCGCGCGCGCTGGCCGAACTCGGCGTCGGCAAGGTCCTCACGCTGACGTCGACGTACGACCACCGGATCATCCAGGGCGCCGAGTCGGGTCTGTTCCTGCGCTACGTCGCTAAGTGCCTCACCGGAGACCACGACTTCTACGACGACGTCTTCGCCGCGCTCGGCGTGCCGTACGAACCTTCGCGCTGGGCGCCAGACGACAACCCGGTCGCCGGTGAGGGTGACGCCGACCGGATCTTGAAGCAGATCCGCGTCCAAGAGCTCATCAACATGTACCGCGTGCGCGGTCATCTCTACGCGCACCTGGACCCGCTGGACGCCGCGCCACCGCCGGTGCACCCGGAACTGGACCTGGAGACGTACGGGCTCACGATCTGGGACCTGTCGCGCAGGTTCGTGGTCGACGGGCTGGCCGGGCGACGAGAGGCCACGCTGGCCGAGATCCTGGCGATCCTGCGCGAGGCCTACTGCCGCACGATCGGCATCGAGTACGGCCACATCATGGACCCGGAGCAGAAGAAGTGGATACAACAGCGCGTCGAGGGCGTGCAGATCAGCGCCTCGGCCGACGAGCAGCGCCAGATCCTCGACTCGCTCACCGAGGCCGAGGTCTTCGAGCGCTTCCTGCACACGCGCTACGTCGGCCAGAAGCGTTTCGGACTCGAAGGCGCCGAGTCGACCATCGTGGCCCTCAAAACCATTCTCGACGTGGCGGCCGACGAGGGGACGCGCGAGGCGGTCATCGCCATGGCCCACCGCGGACGGCTCAACGTGCTCGCCAACGTCGTGGGCAAGTCCTACAGCGACATCTTCTCGGAGTTCGAGGGCAATCTCGACCCCGAGAGCGTCCAGGGCAGCGGCGACGTCAAGTACCACAAGGGCGCGCGCGGCCAGTACAAGAACCCTCGGGGCGCGACAATCGAAATCTCCATGGCCTCCAACCCGTCGCACCTCGAAGCGGTGAGCCCGGTGGTCGAAGGCATCGTGCGGGCCAAGCAGGACGTTGTCGTGCGCCCCAGCGACGGGACGCAGTCCACAGAGCGCGCCACCGGTCACCCGTTCCTGGCGGTGCTCATCCACGGCGACGCGGCCTTCTCCGGCCAGGGCGTCGTGGCCGAGACCCTCAACCTGTCCCAGTTGTCCGGCTACCGCGTCGGCGGGGCGGTGCACGTGGTGATCAACAACCAGGTCGGCTTCACGACCGCGCCGGAGTCGGCGCGCTCGAGCTTCTACCCGACCGACGTGGCCAAGATGATCCAGGCGCCGATCGTGCACGTCAACGGTGACGACCCTGAGGCGTGCGCGCGCGCCGCGCGCCTGGCGTACGACTATCGCGCCACCTTCCACCGCGACGTCGTGATCGACGTCGTGTGTTACCGCAGGTTCGGCCACAACGAGGGCGACGACCCGAGCTACACCCAGCCCCAGATGTACAAGATCATCGACCAGATGCGTTCGGTGCGCAAGATCTACACCGAGACGCTGGTGCGTCGCGGCGACCTCTCACTCGACGAGGCCGAGCAGGCCCTCAACGACTTCAATGACCGGTTGCAGCGGGCCCTGGACGAAGTGCGCACCGTCCCGGTGCCCCAGCTCGACGAGGTGCCGGTGATCGAGGTCCCCACCGACGACCCGGCACCGGAGACCGGCGTAGACGCCGCCACGCTGCTGCGGGTCGCGGCCGCGACGACCGCGGTACCCGATGGCTTCACCATCCACCCGAAACTCGAGCGCCAGTTCGCCGCCCGCGCGGCGATGCTGGCCGCGGGCGAGGTCGACTGGGCGCTCGGCGAGGCGATGGCCTTCGGGACTCTCCTGGAGACGGGGTCCAACGTTCGCCTGGTGGGACAGGACACGCGACGCGGGACCTTCTCGCATCGCCACGCGACCCTCGTCGACTTCGAGACCGGCGACCAGTACGTTCCGCTGTGCCACCTGGGCGAGGGCTCGGGCTTCTTCACCGTGCGCGACACCCTGCTCAGCGAGTACGCGGCGTTGGGCTTCGAGTACGGGTACTCGGTGGAATCGGCCAACACGCTGGTGGCCTGGGAGGCGCAGTTTGGCGACTTCATGAACGGGGCCGAGATCATCATCGACAACTTCTTGGTGGCGGCCGAGGACAAGTGGGGCCAGGCCGCCTCCCTGGTCATGCTCCTGCCGCACGGCTACGAGGGACAGGGACCGGAGCACTCCAGCGGACGAGTGGAACGGTTCCTCTCGCTCAGCGCGCGCAACAACATCCGCATCGCCCAGCCCTCCACCGCGGCTCAGTACTTCCACCTGCTGCGCTCCCAGGTCATGCGCTCGCGCGTGACACCCCTCATTGTCTTCACGCCCAAGTCGCTGTTGCGCTCGCCGGCCACCCGCTCGGCGCTGAGCGACTTCGAGCATGGCGCGTTCGCCAGTGTTCTGGACGACGCGGTGGCGGACCGCCAGCGAGTCACGCGCCTGGTCATCGCGACGGGCAAGGTCGCGCACGAGGCAGTGGCGCGCCGCGACGAGCTCGGCGCCGACTCGGTCGCGGTCGTGCGGGTCGAGCAGATCTACCCGTGGCCCCACGACGAACTCGACGCCGTGCTGTCGACCTATCCGAGGGTCACTGAGGTGGTCTGGCTCCAAGAGGAGCCCGAGAACATGGGCGCGTGGCCCTTCGTGCACCACCAGGTGCACCGTCGGCTCCGCGAGGTCGCGGTGTCACACGTCGCGCGAGCCGAGTCGGCCAGCCCCGCGACCGGCAGTTCGCTGGTGCACGCGGCCGAGCAAGCGGACCTGCTGCGACGGGCGGTTGGGTGAGCTCGACGCGACGCCGGCGCGTCGTCGTCGACGGCTCCAATCTCGCCACCGAGGGTCGAACCGACCCGAGCCTGACGCAGCTCGACGAAGCCGTGCGCGCCTTCATCGACGAGAACCCCGGGGTCGAGATCATCGTCGTGGCGGACGCCTCCTTCGCGCACCGCGTCGAGCCCGGTGACCGCAAGCGCCTCGCCGAGTCCGAGCTGGCCGGTGAGATCGTCACGCCGCCGGCTGGCGCGGTGGGCCGTGGCGACGCGTTCATCCTCAAGATCGCCGATCGCATCAACGGGATCGTGCTGAGCAACGACTCATTCCAGGAGTTCCACAACGAGTACCCGTGGCTCTTCGATGAGGGCCGACTCATCGGGGGCAAGCCCGTTCCCGGGGTCGGGTGGATCTTCACGGCCCGGATCCCCGTGCGCGGGGCCAAGAGCCCACGACCGGTCAAGAAGCTGTCCGTCGCCCTGCCCGGAGGTCAGACGCCAACCATCGGTACCACCCTGACCCCGGTGAAGAAGGCTGCGGCGAAGAAGGCCGCGGAGAAGGCGCCCGCGAAGAAGGCTCCGGCGAAGAAGACGCCCGACAAAGTCGCGGACAAGCCGGTGACCAAGGAGTCGAAGGCCCCCGTCAAGAAGGTTGCGGCGAAGTCGACGAAGAAGGCGCCGGCGAAGGCGCCGGCGAAGAAGGTCCCCGCCAAAGCGCCGGCCAAGGCCCCCGCGACCGCGCGCACCCCGGCGGTGGCCCTGCGCCGGGGCCGCCAGCCGGTCAATCCCGAAGCGGACTTCGATCTGTTCCGATCGACCTACAAGGTCGGGTCGCGCGTCGAGGGCGAGGTGTCGACCTTCACCTCGCACGGCGCCGTCATCCGGGTCAACCTGCGCGGCGATCGCCACGTGGAGTGCTACGCGCCCACCACCCTGCTGGGCACGCCGCCCCCGGCGCGAGCGCGTGATGTGCTGGCCCGCGGAGACCGTCGTATCTTTCGTCTCGTGAACGTGGACGCCGAGCGGCGGATCGCCGAACTGGCCCTGCCGTGAGCGACGCCGTGCTCGACCCGCGCCGGTGGTTGCCGCATCGCGAGCCGTTCCTGCTGATCGACGAGGTCCTCAGCGTCGAGCCGGGAGTCAAGTGTGTGGCTCGCTGGACGCCGCACGGTGACGAGTGGTTCTTCGTCGGTCACTTCCCGGGTCGTCCCACGACCCCGGGGGTATTGCTCCTCGAGTCGTTGGCCCAGTGCGGCGCGGTCGCGGTGTTGGCCGACGAGCGCTACTCGGGACGACTACCACTCTTCGGGGGCGTGGAGCGTGCGCGTTTCCGCCGTCAGGTCTTGCCGGGCGACACGGTGATGCTGGAGTGCGAGATGACCCATCTCTCGGGGCGCGGCGGCAAAGGCCACGGTCGCGCCACCGTCGAGGGCCAAGTGGCGGCCGAAGCAGACCTGCTGTTCATCCTCGCTGACGTCACGTGAGACTGGCGACCTGGAACGTCAATTCGCTCACCGCGCGCTGGCCGCGCGTGGAGGCGTGGCTCGTTGACAAGTCACCCGACGTGCTGTTGGTGCAGGAGACCAAGCAGACCGACGCCAAGTTCCCCTTCGCCGAGCTCGCGGGGCTCGGGTACGAGGCGGCCCACTACGGCCAGGGTCAGTGGAACGGTGTCGCGGTGATCTCACGCGTGGGACTGAGCGACGTCACGCGGGGCTTCGGTGACGACGACCCCGAGGCGCGACTGATCGGCGCGACCTGCGCCGGCGTGCGCGTGTACTCGTGCTACGTGCCCAACGGCCGGGCCCTGGACGACCCGCACTACCAGTACAAGCTGGCGTGGCTGGAGCGACTGCGTGACCTGGCGGCGGCGCGCAACCCCGACACGCCGCTGGTGCTCGGTGGTGACTTCAACGTCGCGCCCACCGACCTCGACTGTTACGACCCGCAGAGGTTCATCGGCGCCACCCACGTGAGCGAGCCCGAGCGCGCCGCCCTGCGCGCGCTCGAAGGGACGGGCCTGGTCGACCTCACGCGTTCATTGCACCCCGACGAAGTGATCTACACGTGGTGGGACTACCGCGACGGGGCCTTCCACCGGGGATGGGGCCTACGCATCGACCTGTTCTACGCGGACCTCGACCTCGCCCGTGACACCACGAGCAGCGTCGTCGACCGCGACGCGCGCAAGGGCGTCAAGCCCTCGGACCACGCGCCCGTCCTCGCCGAGATCTCTCGCTGACCAACTTGAAATGATGGGCTGATCGCGCCCGGCGTCGGCTCGTGGCAGTTACGAATTGCGTGTTGCGGAGAGTCGACTCGATTCAGCAGTGAACGATCCTTGGCGCGGTGCCACCGTAGACAATGACCGGCACCTTGACGCACACGGTGGGTCCCTGGGCGAAGTCGAGCATGATGTCGGCTCCGTGAACGGACACTCGAACGGAGACGCCACCGTGATACCTACGCATGATCGCGGCGGTGTGGGCGACGGGCACCGGAAGCGCGTTCGTTCTTCCGATCGGTTCGAACTCGTAGTAGGCGTTGTCGGCCATCGACAGCGCGGTTTCCCTGTTCTGCGCGACCCCGTAGAGCGGTCCCGTCGACGGTGGGATGATAATGAACGCGAAGCCGCCGGCGGCCGCGAGGATCGCCAGGAGCGCGACGACCCGCGGGACGCGCCAGAACCGCGGGCGAAGAGATTTTGGGCTGACGGTCGCCATTGACGTGACTGTACCCACCCAACAAGAGTTTCCATCGAGCTAGACAGCGGAGCCCTGAGGTCGTTTGGTCGTACCAACTCGGAGCACCGCTGCGTCGTCAAGGAGCGTCAACGACGGTGGTCGACGGCCAAGAGTGTCTAGGTGAGTCCCGCCGGCATCCGTGCCTCGATCAGCGACGGTCCCGGCGTCGCGTAGGAGCGCCGAAGGGCCGTCACCAAGTCCTCGGCGGTGCTGACGCGACACGCGGGAACGCTGAGAGATTCGGCGAGCGCGACGAAGTCGAGAACGGGGTCGTCCAGGTCCAACAGCCGTCGGCTTCGTGCACCCGCGGCGACCGCGCCAACGCGTTCGCGCTCCAGATGCAAGATGGCGTAGCTGCGATTGGCCAGGACCACCACCGTGACGTCGAGCTGCTCGCGCGCCATAGTCCACAGCGCCTGGAATGTGTACATGGCCGACCCGTCAGACTCGAGCGCCAGCACGCGTCCGCGATGGGCGACCGCGGCGCCCACCGCGTTGGGCAGACCGAAGCCGATCGATCCGCCGGTGAGAGTGAGCAAACGGTGCGGAGGCGCGAAACGTGTCGCGCCGAAGAGGTGCAGCCCGCCGGTGTTCGATTCGTCGACAACGACCACGTCCTCGGGCAGTGTGCTCGCAACGGCTGCGGCGAATCGCCCCCCGTCGAGCGCGCCGTCGGGCACTGCGGGGACGTCACCCTTGTCCGCGACGAACTCCGGCGCACGCAGTTCGCTCGCCAGGTGCCGTAGGACCCCCACGGCGTCGTAACCCGGCGGAGCGAGGTCCACGACCTCACACGCCTCGGGCACCAGCACGCTGGGCAGGTCGGGGTAGGCGAAGAATCCCACCGGCGCCGTGGTGCCGAGCAGGACCAGGGTGTCCAGGTCGGCCAGCTGACTGACCGCGAACTCGCTGAGGTACACCAGTCGTTCGGGGTTCGCGCGGCCGGCCCCGCGCTCGACGACCGCCGGGAAGGTCTCCATGATGACCCGCGCGTCGCAGGACCGCGCGACGCGCTGGGCGAGCGCCAGACCTTCGGCGTTGACCGCCGCGCCGCCGACGAACAGCGCGGCGCGGCCCGCGCGAAGTCGCTCCAACGCGTGGGCCGTCACGGCGGGATCGGCATCGTGTGGTGCTCGCCGCTCGGCGAGGGGCCAACGCCCTGGGGGTTGCTCGACCGGTCCCCATGACGTATCGGCCGGGAGCACCAGAGTCGCGACCTGACCCGGAGGACCCCAGGCGGCGGTGATCGCGTCGGCGGTGTCGTTGGCAATGGTGTTCGCGTGGGTGGCTCGCCCCACCCATCCCTCGAGCGCGCCCGCGACCGCGGCCACGTCGCTCTGCAGCGGCGCGTCGTACTGAGCGTGGTAGGTGGCGTGGTCGCCCACGATGTTGAGCAGCGGCACCCGCGCACGGCGCGCGTTGTGCAGGTTGGCCCATCCGTTGGCCAGGCCCGGGCCCAGGTGCAGCAGCGTGGCCGCGGGCCGTCCGCTGACGCGGGCGTAGCCGTCGGCCGCTCCCGTGGCGACCCCTTCGAAGAGGCACAGGATGCCGCGCACCGCGTCGGTCTCGTCCAGGCCCGCGACGAAGTGCATCTCCGAGGTGCCGGGATTGGCGAAGCACACCGTGACGTCGTTGGCGCCCATCGTGGACAGCAGGGCGTGGGCCCCGTTCATTCGGGGGTGCGTTCGTCGAGCAGGCGATAAGGATTGAACAGGTGATGGGGGTCGAAGGCGTCCTTCACCCGACGCTGAACGGCCAGCCAGACGGGGTCGCTCAACTCGAGGAACGGCCCCTGCTTGTCGACGCCGATCCCGTGCTCACCCGAGATCTGCCCGCCGAGGGAGAGTCCGAAGCGAAAGAGTTCGGTGAGCAGTTCGCGGCGCTGTTCGTCGTCGGGCTGGAAGACCGACAGGTGCACGTTGCCGTCACCCACGTGACCGCAGCCGGTGATCATGGCGTCGTTGACCACGGCCAGGCGCTGGGCCTCGGCGAGAAACTCGGGCACCTTGGAGCGCGGCACCACCACGTCGAGGATCTCGTGGGCCCCGGCGGCTTTGGCCACCCAGAAGGCTCGCTCGCGCGCCTCGATGAGCTTGGTGGCCGCTCCCGAGGGCAGGACGTACACGTCGAGCGCGCCGGCGTCGTTCACCAACGCCGCCAGGTGCTCGAGGTCGCCGTCGAGTTGCTCGGCCGTGCGCGTCTCGAGCACGATGACCAGGTACGCCGAGGTCTGTGCGGCGACACCCGCGTCGACCCCGAGTTCCAGGCCGGCGGCCTGGGTGATCGAGGCCATGGTGAGCACGTCGAGGTACTCGAGCATCGCCGGTTCCAGGCCCGACGCGACGACGCGCGGCACGACGCGGGTGACTTCGGCCAGATCGGCGAACGGCACCAGCACCGTCGCGGCGTGCTCCATCGCCGGTGACAGCCGCAGGGTGATCTCGGTGACCAGCGCCAGTGTGCCTTCAGATCCGATGACGAGTTGGGTGAGGTCGTAGCCCGAGGAGGTCTTGACCACCGGTCCGCCGGTGCGCACCACCGTCGCGTCGGCCAGAACCAGCTCGAGGCCGACCACGTGGTGGCGCGTCACGCCGTGACGAACGGCGCGCATGCCCCCCGCGTTGGTGTTCACGTTGCCGCCCAACGATCCCGAGAGCTCGCCGGGGTACACCGGGTAGCGCAGTCCGCTCCCGGCGAGACGATCGTTGAGCTCGCGCAGCGTGATCCCCGGCTGGACGACGGCCATGTGGTCGCTGGTGTCCAAATGCAAGAACCGGTTCATGCGCTCAAAGCTGACGACGATGCCGCCCGCGACCGGCGTGGCCCCGCCCGACAGTCCGGTGCCCGACCCGCGCGCGGTGACCGCGCGACCCTCGCGACCGGCGAGTCGCACCAGCGCGGCGACCTGATCCGTGGTGGTGGGCCGCACGACCGCGTAGGGCTCGACGTGGGTCGCGTGCAGCGACTCGTCGTGCAGGTCGTCGGGGTTGTGGTGGGGCGCGAACGTGACGGCGTCCTCGCCGACGAGTTCGATCAGTTCACGGTTCAGGGGGTCCGGGCTCACTCTGGGGCAACGATACTGTGGCGCCCTCGAGCTCTCGACGGATCGCGTCGAGCCGTGCGCGGCGCGCCTCACCCGTGAGCGGCGCGTTGCGCGCCTCGATCTCGGCGACGACGCGCTCGATGCCGGTGAGGAAGCGCGAGGGTGATCGGTCGGGGTAGCGCGGGTCGTTGCGTCCCCGGCTCCAGGTGATGAGGAGCGACTGCTCGGCGCGGCTGAGCGCCACGTAGGCCAGCCGTTGCTCCTCGGCCAGCTCGTCGGGAGTGGTGGCGCCGTAGTGGGGCAGTTGACCCTCGGCCCAACCGATGATGGCGACGTGGGCGAACTCGAGACCCTTGGCCCGGTGGATCGTCGACAGGGCCACCGCGTCGCCGGTGTCCTCTTCGACGCGCCGGTCCACGTCGGGACTCAGATGCAGGTCCGACGCCGGCGAGTGCTCGGGTCCGCGCCGCTCGTGCGGGATGCCGGCCGCGCTCAGGTAGCCCGCGATGAGCTCGAGCTGCGCGTTGGTGCGCGCGAGCACCGCCATCGACCGCCACGGGCTGTCCTCGCGGTGCTTGGCGGCCAGCCACGTCGCGACGTGCTCGGCCTCCTGCTCGTCGGTGTCGTAGCCGCGCACCAGGGGGACCTCGCCGTCGGGGCGCGCCGGGACGATCCCCGCCGCGCCTTGCTCTAAGAGCGTGTCGGCGACGTCGATGATGTACTCAGTCGAGCGGTGGTTGCGCGTCAGGTCCAGCACCACGGTGTCGGGCCAGGTGGTCACGATGTCGACCATCACCAATGGGCTGGCCCCGTTGAAGCCGTAGATCGACTGGTTGGGGTCGCCCACGCCGAACAGGTCCGGGTCGTCGCCAGCCATCTCGCGCAGCAGTTGGAACTGCAGCGGGTTCATGTCCTGGGTCTCGTCGACGTAGATCGAGCGGGTCTGGTGGCGGAACGCCGCGCGCAGGTCCGACTCCTCGCGCAGGAGTCGCGCGGCCTCGCTGAGCAAGAGGTCAAAGTCCACGACGCCGCGGCTGGCGCAGAAGCCGACGTAGCGGTCCAGCAGGTCAGCGAACTGCGCGGGGGGTAGTGGCGCGGCGCGGCGTAGCCGTCGTGCGTTCTTCGCGTAGGCGCTGCCGTCGAAACCTTGGCTAAGCGCCCAGCCGATCTCTTGCTCGATTCGCGGCAGCTGCCAGTCGTCGAGCTTGACGCCGCCGCTCTTCTTCAACTGGTTGGCCAGGGCGCTGACCAATCGACGGCGGTTGGTCTCGAGCGTCAGGGGTTTGAGGTCGTGGTCCTCGCGGTACCGAGTGACGAGGGTGAGCGCGGCGCGGTGGAAGGTCCCGGCGCGCAGGTCGCGCACGCCGGACTTCCAGAGTCGACGGCGCAGCTCCTCACCGGCCTTTCGCGTGAAGGTCATGGCGAGCACCTGCTCAGCCGCCATCTCGCCTTCGGTGACCCGGCGCTGGATCCGGAGCGTGAGGACGTGGGTCTTGCCTGACCCGGCCGTCGCGCGCACGAGGAGCCGTCGAGACGGCGACATCACCGCTTCGCGTTGCTCGGGCGTGAGGCCGACGAGCAGTTCCTCGGTGAACGCGGTCGCGTCGGACATCGTGACCCTGACGATATCGGCCACTAGTGACGTCTCCGCCCGACGAAGACCCGTCGGTAACCTGAAGACCGTGCTGCAGGCCTATGGCGACGGGAGGGTCTTCGGCGAGACGTACGGTGACGGGCCCGTCGCCGTGGTGTGGCTGCACGGCTGGGGTCGCAGCGGCCGCGACTTCGCGCCGCCGGCCACGCTGCTGGCCCAAGCCGGGTTCGGCTCACTCACCCTGGACCTGCCGGGCTTCGGCGCGTCGCCGCCGCCTGAGGACGCCGGCGGTGCGCGACTCTACGCCCAGTCCGTGGCGACGGCGCTGGCCGCGCTCGGTTCGCCGGTGGTTCTGGTGGGGCACTCCTTTGGCGGCTGCGTGGCGACCGTGGTGGCGGCCGAACACCCCGAGCTGGTCCGCGCGCTCGTGCTGACGGGCTCCCCGTTGATCCGGCGCCCAGGCACGCGGCGGCCCCCGTGGGGCTACCGCCTCGTACGCGCGCTGCACGCGCGCTCGCTGGTGGGGGAGGCTCGCATGGAGGCCGCGCGTCAGCGTTACGGATCGGCCGACTACCGCGCGGCTCGCGGCGTCATGCGCGAGGTTCTGGTTGTCACGCTCAACGACAACATCGAAAGTGAGATCGCGCGCGTGGGCGTGCCGGTGTGGCTGCTGTGGGGAGCGGACGACACCGAGGTGCCCGTGGCGATCGCCGAGGAGGCGCGCCAGCTGTTTTCGCGTGATGCTGCGCTCCACGTGCTCGAGGGCGTAGCGCACTGGGTGCCGACCGAGGCCCCCGGGGAACTCGTGTCGGCGGTTCGCGAGGCGTTGGCGTGAACATCGCCCTCGACGTGGTGCTCGCGGTCGCCCTGGCCGCCGGTGCCGCCGCCCAGCTGGCGAGGTGGCTGCGCGTGCTGCAGCGCGAGCACTACGACCCGACGGCGCCGGGCCGGTTTCTCTGGCGCTGGAGTGTGCGTCCGGTGGCGAGTGGCGGCCGTTGGTCCGCTCCGGTCAACCTGAGCCTGGTCACCTTGGTCGCGGCGATTGTCTTGGTCGCCACGGGTGAGGACCGGTGGGCCGCCGCCGTGACCGCCCTCTACGGCGTGGCCTGTCCGGTCGGCCTCTCGCCGCGTGGTCGCACTGGTGCGTTGCGCTGGACTCGCCGACTCACCAGTGTGGCGCTGGTGAGCGTGGTGTTCGTCGCCGTGGCGGGCGTGGCCGGGGCCGCGCCGCGACCGTGGATCGTCGCCGCCGCGGTCGTGTGGCTCATCCCATTCCTGGTGGCGCTCAGCGCGGTCGTGCTGTCGCCGATGGAGGATCGCCGGGCGCAGCAGTTCGTGAACCGCGCGGTCGAGCGCCTCGAGCGAGTGAAGCCGCGCGTGGTCGCGATCACCGGTTCCTACGGCAAGACGTCGACCAAGTCGCACGTGGTGGACCTCCTCGGACCGGGCGCCGGGGTGGTCGCCTCACCGCGCAGCTTCAACAACCGCGCGGGACTCTCGCGCGCGATCAACGAGCAGTTGAGCGACGACACGCGGGTCTTCGTCGCCGAAATGGGTACCTACGGTCCCGGCGAGATTCGCGCGTTGTGTTCGTGGTGTCCACCGGAGATTGCGGTGATCACGGCCATCGGTCCGGTCCACCTCGAGCGCATGAGGTCACTGGACGTGATTGAGGCGGCCAAGCACGAGGTGACCGAGAGGGCCACGGTGGTCGTGGTGAATGTCGACGATGAGCGGCTGGCCACGTGGGTGGATCCCTTGCGAGCCGCGGGCAAGCGCGTGCGAACGGCGGGATCACTGAGCGACGCGGACGTGCGCGTGATCGACGAGGACGGTCGATGGTCCGTCGTGTTCGAGGGCGTGACGCACGGAGTCGTCGCGCGACCACCGGCGGTGAAGGCGACCAACGTCGCGTGCGCCCTGGCGACGGCCCTCGAGTTGGGCGCCGACACGGCGGCGACGCTCGATCGCCTCGGCGAACTGCGCGCGGTCGAGCACCGCGCGACGGTGTCGACGGCACCTTCCGGCGTCGTCGTGGTTGACGACACGTTCAACGCCAACCCGGCCAGCGCGACCGCGGCACTGGATCAGCTGCGTGCGCTCGCGCCGCCAGGTCGTCGAGTGGTCGTCACGCCGGGACTCGTGGAGTTGGGCGACGCCGCGCGTGTCGAGAACCAGTCACTCGGCGCACGCGTCGCGGCCGAGGGCGCCGAGCTCGTGGTCGTCGGGCGCACCAACGCGCGCGGCCTCGTCGATGGATTCGGACCCGACGCGCGAAGGATGGCCACACGCGACGACGCGGTGTCGTGGGTGCGCTCGTCGTTGGGTCCCGGCGACGCCGTCCTCTATCTGAATGACCTGCCCGACCACTACCCTTGAGGTCTTGAGCTACGCGGGACGGGGTTCGTCGTGACCACAGGTGTGCTGTTCGGCGGACCATCGCCGGAACATGACATCTCCATCCTCACTGGCCTGCAGGCGCTGCGCGAACTGGCGCGCGCCGGCCGTGACGTGGTGGGGCTCTACTGGACCAAGACGGGCGAGTTCGTCGCGGTCGGCGCCGACGTCGAGGCGGCTGACTTCATTGACGAGGTGCCGCGCTCGGCGGCGCCGTTGACCCTGCAGGTGGGCGAGGGTGGAGGTTTCGCCTCAACCGGCCGCCGCTCGCGCGGACGCGGGCTGGACCTGGACGCGGTGGTCGTGGCCACCCACGGCGGCCCGGGCGAGGATGGGACGCTCCAGGCGGCCCTCGACCTGGCCGGCGTCACCTACACCGGTCCGAGCGTCGCGGGCGCCGCCCTGGGCATGGACAAGTGGGCCTTCGGCGCGGTGGCCGCGGCCGCCGGGTTGGCCGTCCTGCCGCGTGCGTTGCTCGACGAGTCGACGTCGTCGCTCGATTTCGCGGGGCCCTACATCCTCAAGCCGCGATTCGGCGGATCGTCGATCGGCATCGACGTGGTCGCGGACCTGGCGACCGCCCGAGCCCGCCTGAGCGCGAACGTGCACCTGGCCAACGGCTGCGTCGTGGAGCCGTTCCGTGACGACCTCGACGACGTGCAGATCGCCGTGCGTACCTATCCGCGCGTCGCGCTGTCGGCCATCGAGCGACCACTGCGCCGCACCGAGGGTGCCGAGATCCTCAACTACCGCGACAAGTACGTCGGAGGCGAGGGGATGGTCACGGCGCCGCGCGAGCTACCCGCGACTTTGGGGCCCGGACAGGCCGAGGTGGTCGAGGCCGCCGCCCGAGTGATCGTCGACGCCGCGTCGGTTCGCGGGGTGGCCCGGATCGACTTCCTGGTCGGCCCGGATGAGGTCTACGTGAATGAGGTCAACACCATCCCCGGTTCACTCTCCAAGCACCTGTTCGTGGACCCGCCGCTGGACTTCCTCGCCCTACTGGACGACCTCATCGCCGAGGCGCACGAGCGCCCCACCCACCGCTACAGCACCGCCGGGGCCGACGGGCTCGTGCTGCGCTCCTCGGGACCCATCGCCGCCAAACTGGCGTAGCCGCGGCACGCGACGCAGCGCGTCGCTGAGCGCGTCACTGTAGGGGTCGACCAATCGGCCCTGGCTGAGCGCCCAGAACGCCTGCTCGTAGTCCTCGCCCTCCAGCGCGTACTGGTGCAAGGCGAGGGCCGCCCACTCGGCGTCGCGCTGCAGTCGCGCCGCATGGCCCTCGGCCAGGAACCACTCGAATCCGCGCAGCGCGCTCGCCAGGGGTTCGCCGCGGACCAACGCGAGGGCCCGCTCAACCAGGGGTGCGGCGTCGGTGAGGCTGAGCGCGCGGGCGCGCGCGACCAGCGTGTGAAACAGCTCGACGTCGCTGGCGATGCCGTGGGTGACGTAGAGGCCCGACGAGGTCACCGGGTGCAGGCGCGGTCCGTGACGGTCGACCCCGAGGCTGCGGCGCACCGCGCTCGCGGTATTGGCGAGGGTTCGCGTCGACGCGTCGACGTCGGCGTGGGTCAGCACGCGGCTGCGCAGGCGGTCGCCGGTGACGGGCTCGTGGCGGTGCAGGGCCAGGTAGGCGACCATCTCGACGCAGCGCCGACGCAGTGTCGGCGTGAAGGGCTCGCTGAGCCCGGTCACCCTCGGCGCGGCGAGGAGGAGCTCCACGCGCACCTCGTCACTGTCGAGCGACGTCGACGGCGCGGCGAAGCGGTGGTGGTCCAGTGACGTCGGGCGCGTCCCGCGATCGTCGAACAGCACCGGGTCGAGGGTCACCGCGCAGGCGCGCAGCTCCTCGTCGAGCAGGGGCGCGACGCCGAGGTACACCACCAATGTCCGGCGAAGGGACCGCGTGGCGAGGGCCCGCAGCAATTCGGCTTCGGTGCGAGTGAAGGCCAGCCGCCCGCCCTGATGCAGTCCGACTGCGGCGTCGATGACGTCGTCGGCGCTCCACTGCACCGGGACCCGCAGCGCGCCGCCCTCTCGGGCGAACGAGATCATGACGTCGCCGGGCTCGTCACGCACCACGCAGACAACGACCCCGTCGTCCGGCTCCAGCGGTGGTCCGTT